>JACZDC010033929.1_pt1 | contig 14378 bp, 11 predicted proteins | sample 8641791 | NCBI WGS metagenome assembly JACZDC01 (sample SAMN15324613, study PRJNA640507) | soil metagenome | isolation source: intercropping peanut in the second line | place: China: Luxin town, Laibin City, Guangxi Province | collected 2019-07-25 | depth 10cm m
ATGCGGCCGGCGCGAGAGGGCATGATCCCGGCGCTCGCCGCGGTCGCGTTCCGCGATCCGCGGGTGCCGGTGGTGGCCAACGTGGACGCCGCGCCGGTGGCCACCGGCGACGCCGCGCGCGACGCGCTGGCGCGCCAGATCGACGGCCCGGTGCGCTGGGTCGAGTCCGTGAAGTGGATGGCGGACGAGCTGGGCGTGCAGGCGTTCCTGGAGGTCGGCTCGGGCAACGTGCTGACCGGCCTCAACCGGCGGATCGCCACCGGCACGGTCTGTGCGAGCCTGAGCGACCCCGAGCAGCTCCGCAAGCTTCTGGCGGGCTCCGAAGAGACCAAGGAGAAGGAGGCCTGATGTTCCGATTGGACGGCAAGACGGCCCTGGTGACCGGGGCCTCCCAGGGGATCGGCGAGGCCATCGCCCGCCGGCTCGCGGAGCAGGGCGCGCGGGTGGTGCTCGCGGCCCGCAGCGAGGACAAGCTCAAGGACCTGGCGGCGCGCATCGGCGAGGCGGGAGGCACCGCGACTCCGCTCGTGCTCGACGTCAGCCGGCCCGAGACCTTCGCCGAGCAGCTCAAGACGCTGCCGGAGGATTTCAGCGCGATCGACATCCTGGTCAACAACGCCGGGATCACGGCGGACAACCTGCTGGCCCGCATGTCGATGGACGACTGGCAGCGGGTGCTGCAGACCAACCTGACCGGCGCCTACGCCCTCACCCGCGAGCTGCTGCGCGGCATGATGAAGCGGCGGTGGGGCCGGATCCTCAACGTCACGTCGGTCGTCGGCCTGATGGGCAACGCCGGGCAGGCGAACTACGCCGCGGCCAAGGCGGGCCTGATCGGGCTGACCAAGTCGCTGGCGCGGGAGCTCGGCAGCCGCAGCATCACGGTCAACGCCGTGGCGCCGGGCTACATCGAGACCGCGATGACCGCGAACCTGCCGGCGGCGGCGCGCGAGGAGCTCTCCGGGTCGATCGCGCTGAAGCGGCTCGGCACCGTGGACGACATCGCGGCGGCCGTGCTGTACCTGGCCAGCGAGGAAGCGGGATACGTCACCGGGCACGTGTTGAACGTGTCGGGTGGCCTCTACATATAACGGTATACAACGACGGCGGCCGGCCGGCGCGCACATGGACTCGAAAGGCGGCTTTGTGTTAGAACCGCTCTTCGTGCGCGGCCGAAAGGCCGTCTCAGCCCCATAAGGAGGGAATCAGCCATGGCTGTTGCGGAACGGGTCAAGAGCATCATCGTCGAGCAGTTGGGCGTTGACGAGGACGAGGTCACGTTGGATGCCAGCTTCACCGACGATCTGGGAGCCGACTCCCTGGATATCGTCGAGCTCGTGATGGCGTTCGAAGAGGAGTTCGGGATCGAGATCCCCGACGAAGAGGCCGAGAAGATCAGCAACGTGCGCGAGGCGGTGGATTACATCCAGAACAACTCCGGGGACCAGAACTAGGGTCCTCCCCATCGAATCAGCGAACTTGAATTCCATAGAACGTCGCCGCGTCGTCGTCACCGGGGTCGGCCTGGTGTCCCCGCTGGGAGTGGGGACGGCCGAGAACTGGCGTGCCCTGATGGAAGGCAGGAGCGGTATCGGTCCCATCACCCGCTTCGACGCGTCGGAGTATCCGACGCGGATCGCGGGCGAGGTGAAGGGGTTCGATCCGCTCGACTACATCGACAAGAAGGACGTCAAGAAGAGCGACACCTTCATCCACTACGCCCTGGCCGCCACGCAGTTCGCGATGGAGGACTCGGGGCTGGTGATCGACGAGGAGAACGCGGACCGCGTCGGCGTGGTGATCGGCTCGGGCATCGGCGGTCTGCCGCTGATCGAGCAGATGCACGCGACGCTGCTGGAGCGGGGCCCGAACCGGGTCTCGCCGTTCTTCATCCCCGGCCTGATCGTCAACATGGCGGCCGGCCAGGTGTCGATCCGCTACAACGCCCGCGGCCCCAACACGGCGCCGGCCACGGCCTGTACCACCGGTCTGCACTCGGTGGGCGACGCCTTCCGGCTGATCCAGATGGGAGAGGCGGACGCCATGATCGCGGGCGGCACCGAGGCGGTGGTGACGCCGCTCGCGGTGGCCGGCTTCTGCGCCATGCGCGCCATGTCCCACCGCAACGACGAGCCGGAGAAGGCGTCGCGCCCCTGGGACGCGGGCCGCGACGGCTTCATCATCGGCGAGGGTGCGGGCATCGTGGTCATGGAGGAGCTGGAGCAGGCGCGCAAGCGCGGCGCTCCGGTCTATGCCGAGGTCGTGGGCTACGGCATGAGCGCCGACGCCTACCACATCTCGGCGCCCCATCCGGACGGCGGCGGCGCGATGCGCGTGATGCGCGCCGCGCTCAAGGACGCCGGCCTGGAGCCCGAGACGATCGGCTACATCAATGCCCACGGCACCTCCACGCCGCTGGGCGATCTCTCCGAGGTCCGCGCCGTGAAGGCAGTCTTCGGGGAGCACGCCTACAAGCTGGCCATGTCGTCGACGAAGTCGGCCTCCGGGCACCTGCTCGGAGCGGCCGGCGGCCTGGAGACCGGCATCCTGGCGCTGGCCGTCAAGAACCAGACCCTGCCGCCGACGCTCAACCTCGACGAGCCCGGCGAAGGCTGCGATCTCGACTTCGTCCCCCACAAGCCCCGCCAGGTCGACCTGGAGTATGCCCTCACGAACTCCTTCGGGTTCGGCGGCACCAACGGGGCGGTGATCATGAAGCGCTTCGAGAAGGACCTATAGGTCTTATAAGCCCTATAGGTCCTTTGGGGCCTGCTTCAGCTCGCGTTCGAAGAACTCCGCCATCCGGGCATACCAGTGCCGCGTGGCCGGCCCGCGGAAGCCGTGCATCTGGCCGGGGTAGAACGCATCCTCGAAGGGAACGCCCGCGGCGATCAGGCTGTTGATGAAGGCCACCGTGTTCTGCGGGTGGACGTTGTCGTCCGCGAGGCCGTGGATGATCAGCAGGCGGTCCTTCAGCTTGCCGGCGCTCTCGACGACCGACGAGAGCCGGTAGCCCTCGGGGTTGTTTTCGGGCGTCTCCATGTAGCGCTCGGTCCAGATGGAGTCGTAGAGCCGGAAGTCGGAGATCGGCGCACCGGAGATGCCGGCCTTCCAGACGCCTGGCGCGTTCACCATCTCGTAGAGCGTGTTGTAGCCGCCGCCGGACCAGCCCCAGAGGCCGATGCGGGTCGCGTCCACCCAGGGCAGCGTCTTCAGATAGTCGACCCCGGCGAGCTGCGCCTCCAGGTTCGACGGTCCGAAGCGGCGGTGGTCGCGGTCCTCGCCGGCCTTGCCGAAGTAGGTCGAGACGAGGTTGTCCACGCTGAACACCACGAAGCCGCGCTGGGCCATCTGCTTGTGCCAGAGGTCGCGGCGCCGGCCGTCCCAGGCGTTGACGACCACCTGGGAGGCGGGACCGCCGTAGTGATACATGATCACCGGGTATTTCCGGCTGGCGTCGAAGCCCTCGGGCTTCAGGAGACGCGCGGGCAGCTTCGAGCCGCCAGGGCCAGGGATGAAGAAGAGCTCCCACTTCGGCAGGGTCGCCGGATCGTAGCCGGCCGGCGGCGTGAAGGGGAGGGAGAGCTTGCCGCCCGCCGCGGTCCGGACCTCCATGGTGGGGAGATGGTCGGCGTCGCTCCGGGTATGAACCCAGGCGCCGCCTCGCGGCGCCAGCGTGGCCCGGTGGGTCCCGGGCTCGCCGGCCAGCGGCTCCCAGGACTCGCGGTCGAGGCCGGCGCGGAAGATCTGGCGGTCCGCCGGACCCAGGCCTTCGGTGCGGAAGGCCGTGACGACGACTTTGTCCCCCTCGATCCCATCCAGGGACGTCACGACCCAACCCTCCGGGGTGACCGGCCGGACGAGCCTGCCCGTGGCGTCATAGAGGTAGAGCCGGCGCCAGCCGCTGCGCTCCGAGCCCCAGACGAACCGGCCGTCGTCCAGGAACCGGAAGTCGGTTCCGAGATTGATCCAGGTGGGCCAGGTGTCGGTCGTGAGCGTCGAGCAGGCGCCTCCTGAGACGTTGCAGCGGAGCACATCGATCCGCGTCTGGTCGCGGTTCAGGCGCTGGATCGCCACCGCGTCGCTGGCCGGCGCCCAGGCCAGGCGGGCGAGATAGGTGTCCTCCTCGCCGGTCTTCATCCAGACCGTCTCGCCTCCCCGGGCATCGATCACGCCGATCCGGACCTTCGGGTTTCGCTCTCCGGGCTTGGGATACTTCTGCCAGCGCACCTTGGCGTTGACCGGGATCTCGTCCACCAGCGGATAGGTCGGGACGTCCTTTTCGTCGAAGCGGTAATAGGCGATGCGGCGGCTGTCCGGGCTCCACCAGTAGGCCTCGGGAGCCCGGTCCCAGATCTCCTCCCAGTAGACCCAGTCGTTCACGCCGTTGAGGAAGACGTTCTCCTCGCCGTCCGTAGTGAGAGCGGTCTCCTTGCCGGTCGCGAGGTCGAGGGTATGGAGGTCGAAGCCGCGGATGAAGGCCACCATCGAGCCGTCCGGCGAGAGCTTCGGGCTCTCCACTTTGGTTTCAGTCAGGCGGCGGAGCTGGTGGCTGGCCAGGGTATAGAGGAAGAGGTCGCCGTCCGACTCCAGCAGGAAGGCGTCCCCCTTGGGCAGCCACTGGTAGCCGTCCCAGGAGATCTCCTTGTCGCCGTCCTTGAGGTCGGAGAGGCGGACCAGGGTCTCGCTCTTTCCCGACGCGGTATCGGCGATATTGAGCCGCCACAGGGCCCTCTCCTTGTCCTTGCCCCAGAGGTAGGACAGGAAGCGGCCGTCCGGCGACCATTGGGTGTCCGCGGGGAAGACGCCGTTCGCGTCCGGCGCGAAGAGGACGTCGTCGGTCAGCCTTTCGGCTCCGGCCGGAGCGGCGGCGAGGCAGCAGGCGAGCAGCGCGGTGGCGGCAAGAATCGGGCGCATGGTTTCCTCCGAGAGCGCTCCAGTCTACCCCGCGAAACCTTTTTCGAGAGGGTCCCGTAGTGGGACTCGGAACGAAGAAGGGGGTACGAACCATGAAACGAGCTTTCTCAACCATCCTGCCGGCGATCGCGGGCGCGGCGCTCCTGATCGGCCTGCCGGCGTTCGGGCAGGGCCAGACGAAGGCCTTCCGCCAGGCGTTTCCGCTCCAGGGCACCACGGAGCTGCGGCTCGCCAACCTGGCCGGCCGCATCGAGCTGCTGCGCATCGGCGGCAACCAGGTGCTGGTCGACGCCACGGTCCACGCGCAGGGGGACTCGGGCAACGAGACCCAGAAGCTTCTCCAGGGGATGAAGTGGGTGCGCGCCGAGGACCGCCACGGCAACGAGGAGTGGGCGCTCTCCTATCCGGTGAAGGACTACAACGCCTTCGCCTATCCGCGGCCCGGCTCCAAGCGCCAGGAGGAGTCGTGGTTCCTGAGCTGGCTGGCGAGCAAGGCCACCACGAGCACCACCTATCGCGGCGAGAGGGTGCGGGTCTACAACGAGCGGACCTCGTCCGCGCCGCTGCTCTACGCCGACCTGCGCATCGGTCTGCCGGCGGGCAGCCACGTGGTGGTCCGCAACATCGTGGGCGACGTCCGCGGCGGTCAGCTCGCCGGCGCGCTCAAGGTGGACACCGGCAGCGGCAAGGTCGAGATCACGGCCTATGACGGCAATCTGATCGTCGACACCGGCTCGGGCGACGTGATCCTGGGCTCGGCGCGCGGCGAGACCTCGGTGGACACCGGCTCGGGTGACGTGGTCGTCCGCCGCCTGGTGGGCAACGGCAAGATGGACACCGGCTCGGGCAACGTGACGGTGGAGAACGTCTCGGCCGGCCGGCTCTACGTGGACACCGGCTCGGGCGACGTGGTCGTGCGCGGCGGCTCGGCCAGCCGGGTGATCGCGGACACCGGCTCGGGCAACGTGCACGTGGTCGGGGTCGAGCTGGAGGAGCTGGAGGCCGACACCGGCTCGGGCGACGTGGTCATCCACAGCTCGCTGGCCGACGCGAAGCGGATCAGCGCCGACACCGGCAGCGGCGACGTGGAGATCCACGCCGGCCCGAACGCCGCGTTCGACATCGAGTCGGACCAGGGGAGCGGCGACCTGGAGGTCGGCTACGCCGACGCCACGCTCCGCAAGGACGGCAAGAAGGTCGTGGGCGCCAAGCGGGGCAACGGCCAGACCGTGATCCGGGTGGAGACCGGGAGCGGGGACTGCACGATCAGTCCGAAGAGTTGAAGGGACCCGAAGGACCTATAGGACCCAAAGGACTTGGTCCTCTGGGTCCTTTTCGTCGTTCGGGTCGTTCGGGTCCTTTCCTACATCTTCCCGTAGTTCGGACCGCCCCCGCCTTCCGGCGGCACCCAGGTGATGATCGCGTACGGGTCCATGATGTCGCAGGTCTTGCAGTGCACGCAGTTGCTGGCGTTGATCTGCAGCCGGCGGCCGGTGGGCGAAGCCGAATCCTCGACCATCTCGTAGACCGCGGCCGGGCAGAAGCGCTGGCAGGGGTTCGCGTACTCCACGGCGCACTGGTAGATGCAGATGTCCGTGTCCGCCACCAGAAGGTGGACCGGCTGGTCCTCGTCATGGGACGTGCCCGAGTTGTAGACGTCGGCGAGCTTGTCGAACACCAGCTTGCCGTCGGCCTTGAGCGGCGCGGGCGCCTTGAGCTTGCGGCCTTCGGGCGTGTTGAGCGGGATCATGCGCTCGTGGCCGGGCTTCGTCTCCAGCCGATCGAAGATCCCCCAGCCGCGGCCGCCCGTGACCATGCCGATGCCCGCCTGGAGCATGCCGGCGAGGCCGCCGTGGTCGAACGCCTGGTGGAAGTTGCGCACCGCCCACATCTCGTCCTTGATCCAGCTCGCCTCGACCTTCTCCTCGTAGCGGGCCAGGCGCTCCGGGGTGGCTCCGCCGGCCTTGAGCGACTCGAAGATCGTCTCGGCCGCGAGCATGCCCGACTTCATGCCGAGGTGGATGCCCTTGAGCCGCTGGCTGTTCAGCATGCCGGCCGAGTCGCCGACGATCAGGAAGCCGTCGCCGTGCGAGCGCGGCCGCGACCACCAGCCGCCCTCGGGCAGCGCCTTGGCGCCGTAGAACGCCATCGTGCCGCCTTCGAGAATCTTGGCGATGTCCGGGTGGGTCTTGAGGCGTTGGAACTCCTGGTGCGGATCGAGGAGCGGGTTCCTGTAGTCGAGCCCGACGACCAGGCCGACGATGAGCTGGTCGTTCTGCATCCCATAGAGGAAACTGCCGCCGAACGTGTTCTGGTCGAGCGGCCAGCCGAGCGTGTGGATGACCTGGCCCGGCTCGATGCGGCCCGGCGGCAGGTCCCAGACCTCCTTGATGCCGATGGCATAGATCTGCGGGTTCTTCCCCTCCCACAGGTTCATCTGCTCGTCGAGCTGCTTGACCAGCGTGCCGCGCGGGCCTTCGCCCAGAACCACCACCTGGCTGCGGATGTCCACGCCCGGCTCGAAGTTCGCCTTCTTCTCGCCCGTATGGGAGACGCCGCGGTCGCGCGTGCGCACGCCGACCACGCGGCCGTCCTCGACCAGAGCGGACGCGGCCGGAAACTCATAGAAGATGTCGACGCCGGCCGACTCGACCTTGGCGGCCATCCACTTCACGAGCTTGCCGATCGAGGCCACGTAGTTGCCGTCGTTCTCCAGGGGCGGCGGGATCGGCAGCGAGAACGAGCTGCCGCCGGTGAGGAAGAGGAACTCCTCGTGCTCCACCTTGCCTTCGAACGGCGCGCTCTGCCAGTCGTCGGGGAACAGCTCCTTGAAGGCGCGCGGATCGACCACGGCTCCGGAGAGGGCGTGGCTGCCGGCTTCGCGGCCCTTCTCCAGCACCGCGATCGAGACCTCCATTTTGGCCGAGGACGTCTCGTTGTGCTGCCGGATCAGATTGGCAAGGTGCCAGGCTCCCGCCAGGCTGGCCGGGCCGGCACCGACAAAGACGACGTCGATATCCAGGGTTTCACGTTCCATTAGCTCTCGGCTCCTGAGATGCGTTCGAATCGGGCCGGGGGATGCTACCATGGAGGTGGTTCGACACGCATGGAACGGGACACGTCATCGGGTACCGCTACGGCGGGTGCCATCGGAAGGGGTGGAGAGGCTCTCGGCTCGGCGTCGCGATGGCCGGCCGGCCGTCTGCGTCTCCGCCGGCTGGACGGCGCAGCGCAGCCGACTTTCGGCGAGGACGTTCGCCGCGGGCTGACCTCCACCCCCAAGGTTCTCCAACCCAAGTACTTCTACGACGAGCTGGGCTCGCTGCTGTTCGGCGCCATCTGCGCGCTGCCCGAGTACTACGTGTTCCGCGCCGAGGCCGAGATCCTGCGCGCGCGGGCGGGCGAGATCGCGGCCTGGCTGCAAGGGCCGGTGCGCATCGTCGAGCTGGGCAGCGGCGACGCGCGCAAGACCCGCCTGCTCATCGACGCCCTGTTCGCGCGCCAGGGCGGGCTCGACTACCTGCCGATCGACGTCTCGTCCACCGCCCTGGTGCAGAGCAGCGAGGAGCTGCTCTCGGTCTATCCGAACCTTCGGGTCACCGGCTGGGTGGCCGACTACCAGACGGCGCTGCGGGCGATCCGCGACGAGTCGAACGGCAGCAACCGGTACAAGCACACGCTGGTCCTCTTCCTCGGCTCGACCCTGGGCAACCTGGACCCGGCCGAGCGGAGCGAGATGCTGCGCAGCGTCCGCGGTCTCCTCAACCCGGGCGACGCCTTCCTGCTGGGGGTCGACCTCAAGAAGCCGGAGAGCGTCCTGATCCCGGCCTACGACGATCCGCTCGGCGTGACCGCGGCCTTCAACATCAATGTCCTGGGCCGGATCAACCGCGAGCTCGGCGGCGCGTTCGACCTCCGGAGCTTCCGCCACCAGGCCCGCTACGACCGCGAGCAGGGGCGGATCGAGATGCACCTGGAGAGCCTCGTGGACCAGACCGTGCCGATCCGGGGCGTCAACCTGGAGGCGACCTTCCAGGCCGGCGAGACGATCCACACGGAGAGCTCCTACAAGTTCGACCCCGACCAGATCTCCGCCCTGGCCGCGGAGGCCGGCCTGGAGCTGCGCCGGACCTGGTTCGACCGGGCCAGGCAGTTTTCCTCCAATCTTCTTGTGGCCGTGTAGGGGCAGGCCTTGTGCCTGCCCGCCGGGGGCAACCACAAGGGTTGCCCCTACAACGCGAGGGGAGAGGGAATAGCCTTTTGACAAACGGCCTCCCCCGCCATTAGGATCTCCCGTCCGGGCCGGTGTAGCTCAGTGGTAGAGCGCCTGACTGTGGATCAGGAGGTCATGGGTTCGACCCCCATCGCCGGTACCAGTTCCCCCTTCAAAAACAAGGATCTCGCATGACCGCCAACGGGACCGTCGAGCCGCGCCTGTCTCGCGGCCTCCGTGACCTCCTCCCCGAGCAGATGCTGGCCCGCCAGTGGATGATCGACACCATCCGCGGCGTCTACGAGCTGTACGGGTTCGTGCCCCTGTCCACCCCGGCCGTCGAATACCTGGACGTCCTCAAGGGCTCCAACGCCGGTCCGGAGGCCACCTCGACCCTGTTCACCGTCAGCAACCCGGAGGAGGAGACGCTCGCGCTGCGCTTCGACCTCACGGTGCCACTCGCGCGCGTCATCTCGCAATACAAGGACCTGCCGCGGCCGTTCCGGCGCTACCAGGTGTCGCCCGTGTGGCGCGCCGACAAGCCCGGCCCGGGCCGCTTCCGCGAGTTCACCCAGTTCGACCTCGACTCGGTCGGCGTCGAATCCGAGATCGCGGACACCGAGATCCTCGCCGGCATGTGCGACACCCTGACCGCCTTGAAGGTGGGCGGCTACCGGGTGCGCTTCTCCAGCCGCGCCATCCTCAACCTCCTCCTCGCCTTTGCCGGCATCCCGGCCGAGCAGGGCGCGGACGTCTTCCGCGTCCTCGACAAGCTCGACAAGGTCGGCATGCAGAAGGTCCGCCTGGAGCTGACCGTGGGCTACGTCGACTCCTCGGGCGACCCGATCCGGGGCGTGGGACTCGAAAACTCGCAGGTCGACCGGATCGAGCAGTTCCTCGGCATCCGCCCCGACGAACGCCGGCAGGTGATGGGCCAGCTCCGCGAGATCTTTGCGGGCGTCGAGAACGCGCCCGCGGAGCTCGACAAGGTGGAGCGGATCTCCAGCCACCTCTACGCGCTGGGCTACGGCGACGACCAGGTGTCGCTCGACGTCTCCATCGCCCGCGGTCTTGCCTACTACACCGGCCCGGTCTTCGAGGCGATCCTGCTCGACGACGACGGCCAGCCCTCCAAGTTCGGCTCCGTGTTCGGCGGCGGCCGCTACGACGACCTCGTCATGCGCTTCCTGGGCGAGCGGGTGCCGGCCGTGGGCGCCTCGATCGGCGTCGACCGCCTGCTCGCGGCGCTCGTCGAGCTGGGCCGCGTGCCGCTGCGCAAGTCCACCGCCCAGGTGCTGATCACCCGCATGGACCCGGCGCTCGAAGGCGAGTGCCTGGAGATGGTCTTCGAGCTGCGCCGCGCCGGCATCCCGGCCGAACTGTATCTCGGAACGGCCAAGGGACCGGGCAAGCAGCTCAAGTACGCCGACCAGACCGGCGTCCCGATCGCCATCCTCTACGGCTCCTCGGAGAAGGAGCGCGGCGTCATCACGCTCAAGGACATGGACCAGGGCCGCCGCAAGGCGGAGTCGCTGGCCCGCCGCGAGGAGTGGCTGGAGGAGCGCCCCGGCCAGCGCGAGGTGCCGCGCACCGATCTCGTCGCGACCGTCCGCGAGATGCTGTCGCAGATCGAGGGGGCCGGCAAGTGAGCGACCCCGCCCATTCGAAGGCTGTCGTCCTCGACGGCAGCTCCCTGAACATCGAGGACCTCGTCCGCGTCGCGCGCGACCCGCGGGTGCGGGTCGAGATCTCGGAAGCCGCCATGGAGCGGGTCGTCCGGAGCTGCGGCCAGATCGAGGAGATCGCCCGCAAGTACAAGGAGGACTTCGCGGCCGGCCGCGCGGGGGTCCTGGACTACGGGATCACGACCGGCTTCGGCGAGTTCAAGAACATCCCGGTGGCGCCGGAGAAGCTCGAGGAGCTGCAGTGCAACATCCTCCTGAGCCACGCGACCGGCATCGGGGAGACCGCGGACGACCTCCACCCGTCGAACTTCTTCGAGCCCGAGGTGGTGAGGGCCGCGCTGGTCATCCGGCTGAACGCCTTCCTCAAGGGGCACTCGGGCATCCGCCAGACCATGGTGCGAGTTGTCCAGGCCATGATCAATCGCGGCGTGGTGCCCCTGGTGCCGATCCGCGGTTCCGTGGGATCGAGCGGTGACCTCTGTCCGCTCTCCCACACCTTCGTGGTGCTTCTCGGAGAAGGCCGCTACTTCCGGGTCGACGAACCGGCCGACCTGCTGTTCAAGACCCGCGACGTACGCAAAGGCCTCGACGGGCTTCAGTCCGATCTGGGGCTCGACATCCCGAGGCCGTCGTTCAAGGAAGGCCTGGCGCTCACCAATGGCGCCACCTTCACGGCGGCGCTCCTCGCGCTGGCCGTCCACGACTCCGAGCACCTGGCGCGGGTGGCGGACGTGGCGCTGTCGCTGAGCCTGGAGGCGGTCTGCGGTTGCGCCCGGGCGTTCGACCGCCGCATCCACGAGGCCCGCGGCCACGCCGGGCAGATCGCGAGCGCGGCCTTCATCCGCGAGCAGATCCAGGGGAGCAAGCTGATCGAGCGGGCCGGCGCGGTGCAGGACGTCTACTCCCTGCGCTGCGGTCCGACCGTCCATGGCGCGACCCGTGACACCATCGCCCACGCGCGCAAGGTCGTGGAAGCGGAGATGAACGCGGCCACGGACAACCCGTTGTTCTTCGAGAAGGCGGACGACTGGTTCGACCTGGAGTTCAGGGACAACTGGCCGGAAGGGTACCGGGGCGACCAGCGCATCTCGTTCTCCGGCGGCAACTTCCACGGCGAGCCGTTGGGCTTCGCGGCGGACTTCCTGGCGATCGGCCTCGCCGAGCTGGCGGACATCTCCGAGCGCCGCACCCAGATGCTGCTCGACGCCCACCACAATCGGAACCTGCCCTCGAACCTGATCCCGCACCGCGGCGTGAGCTCGGGCTGGATGATCGCGCAATATGCCGCGGCGGGCGTCGTGTCGGAGAACAAGGTCCTCACCCACCCCGCCTCGGTGGACTCGATCCCGACCTCGGCGAACTCCGAGGACCACAACGCCATGGGCACCATCGCGGCGCGCAAGCTGCGGACCGTCCTGCGCAACGTCCAGGCCGTGCTCGCGATCGAGCTGCTGGCCGCCGCCCAGGGAGTGGAATGGCGGGTGGGGATGAACCTGGATCCGCGAGGCAGCCAGAAGTCCCTGAGCTGGAAGGAAGCGGACGAGGAGGCGAACCGCTTCCGCGAAGCCGTCTCCCCGGAGCGCCGTCCGGCCATCGCCGAACATCTGGGAGAGGGGACTCGCCGCGCCTACCTGAAGATCCGCGAGCTGACCCCGCCGCTGGTCGCCGACGACCGCACCCTGGATGGAGACATCCTGGCGGTGCGGACGGCGGTAGAGCGCAACGAGCTCGTCTAGAGTCCCAGGAAAACGCCGCATCCAGGTTCCCGACGCCTCGTCGTGGACTTGGACGCGGCGTTTTGGTTTCAGACGGAGCGTCGTGGATCTAGACGGCGCATTTTGGATCTGGACGACGCGTCGTGAGTTTGGATGGCGCGTTTTGGATCTAGACGGCGCGTCGTGGACTTGGACGGCGCGTTTTGGTTTTAGACGCGGCGTCGGGAACTTGGACGGGGCATTTTGGATTCAGGCGGCGCGTTTTGGATCTGGACGGGACGTTGTCAACTTAGACGGAGCGTTGTGGATTCAGATGGCGCGTTTTGGTTCTAGACGGGGCGTCTTGAGCTTGGACGGGCCATTTTGGATTCAGACGGCGCGTCGGGAACTTGGATGGCGCGTTTTGGATTTGGATGAGGCATCATAGATTTGTATTCGGCCCTTCAGGCCGGATCCTTTGTGCGCGCTCCACGCGCTTCTCCAGCAGTTCTCTTTCGACCTTCTGGTCGATCTTACGAAGTTCCTTGGCTGAAAACCGCTGGGTTCGGATCTCGGACCATGTCTTGATTCCCATAACCGCTATACTGGCAGAAATGCGCTAAGAAGTCAAATCTGACGAAAAGAAATAATTGAGATTCGTTTCCTACCGGTCCTTCCGCCGCACCGAGATCAGCACCTCCCCGGCCTCCTTCGCCACTTCGTGGCCGGCGTTCACCCAGGCGTCGAAGCCGCCTTCCAGCGGGCGGACCCGGTTGAAACCTCTTGTCATCAGCTCGCGAGCCACACGGGCCGCCGTTGCTTCGTTTGGTCAGGTACAGTAGAGGACGATATCCCTCTCTCTCGGCAGATTGGCCAGCTTCTCGTCCAGCTCTTCGAGGGTCATCCGCAGCGCCCCGGGGATGTGGCCCACGTGGAAGCGGGACTTCGTGCGGACGTCCACGATCACCGGCGCTTCGCCGCGATCGATCATGTCGCGCAGCTCGTAGACCGTGATCCTCGCCAGCTCCAGCATGCGCAGGAGGCGGCGGCGCTGGATGTACTTGACCGCGATCACCAGCGCGAGGCCGGCCGCCAGCACGATCAGCGCCCAGAAGCCCAGGGTCTCCAGGTAGTCGAGCGCGTTCACGACCGCATTGCGGAAGATCCAACCCACGGTCACCGCGGCCCCGATCCAGAGCAGGCTGCCCAGGCTGTCCCAGAGGAGGAAGGACGGCAGGCTCGTGCCCATGGTCCCGGCCAGCGGTGGCGCCACGGTGTTGAAGCCGGGGATGAACTTGGCGAAGAGGAGCGAAAACGCGCCGCGGCGCTCGAAGAGCGACTCGGTCTGGCGTACGCAGGAGTCCGGCGACAGCGAGATCCGGCAGAGGACGCGCAGGACCTTGTGACCCTTCCAGCGGCCGATCAGGTACCAGACCGTGTCCGCGACGACGGAGGCCACCAGCGCCGCGGCCAGCAGCGGCAGCAGGGACAGGCGGCCTCTCGCCGCCAGCGCCCCGGCTACGATCAGCGTCGGCACCGCCGGGATCGGCGCGCCGATCTGCTCCAGGAAGACGTTCACGAAGACCAGGCTGATGCCGTGCCGGAGCAGGCGGTGGAGAAGCGTATTCATCAGACTCCCGGAATGACGGCGGAGGGTGAAACGGAGCTCGCGAAGGCCACGGATCCGACGGTGGCTCCCGCGTCCCGGAGGTGGCGGGCGAGCTCTTCGAAGGTGGCTTCCAGGGACGGATACTGGACCTCTGCCACGGCTTCGGCCATGAAGAGCGCGAAGTCGCTGTCCTCGTGCAGGCCGGTCACCGCCGAGTCGCGGTGGTTGAAGGCCCAGCAGACCACCTCGGAGCCCGAGGC
>JACZDC010052329.1_pt1 | contig 14290 bp, 15 predicted proteins | sample 8641791 | NCBI WGS metagenome assembly JACZDC01 (sample SAMN15324613, study PRJNA640507) | soil metagenome | isolation source: intercropping peanut in the second line | place: China: Luxin town, Laibin City, Guangxi Province | collected 2019-07-25 | depth 10cm m
CCATGATCCGGAGGATGGTCCGCTGCCGCGCGAGCCCGGCCGGGGTCCGGTCCGCGTAGTGGGACGCGAGCTCGTCGCGGAGGCCCCAGTGGCTGATCAGCCTGCGGCCCTCCGGGAACAGGCGCTCGCCTTCAGGACTCACCACCCGATCGAGGCGGATGTTGTAGCTGGAGCTGTAGCGCTCGGCGCGGATGAGCGCCTCGGTGATCTCCTGATAGAGCGCCGCCGGCACGCGCAGGGCGAAGCGGTCCATCATCCGCGACCGCGCCCAGGTGTCCCGGTCCCAGCCGGCGCCCTCCTCCAGGCGTTCGCGCAGCGAGTGGACCGGGAAGTTGAGCAGGGCCATGAAGGCCACCTTCGTCCGGAACAGATCCTCGTTGACGTGCGATGCCAGGTCGAGGTTGGCCAGGAGCTGGTCCACCGGGGAGATCTCGCCGGTGTCCACGTCGATCGGCGTGGTCAGCTCGCGGCGGACCTCATAGAGATGGCCATCCACCTGCTCCAGGACCCGCTCCAGCCGCTCGAACGTCTGGTCCACGGCCGCCGGATCGGCGAGGAAGCTCTCCTCGCAGAAGGCGGCAAACGCGCGCTCGTCGCCGTCCTCCGGCCACCAGCGCCCGGCGACCTGTTCGACGCCGCGCCGGATGCGCTCCTCGTGCTGCGGTCCCTCTTTCGCGACCAGGCGGTCGATCGTCTGCCGGACGGCCTCCTCTCCCAGGTTCATGCAGTCGCCTCCAGGAAAAAAAGATCAGATCGGCGGTTTGAGCGCCGTAGCGACGAGCTTCTCGTCGATGGTCAGCTTGTGCAGGTCGCCGCCGTTCTTCTGCACCTCCTCGCGGGAGAAGGGGTCGAATTCGAACGGCTTGATGATCTTGCCATAGACCGACTTCAAGGCGCGGGCGCCGATGCGGCTGCTCTTGGCCGCCTCCTCGGCGATGGCCTTGATCGCGGTGTCGGTGATGTCCAGCTCGATGCCGTACTTCTGGAAGAACCCCTGGGAGGCGCGGAACACGCTGTCCCGGGGCTCGGCGAAGATCCGCGCGAGCGTGTCGGAGGTGAGGTCCTCGAGGATCACGGCGTTGTCGAACCGGGAGAGGAACTGCGGCTGCATGCCGTACTCGAAGAGGTCCTCCTGCCGGAAGTGATGGCGCAGGGTGAAGTACTCGCGGATCTGGATCTTGCCGTTGACGTAGGTGGTCGTGGTCGGCAGCTTGACGCCGCTCTTGGGCGAGATGACCCGGGCGAACACCTGGTCGTAGAGGGTCTCGAACGCGCCGGCGCAGAGGAAGAGCATCTTGCCGGTGTCCACCCAGACGCCGTTGGTGTCCGCGGCGCCATCCTTGAGCACGGTCATGGGATGGAACACGCGCTCGCCCTCGATCAGGGTCAGCAGCGCCTGCTGGATGTTGATGCCGGTGACGTACGGCTTGCCGCCGAGCAGGCCGGAGACCTTGTCGATCTCGTCGAGGCAGACGGTGGCGCGCTCCATGGCGCGGCCGATCTCCTCCGCGGACGCTCCGGGTCCGAGCACCTGGCGGGCGCGCTCCTCCAGGCGGGTGAACAGGCGGCCGGTGTCCACGGCCCCCTCCTCGGTCGCCAGGATGTTGGCGTTCATGATGAGCACCACCCGGTGCTCGCGGAAATCCTCCCGCGAGTTGTAGAGCGACTCGATCCCGCGCATGATCGTGGTCTTGCCCGTGCCGGAGTTGCCGATGAGGAGGAGGTTGCCGTACTTCTCCCCCTGAAGATGCTTGAAGATGGCCACCGACACGTAGCGGAGGGCCTCCTCCTGACCGATGACCTGCTGCGAAAGATAGTCGTGGATCTCAACCGGCTTCATGGGCTCGCTCCTTGGTACCTCTATATACGTGCGCGGGAGGCGGTCCGCCGAGCACACCGCCAACGCAGGAAACCCGGAAGGAGGGCCGGGGATTCCGGGAACCCTTGAAGAAGACTAGAATCGTTTCCTCCGACGACATAAGGAGAGAAGGAGGGAACATGACAAGCTTCAGTGTCCGAGCAGTTGTCTTTTGGGAGGGAGAGCACTGGGTAGCTCAGTGTCTTGAGTATCGTTATGCAATCCAGGCCCGGCGGCTTGAAGACATCCCGCGAGTGCTCCGGGGCTGTATAGAGGCCCAGATTCTCGTAAGCCGTGAGGTTGGTATTGAACCATTCCACGGATTTGAGCCTGCCCCGAAGCGATACTGGGACATGTTCGATCACGCCGAACCCTTGCCGGAGTTCATCGAGGGTCAGGAGGATGATTCGCCGGTGCCTGGAATCGGACCTGCCGAGATTCTTGAGCCGACCATCCTGCGGAACTTCTGTAGTTTGTTCAGCTTACCTCTTGAGGATTTCGGACTCGGTCCGCAAAAAGATGATTAGGCCAGCTTGGTTGCCTTGCTATCCTGCTGTCCCTCGGAGAAACTCCCGACCGTGAGACGGAGCACCCTGGACCTCGAAAAGCAGCTCAACCCGGACCAGATCGCCGCGGTCACGCATGGCGACGGGCCTCAGCTCGTGCTCGCCGGCGCGGGGTCCGGCAAGACCCGCGTCATCACCTACCGCATCTCCTGGCTGGTCGAGGAGAAGGGGATCGATCCTGGCCATATCGCGGCCATGACCTTCACCAACAAGGCCGCGGCCGAGATGCGCGAGCGGGTCGAGGACCTGCTCGGCATCCACCCGCTCAGCACCTCGGTGGGCACCTTCCACCGCTTCGGCCTGGTCCTCCTCCGGCGCTACGGCGAGCGGGTCGGGCTGCGGCGCGACTTCGCGATCCTCGACACGAGCGACCAGCTCGGCCTGATCAAGGAGGCGCTGGGCTCCGAGGGGCTGTCCGAGACCGCGTTCTCGCCGCGCTCCGTGCTCTCCCAGATCAGCAGCGCCAAGAACAAGCTCATCGAGCCGCCGGCCTACGAGTCGGCCGCCACCAATTTCTTCGAGAAGAAGGTCGCCTCCCTCTATCGGCGCTATCAGGGGCTCCTCGGCCAGGCGTCCGGCGTCGACTTCGACGACCTGATCAGCCTCTCGGTCAAGCTCCTGTCCCACGACCCCGAGGTCCGGGACCGGATCCGCTACCGCACCCGGTATCTCCTGGTCGACGAGTACCAGGACACCAACCATGCCCAGCTCCGCCTGATCCAGGAGCTGGTCGGCTCGGCCGGCAATCTGACCGCGGTCGGCGACGAGGACCAGGGCATCTACCGCTGGCGTGGCGCGAACCTCGACAACATCCTGGAGTTCGAGGGGACCTTCCCGGGAGCCGTGGTCCACAAGCTGGAGCGCAACTACCGCTCGACCCAGACCATCCTCGACATCTCGGGCGCCCTGATCGCCAACAACGTCCACCGCCGCGGCAAGCGCCTGTGGACCGATCTCGGAGCCGGGCCCAAGGCCGAGCTCTACCGCGCCACGGACGAGGGCGACGAGGCGACCTGGATCGTGGACAAGATCCAGAAGCTCCGCCACCAGTACAAGCTCGGCGACATGGCGGTCCTCGTCCGCACCAACGCGCAGACCCGCGCCATTGAAGACGAGATGCTCAAGCGCGAGATCCCCTACTCGCTGGTCGGCGGCGTGCGCTTCTACGACCGGGCCGAGATCAAGGACCTCGTGGCCTACCTGCGCGTGCTGCGCAACCCGCGCGACAACTTCTCCCTGGCGCGGATCTTCAACCAGCCGCCGCGCGGCATCGGCAAGTCGACCCAGGAGCTGCTGCGGGACCGGGCGGTCCAGCTCGGCCAGCCGGTCTGGGACGTCCTCTACCTGGACGACCTCGGCACGCTGCCGGCCCGGAGCGCCACCTCGCTGCGCAAGTTCCGGGACCTGATCGTGGGTCTCCAGGAAGCGTCCAAGGAGCTGCCTCTGCCGGCCCTGCTCGACCGGCTCCTCAAAGACACCAACTACGCCAACCTCTACGACAAGGACGACTCCGAGGATCTCGCCCGCCTGGAGAACATCGAGGAGTTCCTCTCCGCGGCCCAGGAGTTCACCGAGGCGAACAGCTACAACCGCGGCGACGAGGATCTCCTGACCGCGTTCCTCGACCACGTGGCCCTGGTCACCGACCTCGACTCGCTCCAGGAGGAGAAGGGCGTCTCCCTGATGACCCTGCACAGCGCCAAGGGTCTGGAATTCAAGGCCGTGGTGGTCGCAGGGTTGGAGGACGGCCTCCTGCCGCACTTCAACTCGCAGGGCGCGCGGGAGGACATCGAGGAGGAGCGCCGCCTGCTCTACGTGGGCATGACCCGGGCGCGCGAGCGCCTGCATCTGAGCTGCTGCCGGCGCCGGCGCATCGCGGGCCGCTACCAGGACCAGATGGAGTCGCCGTTCCTCCAGGAGCTGCCGGACAATCTCCTGGACGTCCACCACAGCCCCGACCTCTTCCTCGGAGACCGGCCGAGCGAGCGGGCGCAGAGCATCTACTCCTTCTTCGGCCAGGCGGCCCCGCCGCGCGCCGCGCCGCCGCAACAGTCCACCTACGGCCGTCCGGCTCCGCCGCCGCAGAGATCCAGCGTGCCGTCGTCCTACGTCCCGGCCCGGCCGCAGCCGACCGCGCCGACCGCCGCGAGAGGCCGCGTCGTGGTCCCCGAGCCCGACGAGAGCCAGATCCCGCGCCGGCCGATCAAGCGCGGCAGCCGGGTCCGCCATCCCACCCTCGGTCCGGGCGTCATCCTGGAGATGGAAGGCCAGGGCGAGGACATGCGGTTGACCGTCTTCTTCGAGAAGTCTGGCAAGCGCAAGCTGGTGGCGAAGTTCGCGAACCTGGAGGTGCTGTAGGACCGTTCAGAGAGCTGCGACCTCGGCCAGGGCGGCCTGCAGTCTCTCCCGATCCATCACGGCCTGGACGACCCGCCGGGGGACCTCGTCGTAGGTCCGGCCGGCGAGCTCGCGTCCATTCCTGGACTTCTGCCGTCCACCCCACTGCTTGAAGAAGAAGGGGACCTTGGCGTCGTGGCATCGGTCGCGAACCTCCAGGACCCACGACTCCTGGACCGGCCGGGCTCCGGGTCCGCTTTCGCCGCCGCAGATCACCCAGTCGATCCCGGCGAGCGAGAAGGGCTCCAGCGATTCCAGCAGCGGCTCGATCGAGAGCATCCGGACCCGGGCCGGAGCGGCGCGCAGGTGCTCCACTCTCGGCAGGCCCTGGCTGCGGTTCTCGACGCTCACGCCCCACCAGATGTGCGGCTCTTCGGCCGCGGCTCTCAGCTTCGTGCTCAGGAGATCGCGCAGCCTCTCGGACCGCTTGGTCAGCACCTGATAGGTGTGCCAGTTGGCGAGCTGCATCACCCGCGCGACCTTCTGGATGTACTCGTCGGGCACATCCTCATGAAAGAGGTCGCTCATCGAGTTGACGAAGATCATCTTGGGCTCTCGCCAGAGCAGCGGCTGGCTGAGCTTCTCCGGGATCAGCCGGAGGTCGAATCCCTGTTCATAGGGATGGCCTGGAACTCCGCGAAACCGTTCGGCGAAGGTCTCGGCGTAGCAGTGCGCACACCCGGACGTGATCTTGGTGCACCCGCGGATCGGATTCCAGGTGGCATCCGCCCACTCGATGGAGGTGTTGTCGCTCACCGGCCCAGGATAGCCGGAAGTCGGGCGTAAGGCTACCGTTCGCCCCGGCGCATCGCCAGGTAGTCGTCCCGCAGCAGGCCGTAGAGATAGTTGTCGACCCGGCGGCCGCGGAGCTTGAAGTAGCCTTTGAGATGGCCTTCGCGCTGGAAGCCGTTCTTCTCCAGGACGCGCTGCGAGCCCAGGTTCTCGGTGGCGCAGCGGGCCTCGACCCGCTCCAGGAGGGTGTTCAGGAAGAGGTCGTCCAGAAGGGTCTGGAGAGCCTCGGTCATGACCCCCTGGCTCTGGTAGGAGGTCGAGAGCGCGTAGCCGACCTCGGCCAGTCCGTGCTCCCAGTTGCTGACCACGAGGGTGATCCAACCGGCTGGATCGCTGCCGACCTGGACGATCCACTGGAACTTCTCGCCACGGCCGCGGTAGAGGTCGGGGATCCTCTGGCTCGCCACGTCGGCCCGGAGCTGCGCGGTCGGCAGCTCGTTGAGCGGCTGGAAACGCCGGACACTCGGCTCGGAACGCCATTGACGGAGCAACTCCGCATCCCTTGGCACCGCCGGCCGGAGGGTAACTTCCTGGGGAGAGTAGCGCTCCATGAAGGCCATGGTTCGATTTTAAGCTCTCTCAGCAAAGAAAAATCACAAACGACACTTCCAGCCGCACGGCCGACCCGTCACTTCTCTTTGACGGGTCCAAGCCCCACCTGGTTCCCGGATTGGCTGCCGGAAATCCAGCCTTTCCGCTGAGACAACCAGGCAACTCTCAGCAGAAACCAGCCGCGCGGGCGGAAATCCTCCGCCATTCTCAGCGAAGAACATCGATTTCTCAGCGACTCGGCGACGAATCTCAGCAGATCTTCCGCTTGTCTCAGCAGATAGCCTGAGATTCTCAGCCGTTCGCGTGCTTTTCGCAGCAAAACGGTTGCTTGTCTCAGCAGAGAGCGAGGGGGATGCTGAGACAAAGCCGTGCTCGGCTGAGAACTGCCGGATCTTCTCAACAAACTGCCGGTGGTCCCCAGGAAGAGCTGATCATCTTGGGGCCGAGTCTTGAAAAAACCCCCCCCTCGATCCTCCACGCTTCGCGGGAGAGGACGCCACCTCACGCCGGGTGCCGAGGTTTATTGCGTGACGGGCCCTTAGGATTCAGGAGCGTCGCTTCAGACTATCGAGCAGAGCCTGCGCCTCTTCAGGCGTCTCTGTCCGGGTGCTGCGACCTTCAGCGAATTCCCTCTCGGAGAGAGCAATCCTTGCCTGCATGTCAGGGTGGTGGAACCAGCGTTGGTCGTTCGGAACCGCATCAGCCTCCTCATCCAGGGTCAAGAAGACGGTCGTAGGTGCCATTCGGCAGATGGTAAAGCTTTTCCTCCCCATTGACCCTCCGGCGAGCGCTAATCTAGGCTCTTCCTCGTGGCAGCGCTGGCAACCGGCGAGCGCGTTTACATCCGGCCTCCCGACCGCGGCGATGCCGAGGAGTTCCTGTCCCTGGTCCGTGCGAGCCGGAAGTATCACCGGCCCTGGGTCTACCCTCCGGCGACCCGGGACGGCTTCCGGCGCTATGTCGAGCGGAACGACTCGGAACGGTTCTTTCCCTGTCTCCTCATCCTCCGCGAGACGGACGCTCTCGTCGGGGTCGCCAACGTCAGCGAAATCGTCCGCGGGGTGTTCCTGAGCGCCTATCTCGGCTTCTACGGACATGCCGACTACGCAGGCCAGGGCCTGGTCCGCGAGGGGGTCCAGCTCCTCGTCCGATACGCCTTCCGGAAGCTGAGGCTCCACCGGCTCGAAGCCAACATTCAGCCGACCAACCGGAGCTCGCTGGCGCTCGTCCGCGCACTGGGGTTCCGGAAAGAGGGGCTGTCGCGGCGGTATCTCAAGATCGGCGGACGCTGGCGCGATCACGAGCGGTGGGCGCTGCTGGCCGAGGACGCCGGCCCGGCTAACCCGAGAACACGGCTGCCAGCTTCCGATCGAAGGTCTTGACCCTCGTCACCCCTCGGCGCTTGCAGGAGGCGAGGTGGAGCAGGTCCCGGGCTCCGAGGGCCGCGTAGCGATCCAGGAGGACCCGGGCCAGCGAGACGTCCTCCGTTTCCAGGGACCAGACGGTCGACATCCTGGACTCGGCGAGGCTCAGCGCGGCATCCAGGGTTTCGATCCGGCCGACCGGCAGATACGCGTGGAGAAGCTCTTGGAGAACCTCAGCCGAAGTTACCAGGGGCTCGCCGGAGCTCAACGCCTCCTCGAAGAAGGTCCGCGCCTCGGACTGAAGAGGATGGCTTCGACCCACCGCGTACATGAAGACGTTGGTGTCGACAAAGATCATGCGTCGGCAGCCCCGCTCCGCTTCGAGGCCGAGATGACGGCTAGATGCTCAGGCCAGTCGGGCTCTCGCCCTTCCTCCCTGCGGTCGCAGGAGGAGAAGAACGCCCGGAGATCCTCGACGGTATCCATCTTTCTCGACGCCGGTCTTCCGTGAAGGCGCTCCTCGCCGGCACGGCGGAGCCAGGCGCTCAGGGACAGACCCTCGCGGCGAGCCTCTCTCTGGAAAAGCTCCTTCTCCTCTTCGTCAAGAATCACCTGGACCCGGACTGCCATGGCGGCACCTCCTGTTACACACCATGGTTACACACCTTGACCTTTTCCTCCAAGCTGTCACTGTACCGGCGGAGCCGCTTCCATGCGCTACCGGCTGACCCTCTCCTATCGCGGCACCCGCTATGCCGGCTGGCAGCGCCAGGACAACGCCGTCTCCGTCCAGCAGGTCGTCGAGGAGGGGGTGTCGAAGCTCGCCGGGGTTCCCGTGCGGGTGACCGGTGCCAGCCGGACCGACGCCGGGGTTCATGCCCGGGGGCAGGTCGCGCACCTGAATCTCGACCGGCCGCTGCCGACCCGGGCGCTGGTCCATGGGGTCAATCCCCATCTTCCGGAGGACATCCGGGTCCTTGCCGCCGAGGAGGTGGAGGAGACCTTCCACGCCCGCAAGAGCGCGCTCGGCAAGGAGTATCGCTATCGCCTGAGCCGCGCCGAAGTGGTGTCGGCGCTCGACTCCCTGTTCGTGGTGCCGGTGTCCGGCCGGATCGACCTGGACCGGATGACACGGGCGGCGGCCTTTCTGCCAGGAAGGCACGACTTCTCGGCCTTCGCCCTGGCCGGCGGCAGCCACGGCCAGCCGTTCCGGACCGTCCGGGACGCCTCCTGGAGCGAGCAGGGAGCGGAGATCGTCTTCTCGGTCACCGGCGACGGGTTCCTGCGCGGCATGGTTCGTGCTCTCGTCGGTACCTTGATCGAGGTGGGGCTCGGCCGGCGCGAGCCGGAGAGCTTCGCGGATCTGCTCCAGGGCCGCCCGCGTTCCGCCGCCGGCCCGACCGCTCCCGCCCAGGGCCTGGTTCTGGAAAGGGTGTTCTATCCCGGCAAATAGGAGGCTTGTGGTACCTTAAGGGTCCTTCGACATGGCAGATATCTCCAAACTCGCACCCCCCGGCTCGCCTGAAGAGCTGCTCGTCCGCCGGATGGACTTGAAGCGGCTGCCGAAGCACGTCGCCATCATCATGGACGGCAACGGCCGGTGGGCGAAGGGACGCGGGCTGCCGCGCGTCGAAGGGCACCGCGCCGGCGTCGCCTCGGTCCGCGACACGGTCGAGGCCTCGGCCCAGCTCGGCCTGGAGGTCCTGACCCTGTACGCGTTCTCGGTCGAGAACTGGAAGCGCCCCCGCTTCGAGGTCTGGACCCTGATGAACCTGCTCAAGGAGTACGTCCGCAAGGAGCGGGAGAACCTGATCGAGAACGACATCCGGTTCAACGTGCTCGGCCGCTGGCGCGAGCTCGACCCGAGCGTGGTGCGCGAGCTCGAGGCTACCCTCGACGCCACTCGCCACTGCCAGGGGATGAATTTCAACATCGCCCTCAACTACTCCGGGCGCTGCGAGATCGTCGACGCCTGCCGCCGCATCGTGGCCGACTGGGCCGCCGGCAAGCACGCGGATATTGATGAAGAGACGCTCAACCGCTACGTCTACACGTCGGGCCAGCCCGATCCCGACCTCCTGGTCCGGACCTCGGGCGAGCTGCGGGTGAGCAACTTCCTGCTCTGGCAGATCGCCTACACCGAGATCTGGGTGACCCAGACCCTGTGGCCGGACTTCCGGCGGCGCGACCTGATCGAGGCCGTGCTCGCCTTCCAGGCCCGCGACCGGCGCTACGGCGGCGTCAACCTGGCTGAAACTCCTGCTGAGACTCCGGAGGAGGTGGGTCTGTTCGCCTCCGGACGCTCCGGACATCGTCCGCTCTGATCCCCGACGCGGCGCGCCCCCATGCAGAGGCTTCTCACCGCCGCGGTCCTCACCCCTCTCGCCCTCCTGGCTTTGTTCAAGCTGCCGGGGCCCTGGTGGTTCGTGCTCGTCGCGATCCTGGTCGACCTCGCGGTCTACGAGTACATCCGCATCGTCCGCGGCCGCGCGCCGCACGCGCCGCTCCTGCTCCTCCTGGTCCTGGTGCCGCTCGCGGCCCTGGCGATCAGCGCCTCGCTGTTCGAGGGCGGCGCGCTCCTCGACCCGCGCCTGCACCTGTTCACCGGCGGCCTGCTGCTCTCGGTCGGCCTCGCCAGCCTGGTGCTGCTGTCCCGGGTTCCGCTCGCCGAGACACTCGAATCGTTGGGCATCCTGGGGTTCGGCGTGCTCTACTTCGCGCTGCCGATCGCGAGCATGCACTACCTCCAGCAGTCCGATCCCTGGCTGGTCTTCCTGCTGATGGCGATCGTGTTCCTCGGCGACACGGCGGCTTATTACGTAGGGTCGGCGATCGGCCGGCACAAGATGGCGCCGGTGATCAGCCCGAAGAAGAGCTGGGAGGGGGCGGCGGCCGGGTTCGTCACCTCGGTGGCGGCGGCGGCGGTCTGGAGCTGGTGGAAGCTGGGCCGGGTCGATCCCGAGCTGCTGGCCGTGGCGGCGGTGACCGCGCTGGCGGCGCAGGTCGGCGACCTGGTGGAGTCGATGATCAAGCGCGGCGCCGGGGTCAAGGACTCGGGGCACATCCTGCCGGGGCACGGCGGGATCCTCGACCGGCTCGACGCCATGCTGTTCGCCGCTCCGGTCCTGCTCCTCGGCCTGTGGGTGCTCGGCGTCGACGGCGTCCCCCTCCCTCTGCGCTGACCGGAACGCGGAGCCGGGGAATGCCCCGAAGCGCGGAGTGGTTCGATACAATCGAGAATCTTTTTCCAGCCGGGGTCCGCATCCGGAGCGCGGCTAGCGACGTCGTCAAAAGGGCCTGTTCATGTTGACCACACTCCTCTCCTTCGTCTTCGCGCTCGGCGTGATCATCGTCGTCCACGAGGCCGGACATCTCCTGGTCGCCAAGGCCTTCAACGTGAAGGTGCTCACCTTCTCGGTCGGCTTCGGTCGGAAGCTCTGGGGCTTCCAGCACGGCGAGACCGAGTACCGGGTCGCGGCGGTGCCGCTCGGCGGCTACGTGCGCCTCGGCGGCGAGAACGCCGAGGAGGCGACCGGCGACGATCCGCGCGAATTCATGAGCAAGCCCCGCTGGCAGCGCATCCTGGTCTACCTCGCCGGCCCGGCCATGAACGTGATCCTGGCCATCGCGATCTTCGCCGGACTGTTCATGGTCGGCATCCAGGTGACCAACCTCAACTCGATCCCGCCGGTGATCGGCGAGGTGGACGCCGGCTCGTCCGCGGCCCAGGCCGGCCTGCGGCGCGGCGACGAGATCGTGAAGGTGAAGGGCTCGGCGGTCGACGACTGGATGGAGGTGATGATGGAGCTGGTCACCTCGGCCGGCCGGCCGGTGCCGATCGAGGTGAAGCGCGGCGACCAGGTGTTCCAGGCCCAGCTCACGCCGAAGCGCAACCCGCGCGACGACAGCGGCGATCTCGCCGGCCTCAACCCGCTCTTCCGCCCCCAGATCACCAGCGTCCTCAAGGACAGCCCCGCCGAAGCCGCCGGGTTCCGCTCCGGCGACGAGGTGCGCACCGTGGCCGGCAAGCCGGTCGCCCTGGACCGCGACTTCGTGGCGGTGATCAGCAAGCGCGCCAACCAGCCCACCGAGATCCAGGTGATGCGCGACGGCAGGATCCTGACCCTCAACGTCACGCCGCGGCTGGAGGGCACGGAGGGGAAGATCGGCGTCGGCATCGGCCTCTTCCAGCGCTACAGCCCCGGCCACGCGATCGTCCAGAGCGTGCGCTACAACATCCAGGTGGTGAAGGGCACGTTCTACGTCATCGGCAAGATCTTCAAGCGCGAGGTCTCGCCCAAGAGCGCGCTCTCCGGGCCGATCGGCATCGCGCAGGCGACCGGCGAGGCCGCGCGCCTGGGCTTCAAGCATCTCCTGTACATCATGGGGCTGCTCAGCATCAGCATCGCGATCATGAACCTGCTGCCGATCCCGATCCTCGACGGCGGCCAGATCTCCATCCTGATGGTCGAGGAGGTGATCCGCCGCGACCTGCCGCTGCGCATCAAGGAGGTCATCAGCCAGGTCGGATTCGTGATGATCCTCCTCCTGATGGCGGTGGTGCTATATTTCGACGTCCTGAAGCTGTGACCTGAGAGGAGCGACCATGCCCGGCCCGATCTCCATCGGCGACGAAGCGCCGAACTTTGACCTGAGCTCGACGGAAGATGCTCTCCTGATGTTGAAGGACGAGGTGGTGCGGACGGCGGTGGTGGTGTACTTCTTCGCCGACCCCGCGAGCGAGCGCGTGCTGCGCGATCTCGACACCCTGAACCGGCGCCTGGACGGTCTCGCCAAGCTGCGGACCCGGGTGCTGGCCGTCTCCTCGGTACCGCTCGACGACCTCAGGAAGCTGCAGCGCGAGAAGAAGCTCCTGTTCCCGCTGCTCCACGACGACCGCAACTTCGCCGCCGCCTACGGCGTGGCGTCCTCCGAAGAAGGCAAGCCCTACGCCCCGGCCCTGGTCCTGGTCGACCGCCGGCAGCGCGTGCGGCTGCTCTCGAACCCGGTCGCCTCGGTCGAGGAGTCATTCTCGCAGATCGACAGCGCGCTCAAGGATCTGCCTTCGCCGACGAAGAGCTACCCGAAGAGCGTCGTGAACCGGCTCATCGACCGCTGGGTGAACTGATCCTCCGCCAACCTGGATTGCTGTAGGGGCGGCCCTTGTGGCCGCCCTTCCTGCTTCACCCGCCCAGGGCGGCCACAAGAGCCGCCCCTACACCTTCTTTCTCCTCCTCTTCGGCTTCAGACCGACCAGTCCCAGCAGCGTCTTCAGATCCCGGCGGTGACCCTTCATGTCGTCGCCGGGCTCGGTCTCCAGGACCATGGGGACCGATTTCAGGCGCGGCTCGGTGAGCAGGCGCTCGAAGCAGCCGAGCCCGATCTCGCCCTCGCCGATGTGGGCGTGGCGGTCGCGCCGCGAGGCGAACGGCTTCACCGAGTCGTTCAAGTGCAGGCAGCCGAGCGCCTCCAGGCCCAGCCGTTGTTCGACCTCGTCCCAGAACTCCGCGAAGCCGGCCTCCTCGTGGATCGCGTAGCCGGCCGCGAAGGCGTGGCAGGTGTCGAGGCAGAAGCCGACCCGGTGCGGCTCGGCCACCCTCTCCCGCATGGCGGCGAGCTGCTCCAGCCGCCAGCCGAGGCAGCTCCCCTGGCCCGCGGTGTTCTCGAGCAGCACCCGGGTCGACACGTCCGGCAGGTCGCCGAGCACCGCGTCGAGCGAGGCCGCGACCTTCTCGATGCCGGCGTCGTCGCCGGCGCCCAGGTGCGCGCCGGGATGGAGGACCAGGCCCTGCACGCCGAGGCGCGAGCAGCGGAGAAGCTCGTCGGTCAGGGCGTCGAGCGACTTCTCCAGAATGGCCGCGTCCGTGGCCGACAGGTTGATCAGGTAGCTCGCATGGGCGACCAGGGGGCCGACCGGGCTCGCCGAGTGCGCGCCGCGGAAGGCGGTCACCTCGTCGTCCTCCAGGTCGCGGGCGCGCCACTGGTTGGCGTTCTTGACGAAGATCTGGATGGCGTCGCAGCCCAGATCGGCGGCGCGGTCGAAGGCGTTCGCCATGCCGCCGGCCACCGAGACGTGGGCTCCGAGGGGTGGAAGAGTCGGCGACATGCGCGGGATTGTATGTCGCTTTGGTAGACTGCCCCGCTATGACGGGACTCGTGAAGGCGCTGGTCTACCTGGCCTACGGGGTCGTGCTGCTGCTGGTGTTCACCCTGGCGGCCTACACCTCGTTCAGCCTCTTCGTCCGCAGCGGCGTGACCACGGTGCCGCCGGTCGAGGGTCTGAGCGAGGCCGACGCGGCCGCCCGGCTGGCCGACCAGGGGCTGCGCCTGCGCGGCATCGGAGAAGGGGAGAACCAGGGGCGCTACAGCGAGAAGGTGCCGGCCGGGAAGATCCTGCGCCAGAACCCGGACGCCCGCACCCTGGTCAAGCGCGGCAGCGGCGTGACCGTGGTGATGTCGCTCGGGCCGCAGAGGGTCGAGGTGCCCGAGGTGGCCAGCCGGCCGCTGCCCGCGGCCCAGGCCGCGCTCTCCGGCAGCGGGCTCACGGTCGGCCGCATCCTCGGCGCCTACAGCACCACCCTCGCCACGGGCTCCGTGGTGACCACCGATCCGTCGCCGGGCGCGACCATCCCGCCCTCGACCCCGGTCAACGTGCTGCTCGCCCTGTCCATGCCGGACGAGCGCTATCTCATGCCCGACCTGGTCTACCGCGACTACGAGCGCATCCGGCCCTACTTCGAGCAGCACGGCTTCCGCTTCGG
>JACZDC010142252.1_pt1 | contig 14281 bp, 13 predicted proteins | sample 8641791 | NCBI WGS metagenome assembly JACZDC01 (sample SAMN15324613, study PRJNA640507) | soil metagenome | isolation source: intercropping peanut in the second line | place: China: Luxin town, Laibin City, Guangxi Province | collected 2019-07-25 | depth 10cm m
CGAAACAGCCTCATTTTACCGCCGTCGGGGAGTTTTTCAGCAGCCTGCTAGAAGGCGAAGCGCAACTCGGCCCGTAGGGAATCGCCGTCGACCGGCCGCGAGCCCGCCTGGCGCGCGGCCGGCCGGGCGGCTGCTACGTCGAGCCACTCGACGCCGGCGCGCCAGTGCTCGTCGATCGGAACGAGCACGGCGAGGGTCCAGGCCCGGCCGTCCTCCCGGTTGTCGTCGAGGGCCGTGGAGTCGCGGTCCTCGATCCGGAAATCGTCGTAGCGCACGGTGGCGCGCCAAGTGCCGAAGTCCCGCGTGAGCAGGACGTAGAACGTATCGAAACCGATGTCCACCACCGCGTCCGACTTCCCTCCCGGCGGCGCGAAACCCATCAGGGACGTGCCGGTCCCCCACTCGCCGATCAGACGAAAGTCGGCCGGCAAACGGGTCTCCACGGAAAGCCAGCGGAAGTCGGTTTCCCAGGCGTACTCCTCACCGTGGAGCGCGCGGTCGCCGCGGTTGAGGAAGGCGGTCACCTGGATGATCGCGCGGTCATCCGGCGCGCTCCAGCGGGCTCGGCCGGCATAACCCGGTCGGCCGTCGAGATCGGACCCGAACGCTTTCGATCCCCTGGTGCTCTGCCTAGGAAACGGTTCGTCGAACCTTTCGATCGGCGGCAGCGGCACGAAGCGGCCGGTGGGCGTCGGCCGGTCATGAAAGGAAAAGCCGCGCCAGGCGAGGAGCGTCGCGGACGTATCGTTGCCGCCGAAGACCGTGGCGGCGAGCTGGATCTTGTGATCGCTGGGAAAGGTTTTTCGATACGCCACGTCCACGCCGATCGGCCGGATCTCCTCGGCGATCCAACTGTTCATGGCGGACAGGCTGAGGGTGTACGGCGAGGTCCAGAGCGAGTCCACGTTCTCCCGCGACGAAGGGAGGAAGAACTGGCCGGCGCGCACGGTCCACAGGTGCCACTCGCCGTCGCCGAAGCTCTTCTCCACGAAGGCTTCGAGCAGCCCGGAGCCCGCGCCGCCCGAGGTACCTTCGCCGTCGGCGTCCCGCCGCGCCACGCCGTGCACGAAGAGATCCCAGCCGGCGCCCATCTGCCAGTCCATCGCGAGCCGGGCCTCGCCGATCACAGACTCGACGCGCCCGTCTTCACTCCCGCCGAGGAGCTTGCCGAAGCCTCCTTCCTGGAAGGACGGCGCGGTGTCAAAGGACCCGGCAGAGACCCGAACGACTCCGATCACCTGTGGCGTCTCGCCCAGGACGGGCACCGAGAACACCGCTCCCAGCAGGAAAACCCCGACCGCTCTCATGTCAGCCATAGCCGAGATGATACGGCCGGAGCCGGCGCTCGGATTCGTGCGCGAAAAAAAGAGGACCGGTCGCCCGGTCCTCTTCGTCCTTCCGCAGACCTGCTTCCCGTAGGGGCGGCCCTTGTGGCCGCCCACCTGGGGCACCCACAAGGGGTGCCCCTACACGGAAAGAGGACAGGCTTAGTACCGGTAGTGGTCCGTCTTGAACGGGCCTTCCTTGGAGACGCCGATGTACTTCGCCTGCTCGTCGCGGAGCTCGGTGAGCTTGGCGTTCAGGGTGGTGAGCTGGAGGCGCGCCACCTTCTCGTCGAGCTGCTTGGGCAGGGTGTAGACGCCGACCTTGTACTCGCCCTTCTTGGTCCAGAGCTCGATCTGGGCGAGCGTCTGGTTGGCGAAGGAGGAGCTCATCACGTAGCTCGGGTGGCCGGTGCCGCAGCCGAGGTTCACGAGACGGCCCTTGGCGAGCAGGATGATGCGCTTGTCGTCGGGGAAGATCACGTGGTCGACCTGCGGCTTGATCTCCTCCCAGGGGTACTGCTCCAGGCTCGCGACGTCGATCTCGCTGTCGAAGTGGCCGATGTTGCAGACGATCGCGTTGTGCTTCATCCGCACGAGGTGGTCGTGCGTGATCACGTGGTAGTTGCCCGTGGCGGTCACGAAGATGTCGGCCTTCTCGCAGGCCTCGTCCATGCTCACGACCGGATAGCCTTCCATGGCCGCCTGCAGGGCGCAGATCGGATCGATCTCGGTCACCCACACCTGCGCGCTCAGGTTGCGCAGGGCCTGGGCGCTGCCCTTGCCGACGTCGCCGTAGCCGCAGACGACCGCGATCTTGCCGGCCACCATCACGTCCGTGGCGCGCTTGATGGCGTCCACCAGCGACTCGCGGCAGCCGTAAAGGTTGTCGAACTTGCTCTTGGTGACGCTGTCGTTGACGTTGATCGCCGGGAAGCGGAGGTCGCCCTTCTTCGCCATCTCATAGAGACGGTGGACGCCGGTGGTGGTCTCCTCGGTGACGCCCTGGATGGCGGCGAGCTGCTTCTTGTACCAGCCGGGCTGGGCGGCGTTGCGCTTCTTGATCGCCGAGAAGAGCACGCGCTCCTCCTCGCTGGTCGGGTTGCTCAGCACGGACGGGTCGTCCTCGGCCTTGGCGCCCAGGTGGACGAGCAGCGTGGCGTCGCCACCGTCGTCCAGGATCATGTTGGCCGAGCCCTCGGGGAACTCGAAGATCTTGTGCGTGAAGTCCCAGTAGTCCGCGAGGCTCTCGCCCTTGAACGCGAAAACCGGCGTGTTGCCGGCCGCGATCGCGGCGGCCGCGTGGTCCTGGGTCGAGAAGATGTTGCAACTCGCCCAGCGCACGTCGGCGCCGAGGGCCTTGAGCGTCTCGATCAGGACGGCGGTCTGGATCGTCATGTGCAGGGAGCCGGCGATGCGCGCGCCCTTCAAGGGCTGGCTCGCCATGAACTCCTTGCGGATCGCCATGAGCGCGGGCATTTCGCCCTCGGCGATCTGAATCTCCTTGCGGCCCCACTCGGCCAGGGAGATGTCGGCGACGTGGTAGTCGGTGGTCTGACTCTCGTTGGAGACAGGGGTGGCGACGGTCATGATTGACCTCCTCGATCAGGCCCGGGGGACAGACTCACCTCTATCGCACCCGGGGAGGGTTTGAGGTGAGCGCCGTTGTTCTACAAGGGCCGGCCACGGGCCGGGGGTCCGAGCCTGGGAGGGGTCTCCTGCAACGCTCCTCGGACGTGGGTAGTTTACACGATCCTGTCCACGCCTGACCAGCCCTCAGCCCTTCATCTCGGTCATGATGGAGATGTTGAACCCGTCCGGATCGACGACCGCGAAGTCGCGGGCGCCCCAGGGCTGGTCCGTGGGCTCCTGCGAGAGCTTGCCACCCCGGGCCTTGATGGCGGCGGCGAGCTCGTCGATATTCTGGGCGGTCTCGCAGAAGAGGCGGAACCCGACCCCCTTCTGCCGGTCGCGGCCCTTGGCGAAGTCGTCCTGGCCGAGCAGGAAGGTGACGCTGCCGGCGGCCAACCGGACTCCCATCACCTTGCCGTCCATCTGATACTCCTCGGCCACGATGAAGCCGAGGACGTCCCGGTACCAGGCCACGCTGGCCTGAAGGTCGCTGACGGTGAGCGAGGGTGACGCGGTCCGCAAACGGAGCGTCTCCGGCTGCTTTCGTTCCTGCATGGTGCCCTCCTTCGGAAAGAATTGTGAAGGGCCAAGCCTAGCACACCGGTCTTAGTACTCGGCGAACGCGTCGTCCGGGTAGCAGTAGAGCCAGCGCTCGCCGGGCTCCGCCGAGGCGACCACCGGATGGCCGCTCGCGTGCGAGTGCTTCGTGGCGTGGCGGTTCGGCGAGTCGTCGCAGCAGTGCGTGCCGCCGCAGGTCTGACAGGTCCGCAGGTGGACCCAGCGGTCGCCGGTCTTGACGCACTCGTCGCAGACCCGCTTCTTCGGATGGGTGACGGTCTCGATCGCGTCGATGTGAGTGCAGATCTCCATGCTCGTCCTCCTCTCGCTTCACTCGCGGAGCACCTGGTGTACGAAGGCGACCGCGCTCGATCCTTCTCCCACGGCCGAAGCCACGCGCTTCATGTTGCCGCCCCGGACGTCGCCGACCGCGAACACGCCGGGCAGACTCGTTTCAAGAAAATACGGCGGGCGCCCGAGCGGCCAGCGCGCGGCGGTCAGGTCCTCCGGCGCCAGCTCGGGTCCGGTCTTGACGAAACCTTTCGCATCGAGCGCGACGCAGCCGTCCAGCCAGCCGGTGCTGGGCGTGGCGCCGGTCATCACGAAGACGTGGCGGATGTTGTGCGTCTCGGTCTCGCCGGTCTCGCGGTTTCTCCAGGTCACGCGTTCCAGGTGATTCGTGCCTTCGAGGGCCACGATCTCGGTGTGCGCGCGCAGATCGATCACCGGGCTCTGCTCGATGCGGCGGATCAGGTAGCGCGACATGGTGTCCGCGAGGCCGCTGGACCGCACCAGCATGCGCACCTTCCGGGCCGTCTGCGAGAGGAAGACCGCGGCCTGGCCGGCCGAGTTGCCGCCGCCGACCACGATCACCTCGTCGCTGCCGCAGAGCTGCGCCTCGATGAACGTGGCGCCGTAGTAGATGCCGGCGCCTTCGAATTGCGAGAGGTTCGGCAGCGCAAGCCTGCGGTACTGGGCGCCGGTCGCGATCACGATCGTGCGCGCCGAAATGCGCTCGCCGGTCTCCAGCTCCAGGGTGTAGGGCCGGTTCGAGCAGTCGAGCTGCCGGGCGCCTTTCGCGACCACCATCTGGGCCCCGAACTTCTGCGCCTGGTTGTAGGCGCGCGCCGCCAGCTCCTGGCCGGAGATGCCGGTCGGAAAGCCGAGATAGTTTTCAATCCGCGAGCTCGATCCCGCCTGCCCGCCCGGCGCGATCACTTCGAGCACCAGCACGTCGAGCCCCTCGGAGGCGCCATACACCGCCGCCGCGAGCCCGGACGGTCCGGCGCCGATGACCACGAGGTCGCGGATCTGCGTCGGATCGATCCTGTCGTTGAGCCCGAGGCATTCGGCGATCTGCTCGTTCGACGGATCGCGGAGGAGCTTGTCGCCACGGAAGATGAGGAAGGGAACGTCCTCGGCGCCGACGTGAAAACGGTCCAGCAGGTCCTGGACGTCGGCGTCGCGCTCGAGATCGAGATACGTATAGGGATGGCCGTTGCGGGTGAGGAACTCCTTGATCCGCAGCGTTCCGGCGCAGTGGACCGAGCCGACCAGCACGACGTCGCCGAACCCGTGAGCGATCAGCTCCACGCGGCGCAGGATGAACGCGCGCATGAAGATCTCGCTCAGCTCGGCATCGGTCTGGACGAGCGTCATCAGGTGGCCGTGATCCAGCTCGATCACCTCGCCTTCGCCGATGGCGCGCATGCGGACGAGCGAGCGGCGGCCCGAGAGCATGTTGACCTCGCCGGTGAAGTGGCCGGGATCGTGGACGACGATCAGCGTCTCTTCGAGGCCGGACGGCCGCACGATCTCGATCTGACCGCTCTTGATCACGAAGAACGGCACGTTCTCGTCGCCGGCCTGGACGAGCACCTCGTCATCGTGGACCGCGCGCAGGCGCCCGTGCGGCTCGATCCGCGCGATTTGCTGCGGCGTCAGGGTCGGAAACATCTGCTCGACGCGTGAATCCACGGTCGGCGGCGCGATCGCTGGCTCGGTCATCGGCCCTCCCTTCCAACTCAACGGGCGGTAGTCTATCCCGTCCTCAGCGCGGCAGGGTCAGCTCTGCCAGGGCTCCGCCTCCGGGCCGGTTGCCCACCTGGATCGTGCCGCCATGCGATTTCGCCACCTCGCGCACGAAGTTCAGGCCGAGGCCGGTGCTCTTGCGGCCGGTGTCGGGCCGGCCCAGCGAATAGAAGCGCTCGAAGATCCGATCGAGCGCATAGTCGGGGATGCCGGGACCCTCGTCGGCGACGGCGATCGTCACCCGGTCGCGGTCCTCGCTTACCGTCACCGCCACGACGCCGCCGGCCGGGCTGAATTCGATGGCGTTCTGGACGAGGTTTTCGAGCGCCTGGTGGAGAAGGAACGGATTGCCCGCGATCGTCAGCCCGTCCGGAACCGCGGCCTCCAGGCGCAGGTTCTTTCCGGCCAGCAGCGGCTCGTGGCTCTCGGCCACGGTGCGCACCATCGCGCTCAGCTCGACCGGCTCCATCTCGGGCTTCTCGCGGCGGTTCTCGAGACGGGCGAGCTCGAGCATGCGGTCCACGATGTGAGCGATCCGCTCGGCCTCGCCGCGGATGTTGGCGATGAACCGCGCCTGCTGCTGCGGCGACATCTTCTCCTGCAGCAGCTCGGCGGCGCCGCGGATCGCGGACAGCGGGCTCTTGAGCTCGTGGGTGAGCGTCTGGACGTACTCCTCCGCATACTGCCGGCCCTCCAGGGCCTCCTGCATACGGCGCAGCGCGAGGCCGAGGCCGGCAATCTCCGTGCTCCCGAGCTTCGGGAACGGCGGATGCTCGCCCATGCCGATACCGTCCGCGTAGCGCTCCAGGCGGTCGATGGGACGGGTGAGCAGGTACGAGACGGCGAAGCCGAACAGGGCGGCGGCGCCGAGGGTCAGAAGCGCGGCGCGGACGAAGGCGGGCCGGGCCAGCTCCAGAAAGGTTTCTATGTTGACGGTGGGCTTGACGATCGAGAGCGCTCCGACGATCTTCCCATCCCGATGGATCGGCGCGCCGATGTGGAGCGCAGTTGAGAATGGGTCGGCGGGATCGCGGCGGCTGGCGCGCGCGCCGTATTGTCCTTCCAGCGTGAGCTTCACATCGTGATACCGGCTGTAATCCTCGCCGACCGCGCTGCGCCGGCGCGTGTCGAGCACGACCTGTCCCGAAGCGTCGGTGATGTAGACGTCCATGTCCACGGCCTTCTTCCGGAGGTCGTAGATGCGCGCGGAGAACCTGCGGGCATGGGCGCGGGCCAGCGGCGCTTCGACATCGGTGAGCGCGAAGTCTGGCCGCGCCATGTCCTGCTCGACGAGGCTCGCGATCACGTTCGCGGAATCCACGAGCGGCTCCTCCAGGCCTTCCAGGTAGCGCGTACGCAGCGTGGTCCACATCCAGTCGGTGGCGAAGTAGAGGCAGGCCGCGAAGATCGCGAGATAGGCGAGGAAGATGCGGAGCCCCAGCTTCATGATCCTTCCCTCAGCGAGTAGCCCATGCCGCGGTGGGTCGCGATCGGGTCCATGTCCGGACGGACCTCGCGAAGCTTGGCGCGCAGGTTCTTGACGTGCGCGTCGACCGTGCGGTCCAGGCTGGCCTCGGGCTCGTCCCAGACCAGCTCCAGAAGCTCGTCGCGGCTGTAGACGCGGCCGGGCTTCTTGAGCAGGACGGCCAGCAATCGATATTCATAGCGCGCCAGGTCGAGCCGCCGGCCGAAGTAGGAGATCTGCCGCTTCTCCTCGTCGAGCACGAAGTGGGAGACGCCCGGAGGAGGCGTTGCGGGTGGTGGGCCGGCGCCGGGACGGGCGCGTCGCAGCACCGCCTTCGTGCGCGCCGCGAGCTCGCGCGGACTGAAGGGCTTGGTCACGTAGTCGTCCGCCCCCAGCTCCAGTCCGACGACCCGGTCCACCTCGCTGGCGCGCGCCGTGAGGAAGATCACCGGCACGTCGTGTCTCTGCCGGAGCCGGCGGCAGACCTCGATGCCGCTCATGTCGGGCAGGCCGATGTCGAGGATCACCATCGCCACCGGGAGTTGATCGAGAAGCTCGGCCACGCCCGCGCCCACCTCCAGCCGGCGGCATTGAAAACCTTCCGATTCGAGAGCGTAGACGATCGTATCGGCGATGGCCGGCTCGTCCTCGACGACCAGGATCAGCGGTTTGTCCGTCACGGTTCCACTCTCCCTCTCCGTGCGCCGGCCCGGCGCGACCTCACCTGGGAAAACAGCGCGAGCGCTCCCATCGAGATCAGCGTGGCCGGCACGACCATCATGGCATGCTCCGGGTATCCGGACCGCCGGAACGCGCCGGTCAGAAGCGGCACCCCGACCGTCATCCCGAGATAGACGCCCGGCACCAGGAGGACTGCGAGGAGCCGCGACCGGTCCCGGACGACGAGCCGGTCGAGCGCACCGTAGAGAACCCACAGCGCGCCCAGGTAGACCCCGATTCCCAGGAGCCGGTGCGCCTGATCGGGCGCGATCCAGGCCGGATCGAGCCGGTACAGCTCGACGGCAGCCAGGATGCGCACGGTGTTGACGCCGATTGTCAGCAGCCAGGCCCCGAGCAGCGACCCCAGCCACCAGGCGAGCCGCTGCCCGGGAGAGCGCAGACGGTGAACGAAACCAAGCACGGAGACGGTCAGCGCCAGGATCAGGAAATTGACTCCTGCGCAGGCCGGAGCGATGACGTACGCTCCGGCCGGTGGCGCCCAGCCGGCGGGACCCGATACGAGCGTCTCACCGCGCAGCCAGCCCACGGCCCGGGCCGTCGGTTCGAGGATCCAGCCGAGATCCTCGACCGAGGCCCGGCTGTAGAACCACTTCAAGGCGAACGCCGCGAGAAATACCGCCGACCAGGATACCCATGGCAGGCGCCGACCGTCTCCGATCCAGCTCATCGCGCCAACCCGAACCCGCGCCGCAGCCGCGCTCCCAGCAGAAGCAGGAGGGCGACAGCGATCATTGGAACCAGACCGGGCTCCGGGACCTGCTCGCCTTCGGCTCCGACCGCGAGATCCGTGACGCCCTTCGGCAGCGGCAGCGGCTGATCGACCGGCGACGCGGGATTGCTCGGGTTTCTCACCACCTCATGCACGGCGATGAACGACGTGTACTGGGTCAGCAGCTCATAGGTGAGCCCAAGCGTCGTGATGGCGCGGCGCGCCTCCTCGCTCTCGCCGCCGTCGTCCGAAAGCTTCGCCACCCGCGCCCGCGCCCACAGATACCGCAGGGCCCGGTTGTCCGCGGACGACTCCGCATCCGACACGTCGAAATCCTCAGCATAAGGACCATCGCCACCCTGGCCCCGGACCCGGATCGTGCCGGCCGCCTGGCCCTGCCACTTGCCGAAGACCACCAGTGGGCGATCCGCGAACAGGTCCGGGATCGACGCGGGCTCGACCTCGTACGTATCAAAACCTTCCATCTCGATCTTGATATCCGTGAGCACCGGCGACTCGATATAGGACTTGAAACGCTTCGCCACCGCGACCGCCTCCCCGGCGTCGAGCGCGACGAACGGCTCACCCTGGCCGGCGCGCGCCATGCCTTCGATCAGATAGCGGTTCACGGAGCTGCCGATCCCGAAGGCGAACAGGTTCGAGCGGTTCAGACGCGTCCGGATCTTTTGAAAGACATCCGCCTCCGCCGAGATGAAGCCGTCCGTCACCACGATCGTCGAACGCGAAACCCCTTCCTGGGCTGGAAGCTCCAGGGCGCGATCCAAGGCTTGGCCGAGCTCCGTTCCACCGCCGCCGCTCTCGTATTCGATCACCTCGATCGCATGGCGGATGTTTTCAGGAGTGGCCGGCAGCGAGGTCGGAGCGAGCAGTGTCGAGCCACCCGCGAAAAGGATCACATTGAACCGGTCGACCGGACGCAGGCCGCCGAGCAGCTCGCGCATCAGCGTCTTCGCCGTATCGAGCGGGAAGCCGTGCATGGACCCCGAGACGTCGAGAACGAACACATATTCGCGCGGCGGGATCTGGTCGGCAGTCACCCGCTGCGGCGGCTGCATCATCAGCAGGAAGAAGCTTTCGTCCTTACCGGGATAGAGCAAGAGGCCGGTCTGCACCTGCTTGCCCTGGAGGCGGTAGCGGAGCACGTAATCGCGATTGCCGCCGTTCTCCTCGCTATCGTCGAGCGTGACCCGCGCCGTGCTCACGTCCTGCCAGTCGACGTGCGTCTGGTGAGATGGGCAGAGGATCTCCTCGATCGGCATGCCGGCGGCAATCCGCGTCTCGATCGAGAGTTTGGAGGTCGGCGCCTCACCCTGGTGCAGGTACGGGCCTTGGTTCTCCTGTCCCGCAGTCGGATAGCGCGGACCGACCACGGTGGGATAGACGAGCTCGTAGGTGCCGTCCGTGGGCACGAGAAGCTCGCTGTAGTGAAGCTCGACCCGGATCTCGTCCTGCGGCAGGACGTTCGCAAGCCGCATGCTGAACACATTGGGTCGTTGCTGCTCGAGCAGGGCCGCGCTCTTGCCGGCCTTGCGCGCCGCGTCAAACTCCTGCTGCGCGCGTTGCTTCTCGCGGATCCTGGCCCGCACACGCTTGTCGCCGACCTGGAGCGTCATGCCATGCACCGCGGCCCGGGTGGAAGCCGGGAAGACATAGCGCGTGTTCAAGGGACGGCTGCCTTCGTTGCGATAGACCTGGGTGACGACGACGTCGGCGATCACACCGGCGATGCGGATGTCGACCCGGGTCTCCTTGAGCGGCAGCCGGTCGACCGCGGGGTCGCCGTCCTCCACGAAGAAGTACGGCGAAAGCGTCCGGTCCAGACTCGGATCGGCCGCGAAGCCCGGCCGTGTAACCAGGAGCGCCAGCCCTAGAACCAGAACCACCACCACTGCACTACCTGACCGTTTCATGGGAATCCTCCTTGGCAGGCGAATGCCTTGCCAAGGACAGATTGCCGTTCACACAAGGAGGCCGTATGAACCGGCGGTGAAGTCGGGGAGAAGATGCGGCCCGGCTGCTATATCGCTTTCGGCGGCCTCCAGCCGATCAGTTCATAAGGACGCTGAAAGCGTCTTGGTACAGGACCGCCTGGAGTGACCGACGTCTTTATGCCGAGTCGTGCAGCCAGTTTAGTGAGATGGCGTCGCCGGCCCCATGCCAAGACCTGAGCCTGTCGGCGCGCGAGCAGGAAAAGGCTGGAGGGGTCACCATCGCAGCCGTCGGGTAATGCGCCGAGCATCGAGAGAGCCAGAGGAACGATTCGGCGCAGGGCTTCCAGATCCTCGGAATCCATTTCACCCTGCCGAACCTCAAGAACTACGGCATGGAAGAAAACCGGCCCAAACGCGAGTTGCTGGGCCCAATACGCTTCCGAGCGCGAAGACCCAGAGCGCAACTCCTCGAACATCCGGGCAAGCACCCCGTGCCAGCCTTCCGGATTCGTCTTCTTCATCAAAGATAGTCCTCTTTTAGAAAGCGGAGGTTGTCCTGAACTACGGGGTCGGTCCTGAACCGTGCTGGCAGTCGCTCGAATGATTCCGTGAGATCGGCTTCGGTCAACCGGAAACGATCGATGAGAAATGCGATGTCGGAGAGATCATCCGCATCGAGTCGCTTCAGCTTACCTATGACAAGGTCTGCAGCCGGCGGCGTCTTCACGGTAAGGCGCTGACCACGAAAGACCGTGTTATAGCCGCGGTCAGGATCAGGGAAAGGAAGGATCAGTGTCTCCTCGGGCACGACTTCGATATAGTCCTGTTCCGCTAGGTCCTTGTTGGACGGGTTGTAACCCAATTCTGCCGTGGCACAAGCCCTGCGCAGGTCCGCCTCGATGAAGCGGGATGCCGGGAGCACATCAATATCGAGAGTGACACGCTGCTCGAAGCCGTGAGCAAGCACGGCTGCTCCTCCTCGGATGAGCAACTCCGTCGGATGCTCGAGGGACTGGTCGAGCTTCTCGAAAATCTGCCTGAGGGTAACGGCGTCCATCGCGAGCCGCGCAGTCGTCTTTCTACTTCCCCAGAATCGAAACACTCCCCCGGGTGAAGTAGTCGTTGAGCGTCAGCACCAGCAGGATGGCCAGCCAGAAGAACCCGGCCATGGCGGTCAGGACCGTCAGCCGGGTGCTGTAGCGCAGGTGCATGAAGAAGATCAGGACGAGGAGCGCCTTGGTGACCGCGATGGTCAGCGCCACCACGTCGTTCGCCCAGCCGAGGTCGAAGTTCGCCACGATCACCGTGGCGGCGGTGAGGACCAGCAGGGCCAGGAAGACCCCGATGTAGAGTCCGACGGAGGTGACGTGGTGTCCGCTGTGGTCGTTGTGCTCGGCCATGGCTCCAACCTATTTCGCGTGCGCCCCAAGCAGGTACAGCAAGGGGAAGAGGAAGATCCAGACGATGTCCACGAAGTGCCAGTACAGGCCCGTGCACTCCAGGGGGTTGTGGTACTCGGGACCGTAGCGGCCCTTGCGTGCGAAGAGCACCAGCGCTCCCAGCACGCCGATGCCGCAGATCATGTGGATCGCGTGCAGGCCCGTCATGATGAAGTAGAGCGAGAAGAAGATCTGCACGTGGTTCGAAAAGTCCGGATCGTTCGGGTCCGCGTGCTCGTGCCACTGGAAGCTCGAACCCGGCACGTGGTGGTGCGTGAACTTGTCCCGGTACTCGATCGTCTTCACGCCGAGGAAGGCCAGCCCCAGAATCATGGTCGCGATCAGGAAGACCACGATCAGCTTCTGCTTGTTCACCTGCGCCGCCCAGATCGCCAACGCCATGGTCAAGCTGCTCAGGATCAGCACGGCGGTGTTGAACGCGCCGAGCTTCCAGTCGAGCGAATGGCTCGCCGCCATGAAGGCGGTGGGATAACGGCTGCGATAGATCACGTAGCTCAGGAACAGGCCGCCAAAGAACATGATCTCGGTGACCAGGAACAGCCACATCCCCAACGTGGAGGATTCCTTCTGCTGCTCCAGGCTGTCGAACTGGTGCTGCAGCGACGGGTGATGGTGTCCGCCGGCGTGACCCGCCGCATGCGTATCAATCGAGCTGGTAGACAACGGGCTCCTCCTGCGTCGTGCGCCGGTGCACCTCTTCCGAGGTGTAGTCGTAGGGTTCGCGGGTGACGACCGGAATGGTGTGGAAGTTCTCAGTCGGCGGCGGCGACGTGGTATCCCACTCCAGGCCCACCGCACCCCACGGGTTCTCGCTGGCCCGCTTGCCGTAGCGGATCGACCATGTGAAGTAGAAGAGCGGCAGCAGGTAGCCGACGCCCAGGATCGATGCGCCGGCCGTGGACAGCACGTTCAGCACCTGGAACTCCGGCGGATAGGACCAGTAGCGCCGCGGCATCCCGAGATAACCGAGCACGAACTGGGGGAAGAACGTCAGGTTGAACCCGACGAACACCAGCAGCGCCGACAGCCGCGACAGGAAGCCCGGATAGAGCCGGCCCGAGATCTTCGGCCACCAGTAGTGCAGGCCGCCCAGGTACGCCATGATCGTGCCGCCGACCATGATGTAGTGGAAGTGCGCCACGATGAAGTAGGTGTCGTGCAGGTGGACGTCGATGCCGAGCGTTGCGATCATCGTGCCGGTCAGGCCGCCGAGCGTGAACAGGCCGATGAAGCCGAGCGCGTAGAGCATCGGCGTCTCGTACGAAACGGAGCCCTCGTAGAGCGTCGCCGTCCAGTTGAACACCTTGATCGCCGAGGGCACGGCCACCAGCATCGAGAGCACCGAGAAGATCGTCGAGGCGTACAGCGACTGGCCCGACACGAACATGTGGTGGCCCCAGACCAGGAAGCCGAGGACCGCGATCCCGATGCTCGCGAAGGCCACGATGCGATAGCCGAACACGCGCTTGCGCGCGAACGCCGCCACCAGCTCGCTGATCACGCCCATGGCCGGCAGGATCATGATGTACACCGCCGGGTGGGAGTAGAACCAGAACAGGTGTTGATACAGGATCGGGTCGCCGCCCAATCGTGGATCGAAGATCCCGAGGTGCAGAACCCTTTCGGCCACGACCAGCAGCAGGGTGATGGCGATCACCGGCGTGCCGAGCACGATGATCAGGCTGGTGGCGTAGTGCGACCAGATGAACAGCGGCAGGCGGAACCAGGTCAGGCCCGGCGCCCGCATGCGGTGGATCGTGACGATGAAGTTGAGGCCGGTGAAGATCGACGAGAACCCGTTGATGAACACGCCGATGCCGGTCGCGATCACGTAGCTGTTCGAGTAGTGCGTGCTGAGCGGCGTGTAGAAGGTCCAGCCGGTGTCCACGCCGCCGTTGACGATCGCCCACAGCGTGAAGATGCCGCCGAGGTTGTAGACATACCAGCTCGCCAGGTTGAGCTTGGGAAAGGCGAGGTCCTTGGCGCCGATCATCAGCGGCACGAGGAAGTTGCCGAGCACCGCCGGAATCGCCGGGATCAGGAAGAAGAAGACCATCACCACGCCGTGCATGGTGAACACCCGGTTGTAGGTGTCCGGCTGCATCAGGTCGCCCTCGGGCGTCAGCAGCTCGAGGCGGATCAGCAGCGCGAACAGGCTGCCCAGGGCGAAGAAGACCGTGACCGAGATCAGGTAGAGGATCGCGATCCTCTTGTGATCCCGGGTCAGGAGCCACGACCGGAGGCCGTACTCCGTATTGAGATAGTTGGGCCGGTCGATCATGTCGTCCGGCGGGATCAGATCGGGTTCGACGGCAGTACGCGTATTCATGGCTTCACGGTCCTTCATTGACCTTCGGTCTTCGCCGGTCCCGCGGTCTGCGGCTGGTTGGAGTCGACCTGGCCTCCGGCCG
>JACZDC010025923.1_pt1 | contig 14280 bp, 11 predicted proteins | sample 8641791 | NCBI WGS metagenome assembly JACZDC01 (sample SAMN15324613, study PRJNA640507) | soil metagenome | isolation source: intercropping peanut in the second line | place: China: Luxin town, Laibin City, Guangxi Province | collected 2019-07-25 | depth 10cm m
GCGGGCGCGCGGCACGGGGAGGAAGAAGCGCGCAGGCCTTGACCCCCCCGGCCCGCCGGGGAAAACCCCTCCCCCCGGGCCGAACCCCCCGGGCACCCCGGCCGAAAACACGAGATCACCGGCCGCAAACAGGGACTCGCCGGCCGCAAACATGGGCTCAGCGCGTGGGAACGTGTTCCCGGCGTCCGCAAACACGGTCTCAGCGCGTGAGCGTTCAACGCCTATCGTAGACTCTGCCGCGGATGACCCTTCCCTTCGACCCCCGCGCCGCCGGACAGGACACCACCCTCGAAGGGGTGCTGGACCGCGTCGTCTTCGCCAACGAGGAGAACGCCTGGAGCGTGGTGAAGCTCACGGTCCTCGGACGGCAGGACCCGGTCACCGCGGTCGGCAACCTGCTCGGCATCCAGCCCGGCGAGAGCCTGCGGCTGACCGGAGCGTGGATCGACGACCCGAAGTACGGCCGGCAGTTCAAGGTCGCCTCCTATACGACGGTGGCGCCGGCCACGGTCGCGGGCATCCGCAAGTACCTGAGCTCGGGATTGATCCGCGGCATCGGCAAGGTCATGGCCGGACGGCTCGTCGACGCCTTCGGCAAGGAGACGCTCGACGTCATCGAGCACCACCCGGAGCGGCTGCGCGAAGTCGGAGGGATCGGCCCCGGCCGCAGCCTGGCGATCCGCACCGCGTTCCTCGAGCAGCGCGACATCAAGGACGTCATGGTCTTCCTCCAGTCCCACGGCGTCTCGACCCAGTACGCGATCCGGATCTACAAGACCTACGGCCCGGCGGCCGTGGAGCTGGTGCGCGAGAACCCCTACCGCCTCGCCATCGACATCCACGGCATCGGATTCAAGAGCGCGGACCGGATCGCGTCGGCGCTCGGGATCGACCCGGCCGCGCCGCAGAGACTGGAGGCCGGCGTCCTCCATCTCCTGTCCGAGGCCTCGGACCGCGGCCATCTCTTCCTGCCGCGCAACACCCTGCTCCAGGAGGCCACGGCGCTGCTGACCGCTCCGCTCTATGCGGTCGAGCAGGCCGTGGACCGGCTGGCGGCGGCCGGCCATGCCGTCGTCGAGCCCTCGTCGGCCGCGCCGGACGACTCCGGAGAAGCCGCGGTCTATCCCAAGGCGCTCCACCTGGCCGAGACCGGCATCGCCGCGCGCATCCGGGACCTCCTGATCCAGCCCGGCCTGCCGTTCGAGATCGACGTGGAGCGCGCCCTCGACTGGTTCGAGAAGACGGAGAGGATCGGCCTCGCCCGCCAGCAGCGCCAGGCGATCCGCTCCGGCCTGACGCGCAAGATGCTGGTCATCACCGGCGGCCCCGGCACCGGCAAGACCACGCTGGTGCGCGGCCTGGTGAAGATCCTGGAGAAGAAGAACCAGCGCATTCTCCTCGCCGCGCCGACCGGCCGCGCGGCCAAGCGCCTGGCCGAGGCGACCGGCGGCGAGGCCTCCACAATCCACCGGCTGCTGGAGTACGACCCGCGGAGCCGGACGTTCCAGAGGAACCGCGAGCATCCGCTCGGCTGCGACCTGCTGATCGTGGACGAGGCGTCGATGCTCGACACCGTGCTCGCCAATCACCTGCTGCGCGCCGTGCCCGACCCCGGACGGCTCGTGCTGGTGGGCGACGTGGACCAGCTCCCCTCGGTCGGCCCCGGCCGGGTGCTCGCCGATCTCATCCGCTCGGACGCGGTCGAGGTGGTCCGCCTGACCGAGATCTTCCGCCAGGCCGAGCGCAGCCTGATCGTGGTCAACGCCCACCGGGTCAACCAGGGGAAGATGCCGGAGCTCCAGGCCGTGGACGGCGACGGCGACTTCTTCTTCTTCCCCCGCCGCGAACCGGAGGAGATCGTGGAGACGATCGAGGAGCTGGTCGGCCGCCGCGTCCCGGGCCGCTTCGGGATGGACCCGGTCGAGCAGATCCAGGTGCTCACGCCGCGCAACCGCGGCCAGCTCGGTACCGAGCAGCTCAACGAACGGCTGCGCAACCTCCTCAACCCCAACGGACAGGAGATCGTCCGCGGCGGCCGCAGCTTCCGGGTCGGGGACAAGGTCATGCAGGTGCGCAACAACTACGACCTGGAGGTCTTCAACGGCGACATCGGCCGGGTGACCGGCATCGACGAGGACGAGGGGCTCCTCAAGGTGACGGTGGACGGCCGGGAGGTGGTCTACGACCTCTCCATGCTCGACGAGCTGACGCTCGCCTACGCCTGCACGATCCACAAGTCCCAGGGCAGCGAGTACCCTTGCGTGGTGGTGCCGCTCCACAGCCAGCACTACCTGATGCTGGAGCGCAACCTCCTCTATACGGCGCTGACCCGGGCGAAGAAGCTGGCGATCCTGGTCGGCGAGCCGCGGGCGCTCGCCACGGCGGTGACCAACCGCCGGGTCCGCACCCGCTTCACGCGCCTCGCCGAGCGCCTGGCCTCGCCCCGCGTACTGTCGGGCGACAGTGTCTGACAGTCCCTGACACTGTTTCAGAGAAGGCCGTTTGCCCGAATGCCCGTTCGGTGCTTATACTAGGCGGCAGTGCTCCGAGTTTTGATTCTCGACGACGAGTCGATGGTGGTCGACATGCTGGCAGCCTGCCTGCGCAGGCCCGGCATTCACCTGACAACCTGCCTGGAGATCGAGGCGGCGATGGCGCTTCTCAGCTCCTACCCCTTCGACGTGGTCGTGACCGACCTCTCCGTATCTCAACTGGGCGGGCTGGAAGGGATGCGCCTGATCCGCTTCGTCACCACCAACTTCCCCGGCACCGGCGTCTACGTGCTGAGCGGCTACGTCGACGAGAACGTGCGCTCCCTCTGCTCGCTGCTCGGCGTCAGCGCCGTGCTGGAGAAGCCGGAGGGGCTGAGCCAGCTCCGCAGCCTGCTGCTGGAGCGGCGCGACGGCTCCACGGCGGGTGAGTCCGGCGACCTCTCGGACACCGCGGGCGGCCTGCCGAAGATCCCGGACAACGGCAGCGAGGTCCAGCAGGTCGAGCTGCTCGAGGACTTCCTCGCCACCAACACGATCCGCGCGGTGCTGCAGCCGATCATCACCATCCTGGACGGCTCGGCCCCGTACGAGGTCTTCGGCGTCGAAGGGCTGGCCAGGGGGCCGGCCAACTCGGTCCTCGGCAGCCCGGCGTTCCTGCTCTCCTACGCGGCGCGCAAGGAGCTGCTGTTCGAGGCGGACATGATCTGCATCCGCGCCGCCCTGGCGGAAGTGGTCGACCTCGCCACGCCGGTGACCACGTTCCTCAACGTCCAGCCACGTTCCTTGACCAATCCGGACTTCACCTCGCGCCTCTGCGCCGAGGTCCACGAGTCGGGGCTCGACGAGCGGAGCATCGTCCTGGAGCTGACCGAGCAGCAGACCATCGTGAACCCCCGCGCCTTCGCGACGACCCTGCAGAGGCTGCGCGAGCGCGGCTTCCGCATCGCCCTGGACGACTTCGGCGAGGGCTCCTCGAACCTCAACCTCTTCCAGGACCTCCGCCCCGACTTCCTGAAGATCTCGGGCACCTTCTGCCACGGTCTCAATCAGGATCCCTTCAAGAGGATCATCGTGCAGAGCACGGCCGAGATGTCCCGCCGCGCCGGCACCCTGACCATCATGGAGGCGGTCGAGACCGCCGACGACGCGGCGGCCCTGCGGCCGCTCGGCATCGACTACGCCCAGGGCTATTACTTCCTCAAGCCCCTGCCCGGCCGCGATCTCGCCCAGGCGCTCCGCGCCGGCGTCCTCCATCCGCCCGGAATGACCCCGCTGTCCCCGATCCGCACCGCCGCCGCCTCCTGAAAAAAACCGAACGGGTGTCCCGCTTCCTGGAAGTCGGTGCACTGTAGGGCTGGGTGGGTGGAAAATCGTTCAACGAATCCCATCTTCACCCATCATTTTAGATTTTTTTGCAGTTTATTTGGAGGGAGAGAACGAATGCGAAATCCCACCTTGACGCGCCGCGGCGTCGCCAGTGCAGTAAAAGCGTATCCATTGCTGTAAATCTTACATCCGGGGACACTGTGTGTCTCCACGACGAGGGAGTACCACGCCAATGTCGATTCAGGATTTCTACAAGAAGTTCGTGTCCGCCGAGAACAATGTCCTGGTGGAGTCGCTCCGCCGCCTGAGCCTGTTCGAGGACCCGAAGGCAATGCTGGGAGAAGACCCCACGACCGACTGGGGGGTTTGGACCGAGGCCGCCGAGTCGGTCGCGATCCAGGCGGCGTAATGTTCCAGGCAAGGTTCTTGCGTTCTAATTGAGTTTCAGTCCCGTTGACGTCACAAGTATCCCGGGGGCGGATCGCCCCCGGGCTGGTTCTCTGGAGGTCACCAATGGTCTTGGAGAAGACCACCGTAATGTTCGAGGCGATCAAGCAGCGGGTGCGTTCCGTGGCCGAGGTCGCCGTCTGGCCCGAGATGCTGCAGCTCATGGAGCGGGCCATGCATCGGGATCTGATTTCGGTCTGGGACCATCCAGCCGCCACCTGCCAGGCCGTGGGCGGCAAAACAGAAGCCGCGCTCCCTGGCGCGGCCGCCGTCTTCTGCTCGCTGATCAGCATCCACCTCGTGGATGACATGCTGGACAACGATCCGAAGGGGGACTATCACCGCATGGGCGCCGGCAGGGCGGCCAATCTGGCTCTCGCCTTCCAGGCGGCGGGCCACCTGCTCCTGCACGGTGCCGAGGCTCCTGCACAGGTGCGCGCCGATCTGCAGGCGAGCTTCGCGCGCATGTCCATCGGGACCGCCTACGGACAGGAGCTGGACACGCGCGAGCTCCGCAGCGAGGACGACTACTGGCAGACCGTGAACTCGAAGACCCCTCCCCTGTTCGGAGCGGCCTTCCGGATCGGCGCCCTGCTCGGCGGGGCTCCGGAGCCGGTCGCGGACGGTATCGAGGTCGTCGGCGGGCTCCTGGGCCGCTTCGTTCAGGTGAGCGACGACCTCTCGGACGCTCTGCAGTCGCCGGCCACTGCCGACTGGCTGCGCTGCTCCAACAACCTGCCGATCCTCTATGCCATGACCGCCGAGCACCCGGAGCGCACCCGCTTCCTGGAGCTGGCGGCCCGGGCGGAAGATCCCGAGGCTCTCGCCGAGGCCCAGAAGATCCTGCTCAAGAGCGGCGCGGTCAGCTACTGCGCCTTCAAGATGATGGAGGTCGCGCAGGAGGCGCAGACGGTGCTGAGCCGGCTGCCGCTCCGCGACCCGCAGCCGGTGGAGAGGATCCTCTCCGCGAATCTGCGCCCCCTTCACAAGATGTTGGAATCGGCAGGCGTCGAGGAGCCCGGGTCCCTGTTCATGGAATGAGGATGCCATGGCAACACCAGCGACGCCCCCCTCCGTCCGCGGAGCCCTACGGCCTCTCGCAAAGCCGCGGCGGAACGGCGTCCGCCTCCTCCCCTCCCGTGCCCCGCCCCCTCTCTCCCCGAGCGAGCCGTCTGCCAAGGACGCTGTTGTTAAGAAAAACGGAAGGGACTCTCTTCAGACAGGAGGAGGTTTCCATGTTGATCCATGATTTCCATTCGAAGTTGATGTCCGGGAAGGATGAGGGTAGTTTGTTTGAGGCTCTGCGCAAGCTGAACAGCCACGACAGCGCGACAGCCGTAGCCTCGCAGGAGCCGGCGCTCTGGTCCGAGTGGACAGACACCTCCGGGGTGGAGGAAAGCGCCCTGGTGGCCAAAGCCAAAGCCTGACCGGTTTGAGTCGCTCGCCTGAGCAGGATGTTGCCCGGCGCCGAGCCGCGTCCGCGGGCCCTGGATGTTCTCGTCAAGATTCAACGGACCCGCGGACGCCTCGTCACCCGTGACGGAGGCCGTCCGTATCGGATGAGCGTATAATCAGCCCACTTGTCCTTCCTGCGTTCCCGCGGTCGTTGCTCGTCCGGGCTCCCGGAGAGACGGCTGAAGGGTGGAAACACGGGTCCGGCGGATCATGATCAAGACGACCTTCTTCACTCTCAAGAAGACCGATCTTCCCTGGGTCGTCCTCTCTCTGCTCATCCTGATCCCCTGCCTCTACTACCCCTACGCGGCCTCACAGACGCTGGATTTCGGTTTCAGCCCCCAGTGGGAAGTGCTGTCGGCCGCCCCCTGCCCTCCCGGAAAAGACTGCCTCGAGGTCGGCGACAAGATCCTCTCCATCGGTCGCTTCACGCGCGAGAAGTTCGCGAACGACCGCACGCTGGAACTCATGGATGAGTTCGAGCCGGACAAGGTGGCTCCGATGCGCATCCAGCGCAAGGGCCAGGAGATGGTCCTCCAGATTCGCTCCCGCTACCAACAGAATCAGGTTCTGATGTCGAAGCCGCCTGCCAGCCTGTTTCCGATCACCTTCTGGCTGCTGGGCACGAGTCTTCTCCTCTTCCTGCGGCCGCGGGACGAGCGCTGGCTGATCCTCGTGGTGTTCAGTTATGTCACGGGCCTCTGGTTTGCCTCGGGCATGGGGTCCCCGACCCACCTCGCCTACAGCGCGGTGGTCTTTCACCTCGTCATCTGGTTCTTCTGCCCGATCTGCATCCATCTGCACCTGATCCTGCCCAACTCGCTGCTTCCGGCACGCCGGCGCTGGCAGATCCTGGCGCCGCTGTACGGGACCGCCCTGGTCGTCACCATCCTCGATGCCTTCTACCTCCTGGGCCACTATGCCCAGACCTTCTTCCTGACGACGGCGGGAGCGATCCTGGTCTCCCTGGGCCTGCTCCTGCTCCGCCTGGCGCTGCCCGTCGAGCCGGCGGTCCGGGTCGCCACCCGGATCCTGCTCTACGGCCTGGTGCTGGGCCTGGGACCGTTCGTGCTCATCTTCGTCGTGCTGCCCAAGCTGTTCCTCCACTTCCAGGAGAGGGATCTGCGGTTCCTCCTGGGTTGGCTCGTCTTCATCTCGCTGCTCTCGGTGCCGATGCTGCCGATGAGCTACGTGTACGCGATCTACCGGCACCACGTCGGGGCGCTGGAGTTCCGCGCCAACCGCCTGCTCGGCCTGTACAGCTTCGCCGTCATCTGGATCACGTTCTTCGTGGCGGCCCTCCTGATCGTCAGCAACCAGCAGTGGAAGACACCGATCCATTCCGTGGTCGCCATGCTCTTCACGAGCCTGGTGTTCACCTCGGCGATCATCCTGCGCGACTCCTTCCAGGACCTGGTGGATCGCCACATCTTCGGCATCCGGTACTCCTCGGAGCGCGTCATCGAGCTGGTCTCGGAACGCATCCCGACGGCGTTCGACCGCTCGATCCTGGCGCGGGTGGTGTCGGCCGAGATCCTGCCGACGCTGCTCATCCGGCAGGCGGCCCTCTACCTGTTCGAACCGTCGGGCGAAGGCGCGGAGACGCTCTTCGAGCAGGCCGTGCCCGCGGACGGCAGGCCCGTTCTCCCCGAGCTCCGCGACCTGCTGGAGCGCAGCGGGCGCTACCTGCATCCCGCCAGGGACCGCGAGGAGCGCCTCGGATGGGTGCGGCTGGCGATCCCCCTGGTCGTGCAGACCGAGACGATCGGCCTCTGGCTGCTCGGCCGGCGCGATCCCGACGACGCCTATCCCTCCACCGACGTCCACCTCCTGACCACCGTGGCCAACCAGATCGCGCCCATGGTGGAGAACATCCGCCTCTACGAGCGCGCCCAGCAGGAGATCGCCCAGCGCAAGGCGGCGGAGGAGGAGATCCGGCACAGCGAGAAGCGCTTCCGCACGCTGTTCGAGGCCACCCTCGAAGGCATCGCGATTGTCCGCAACGACGGCGAGATCCTGGAGGTCAACCACGCCCTGCTCGACATCTTCGGCTACCCGCCGGACGCGCAGAGGGAGCTGATCGGCCGGCACCTCTCGGAGCTGGTCAGCGAGAGCGCCGCCGACCTCGACGACGCGCCGCGCGAGGGGCTCGGCTTCAAGCGCGACGGCTCGACGGTCGACATCGAGATCGCCGGCAAGAGCTTCGTGTTCCAGGGCGAGGACGTGACCGTGGCCGCGGTCCGCGACATCGCCTCCCGCAAGCGCAACGAGGCCGAAAACAAGATGCTCCAGCGCCAGCTCCTGCTGTCGCAGAAGATGGAGGCCATCGGCCGCCTCTCCGCCGGCGTCGCGCACGATTTCAACAACTGCCTGCTCGCGATCTTCGGCTACAACGACCTGATGCTGGACCGCTACGCCGACGACCCGTTCCTGGTGCGCAACCTCGGCGGGCTCAAGGAGGCCGGCCAGAAGGCCGCCGGGCTCACCAAGCAGCTCCTCGCCTTCGCCCGCCGCCAGCCCATGGAGACGCAGGTCCTGCCGTTGAACCCGATCGTCACCGGCCTCGAGAAGATGATGCAGCGCCTCCTCGGCGAGGACATCCACATGGCCGCCGAGCTCACCCCCGGCCTCGATCCGATCAAGGTCGACCCCGGGCAGCTCGAGCAGGTGATCGTCAATCTCGCGGTCAACGCCCGGCACGCCATGCCGACCGGCGGCCAGTTGACGATCCGGACCGCGGCCGTCGAGGCGACGCCGGAGGAGCCGGCGCCGCATCAGGACGTGCCGCCGGGCTCCTACGTGCTGCTCAGCGTGTCCGACACCGGCGTCGGCATGGACCCCGAGACCCAGGCCCGGGTGTTCGAGCCGTTCTTCAGCACCAAGAAGGGGGAGGGCACGGGCCTCGGCCTCGCCACCGCCTACGGCATCGTCAAGCAGAGCGGCGGCCACATCTTCGTCGACAGCGCTCCCGGCCAGGGCGCGACGTTCTCGATCTACCTCCCGGTCACCCGCGAAACGAGGAGCGCGCAGCCGGCCCCCGCCCTCAACGTGGACGACACCGGCACGGAGACGATCCTCCTGGTCGAGGACGAGGACGAAGCGCGGAGCGTCGTCCACCAGATCCTCGTCGGCAAGGGGTACCGGGTGATCCAGGCCGAGTCCGGCGAAGTAGCCCTGGCCATGTCGCGCATGTTCCGCGGCCAGATCCACCTCCTCCTCACCGACGTGATCATGCCGCGGATGAAGGGACCCGAGCTCGCCGAGCGCCTGCTCCGCGACCGCCCCGAAACCAGGGTCATGTACATGTCCGGCTACAACGACGAGCTGATCCCCAAGGAGGAGACCATCCTCCAGAAGCCGTTCTTCGCCCAGGAGCTCACGCACAAGCTGCGGGCGATCCTCGACGCCGAGGACAGCCTGCCGCGCACCGCCACTGCCTAGAAAAGGAAAACGCCCGGCCCCTCGCGGGACCGGGCGTCGGAAGGACGGCCGGGAGCGGTCAGCGCTCGGGCGGCGGCGGCTCTTCCCAGCGGTCGGTCAGCGGCAGCGGCTCCTCGGGCCCGCCGCCATACGGCGCCGGCGGCGGCGGTACTGGCGGCATGGGCGGTACGGGCGGCATGGGCGGCACGGGGCTGCCCCACCGGTTCACCCAGGCCGACGAGCCGAAGGCCGACTGCAGGATGCCGCCGAAGCCCACCACCATGGCGGAGATGAACAGGCAGAAGGCGAACAGCCGGAACATCAGCGCGAACAGGTCGAGGACGCCGGGTCCCAGAGAAAGGATCTGGGCGATCACCCACCAGACCTGGAGGAGGATCACCCCGACCAGGACCGACATGTACGGGCTCGCGAACCGCCGCGCGAAGCGCCCCTCGAACCACCGCCCCACCCGCAGCGCGACCGCGGCGTAGCCGAACAGGTAGGCGAAGAAGACGACCACGCCCAGCACCGGGTAGAGCAGGATCACGAAGAGGCAGCCGATGATCGTGATCGCCAGCACGATCGCGATCACCACCAGCAGCGGCAGCAGCGAGAGCGAGCCCGCAAGGCCGATGCCGGCCGCCTTCCAGGGCTCGGCCGCGATCTGCGCCTCCACCCTCTCCATCGGCCCGCGGGCCAGCAGCAGGCACAGCCAGGCGAACAGGACGGTCGCGATCAGCGAGAACATGCTGCCGAACACCCTCATCGAGGCACCGAAGAGGGAGAACGGCCCGAAGTCCCAGCCATCGGGATCCCATTCGTCGTTCGGCCAGGGGCCGGACCGGAAGGGGGAGACCTCCTGCTCGGAACCGTGAATCTGCGCCCCCTTGGCGCGCTCGATGGTGCCGCCGACGCTGGTCACGTCGCCTTCGACCACGGCCTCGGGGCCGAGGTGGACGGTCGAGCCGACCGACGTGACGTTGCCGCCGACATGGCCGTTGATCCGCACCGGTCCGCCCACGGCCACGGCGTCGCGGCTCACCTCGCCGTCGATCCGCACCGAGCCGCCGATCGACACGGCCTCCTCGGCCAGCTCGTCCTTCTCCACCACGATGCTGCCGCCGAACCGCACGCGGCTGCCGGAGTGGATCGAAGGCTCGGGGCTCTCCGGCGCGGGCGGCGGCTCCGGGGTCTCCGGTGCATCCGGCGTCTCCGTGACCTCGACGTCCACGTCCCCGGCGTCGGCGTCGGGATCGGGCGTCGCCGTCTCCTCGGGCTCCGCGGCGGGGGCCGACGGCAGCGGGCCCTCGGCGGGCATGTCGAAGAGCGCGCGGCGCTCGTCGGGCTTCAGCTCCAGCAGGCGCAGGACCGGCGCGGCCGCGTCCTCGCCGAGCCAGTCCCGCAGCGTGCGCGTGTTCACGCGCTCGCCGTTGATGGCCACGTCGGCGCCGCTCACCTCGATCGCCTGCACGCCGGGGCGCGCCGGCTTCGGCGTGAGCACCACGCCGCCATGGATGGGGGGCACCTGGTAACGCTTCTCGATCTGCTGCCGCAGATCCGGCCCCTCCTGGGCCCGGGAAGCCACGGCGAAGGCCGCTCCGAGGGCGAACGCGATCAGGACCAGCAGGGCCCTGAATCGGCGGGATTCATCGCATTGAGTCCACATAGCTCCAGCTCCTGTTCCGGGTCATGAGGTCGCGGAGAACGGCGATGGAGATCCCCGAGATCGCCAGGCAGGCGGCGGTCACCTTGAGGGCTGCCGGGGACAGGAGCGAGACCGCGAGGGCCTTGCCCAGGGTGAGGAACCACTCTCCGATGCGCATCGCCAGGGTCAGCCAGCGGCCGAGGTCGACCAGCGAAGCCGCCCCGAAGCCCATCACGTCGCCCAGGCTGACGAGCCGCCCCAGGACCAGCAGCAGCTCGGGCACCCAGAGCAGCGCGAAGGCCGTCACCACCACGCCGCAGGCAACCGCGAAGCGGAACGCCCGCGACCGGACCAGCCGGCCGAGCATGCCCGGCTGGCGGGCCCCCGCCGATACCGGCGCGGCCTCTTCCAGCGCCACCCTGCGGAGCACCCGGTCGGCGAATCCGGCGGGCGGCGCCAGCGGCGGCAGCGACTCGAACATCTCGAGCAGGGCAGCTTCCGCCGCGTCGTCAGCCCCCTCGTGCTCGGCTTCGAGCCAGCGGGAGACCAGGTCGTCGTGTGGATTTTGTCCGGTGCGCATCTCCATCTCTCCGTCCCGCCCTACGAGCCGTCCGCGCGGCGGGTTTCAGGTCCACCACCCCAGCCCAGCGCGGCCATCTCCTGGGCGAGCTCCTTGCGGGCGCGGTGCAGGTTCGTCTTCACCGTGCCCAGCGGGAGCCCCGTGGACTCGCAGATCTCCTGGTAGGAGGCCCCCTCGATATAGAACAGCACGACCGACTCCCGGTACTCCGGCCGCAGCCGGGAGATCGCCCGTTCGAGAGATCTTGCCATGTCCCGGCGCTCGGCGGCAGCGGCGGGGTTCTCGACCGAGCCGTCGGCGAGCACCGCGGCCAGCCCGCCGCGTCCGTCCTCCTCGGGCGGCGCCTCCAGCGACACCGTGTCCGGCGCGTGCCGGCGCAGGTGGTCGATCGTCGTGTTGTGGGCGATCTTGAACAGCCAGCTCGACAGCTTGCGCGACGGATCGTAGGAGCGCAGGCTGCGGTAGGCCTTGACGAACGTCTCCTGCGCCAGGTCCTCGGCCGTCGCCGGGTCCTGCACCATGCGCGCGATGAGGCTGTAGACCGGACGCTCGAAGCGGGTCACCAGCTCGTGAAAGGCGTCCTGCGAGCCCCTGACCGCGCTCGCCACCAGCTCGGCATCAGTCCTCATTTTGAGAGGGATTATAGGTGCTAGACTCCAACCGATTCTTTCCGGAGGAAAACACGATGAAAAAGGTCGTCCTTCCCGCTCTTCTCGCCCTGACCCTGGCCGTCCCGGCCGGCGCCGGAACGCTCGCCGACGTCAACCTGCCGGACAAGGCCGACGTCGGAGGCAAGTCGCTCGTGCTCAACGGCATGGGCCTGCGCAAGAAGTTCGTCGTCAAGGTCTACGTCGGCGGCCTCTACCTCCCCCAGAAGGAGAAGTCCGCGGCCAAGGTCCTCGGCGCCGACGCCCCGCGCCGCATGGTCCTCTCCTTCATCTACGACGTCAGCAAGGACCAGATGTGCGAGGCCTGGGACGAGGGCCTGGAGGCCAACACCCCCAATGCCTCGGCCGAGGTGCAGAAGAACTTCAAGACCCTCTGCTCCTGGATGGACGGCGTCGGCAAGGGCCAGAAGCTCGTCCTGACCTACGTGCCCGGCGAGGGCACCCATGTCGAGGTCGGCGGCAAGGTCAAGGGCACCCTGCCCGGCAAGCCCACGGCCGATGCCATCCTCAGCACCTGGATCGGCCAGGATCCCGCCCCCGGCGCGGACTTCAAGAAGGCCGTGCTCGGCGGCTAGTTCCAGTGTGACTTTGCTATGACAGATGCGAAAGATATTGACAACCGTCAATGCAGACCCTAGAATCCTGAGCTGCGGGGAGGCAAAACCTCCTCTCATCCCTCCAAAAAGGAGCGCCGGCCGCGCTCCTTCTTTTTTTGTTTTCAACGGGATCAGCGGAGCAGGCCCAGGCCGAACGTGGCCAGGAGCACGATGCCCAGGATGACCCGGTAGACCACGAACGCGGTCATCGGCTGCCGCCGCAGCCAACCCAGCAGCCAGGCGATGACCGCGTAGCCCACGCCGGCCGCGACCGCGACGCCGACCGCCATGGGCACGTACTGCGTCGGGTCGACCTCGCCCCTGATCACGTGGAGCGCGTCGAGCGCCACCGCCGCGGCCGTGATCGGGATGCTGAGCAGGAAGGAGAAGCGAGCCGCGGACGGCCGGGTGAGCCCGAGCAGGAGCGCCGCGGTCATGGTGATGCCCGAGCGCGACGTGCCCGGCACCAGCGCGAGCGCCTGGGCGATGCCGATCAGCAGCGCGTCCATGGCGCCGAGGCTGCCGATGTCCCGGTACTGCTCTCCGCGGCGGTCCGCGAAGCCGAGCAGCAGGCCGTAGAAGATCGCCGTGCAGGCGATGAGGATCGGGTTGCGGGCATAGGTCGAGATCCAGTCCTGCAGCAGGAGCCCGGCCACCGCCGCCGGGATCGTGCCGAGCGCGATCCACCAGGCCAGCGGCCGCGGCGCGAAGTCCACGCTCAGCGAGCGCGGCTTGCCGGTGAAGAAGCCGACGATCAGGTCGGTCACGTCGCGGCGGAAGAAGACGAGGACGGCGAGGAGCGTGCCGGCGTGGGTGGCCACGTCGAAGGCCAGTCCCTGGTCGGGCCAGCCGAGGAAGCGGGGCACCAGGATCAGGTGCCCCGACGAGCTGATGGGCAGGAACTCCGTGACGGCCTGGACGACGGCCAGGACCACGGCTTGAAGGATGCTCACGAAAAGACGCCTCCCTTCCTGGAACGCCCCCACGCCGATGATAGGGGCGAGGGCGGCGCGATTGTATACTCCGCCCGCAATGGAAACCCTGCCCACGAATACCCTGATCATCACCGGCGGTGCCGGCTTCATCGGCTGCAACTTCGTCCGCCTCGTCCTGGAAGAAGGCGCGTGGGACCGGGTCGTCGTCCTGGACAAGCTCACCTACGCCGGCAGCCTGGAAAACCTGTCGGACGTCCTTTCCGATCCTCGCCTCGTCTTCGTCGAGGGCGACATCGCCGACCGCGTCGAGGTCCGGCGCCTGTTCGCCGAGCAGCGGCCCGCCGCGGTCGTCAACTTCGCGGCCGAGAGCCACGTCGACCGCTCGATCGAGGACGCCAGCGCCTTCATCGAGACCAACATCGTCGGCGCCTTCGTGCTCCTCGAAGCGGCCCGCCGGTATCACATGGAACTGGAGGGCTCGTCGAGAGACCGCTTCCGCTTCCTCCATGTCTCGACCGACGAGGTCTACGGTAGCCTCGGGCCGACCGGCGCCTTCTCCGAGACCACACCCTACGCGCCGAACTCCCCCTACGCCGCCTCCAAGGCGGGCGCCGACCACCTCGTCCGCGCCACGCACGAGACCTATGGCCTGCCGACGCTCATCACCAACTGCTCGAACAACTACGGGCCGTACCAGTTCCCGGAGAAGCTCATCC
>JACZDC010066692.1_pt1 | contig 14237 bp, 12 predicted proteins | sample 8641791 | NCBI WGS metagenome assembly JACZDC01 (sample SAMN15324613, study PRJNA640507) | soil metagenome | isolation source: intercropping peanut in the second line | place: China: Luxin town, Laibin City, Guangxi Province | collected 2019-07-25 | depth 10cm m
CCAGCGCGTTTCGAGTGGCTCCGCCCAGAGTGGTGTTGTCGAAGATGCACCAGGTTTGGCGATCTTTCTGGCTGCTCACCTGGATCCGTGCGGCGAGAGCTTCTATCTGAGATTGGGAATAAACCGAGTAGTACATCCTGGGGGAGCCATGGAGGCGGTAGTAATGCAGCCCGGGCCAGCCGCCCGGCTCTGCGGCTTCCGGCACGCACGCGGGATCGGCGGCGACCCGGGCTACGTGTTTTTCCTTGAGAAGATCATCCACCCGCGAGGAAAACCAACTGGGATGGCGCGGCTCGCAAGCCAGCGAAGCGGAGGTCCGTGCGCGCAGGTCCGCAAAAAAGGTGGAGACCACGCCAGGATCGAAGGACAGGCTCGGTGGAAGCTGGATGAGCAAGCATCCAAGCTTCTCTCCAAGGCCGCTCGCTTCCGCCAGAAAGGTTTCCAGAAGCTCCCCGTGCTCCTGAAGGCGCAGGCCGTGAGTGATCGTCTTGGGGAGCTTCACCGAAAAGCGAAAGGAGGACGGCACGCTCTGACTCCAGCGAGCATAGGTAGCCGGGCGGTGCGGACGATGGAAGGAACTGTTGATCTCCACGGCGTTGAACCGGGAGGCATACCGCTCCAGATGACTTCCGCCTTCGGGAAAGTGCTCCTGCTCGGAACGAGGCAGGCTCCAGCCTGCGCAACCGATCCGAAGGTCACTCACTCTTCATACTCGTCCGATCCCTGAACCCAGAGGAACGACTGGATGTCGATCTGATCGCGCGGCTTCAGATCACGGAGGTCCTGTCTCACGCGTTCGGCAAATGTGAGGAGACTGGCGTAGGTGTCCCACTGGGGACGGGACTGGTAGTGGAAGTCGAAGCCATACTCGCGGGCCGCGGCGCGGGTGACGTTCGGTTTCAGGAAGATGTGGGTCTCGGGCAAGGCGAGGAAGCCGAAGACGGTCACGAGCGGCCAGGTGAGCACGCGGGTCTGTCTTCGTGGCAGGCCCGCGACGACGTTGCACCAACTCTCGAACTTCCTTCTCAGATCACCCGGGCCGTAGACCAGGTCATGGAGCCCGGCAGCGAACGAGCGTGCGCCTTCCGGCGTCCTGACGGCGTCCCGCAGGGCCATCTCTTCGAAGGAGAAGAGCAGGTTGGTGCGCGATTCGATCCGCACGGCGCGCGCCGCGATTTCGGAGACCTCGCCTTGGCGCAGCAGGGAACGGAAGGTGGCGCGGTCGAGCTCCGCCTGCCAGCGCTCGTGCGCTTCCCACTTGTAGCCGCGCTCCCAATCGATGTAGGTCTCATCCTGGAAGCCGCCCGGGAAGAAACGCAGGAACTTGCGTCGGCAACGCGCCGCGTCTGGAGACGGCCGGGATATCCTGGGTGAACGGCGAAACGAGGTTTCGAGGGACTGTGCTACGGATGCCAAGATCTTACCCCCCTCTTCTCTACGAAGAAGGCAGAAATCGTGCCAGACAAGCTTTGCCGATCGACGTAACATCTCGCCGCCGCATGCGTTAGGTGAGGAGGCCGCGACGCGGCCTGTGACTCGCTTCTTCCGTGGAGACCCGATCATGACGAGAGCCACGAAAATCGCCGGCGGGGCGTTCGCCGCCGCGCTTGTCCTCCTCGCCTTCGTCGCCGTCCGACGTTTCAGCGTCGAGGACGCCGGCTCCGCCGCGGCGCCCGCGACGCCCGCGGGCATCCTCTCGGCCGAGAGCACCCCTGCGGCCGCTCCGGTGGAGACGGTCGATCCGGGCTTCCTCTATGGCCGCATCACCGCCGTCGGCGGTGCCACCTACGAGGGGCGGCTGCGCTGGGGAGGCAACCAGGAGGCGTTCTGGGGTGATTATTTCAACGGCGCCAAGGACAAAAACCCCTGGGCTGCACAGGCACAGCTTCAGGAGCGCCGCCCGCTCCGGATCTTCGGGTTCGAGATCGGCAGCAAGAAAGGCCAGCTCGATCTCGACCGGCTTTTCATGGCCCGCTTCGGCGACATCGCGCGCATCGAGGCGCGCGGCCGCGACGTGCGAGTGATCCTCAAGAGCGGGACCGCGTTCGATCTCGACCGTATGGAGGCCAGCGACTTCGACGACGGCGTGCGGGTGTGGGACCGCCAGCGCGGCGTCGTGAACCTCGACAGCCTGCGGATCCGCACCATCGAGCTGCTTCCCGCCGCCAGGCCGGGCGCCGCCTCCGAACGGCTGCACGGCACGGTTCGCACCCGGCACGGCGCCTTCACCGGTTTCGTCCAGTGGAACCGGGAGGAGGGCGTCGGCTCCGACGAGCTCGACGGCCGCACGGCCGACGGCGACACCACTCGACTGCGGTTCGACACCATCCGCTCCATCGCGCGCCGCTCGCGCGACAGCTCGCTGGTGACGCGGCTCGACGGCAGCGAGATCGAGCTTTCCGGCACGCGCGAGGTTGGCCGCGAGAACCTCGGGCTCTACGTCGACGATCCGCGGTACGGCCGGGTGCTGGTCTCCTGGGACGCCTTCGAGCGCGTCGATTTCAGTCCCATCGGCAGCCACGGCAGCGGCCCTACCTATGGCGATTTTCCGCCGGGGCGTCCGCTCACGGGCAGCATCACCACCCGCGACGGTCGCAGTCTTACCGGCCGGCTGGTCTACGATCTCGACGAGAGCGAGACCACCGAGACGCTCGACGCTCCGTCGCAGGGAGTGGACTACACCATCCCATTCGGCCTGGTGGCCTCGATCGCGCTCCCCGGGAAGGAGGGCGGCGAGCCGCGCGCCCGGGTGACCCTCCAGAACGGCGAAAAGCTGGAGCTCGAGCTGGCCGGCGATCTCGGCGAAGGGAATGCCGGGATGCTGATCTTCGCCGGGGGCCGGGAGCGGGCCGATTACGTGCCCTGGGCCGACGTCGAGACGGTCGAGCTCGACCGTCCGACGCTGGCGCCCTGAAGATCTACATCCCGAAGTTGCAGAGGTCGTCCGCGCGGATGGCCTGGTGGGAGACCGAGAAGCGGCCCTGGGCGCTCATGATCACTCCGACCCAGCCCTGGGCGTGGGTGGAGTCGGCATGCCAGAGGTCGATCATCAGCCAGCCGTAGTTGTCGCTCACCGTCAGGTTGTCGCTGCCGACGTGGATCTTCTGCACGGCGAGCGGAAACGCCTTGCTGTTCGGGATCTCGGTCGGGTTCTCGTCCTCGTCGAAAGCGACGAGCTGGAACTCGCCGAGCGGGGCCCAGGAGGGAGCGGTGCCGCAGCTCCGCGCGCTGGTCACGGCCGAGCGGTTGTCGCGCCAGACCACGAGGTCCGAGCCGCCCGAGAACGCGCCGCCGTTCAGGTAGCGCACGTAGTAGAGGCTTGACAGCGGCGCGCGGTCGTCGCGCGAGTCGAAGCCGACGTAGCGGCCGTAGAACGTGTAGTCGCCGGCGGAGAAGGCGTCGGGGTCGGCGACGATGTGCACCGCGGTCTGGCTGTCCGAGGTGTTCTTGCTCGGGTTGACGTAGAAGTATTCACCCCAGAGCACGTTGCTGTCCGAGGCGAGACCGGTGCCGCCGGCCGCGAAATAGGCCGGGTCGGCGGGCGTGTTCTCAAGCTTGGTGACCGTGGTGGCCGAGCAGCGGTTGACCACGTCGACGGTGACGTAGCCGGTGGCGATCTGGCTCCCCCGCGAGCCGCTTCCCAGGCACTGCGCCGGGCTGGTGTTGGGCAGGGGCCGGCCGGTGTGGGCCGCCATCAGGGTGTCGCGGTCCAGGGCGGTGACGGCCTGCCTCGTGGCCTCGCAGCCGGGGAACACCGAGGCGGCGTCCGAGAGCGACCCGTTCGGGCTGACGCCGGGGCCGGTGCCGGGGAGCTGGCCGCGCAGCACGTCGCGGAGATTCAGGCTCTGGACGTCGTAGCCGGTCAGGTAGAGGTCGAAGGCGAGCGTCGGCGAGCCCCAGTCGGTCCACAGGACGACGCGGGCGACGGCGGGCCGGGACGAGGCGTTGTTGATCGAGATGAGGGTGGTGGCGCCGTCGGTGTGCTCGAGGTCGGCCTCGAAGTAGGGGTAGAGGAGCGTCGCGGCAGGCTGGTCGGCGACGCGGCAGTTTCCGGAAAGAACACCGGCGAGAGCCGCGGTACCGGGCGCCAGAAGGGCGCAGGCGGTGGCGAGCCGGAGAAGGGTGCGGTTCATGGTCTCGGTCTCCTCGGTATGTCGCGCTCGGAAGCCCGACATTCGGAGCCTCTAGCAGGGTTCATGCCACCGGCATCCCGGGATACACTAGCGACATGAGCGAGACTCTAATCCAGATCGGCGGCCGCGCGAACCATGGCGCGGATACCGGCGATGCTTCGATATCCGCGATATCCGGGAAAGTGCGGCGCGAGCCCCGGCCCGAGTGGCTGCGCATCCGGCTGGCGACCCCGGCCTCCTACCACAAGGTCCGCGGCCTCGTGGACCGTCTGAGCCTGCACACGGTGTGTCAGGAGGCGCGCTGCCCCAACATCTATGAGTGCTGGGGCGAGCACGGCACGGCCACCTTCATGATCCTCGGCGACGTCTGCACGCGCCGCTGCGGCTTCTGCGCCGTGACCTCCGGCCGGCCGCAGCCCGGCGTCGATCCCGACGAGCCCGAGCACGTGGCCGAGGCGGTCGAGGTGATGGGCCTGCGCCACGCCGTCATCACGTCCGTGGACCGCGACGACCTGCGCGACGCCGGCGCCAACCATTTCGCGCAGGTGATCCGCGCGATCCACCAGCGCAACCCGCAGACCGCGGTGGAGGTCCTCACCCCCGATTTCCGCGGCGTGCCCGAGGCGCTCGACATCGTGCTCGGCGCCGCGCCCGAGGTCTTTTCGCACAACATGGAGACCGTACCGCGGATGTACCGCCAGGCGCGGCCCGGCAGCCGCTACGACCGCAGCCTCGCGCTGCTCGCCGCCGCCGCCGGTCAGAAGGAAAACAATGAGTATGCGGGCAGGGTGAAGACCGGCATCATGGTCGGGCTGGGGGAGACCCCGGAAGAAGTGCGTTCGACGATCCGCGACATCCGGAGCGCCGGCGTGGAGATCCTCACCATCGGCCAGTACCTCCAGCCCACGCCGAAGCACCTGCCGGTGGACCGCTGGGTCCATCCGGACGAGTTCGCCGGTTACCGCGAGCATGCCCTGTCCCTCGGGTTCGCCCACTGTGAGGCCGGCCCGCTGGTGCGGAGCAGCTATCACGCCCATGAGCACGTCGCGGGGACGAGTCCCGGCGTTGGAAAGACTCAGGGCGAAGCGGCTGCGGGAATACTGGCGACACGATAGAGCTTCCGAAAAGCCGGGCCTTCGTTCGGACTGGACAGGGCACGGTGGCGGTGTTATCGTGGAAAGAAGGTACAAGCATCATGCCGACACTGCATGACGGTGCTGTATTGGCTGAGCGGGCTGAGGAGGTCGATCTGCATCCCACGCGAGCGGAGCTCGAAGACTTCATGCTGGGCAAACTGTCCCAGCGCGACTCCCGCCGGGTGATCCTGCACCTGCTGCCGGGCTGTGCCCAATGCCAGGAGGTCACCGCGGCGATCTGGTACGTCGGCGAGGAGACCCCGGCAGAGATGCCGGACCGCTTCCGCTACGAGCGCTCGATGAACCTGGTCCTCGACCGCGTGCGGAGCGCCCGCGCCGGCCTGGAGGCCGAGCGCGCCGCCGCGTGCCATCTCTTCGCGGAGCTGGGCGCCCGGCCGCGCGATCTCTGGCCGGCCCTGGTACAGAGCGACGCCCGCTTCCACACCTGGGGTTTCTGCGAGCTTCTCCTCGACCGCTCCCGCAAGACGCGGGACCTCGGAGAGGCGGGGCTCTGCGCGGGGCTGACCGTCAACCTCGCCGGCCGGATCGACACCTCGGTCCATCCCGGCCTCCTGGTGCAGGAGCTGACCGCCCGCGCCTGGACGGCCCTGGCCGACGTCTGGCGCCAGGCTGGCGACTTCCGGTCCGCCGAGGAGAGCCTGCGGCGGGCGGAGGCCCACCTGCTGCGCGGTACCGGCGACCGGCTGGAGAAGGCCCGGCTTTTGGAGCGGAAGGCGGCGCTGCGCCTGTCGCAGGAGCGGCCGGACGAGGCGGCCCGCCTGCTCAGCCGCGCCATCCTGCTGTACCGCCGCCTGGGACAGTGGGACCAGGTGGGACGGATCCTCCTGGATCTGGGCTGTATCGGCCGGCTGGGACGGATCTCGCGCGGTCAGGCGGCCGGCCGCGGGCTGCTGCGCCTCTGGCTCGACCGCCTGCGGCGGCTCAGCGCGCGCCTGCCATCCCGCCGACACTGACCTGCCAGAGCCCGGCTACGATCAGCGCGAAGCCCGCGCCCTCGGCCCAGCCCAGCGTCTCGCCCAGGAACGCGGCCGCCAGGCCGGCGGTGACCACGGGCTGCAGCATGCCGTAGGCCGCCACCAGCGCCGGCGACGAGCGCCGTACCGCCCAGGTGTTCAGGGCGTAGGCGATCACGGTCGCGAACAGCGCGATGTAGAGCACGCCGAGCCAGGTGGTGAGCGGCAGGGCGCGGAGGTCGATCTCCGCGAGCGCCGGGAGGCTCGCGAGGAAGACCGCGCTGCCGCCGAACACGAACGAGCCGGCGATCACCGTCCGCCACGGCAGGCGCTTCAGGATGGGGCGCTGGAAGACCAGGAACAGGGCGTAGGCGAGACAGTTGCCGAGGATCAGCAGATTGCCGAAGCCCATCCGCCCGGACGACGAGAAGCGCAGGGGGTTGACCATGACCAGGGCGCCGGCGATGGCGAGCCCGATGCCGAGAACGCGGCGCGGGCCGATCTGCTCGATGCCGAGCAGCGCGCCGGCCGCCACGGCGAACACCGGCAGGCAGGTCATCAGGATCGAAGCGTTGTTGGCCGTGGTGTGGCGCAGACCGAGGATGAACAGGATCTGGTTGGCGGTGACCCCCAGGGCGCCGAGGAAGGCGAGCCCGAGCAGGTCGCGGCCGGTGGGCCGGACGTCCAGCTTGCGGTCGTGGCGCCAGGCCATGACCACGAGGATCGGCGTGGCGATGGCGACGCGCAGGCCGACCACGGCGAACGGCGGGAGCGCGGCCGGGCCGGACAGGAGGCTCTTCGCCACCACGTGGAAGCCGCCGAAGCAGACCTGGGCCAGAAGCAGCCCGAGATGGACCGCCGGCCCGGGGCGGTTCGAGGGGGGAGGGGTGGCCATGGCGGCGCAAGGATAAGGTAGAATCCGGGCGTTCCGGACCTGCCGGTCCGGTTCTTCCCCGGAGAAGGAAGATCAACGAAATGGCTGAAACGGCTACCGAGGTCCGCGTCCGCCCGGTCGACGAGCTCGACATCAGCACCATCGTCGGCATCGACGAAAAGATCACCGGGCAGTACAGGCCGGAAGTCTGGGAGCGTCGAGTTGGTTATTACCTACGGCGGGACCCCGAGGCTTCGGTGATCGCCGAGCTGGACGGCCGGGTCGTCGGCTTCATGCTGGGCGAGGTCCGGTCCGGGGAGTTCGGCATCGAGGAGCCCACCGGCTGGATCGAGCACCTCGGCGTCGACCCCGGCGTCCGCGGCAAGGCGGTCGGCCGGCGGCTGGCCGAGACCATGATGGACTACTTCCGGCGGCAGGGGGTCCGCAGTGTCCAGACCCTGGTGGACGAAGACATGGGCGAGATCCGCAGCTTTTTCAGCGCCCTCGGCTTCCAGCCATCGACCTTGAGACCGTTCGTCCGGCCCCTCTGAGGCCGGATCCGGAGATAGACAGGAGAGCGAGAAGGATGAACGTCAAGACCACCACCCTTCCCAAGAGGTTCCACGACGCGGTTCTCAAGTGGAAGGACGCCTATCTCCCCGACTACGAGTTCCTCCTGGACAACTGGGAGAAGCACTTCCCGCGCGAGCCGCGCTTCGACCTCTGCGCCTACCGCGAGATGGGCATGTGCACCGAGATCGAGTGCGGCGACGCCAAGGGCAAGCCCAAGTTCACCCGCGCGGCGGACATGAACCCGGAGCAGGCCCATCACCTGCACGGCGCGATCCGCGCCCAGGCCTCGACCGAGTTCGGCTCGATCCAGCAGCACCGCCTGACCCTCGCCCGTGCCCAGGACGAGGAGGAGCAGTTCTGGATCCTGCGCATGATGGCCGAGGAGCTGCGCCACGGCTACCAGATGCTCCACCTCCTGGTCGAGGACGACTGGACGTCGGTCTCCAAGGAGTCGGCCTCGGACATGATCGAGGACATCCTGTCGATGAACACCGGCTCCCACCTGCTGGGCGCCTTCAACATCGATTTCGACTCGTTCGTCGACAACGTGGTGTTCTGCGCCCTGATCGACCGGGTGGGCAAGTACCAGCTCGCCATGCAGAAGATCAGCGCCTACCAGCCGATGGCCGAGAGCATGCCGCAGATGCTGCGCGAGGAGGCCTTCCACCTGGCGTCCGGCGTGGTGCCGATGCGGCGCTGGGTCATGCAGGCGGCCAAGGGCGAGGGGCTGATCAGCATGGACATGGTCCAGAAGGCGCTCAACAAGTGGCTGCCGCGCGGTCTGGAGATGTTCGGCGACGAGCGCGGCGGCGGCACCAACGTGCGCTTCGGCCTGAAGCCGATGAAGAACGCCGAGGCCCAGACCCAGTACTACGACGAGGTCGGCAAGCTGGTGCGCGACCTGAACCTGCGCTACCTGCGGGCGCGGGTGCCGGAGCTCGGACCGACCGAGGCCGAGAACGCGCTCGACCGCATCCTGGCCGGTGAGGTCGTCGAGGGCCTGAAGCGGGAAGACCTGCTGCACATGCCGCATCCCGACTTCTTCCGGCGCCGCGGCGTGCCGGCGTTCAGGATGGCCGGCGTCGCGGGCGAGACCTTCAGCGACTTCCAGACCTATCTTCGCCACCTGGAGGCGAACCTGCCGGACGCCTACAGGGCGGGCCGCGACTACAAGGACTTCGTCGACGCCATGGCGCAGGTCGCGCGCGGCGAGACGACGGCCGAGCAGGCGGCCGGCCGCATGCCGGCGCTGCGCCGGGTCGGCGGCTCGTGCCCGTGCTCGAAGTCGGTGCGCTGGGTGGTCGACGAGCCGGCGGTCTCGACGGCAGCCCTGGCCAACGCCTGATCCCGGACCGGACCTCGACATGAGCGTGTTCAATCGCCTGCTGGTCACCGGTCTGCCCGCCGTGCCCAAGCCGATCGTCGGCCGGGTCGCCTCCCGCTACGTGGCAGGGGAGACCCTGGCCGACGCCGTGCGCGTGATCCGCAATCTGAACCAGGAAGGGGCCATGGCCACCCTCGACGTGCTCGGCGAGGAGGTCAGCGAGAGGGAGAAGGCCACGGCCGCGGTGGAGGAGTACGTGCGGGTGCTCGAGGCGATCGACCGCGAGAAGCTGGACTCGAACGTCTCGATCAAGCCGACCATGCTCGGCCTCAAGATCGACGAGTCCTTCTGCCGCGACAACATCGACCGGATCGTGTCCACGGCGAAGCGGTACAACAACTTCGTCCGCATCGACATGGAGGACCGCACCACCACCGACGCGACGCTGCGCATCTACCACGAGCTGCACGCGAAGCACGGCAACGTGGGCGTCGTCCTCCAGGCCTACATGCGCCGCACCCTGGCCGACATCGCGGCCCTGCCGAAGCAGGGCGCGAGCGTGCGCATCTGCAAGGGGATCTACGTCGAGCCGCGGACGGTGGCCTGGAAGGGCTATGAGACGGTGCGCGCGAACTACGTGCGGGCGCTCGAGAAGCTGATCGAGAACGGCGTGTACCCGGGCATCGCCACCCACGACGAGTACCTGGTCTGCCGCGCCGTGGAGCTGATCGACAAGCACAAGCTCGCCCGCGAGCAGTACGAGTTCCAGATGCTCCTCGGGGTGGACGACGAGATGCGGCGCTTCCTGATCGCCGGCGGCCACCGCCTGCGGGTCTACGTCCCGTTCGGTCCGGACTGGTATCCCTATTCCATGCGCCGGCTGCGCGAGAACCCCGAGGTCGCCCGCCACGTGCTGCGCGCCATGCTGTCCGGCCGCTGAGGGGGCGGGGTGGGTTTGGGGCCGGGCACTACAGCGTGGTACGATTATCCATCGTAACGTCAGGAAGAGATTGGATTCGCGTCAATTGGATCGCCTTAAAATGGACGAGCGTCAGCGTTCGGATTCCTACCAGAAGCTCGACCGTGACGGGAGCGACACGGACGGGGTGGATGCCTCTTCTCTCCAGGAGAGCGGGCTTACCCAGACGTTCCAGACCGCCACGCGCGAGCGGGTCGTGCGCGGCCTCGTGCCCGCGGCCGAGTCCGAGGCCGACATCATCCTGATCGCCCACCCCGAGGGGCAGCGCCTGGGCTCGCGCTTCCGGCTCTCCTCGGGGTCGACCCTGGAGATCGGCCGTTCCAGCTCGGTAGCGATCAGCCTGCCCGAGGTCATGTCGATCTCGCGCAAGCACGCCCGCCTGCGCTACGTCGGCTCGGTGGTGACCCTGGAGGACCTGGGGAGCACCAACGGCACCTACGTCAACGGCCAGGCCATCCACGGCCGGACGGTGCTGAAGACCGGCGACCGCTTTCAGACCGCGGCGGTCCACTTCAAATTCCTCCACGAGCAGGACGTCGAGAGCGCCTACCACATGGCGATCTATGAGCTCGTGTCGCTGGACGGGCTGACCGAGATCTACAACAAGCGGAAGTTCGAGGAGGAGGTCCAGCGCGAGTTCGCCCGCGCGGTGCGCCATGCGCGGCCCCTGTCGCTGATCATCTTCGACCTCGACGAGTTCAAGCGCATCAACGACACGTACGGCCACCTGTGCGGCGACTTCGCCCTGAAACAGGTGGCCGGGCTGGCCAAGGACCTGGTGCGGCCGGAGCAGACCCTGGCCCGGGTCGGCGGCGACGAGTTCGTGATCCTGTCGCCCGAGACCACGGCCGGCCAGGCGGAGAGCCTGGCGCTCAAGCTGCGCGACCGGGTCCTGGACCTGGATCACCGCTACGGCGACCTCAAGATCTCGCTGAGCTGCAGCTTCGGCGTCGCCCAGCTCTCCGAGCGCATGACGATCCCGCAGGATCTCTACCACGCCGCGGACCACGCCCTGCTGCAGTCGAAGCGGAGCGGCCGCAACCGCGTGGCGGTCGCTCCGCAGGAGGGGTAGGCGAGCAGGCGAACGGGGGCAACCACAAGGGTTGCCCCTACACCACGGCGCAGGGTCCACCCTGTAGGGGCAACCCTTGTGGTTGCCCCTCCTGCTATTTGCCGAGCAGGAACGTCTCCATGAACTTCACCAGCACGGCGCGCTGGTAGTCGGAGTTCCCCTTCTTCTGGAAGCCGTGTCCCTCGTCCTTACCGACGAGGTACCAGACCGGCACGCCGCGCTTCTCCAGGGCGGCGACGATCTGGTCGGACTCCGAGATCGGCACGCGCGGGTCGTTGGCTCCCTGGCTGACCAGGAGCGGCTTGCCGATGCGCTCGACGTTGCGGGCCGGCGCGATCTTGAGAAGATACTCGCGCATCTTCGGGTCGCGCTCGTCGCCGTACTCGGCGCGCCGCAGGTCGCGGCGGTAGTCGCTGGTGCTCTCCAGGAAGGTCACGAAGTCGCTGATACCCACGGAGTCGAAGGCGCCGCGCAGCCGGTCGCTGTAGTGGACGAGCGTGGCGAGCACCATGTAGCCGCCGTAGGAGCCGCCGGCCACCAGGACGCGCGAGGCGTCGAGGCCGGGCTGCTTCGCGATCCAGTCGAGCAGGGCGCCGATGTCCTTGACCGAGTCCTCGCGCTTGTCGCCGTTGTCGAGCTTGAGGTAGCTCTTGCCGTAGCCGTTGGAGCCGCGCACGTTCGGCACCACGACCGCGATTCCCATCTCGCTGATGAAGTAGTTGTTGCTGCCGAGGAAGTTGGGCCGCGCCTGTTCCTCGGGGCCGCCGTGGATGTCGATGTAGACCGGCCGCGGTCCGGGGAAGCGGTCGGCGGGCGGACGGTAGACGAAGGCCGGGATCGAGCGGCCGTCGAAGCTCGGGAAGTGAATCAGCTCGGGCAGCGCGAACGTCGCGGTGTTCAGGCCGCCGGCTTCGCTCGCGGTCCAGCGTTCCAGGCGCCGGCTGTCGGAGTCGTAGCTGTAGACGTCGCGCGTGGCGCGGGCCCAGTTCAGAGCGAACGCGACCTCGTGCGAGCCGGGGCGGAACCGGGGCTGGGTCATGACACCCTCGGGCATCTCGGGAGAGGGGAGCGCCTTGCCGGTCTTCATGTCGAGGAAGCGCAGGCGGCTGAAGCCGTCCTCGTTGACCACGAAGGCGAGCAGGTTGCCGTCGTCCGAGAGGTCGAACCCCTCCACGTCCCACTTGAGCCCGGTGGTGCCAGGCAGGGGAGTGATCTTCGCTTCGGTACCGCCGTCGAGGTCGATCCGGACGAGGTGGAGGAACTCGTCGTCCAGGTCGGTGGTGGCGAGGATGGCGCGGCCGTCGGCGGACCAGACGGCAGAGTCATAGAGGACGGTCGTCCCGGCCTTCCGCGGCGTCAAGGCATGGACCTCGCCGCTCGCGACGTCGACCCAATGCAGATAGGACTCGTTGGCCGAGATCAGCTCCCGCATCAGGATGCGCCGGTCGTCGGGGCTCCATTCGACGACCTCCCAACTGCCCTGGAGCTCGGCCACCCGGCGTTCGGCCTCGGGGCCGGAAGCGTCGTTCACGTAGAGGTCGAAGTCGCGGCCGTTGCGGGCGTTGTTGACGTAGGCGATGAGCTTGCCGCCGTGCGACCACTCCGCGTCCGTGTTGCGGCTCTTGCCGTCGGTGAAGCGCTTGAGCCGGCCGGTGGCGCGGTCGAGGAGGAGGAGCTGATAGTTCTCGGCGCCGTTCTCGTTCAGGGAGATCTCGATCTGATCGGGGCGTCCAGGCCGGTAGGCGCCCTGGGTGACGAGGTCCTTGTAGAAGGTGAGCTGCGTGCGGGCGCCCAGGGGCATCGCGACTTCATGGATCTGCGCGCTCTCGCCGAAGCGGGTGCGGATCAGGATGCGGCGCTCGGTCGGGTGCCAGTCCGCGAACCAGGCGACCCGCAGGTTCTCGTACGGGAGCAGGCCTTCGGTCGCGGAGCGCGGGATGTCCGGCACGTGGCGCGCGAGGATGGTGTCCGGGACCTTGACCAGGTCCGCGGCCGGCTCGGCGGCCTGGGTCCGGGGCGCGAAACTGAGGAGGATCGCGGAGGCGACGACGAGGATCGGCTTCGAACGCATGAAAAGGTCTCCGAAGAAGTAGAATGCGGATCGTGGGCCTGACGATCTTCTACAACTGCAACCGCTGTCCCGCCTACTGCTGTTCCTATCCGAGGATTCCGGTCCAGCCGTCCGACGTCGTTCGCCTCGCGGAGCACTTCGGTCTGAGCCCGGAGTCGGCCGCGCGGAAGTTTACCAAGAAAGGCGAGGACCCCGGAGAGGTGGTGCTGCGCCACCAGCCGGACCATGTCTACGGCACGATCTGCCGCTTCCTGGACACCGAGACCCGGCGCTGCACGGTGTACGAGGCGCGGCCCGAGATCTGCCGGATCTACCCCGCCACCACCCGCTGCGGCTACTACGACTTCCTGAGCTTCGAGCGCCGTGCCCAGGAGGACCCCGAGTTCGTCCCCACCTGCTGGAACGGGCCGAAGCCGTAGCTCTGATAGACTCCCCCGCCTGCGTGCTGCGCGAAATCCACGTCCGCAACCTGGCTGTCATGGCCGAAGCCTCCGTCGAGCTGGGGGCCGGCCTGAACATCCTTTCGGGTGAGACCGGAGCCGGCAAGTCGATCATCGTCGACTCGCTGTCGCTCCTCTCGGGCTCGCGGGCGAGCACCGAGATGATCCGCTCCGACGCCGACGCGCTCACCGTGAGCGGGGTCTTCGAGCTGGAAGGCGACGCCTGGCGCTCGGTTTTTGAAGAGGCCGGGCTGGAAGCCGAGGGGACGGAAGTGCTCGTCCGCCGCGAGATCGCGCGCAGCGGCCGCAACCGCGTGTTCGTCAACGACCAGCCGACCACGCTGCGGCTGCTCTCGGATCTGGCTCCCTACCTGCTGCGTATCCACGGCCAGCGCGACGAGATGGGCCTGGTCGAGCCCGAGCTGCAGAAGAGGATGCTCGACCGCAGCGGTGGCGGAGAGGCCGGGCCGCTGCTCGGCCGGGTGGAGTCCGCCTTCGACCAGTATTCGCGGCTCGCCGAGCGCCTGGAGCATCTGACCGGCGACGACCGGGCGCGGCGCGAGCGTATCGATCTGCTGCGCTTCCAGGCCTCCGAGATCGACGCCGCCAAGATGCGCGCCGGCGAGGACGCCGAGCTGCGCTCCGAGCGCGAGGTGCTGCG
>JACZDC010102158.1_pt1 | contig 14209 bp, 11 predicted proteins | sample 8641791 | NCBI WGS metagenome assembly JACZDC01 (sample SAMN15324613, study PRJNA640507) | soil metagenome | isolation source: intercropping peanut in the second line | place: China: Luxin town, Laibin City, Guangxi Province | collected 2019-07-25 | depth 10cm m
AAACGGCGCTTGATCTCCAGCACCTGGACCTCGCCGCGCTTCGAAGCCAGCCCCACCGTGCGGCGCGCGCCCTGCTCACGATCCTCGACCACCACCCCGCCCCGAGCGGTCCAGGAGGACTCGCCCGGCAGATCAATCTGGGCCACCGACACCGGCGCCGCCGCAGGCGGGAAGGAGAGTCGGCCGATGCCGCCCAGGTTCTCCACCGCGGTGCGCCCCTGGACCGTCACGGCGTACCGGCCCGGCAGCGGCGCCACCAGGAGCACGCCGCCCCGGCCACCGGACAGGGAGCTCACCGCCGCGCCCGGCTCGAGCCGACCTTCCCGCAGCACCTCGACCGTGGCCGGATAGCCGGCCAGGGGCAGGGCCACGGGCCGGTCGGGATGACCCTGGATCAGGACCTCGAAGCGCGTGGTGACCCGCGCCTCGCCGTCCTCCAGAACCGCGGCCGTGCTCTGGGACACGATCTCGGCCAGGGGAGCGGCCTGAAGCTTGACCCGCTCCGCCCGCGCCTTCTGCGCGGCCTCGGCCGCGTCGACCAGTGCCAGATAGTCCTTGAGCGGCAGGAGGACCTCGCCTGGCCCGGGCTCCTCGGAGCGCACCGGGACCGCGAGCAGGGCCAGCAGGAGACCGAGGGCAAGGAATCTCTTCAGAACCATGAGCTGTCCTCCTTTTCGCTTTCGACCCGGACGGCCAGGGGGCCCGGCGTGGCCGAGAGTGCGCTCCAGACCGCGTCGAGCCGGCGGAATCCGGGCGGCGCCGGGAAGAACCTCGTCGCGCCGGCGCCGACGACGGCTCCGGGCATGTCCAGGACCTGCTTCGCGATGGTGTTGGCGTTGACGACCGCGTCCCGGCGCGCCGCGCGCTCGGCCTGGCCCGGCGGCGGCTGGACCGTGCCGGACCGTGAAGGATCGGCGATCACGTAGGAACGGCCGCCGGGCAGGGTCAGCCTCACCTCGACCCGCGCGGCCGGAGCGGAGAGCGCCGGCAGGGGCAGCGAGAGGTCTCCCTTCCCCTTGGGCACCTGGAGAGGCATCAGGCCGGCGAGATGGACGACCTGCGCGGCTTCTCCAGAAGACAGCGGCACGGCGAGCGCGGCTCCTGCCGCACCCGGGCTGACCCGCTCGCCGTCCCGGTGGCCGGCGACCAGCTCGAAGCCGGGAGGCGGCGTCACGACGAGTTGCTGCGAACCGCGGTTGCGGACCTCTGCCCAGACCTGGTAGGCGGCGCGGCCGGAGTCTCCCACCACCACGTCCACGAGCAGTCGGTCCACCTGCGCGGCGAGCACCTGCGTGCGGTCCGCCCACTCGGCCCGCCAGCGCGGCGGCCGGACCGGATCGAGCACCGCCACGAGCGCGCCCGGCGCACCGCGCACGTCGTCAGACAGACCGGCGGTCTCCGTCTCCGACGTGGCCCGCACGGCTCCGGGATCGGTCAGCTCGAGCAGACCGTCGCCGCGCAGGGCCGCCTTGGTCAACAGGAGGGTCCGGTGGCTGTCCGCCGGTACCAGGAGAGGACTGGCCAACTCGTCGGACGGCGGCGCCGAAAGCTCCACCTGCACGGCGAGGCTCGACTCGACCGGCTCCAGCGGCGTCACGACCAGCCGGCCGGCGTCCACCTTCCAGCCCGCGATCGGCCCCTGCACGGTGACGACTTCGAATCCGGCCGGCAGCGGCACGCGCAGCTCGGAGAGCCGGCCCTGGGCCACGCGGGCCTCGATCGAGCCGTACACCTGGAGCCGCGTCCGCGACAGGATCGCAGCCGTCGCCGAGGTGGTCTCGAAGCGCAGCGGGAGCTGGGCGCGCTCAGGCAGCGTCCGCCGGCCGCGCAACGTGAAGCCGACCGGCTCCGGCGTGGGCGCGGCCACGAAGGTCCAGACCCCTGTGATACCGCCTTCTTTCCTGACCAGGCCGGCGCCCTCGATCTCCACTTCCTCCACGGTGGCCGGCGCCTCGATCCGGCCGCTCACCAGCGCCGCCGGAGGGAGCCGCAGCCCGACCTGCCAGGTGGGCCGGGTCGACGTCTCGTCCCGCTTCACCGGCACCACGGATTCGAGCGTCACCCGGTGCCGCCCGCGGCCTCGGACCTGGAGTGACCATCCTTTCTCGTCGACATTGACCCGGCCTTCCAGGTCCCCGAACTTCGCGGCGATGAAGGAGCCCGCCTCGCCGATCGGAATCGCCTGCCAGCCCTCCGCGAACAGCGAGAGGTCGAGCGTCTGGACGATCCGGGCGCTCTCCGGTCCGGCCGTGACGGCGAGGTCCGCGGACTCGAACGCGTACGGCGCCGGCGGGGACGGATCGGCGTCCTGGTCCGGGTTGGCCCGGGCGCGGAGCTGGTTGTAGTCGGACAACGGCATCTTGACCTGCTGCCCCATCAGCACCGACGGGACGAGCAGGGCACACCACGCACAGACGAGACCTCTGACGGCTCCTCGCATGGATTCGACCTCCTGGTTCGCCCGGGGAGAAGGGCAAGAAGGATGCCGAGGGGCCCAGAAGGGTCGGAGATCTTTACGGCTGAGGAACTTGCGGCAAGAGCGGCCAGACAGGAAGGTCCGCACCGCGTCCAGAAATTTGGACGCGGCTACGGATCTGTGGATGACATCCGGGAATCTGGATCGGCTGGCTCAGAGGATCACTGGAAGCGCGCCGCCGGCGGTACGCCGACGGCGGGACTCCGCGAGCTCGAGCAGCGGACCGGTCATGAAGGTCGTGGTCAGCGCCATGATGACCATGATCGAGAAGACCTTCTGCGACAGGATGCCGAGGTCGTACCCGAGGTTGAGCACGATCAGCTCCATGAGGCCCCGGGTGTTCATGAGCGTGCCGATCGAGAACGAGTCGAGCCAGCTCATGCCGGTCCAGCGCGCGGCCAGCATGCCGCCACCGAGCTTGCCGGCGATGGCCACGGCGACCACGGCGCCGCACACCAGCCAGCTCATGCCGTCGTCGAGCAGGCCGATCTGCGTGCGCAGGCCGGTGAAGACGAAGAAGAGCGGCAGCAGGAAGACGGAGACGAGCACCTCCAGGCGCTCGCGCAGCGCCGCCCGGAACTCCTTCTGCGGCGGCGCCACGACGCCGGCCAGGAAGGCGCCGAAGAGCGCGTGGATGCCGATCAGCTCGGTGAGCCAGGCCGAGGCGAACGCGAACACCAGGGTGCCCGCGATCAGCCCCTTGCGGTGGTGCGTGTCGGCGCCGCCGAGCGTCCGCTCCACCCAGGGGCGGACCACGTAGATCATGAGCACCACGAAGGCGATGGCGAGGCCGACGGTCAGGAGCGCCGACCCCATCCCGCTCGCCTGCACGATGGCCACGACCACCGCGAGCAGGCACCAGGCCGTCACGTCGTCCACGGCCGCGCAGGCGATCGAGGCGTTGCCCAGCGGGGTCTTCATCAGGTCGCGCTCCTCCAGGATGCGCGCCAGCACGGGGAACGCCGTGATGCTCATCGCGACCCCCATGAAGAGGCCGAACGAGCTGAACGCCACGCCTTCCGGCGCGTAGGAGCGGTAGAGGAACAGCGCCAGGGCCACGCCGAGGAGCATCGGCAGGAAGATGCTCGCGTGGCTGACCATCACTGCCGAGTGCGCCTTCTTGCGCAGGTGGCGGAGGTCGAGGTCCATGCCCACCAGGAACATGAAGAGGACGACGCCGACCTGGCTGAACAGCTTGAGCGCGCCGAGAGAGGAGGCCGGGAAGAGGAAGTCCATGGTACCGGGCGAAACCATCCCGAGCAGCGAGGGACCGAGCAGGATGCCGGCCAGCATCTCGCCGATCACCGGCGGCTGCTTGATCTTCGCGAACAGCATCCCCATCAGGCGGGCCGCGATGACGATGACGATCACCTGCAGCAGGAGCAGGCTGAGCGGCTCCTTCATGTGCGACTGCAGCGATTCGAGCGCGCCGCCGGTCTCCGCACCTTTTTCCGTCTGGGTGACGGCCGCGGGAGACTGGAGACGCGAGCCGACGTTCAGCAGCACGGAAAGGCCGGCGATGGACACGAGGATGAGTGCAGCGTAGACCAGCAGATTCTTGTTCATGACCTCATCTCCCTCCACAAAGGATAAACCAGCAAATCAGACAACTCCAGAGTGCGGCGACCGGCAAGAATCGGGACACGACACTCCTCAGGCCCGTCACCCCACCGCCGAGGTCTGCGCCGTCTCGGAGGTCTGCTCGTCGGAGGCCGGGATCAGCGGCAGCGTCACCGTGAAGGCGGCTCCTCCTTCGGGAGCGGCGGTCTCGACCCGGATCTCGCCGCCGTGCGCCTTCATCAGGTTGCGCACGGTGACCAGGCCCAGTCCGGTGCCGTACCGCTTGCCCGTGGTGGCGAAGGGCTCGAAGAGATGGTCGGCCAGCTCTTCCGGGATGCCCGGGCCGTTGTCCGACACGCGGATCGACAGCGCGTCTTCCTCCTCCACCACCCAGGCGCGCACGAACACGCGCCGGTCCGCGGAGGCGAGGGTCGACACCGCCTCCCGGGCGTTCCTGATCAGGTTCTCGAGCACCCGCTGTATCCGGTCCTGGTCCAGGTTGATCCGCAGCTCGTCATCCACCCTCAGATGGATTTCGGCCGCGATCCCCCGCTCCTCCAGGTCGGCGGCGAGCGGCGTCAGGGCCTGATCCAGGAAGCGGCGGACGGGCACCGGCTCGATCTGCAGCCGGGGAGTGCCGCCGCGCGCGAAGTCCAGGATCTCCTCCACCATCCGCCGCAGCCGGTCCGACGCGGCCTGCACCTGCACGAGCTCGCCGGCGATCACCGCGTCCCCGCTCCGCAAGGCCGTGCGGTAGGCCAGGTCGGTATAGCCTTTCAGAAGCGTGAGCGGGTTGCGCAGGTCGTGGACCAGCGAGCTGGTCATCTGGCCGATCGCCGCCAGCCGGCTCTCGCGCTCGTGGAGCTGGCGCTCCGTGTCCCGTGCCCGCAGATGAGCGGCGATGCGGGCCTCCAGCTCGCGCAGGGCGAACGGTTTGACCACGTAGTCGTCCGCCCCCACCTCCAGCCCCTCGGCCACGGACTCGGCGCCGGCCCGGGCCGTGACCAGGATCACCGGCACGGCCGCGAGGCTCGGGTCCGACCGCAGACGGCGACAGAGCTCGTACCCATCCATGCCCGGCATCATGACGTCGGCCACGATCAGGTCGGGCGTGGCCTGGCGGGCCGCCGCGAGCCCGGCGGCGCCGTCCTCGGCCTCTTCGATCCGGTACAGCCGCGAGAGCCGGTGCGCCATGAAGGCGCGCAGCTCCTCGTTGTCCTCCACCAGGAGGACCCGCGGCGCGCCGGCCGGCGGCAGGAGACGGGGCTCGCCGTCTCCGCGCAGGAGCGGCAGATCGACGTCCGCCAGCAGCGTCTCGCGCAACGGGCGCCGGCGGCGCTCCGGCGGCGGTGCCAGGTCCCGGGGTAGCTCGACGCGGAAGATCGAGCCCTGCCCGGCCTCGCTCCGCACCGTGACGTCGCCGTCGTGGAGCCGCGCCAGCTCGCGCGAGAGGGCCAGGCCAAGACCGGTGCCGCCGTGCGCCGAATCCCCCTCGATCTGGTGGAAGCGGTCGAAGATCCGCTCCTGCTCCGCTTCCGGGATACCCGGACCGGTGTCCTCCACCTCGAAGGACACCCGCCCCTCCTCCGGTTCGACGCTCCGCACCGTCACCCGGCCTCCCGGCGGTGTGAACTTGAAGGCATTCGAAAGCAGGTTCGAAGCGATGATCTCCACCTTGTCGAAGTCGAACGAACCCTCCGGCATCCCGTCCAACCCCTCGCACACCAGCTCGATGCCGCGCCGCTCCGCCAGCGGGCGGGTCGCGGCGACCAGCTCGTCCAGGAGCTTTCCGACATTGCCCGGAGAAGGCTCCAGGCGCAGACGCCCGGACTCCAGCCGCGCCGTCTCCAGGAGAGCGTCCACCTGCCGCAGCAGCCGCCGGGCGTTCGTGATCATCGACTGAAAGAGCCGCTGCTGCCCGGGATCGGCCGTCTCGCCCAGCAGCGACTCGAGCGGACCGAGGAGGATCGTCAGCGGCGTCCGCAGCTCGTGCGTGACATTGGCGAAGAACCGGCTCTTGGCCCGGTCCAGCTCCTTGAGATCCTCGTTCGCCACCTTCAGCCGCAGTCGCAGCGAAAGGTCGCGCCGCCGCGTCCGCCGGTTCGACAGCGTCGAGAGCCAGGAGAACACCGCCGAGCCCGTGAGGAAGAACAGGGGACCGATCATCTCCCGCGACGGGCCGTACGCCGCCAGATGGATCCCCAGGTCCGTGGCGATGATGAGGCCGCTCATCAGCGCCGCCATGCCCAGCTCCCAGGGGAGAAAGACATGGATCACGAACAGGACGACCATGTTGCCGGCGAAGTAATTGCTGGAGAACCCGCCGAGCTGCACCGAAATGATCGAGATCCCGGCCGCCGACGCGATCGTCGACGCCATCACGAACGGCCGGGCCAGCCTCTCCGCGTGCCGCGAGTGGACCGCGGCCAGCGCGGCGAGATAGAGGACGCAGACCGCGGCGCGGATCTGGAGGAACCCCAAGGCCAGATCCGGCGCCAGCGCCAGGTCCAGGAGCCAGCACACCGGGTAGAACAGGAGGCAGATCCGCAAGAGGAACCGGGCCCGCTCCACGAGCAGACTCCGGCTCTCCTCCCGGAACGCCGCCTCGAACCCCGTCAGCCGGGGCGAGCGTCCGGTCGGCTTCGGGCACGGCCTGGAGATACGGCCGTCGCCTGACCGCTCCGGCGTCCCCCGGATCGGCCTCTCCTCTCCCAACCTCTCCATCCCCAGCACCCCCTCAGACAAGATTGGGGCCGTATCAGGACCCCGCAATGAAATCGATACTCAGACTGTCAGGCTGCCGGAAAAGTTCCGGCGCGCCATCCGCCAGCGGGTCGTTGAGCCGCCGGCGGATCGCGTCGAAGTCCTGGTGGCAGGCCAGAAAACCCTCCACCAGGACCGGGTCGAAATGGAGGCCGCGGTCGGCGGAGATGCGCCGGATCGCCTCCTCGTGCCCGAACGCGCCCTTGTAGGGCCTGCGGCTGGTGATCGCGTCATACGCATCGGCCACGGCCACGATCCGGGCGGCGAGCGGAATCTCGTCGCCGGCGAGGCCGAAGGGATATCCCTGGCCGTCCCAGCGTTCGTGATGACTGTAGGCGATCTCCATACCCATGGTCAGAAACGTGTTCCCCCGGAACTGCTCGATGACCGAGCGCAGCGTCTCGCCGCCGATCTCCGGATGCCGCCGCATGATCTCCCGTTCCTCGGAGGTGAGCGGCCCCGGCTTGAGCAGGATCGAGTCGGGGATGCCCACCTTCCCGATGTCGTGAAGGGGGCTCGACTTATACAGGTGCTCGACGAAGCCGGTTCCGATCCTGCCGGCGTAGACACCGCCCGAGAGCTGCTCGGCGAGCCGCCGGCTGTAGGCCGCCATGCGCTCCAGGTGCTGGCCCGTGGCATGGTCGCGCGACTCGGCGAGCCGGGCCAGCGTGATCAGCGCGATGTCGCGCGTCTGGCGGATCTCGACCGTCTGCTCGAGGACCATGCGTTCGAGGTTGAGCTGATACTCCTCGTTCTGCCGGATGAGCCGGGCGCGTTCCAGCGCGCGCTCGACCGTATTCAGAAGGTCGTCGGGATCGAACGGCTTGACCAGGTAGTCGTAGGCGCCTTCGCGCAGGCACTGACGGACGGTCTCCAGGTCCTTGAGCCCCGTGACCATGACCACCTGAATCTTGGAGTCGAGATCCTTGATCCTCTTGAGCAGCTCGACGCCGGAGAGTCCGGGCATCTCGATGTCGGAGAGAACGAGAGCGGGCCTGGGGGCCTCGGCGAGGAAAGCCATGGCCTCGGCCGCGTCGCGCGCCTCCAGCGCTTCATAGGGGAGGCAAGCCAGATAGGCCCTGAGGAGCCGGCGCACTCCCGGCTCATCGTCGACGATGACGATCCGTTCCCGCACAGTTTTTCGGAGATGAGTTGGGCCTCGGTACCCCGGGTCCTTGGGATGGGTATCCGCCATGCGGAGTGGCCGTCCACCACGGAAAACAACCCGAAAAGAGACCTACAGCACGACAACTGAGGCGGATTGTAGCATCGGTCGGCGGCGCCGCATTCAGGGTCTCAGCACCACCTTCGTGCATCCATCCACCCGGCGGTCGAAGAGATCGTAGCCGCGCGGTCCGTCGTCCAGCGGCAGCCGATGGGAGATCAGGGTCCCGAGGTCGTACTTCCGCGAGCGGATCAGCGGCAGGAGCCGGTCCATGTAGGAGCGAGCCGGGCACCGGCCGGCCCGGTAGGTCAGGTTCTTGTCGTACATCTCCCCGGGTTTGAAGGCCAGACGATCCTCGACATGGACGCCCACCGCCGCGATCGTGCCACCGGGTCGAACCAGCTCATAGGCAAGCCGCGAGGCCTGCGGCGATCCCACCGCCTCCACGACTCCGTCCGCGCCGCGACCTTCCGTGACTTCACGAATATGGCTGGCCGCGTCCATTCTCTGGAAGTCCACCGGCTCGGCTCCCCAGAGCTCCGCCAGAGCCAGTCTTTCTGGCAAAGCGTCGATGCCGAAGACCCGCTCGGCTCCGAGCTCGCGAGCGGCGATCACCGCCATCAGCCCGACCGGACCACACCCCACCACCGCCACCGTCCGTCCCCCTGCCGCCGATCCCGCGCCCGCGCTCTCCGCTCCAAACCAGCCCGTAGCCAGCACGTCTCCCGCGAAGAGTGCCTCCTCCGGCGGAGTCTCCTCCGGGACGGCAACCAGCGTCGAATCCGCCAACGGCACCCGCACAAACTCGGCCTGGACGCCGTGCAGCCCCCTCCCCTTCTCCACCCATCCGAAGAGCTGCCCTCGTTCGCAACGAGCGGTCAGTCCCAGGCGACAGTAGAAGCAGGAGCCGCAACTCGTCGTGAACGGGCTCACCACGAGATCCCCGACGCGGAACCGCGTCACGCCCGGGCCGACCTCCACGACCTCGCCGGCCAGCTCATGTCCCATGACCGTACCGGCATCGAGACCGGTCTCCAGCCCACGATAGACGTGAAGATCCGAACCACAGACCGCGGCAGCCAGGACCCGGACGAGGACGTCACCCGCATCCTTGATGGACGGGTCGGGAACCGAAGTGCAGACCACCTGCCGGACGCCTTCAAACAAGAGGGCTCTCATACGGCCGGATTATCTCCCAAGGGGCTATACTTCAGGCTAGGAGGATCGGAAGTGAAGCCTTCCTATCTCTGGGACTACGACATCGATGAAGAGGCCTTTCAAGAGGTGCTCTCAGGCAAAGCGAAGATCGGCCGTCTCGACCGTGACTGGGCCGCGGTACGTCTCCTGGAATACGCTCCGTATAGGGAAATTCGAAGGCTCCTCGGGTTTTCAGGACTGATCGAAGGCTGGCCCCGGTGGCGCAACCGGATCCGGTCGGAAAGCCGGAAGCGAGGCTTTGACTTCATCGCAGAATGGATTCCTCGCCACCACCCTGAGTTGCTGGCTGCATCCGAACACCGGCGCCGCGATGGATAAGTCCTTCTACTTCGAAACCCTCTATCCCCTTCAGGACCGGGTTCTCCAGATCCTGAGCGGCCTGGCCGAAGGATATGGCGGACATCTGGGGCTTCTGCTGTCAAATGGGTTTGTCTCTTTCGACAGCCCTGGAAGATGCCAGCAGCAAGGCTGCTGGCATCTTCCCAAGCGGAAGTGGCGAGGAGACTCTGCACGGCAACCCAGGATGATTGGAGACTCGTGTGATGGATCGAAGCTCCCGACCGTGACAGGTTTCTCTCCGACCTTTTAAGGCTTGGAGAGGGTTTGCTCCTGGGTTGATCCTCAAGGCCTGGACTACCGGCGGATCAGCTTGAAGGCGATACCTGGCCCCATCTTCTGGACATACGCCAGGTGAATCCAGAGCAGCGCCAGGTACTCCAGGCTCCGCGCCTCGGCGAGCGGCCCGGCGTCCACCGGCTCGAAGCCGAGACCCTCGGCCAGACCGGCCGCCACCTTCTTCGCCTCGGCGTCGTCGCCGCAGTAGAACATGGTCACCCGGTCGTCTCCGTATTGCGGGTCATCCATGTTCTTGAATCCCGTGCTGTTGAAGATCTTCACCACCTTTGCGCCGCGCGCCCAGGACGCGACCTGCTCGGCCGCCGAGCGCTCTCCGACCAGGCCGGACATGTCCGGCGCCAGCGGGTTCGTGCAGTCCAAGACGATCCTGCCGGACAGGTCGCCGGCCTTCCGGATCGCGTCCTCCGTTCCGGACCAGGGGGTTGCCAGGACGACCATCTCGCCGAAGGCCGCGGCCTCGGCCACCGAGCCGGCGCGGGCGTTCGCTCCCGCCTCGGCGAGGAGTTGGCCGACCTTCTCGCTCGACGGCTCGCGCACGCCGAACATCACCTCGTGACCCGCCTGCGCCCAACGGCGTCCCAGCGTCCCTCCGACCATCCCGATCCCGATCACCGCGATTCGCATGCAGCCTCCTCTCTAGTCCGAACGCAGTTATATCCCGGTCCCGGTGGACGATCCATAAAGGTGGTGGACGCGTTCTTTGCCAAGCAACGTCTATACTTCCCGTGATGGACGACCGAGAGGAGAAGGAGCGCAGGGACCGGGCAGAGGCGCGAAAGTTCTGGCCTGTCCGTAAGTTCCGGCTTGGAGAGGAGCCGGACGAGAACCTTTCGGCCACCACGACCGCCCAGGAGCGCCTGCGGATGATGTGGCCCCTGACCGTCGACGCCTGGAGCCTGGCGGGACGCGAGATTCCAGACTACCCGCGCGAGAAGACTCCCGTCCGGGTGATCCGGCGCGGCAGGGGTGAGCCACGCTGAACAGGGACTTCCGGGACATCCTGGCAGCTCTTTACGAGGAAGGCGCGGCCTTTCTCGTGGTGGGAGCGCACGCTCTTGCCGTGCACGGTGTCGTTCGCGCCACGGGCGACCTCGACATCTGGATCAGGCCCGACGCCGAGAACGCAGAGCGCGTGTGGAAAGCGCTGGCCCGTTTCGGCGCTCCAATGGAGGCCATGGGCCTCACGCTCCAGGATCTTCAACAACCCGGAACGGTCTATCAGATCGGACTTCCTCCTCGCAGGATCGACATCCTCACGGAAATCAGTGGTGTCGGCTTTTCGGAGGCTTGGGAAACCAGAGTCTGCGAAGACCTCGAAGGCCTGACGATTCCCTATCTGGGTCGCGAGGCCCTGACCCGGAACAAGCAGGCCAGCGGAAGAATCAAAGATCTTGCTGACATCGAGTTGCTGAAGGACAAGCGGGAGTGACGAGCTCCTCCGTCGCGAGGTCGTTCCTCTACTATAGACTTCGCCGCGAAAGGGGGCGTGCATGACGAAGCTGGTCCTGCTCCGTCACGGAGAGAGCACCTGGAACCTGGAGAACCGCTTCACCGGCTGGACCGATGTCGACCTCACTCCCAAGGGGATCGAGGAGGCCCACACCGCCGGTCGGCTGCTGCGCGAGGACGGGTATACGTTCGACGTGGCCCACACGTCGCTGCTCAAGCGCGCGATCCGGACGCTCTGGATCACGCTCGACGAGATGGACCTGATGTGGATCCCGGTCCACCGGAGCTGGCGGCTCAACGAGCGTCACTACGGCGCGCTCCAGGGTCTCAACAAGGCCGAGACCGCCGCGCAGTATGGCGACGAGCAGGTGCTCGTCTGGCGCCGCAGCTACTCCACCCCGCCGCCGCTCCTGACCGCGGACGACCCGCGCCACCCGAGCCGCGACCGGCGCTACGCCGGGCTCTCCTCCTCGGAGCTGCCGCTGGCCGAGTCGCTCCAGGACACCGTGGCCCGCTTCCTCCCCTATTGGCACGAGACGATCGTGCCGGACATCCGGGCCGGCAGGCGGGTGGTCATCGCGGCGCACGGCAACAGCCTGCGCGCCCTGGTCAAGCACCTGGACGGGATCTCCGAGGACGAGATCGTCGGGCTCAACATCCCGACCGGCATTCCGCTGGTCTATGAGCTCGACGACGATCTCGCCCCGATCCGCCATTACTACCTGGGCGACCCCGAGGCGGCCCGGAAGGCCGCCGAGGCCGTGGCGAAACAGGCACAGCAGTCCAAGAGCTAGACGTTGAGCTCCGCCAGCGCGGCATGCAGCGCCAGCACGGGGTTGGGCGTCTGTCTCAGCCCCGCGGCGAAGCCGCTGTGGAAGCGGTCGCGGGCGGAGCGCGGCTCGGGATCGGCCAGGAGTCTGAGGCCGGCCGAGCAGCTCGGGCACCCATCCTTGAGGTGGGCGAGGATGGCGGGGCTGCCCTCCCGGAGCACGATCTCCGGCGAAAGCAGCAGGGGGTCCTTCACGAAACTCTTCAACACGACTCCTCCAGGTTCAGCCCTCCCTGGTATCAACGCACCGGCCCAGGAATGGTTGCAGCCTCGTCCGGGTTTCCCTCGAAGGAGGGTGTCGGGACGGGGCGAACCATTTCAGGCCATCTCCCTCTTCTTCAAGAAACCGGCCTTGGAACAGAGTTCTTCCCTGCAACTTTTGGCGCGGGGCTGCGTTTAAAAGTTACCCCGCCTGTGGTGACCTCATTCATCGGAGCGTTGAGATGGTTTCCAGATTGTTTGCTGTTGTTCTGCTGATCTCAGGAGTCCTGCTGTCCGCCTGTGGAGGGGACCAGAACGCGATGGCGTCCGGCCGTGGCGGAAGCAAGCCGGACGGCAAGGGCAAGCCCGCCGGGCCGGAATCCCTGCCGCCGCGCGAGGTCCGGGTCGCCCGGGCCGAGACCGCGACGCTCGCCCGCACCGTGGCCGTGTCCGGCACCCTGGCCGCCGACGAGCAGGCCGAGATCGGACCCAAGGTCGCCGGCCGCCTCAGCACCCTGGCGGTCGACCTCGGCGACAACGTCCGCCGCGGCCAGGTCCTCGCCCGCCTCTCCTCCACCGATTTCGACCTTCGCGTCCGCCAGTCCGAGAGCGCCCTCGGCCAGGCCCGCGCCCAACTCGGCCTGCCGCCGGACGGCCCGCTGCGCACGGTCGATCCGCAGGAGACCGCGCTGGTCAAGCAGGCCGCCGCCAATCTGACCCAGGCCCGCCTCACCCGCGAGCGCATGACCCGGCTGTTCGATCAGCAGCTCATCCCGCAGCAGGACCTCGACGCGGCCGAAGCCGCCTTCCAGGTCGCCGAGGGGCGCTACCAGGAAGCGATCGAGACCGCCCGCACCCGCCAGGCCCTCGTGGGCCAGCGGCTCTCGGAGTTGGAGATCGCCCGCCAGCAGCGCAGCGATTCGATCGTGACCGCGCCCTTCGACGGCCGCATCAGCGAGCGCCGCGCCTCGGTCGGCGACTACGTGGCGGTCGGCGATCCCGTGGTCGTGATGGTGCGAGTGCACCCCCTCCGCCTGCGCCTGGAGGTGCCGGAGCGCGAGGCTTCCAGCATCCGCACCAGCCAGGACGTGAAGCTCACGGTGGAGGGCGATCCCGAGCCCCACACCGGCCGCGTGGCGCGGATCAGCCCGGCCCTGCGCGAAGACAGCCGCACCCTGCTCGTCGAGGCCGAGGTGCCGAACCCGGATGGCCGCCTGCGTCCCGGCTCCTTCGCCAAGGCGGAGATCGTGACCAGGTCGGGCGAGCCGGCGGTGCTCGTCCCGGTCTCGGCCGTCATCAGCTTCGCCGGCATCGACAAGGTGCTCGGCGTCGCGGACGGCAAGGCCGTCGAGAAGCGGGTTCGCACCGGCCGCCGTTCCGGCGACCGCGTCGAGATCCTGGAAGGGGCCGCCGCCGGCGACACGGTGGTGCTGGAGCCTGGAAATCTGGTGGACGGGCAGCCCGTCACCGTCGTGCCCTGAGGCTGAGGTCGTTGACTCATGCAGAAGCTTGCCGAGATCTGTATCCGCCGCCCCGTCTTCGCGGCCATGATCATCCTGGCCCTGGTCGTGGTGGGCGTCGCCGCCTACACCGGCCTCGGGGTGGACCGCTTCCCGTCGGTCGACCTGCCGACCGTCTCCGTGCGCACGAACCTGCCCGGCGCCTCGACCGAAGAGGTCGAGACCGAGGTCTCGCAGCGCATCGAGGAGGCGGTCAACACCGTCGAAGGCATCCAGGAACTGCGCTCGGTCTCATCGGCCGGCAGCTCCTTCGTGATCGTCACCTTCGACCTCGACCGCGACATCGAGACCGCGGCCCAGGATATCCGCGACCGCGTCTCCTCCGTGGTGCGCCAGCTCCCGGACGACGTGCTGCCGCCGGTCATCGCCAAGTTCAACAACGACTCCGCCGC
>JACZDC010028507.1_pt1 | contig 14132 bp, 12 predicted proteins | sample 8641791 | NCBI WGS metagenome assembly JACZDC01 (sample SAMN15324613, study PRJNA640507) | soil metagenome | isolation source: intercropping peanut in the second line | place: China: Luxin town, Laibin City, Guangxi Province | collected 2019-07-25 | depth 10cm m
CGCACAGCGCCAGGGCCAGGAACAGCGCTTCGACAGGTCGAAGGCTTCTCATCTCATCTCCTCCTACGAGGTCTACGGCGTTCAACCGCGATGCACGATCGTCCCGACGTGCTCGCCGCGCAACGCGGCCTGGATGCGCCGCGGCTCGTGCCCGTTGACGATCTGGAACCGGTCCAGCAGTCGCGCGTTCTGGAGCAGGTCGAGGACGACCGGCTCGAACGGCAAGGTTTTCAAGTGGCGCGCCCGCAGCTCGGGCAGCGTGATCTCGGGGATGAACTTGGCCGAAGGCTCCAGCTTCGGATCGGCGTCATAGAGGCCGTCCACGTCCTTGACCAGCGTCAGGCTGCGGCAGCCGAAGGTCTCGGCGAGCAGGAACGCGCCCGCGTCCGTGCGGTGCGGCGGGATGCGGCCGACGCCCGGCGGGTGCTCCCAGAGTGAATACGGCGGCACGCTGCTGAACACCACGCCCGGAGAGCTGTGCAGGAAGAGTGGCAGCAGATGGCCGAAGATCTCCGGCGGGATCGCCACCACGCCCCACGGCGCGAGCAGCGTGCCGAGGAGGTGCGCGTTGGCGAGCGCGTCGGCCGCCGCGAGCTGCGCCAGCACGCCCGTCGGCAGACCCAGATCGAGACCGATCGAGAACACGTGGCGCGTGCGCACGCCGCCGCCCGTGCCGAGGATCAGTTTCGATTCCTTGAGGCATTCGGCGAGCACCTCGACCACGGGATAGACCACGTCGCGGCCGGCATCCATGATCGATCGGCCGCCGATCTTGAGAACGTGGGCCTCGGGCAGCATGCGGTAGACGGCGCCTTCCGTGGAGCGCTCGACCGTGCGGTCGAGCAGGCTCTCGCGCATCAGCTTCGAGCGCACGTGATGGCGGGGCTTGGGAGTTTCAGTCACGTCGGCTCCTAATCGGCCGCTTTAATCGGCGATAATGATGGTGCCCACGGGCTCGCCGTTCAGGGCGCGGGTGAGGTTGCCCGGCACCAGGCCGTTGATGACCTGGATCGAGCGGCGGTGCTCGGCGTTCTGCATCAGGTCGAGCACGGCGCGCTCGACCACCACGTCATGAAGATCCATCTCGCGCAGCTCGGAGACCGTGGCGCGCGGGATGAGCTTCGCGTTCGGGTCCTTCTTCGGATCGGCGGTGTAAAGGCCGTCCACGTCCTTGACATAGATCATCGAGCGCGTGCCGAGCACCTCGCTGACCAGGTAGGCGCCGGTGTCCGTGCGGTGCGGCGGGATGCGGCCGACGGCCGGATTCTGGTGCCAGTAGACATAGGGCGGCATGCCGAAGAAGATCACGGCGCCGCGCTCGGCCAGATAAAGTGGAAGTTGCGCGAACTGCGCCGGCTCGATGAACGGGATGCCGTGCTTCGCGAGCAGATAGTTGAGCATGCGGGCGTTCTGCATGCTCACGAACGTGCCCAGCACGGAGAGCACGCCGGTCGGCATGCCGAGGTCGAGCCCGACGCTGTAGGCATGGCGCGCGCGGGTGCCGGCGCCGGTGCCGAGGACCATCTTGTGCTTCCCGAGGTTCGCCACCACCTCGTCGATCAGCGGGAAGACCGCGGCCCGCCCGCGGTCGATGAAGCTCTGGCCGCCGACCTTGATCACATTGGCGTCGGGCAGGATCTGGATCGGCGCCGGCGCGCCGGGTCCGCCGGTGCGGGCGAGGAGGTCCTCGTCGGAGAGCGAGCCCTCCACCAGCGCCTGTCCCAGCCCGGTCAGAAGATCATCCATGAAAATCCTTTCTAAAGGCGCACGCCTTCGAGGACGTACGCGTCCGCCGTCTCCCGGGCCGCGTCGAGGCCGCCGAACGCCTCCACCGCCCACGCTTCGAGCTCCGTCAGAACCTCTTCCTGAACGCCCGGCGGCAGAACGATGCCGCCGAGCCCCTCCTTGCTCCACCAGTCGTCGAGCGACTGCCGCGGGGTGTGGCGGACGGGCCAGCGGGCCACGGCCGTCTTGGGAAGATCCCGGGCGCCGCGCTCGCGGCAGGCCGCGAGGACCCGCCGGCTGCCCGCGGTCCGCGCCGGAAAACCGCGCTCGCGCAGGCGGCGCTGCATCTCGCGCGACATCCGGTGCTTGACGCTCTCCGGCTCGCGCTCGACCCAGCCCAGCACGCATGCGGCACCCGGCCGGCGGACCCGATAAAGCTCCTCCACCACGTGATCCAACGGCAGCAGGTGGATCGCCCGCGAGCTGAACACGGCGCTCACCGAGCCGTCCGGAAGCGGCCACGGACGGGCGCCGTCCGCCTGGACGAGCGGCGGCGCCGGCGAACGCGGAGCCCGCCGGCGGAACACGTCGAGCATGCCGCGCGACAGATCGAGGCCCACATAGCGCACAGGGTGATTCAGAAACCAGCGCCCCATCATACCCGTGCCCGCTCCGATTTCGACCACCCGATCTCCGGCCTCCGCTCCGGCCAGAGACAGGACTGCCGCGGCGATGCCGCGGCAGTATTCCTCCGGCAGACCCACGCGGCGGTCGAACTCCGCCGCCTGGGCGTCGAACGATGTCGGCGCCAGGCTCACTGGCAGGCCGGCACCGCCGGGAGCAGCTCTCCGGAGCACTCCGGCACGAGCTGGCCCGCCTTGCCATAGGAGTCCGGCTTGTCCTTGCACACCGTCGAGACCGCGAACATCATGCCCCGGTCCTCATGGCCGAGGAAGTGGCAGTGCAGCACGTAGTCGCCGGTGAACTCGAGGTAGCGCTGGCGGATCACGAACGAGGCCTGCGTGATCTGGATCGGGGTCGACAGGTCGGCCGGCGCGGCGGCCGGGTTGACCGTCGCCGTGGGCAGCGTCAGCGTGTCGAGCCAGAACGGCTCCGGCTTCGTCTGTCCCGGCGCCTGCACGGGCACGCCCTTGACGCTGAACACCTGGAAGGGGTTGGTGTGGATGTGGAACGGATGCGGAAGCGTGGTCGCGTTGCTGACCGTCCACTGCGAGGCCGTACCCACCTTCGTCGTGACGTTGGCGCACTTGGGATCGAACTGCCGGCCGTCGATCTTGAAGGTGGACAGCGGGCTCGCCGAATAGGGCCACTGCTGGGTCGTGCTGCCGGCGAGGAACTGCTCGAACGTCATGTTGACCGGCGGCTGGCCGCTCACCTCCGCGTCCGTGATGTTCGCCAGGTAGTCCGGCATCGGCGGCAGCGTGGTCGGCAGCGTCGGCGCGTTCGCGGCCAGCTTCTTTCTCACGTTGTCGTTGCCCTTGATGCCGTCGTCCACGACGATCGTGAAGAGCGCCGGCTCCGGCTTGCCGGGAGCGAGCTCCTCGTCACGCTGGAGGAGGGCCATGCGCCGGCCCTTCTGCTCGCCCTGGATGTTGATCAGCTTGCGCTCCATCCGCAGCCCTTCCGTGCCCTTCCTGGTCTCGGTCAGCGGCATCTGGACCAGGAAATCGGCGCGGTTGCCGGGCGCGATGCGGATCGAGGGATTGCCGGTCGGGCTCGGGTTGCACGGGAACGACGGGTTGTTCTGGTTGAAGTTGAGCAGCGGCTGGCACTCGTAATTGATCGGCGAGAACCGCACGCCGTCCATGGCGATCTGGCGGAAGACGAGCCCGGTCGGGAACGTGATCTGAAGCAGCGTGCGCGAGCTCATCGTGGCGTTGATGATCCGCCAGCGCTGGATCTCGCCCGGCTTGACCGTGATCTTGGGCTTGATCATGCCGTTGACCAGGATCTGCCCCGCGCCCGCGCCCGGCGTGAAGAGCGGCGCGTCCTCGGCGACCGACTGGATCACCATCACCTTTTCGCCGGTGGCGGGGTCGTAATACTGCTTCAGCCAGTCGTCGAACGGACCCTCGATCAGCATCGCTCCCGCCAGGCCGTTGGCGACCTGGAGGCTCGTCGAGCCGTGCTTGTGCGGGTGATACCAGTGGCTCCCCTCCGCCTGCCTCCAGCCGAACGGCGCGACAGAGTACTGATACTGGCCGTAGGCCACCAGGCCGGAGGTGCCGTGCGTGCTGTGATCCATGGCCGGCGCGCTCGGCGGCTTCGGCGGATACAGGTCGAGCAGCACGAAGTCCTGCGGCGGCTGGGGCGAGACGTGACTGCCGTGGAAGTGCAGGTTCGTGACGTTGTCGCCGTGCTGGCAGTTGGGCGCCGCCTGGGTGACGTCGACGATGCAGCAGCAGTTGGCCGCACCCGTGTTCGCCGCGCAGCTCGTCATGAGCGCCTTCAGAGCGTCGGGATTGGTGTACTGCGAGCAGTTGGTCCCCGCGGCGCAGGCCGAGTCGCAGGCGGTGCTGTCCGGGAACGGGAGGCTGTTCTTGAGCAGGATCTCGAGCGCGTCGCCCGCGCCGCCCGGCGCGTTCGCCTTGCGCAGGCGCAGTGTGGGACCGGGAAGGCCCCACTTCGCCTGGCCGGTCGCCGGATCGGGATAGACGTAGGTGCGCAGGGTCATGGGCTGGGTGGCCCAGGTGCCGTCCTTGTTGTCCGTCTTGGGGATGCAGAAGGTCTTCTGCTGGACGTCGAAGGTCGTCTTCAGCACCTTCCCCGACGCCTGGATCTCGGGCGGATTCACGAGCTCCAGATCCTGCTTGACGTTCCCGCAGGTCTGGGCTCCCGCGGCCAGGGGCGAAAGCAGCGAAAGGACCAGGGAACCCGCGGCCAGACAAAGCCGGTCTCTCATTTTCACCTCCGTGACTTCAAGGGAATCAGCAGGTGCAGGATAGCGCACTCGGCGATGATCCGGTCCCGCAAGTTTCGATCTATTTTTTCGGCTATATCGGAATCGGCGCGGGCCGCGTCCTACTCCACCGCCCGCGGCGTCGACTGCGACCAGGCCACCCCCACGACGCCGCCCAGGGTCAGCACGGAGCCCAGGAGCTGAAGCGGCGTCAGGCGGTCGCCGAGAAAGATCACGCCGAGGAGCATGGAGACCACCACGGTGAGTTGCGAGATGACGCCCGCCTGGAGGTTCGTGACCCAGCGATAGGACCACGTCATCAGGAGTTGGGCCACCACCGAGATGACCCCGATGAATACCAGAAGCAGCCACTCATGCGACGTCGGCCAACGGAAGGTGGCGATGGCGAACGGTGCCGCGGCGAGGAACCCGCAGAGCGAAAAGCTGCCGTAGATCGACCACGAGCCCTCGGACCTCCGGGCCGCGCGGATGGCCGTGAGCGCCGCGCCGGAGAGGATCGACGAGCCCACCCCCACGAGACCCCAGACGCCGAGGTTCAGCAACGATCCGGCGCCGTGGTCGCCGGTGGCCACGAAGTAAAGGCCCGTGAGGGCTGCGGCCAGCGGCAGCAGGAGCCGGCGGTCCACGGGCTCCCCCAGGAACAGGGCCGCGAACGGCACGCTGAAGATCGGCGACGAGTAGTTGAACAGCGTCGCGATCCCGACCGGGATGTGCTCGATGGCCACGAAGTACAGGAGCACCGCCGTGCCGCCGAACACGCCGCGATAGACGAGCAGGTCGAGGCGCTGGTACTGGACCGCCTTGCGCGCCAGCCGCGGCACCGCCAGGACCGGCAGCAGCATGATGATGAACCGCACGAACGCCACCTGGCTCCCGGACAGATTCGCCGAGGCGATCTTGGCCGCGAACGCCATGAGGGCGAAAAAGACCGCGGACGCGGCCATCAGCACGAGAGGTCGGCGCATGGGCCGACAGTCTATGACGAGCCGGTGGAATCTCCGCGGCTCAGCTCGCCTGCGCCATGCCGAGGTGACCCGGCTCGGATGGTAGACTCCCGCCTCATGAAGAACCGAGCCCTGGTCGTTCTCCCGCTTCTTCTCCTCTCCGTGCTGGCGATGGGCGCGGGCCGGCCGGCTCCGGCTCCAGCCTCTTCGATCAACCGGGCGGAGCTCGCGGAGCAGGTCCGCCGCGAATTCCTCCATGCGTGGCGGGCTTACGAGCAATTCGCCTGGGGCCATGACGAGCTCAAGCCGCTGAGCAAGACTCATCACGACTGGTACGGCACGTCCCTCCAGATCACTCCCATCGACACCCTGGATACGCTGGTGCTGATGGGGTTGAACGAGGAGGCGGACAAGACCAGAAACCTGATCGCCGAGAAGCTCTCTTTCGATCAGGATATCGAGGTCAAGAACTTCGAGGTCACCATCCGCCTGCTCGGCGGGCTGCTCTCGGGCTACCAGATGACCGGCGATGCGCGCCTGCTCCGGCTCGCGGAGGATCTCGGCAACCGCCTCCTGCCCGTCTTCAACTCGCCCACGGGCATGCCCTACATGTACGTCAATCTGAAGACGGGCAAGACCTCGGGCTCGCGCACCAACCCCGCCGAGATCGGCACGCTGGTGCTGGAGTTCGGAACTCTTTCGAAGCTGACCAACAAGCCCGTCTATTTCGACAAGGCGAAGAACGCGCTCGTCCAACTCTACAACCGGCGCTCGAAGATCGGCCTGGTCGGCGAGGAGATCGACGTCGAAACGGGAGAATGGATCAGCAAGGCGAGCCACGTCGGCGGCGGGATCGATTCCTATTACGAATATCTCCTGAAGTGCTCGCGGCTCTTCGGCGACAAGCAGTGCGCCGGCATGTGGAACGACAGCGTGCGCGCCCTGAACCGCCGTCTGGCCGACGACGTCTCCACCGGGCTCTGGTACGGCCAGGTGGACATGGTCTCCGGCAAGCGCACGGCGACGGAGTTCGGAGCCCTGCACGCGTTCCTTCCGGCGGTCCTGGCGCTCGGCGGCGACCTCAATCGCGCAAAGCGTCTCCAGGACTCCGCCTACCGGATGTGGAACCTGAACGGAATCGAGCCCGAGGTCCTCGACTATAAAGCCATGAAGGTGACCTATCCCGGCTATCCGCTCCGTCCGGAGATCGTGGAATCCGCCTACTATCTCCACCGACTCACCGGAGATCCGAAATATCTCGAAATGGGCCGCACCTTCTTCGAAGGGATCGTCAAGCACTGTCGCACCGAAGCCGGCTACACGACGCTCAAGGACGTGGTGACCAAGGAGAAGGGCGATCTCATGCCGAGCTACTTCCTGACCGAGACGCTCAAATATTTCTATCTCCTCTTCGCTCCCGACTCGACTCTCGACTTCGACAAGGTGGTCTTCAACACCGAGGCTCATCCCCTGCGGCGAACCTGGTAGCGAATGTCTGAGCTCAAGGCTCGCCTCGCGCTGCTCCTCGCCTGCGCCGTCTGGCTTTTCGGTTGCCAGGCGAAGCGCGACCCGAACGTCCTCATCCTGGTGATCGACGCCCTGCGTCCCGATCATCTCGGATGCTACGGGTATGCGCCCGACACCTCGCCGACGATCAATGCCCTGGCCAAACGTGGCGTGCTCTTCGAGGATGCGACCAGCCTTTCGAGCTACACCCGGGCCTCCGTGCCTTCGATCTTCACCTCGGTCCATCCCGGCGCGCATGGAGTCTTGAGCCAGGGCAAAAAGGTCGAGATCCTGAGCGACGAGTACAAGACGCTCGCCGAAACCCTGAAGGAGCGCGACTACGCCACGGCCGCCTTCACGCCGAATCCCTCGCTTCAGCGCGCTTTCAATTTCGACCAGGGCTTCGACCTCTACGACGATTCGTTCCAACTCGACGTCAAGGGGAACCAGGAGTTCGAAACGGCCCGCCGCATCAACGAGCGCACCTTGCGTTGGTTGGAGGCTAACCGCGAAAAGCCTTTCTTCGCCTATCTTCACTATCGTGACGTTCATGCGCCATACGTTCCACCGCCGCCCTACGACCGCATGTTCGACAAGCCCGGCGCGGGTCGGCCACTGACCGAGGGTGAATACAAGACGCAGCCGCCGGACATTCGGAAGCCCCGCCGCTTTCGCGATCTCGATTCGTACGTCGAGCAATACGACGGCGAGATCCGTTACACCGACGATCATCTCGCGAAGCTCCTCGAAGCTCTGTCAAAGGACGGGCGCCTCGAGAATACGATGATCTTTCTGACCGCCGATCACGGAGAGTCCTTCCTGGAGCACGGCTCTTGGACGCACGGCAGCGGACTCTACGAAGAGTTGGCGCGAGTCCCCTTGATCCTGGTCCTGCCCGGCGACGCGCACGCCGGGCAGAGAGTCCAGTTGCCCGTGCAGACGACCGACATCTATCCGACCGTCCTCGCTCTGCTCAAGGCCGCGGTCCCGCCAGAGGTTCAGGGCAGGAGCCTCTTCGAAGCGATCGAAGGAAAGGCGGACCCGAAGCGGCCGGTCTTCGGCGAGGCTTTGGTAGGCCGTGGCCATCGGCCGAAGAACTTCGGCCAGATCGTCGCCGTCCGCGCCGAAGGATGGAAGCTCATCTACAACCGATGGAGTCGCACCAGTGAGCTCTATCACCTCACGGAAGATCCGGCCGAGAAACGGGATCTGGCCGAGCAGGAGCCTGAACGCGCGAAGGCCCTCCTCCGCCTGATCGCGGCTCATGACCGGGAAAACGCGCGCCGGAGCCATCGCGTCGAAGGCCAGGAGCCGCTCCCGGAAGATGTGGTCGAAGGGCTCCGCGCGCTGGGCTACGTACGGTAGCCGCTCTCATTGCGCGGTGATAAAAGCTTCTCCAGGCTTGAAGGAAGCTTTCAGGGCGCAATGGAGCCTTCTCTACGCCGTTGGAAGGTTCCTGGCGCCGACGGAAGCTTCTGCGCCGCAACTGAACGTTCCGTGGCGAGACGGAAGGTTCTATGCCAGGACAGAACGTTCTGCGTCGCAACGGAGCGTTCTCTGGCAACAACAGAAGGTTCTCTGGCGTGAAGGAACGTTCCACTTGGCGGCGGAACGTTCTACGGCACGGCAGAACGTTCTCTGACACCACCGAACGTTCTATACCAACGCGGAAGGTTCTGCGGCGCCACAGAACGTTCTTTGCCGCTGGGGAAGGTTCTGTTGCGGCACAGAAGCTTACCGGCTCGCGCAGGACCGAACTCAAAGTCGGCGGCGCTTTTTCTGCCTCGGAGCGCCTCAGAAGCTCAGAACATCCCGTTCTCGTTGACCATCTCTTCCGGCACCGGCTGCCCGATGTCCCAACCTTCGACGATTCGTCCTCCGTCGAACCGGAAGATATGGACCACCGCCACGCCGCGATCTTCGGGGCGCTGGCGGATTCGCGAGAAGACCACCACCCTGTCGCCATCCTGAAGAGCCATCTGGACTTCCAGAACCTTGTTCGGGCTCTTGACCGCGTTCTCCTCCATCCCCGTTATCAGCGACTCGGCGTCACCGCGGAAGTAGGGGTTGTGATGGCGAAAGCCGGGTCCCACGTGCTTCTCGTACGCTTCCCGAATCCTGCCCGAGGCGGCGAGCGTCAGAAACTCGACGGCTGCTTCCTTCAGAGTCTGATTTCCCATGATGTGATCCTCCCTGGAATCTACGGGCGTTCCGTCGGCGGACCCGCGCCCGGACCGGGAAGTTCCGGCCATTCGCCTCCAGCCTCCTCCGCAGCCAAAAGATGCTCCAGCGATGTGTAGCGATAGAGGGTCGGTGCATGCTGGAGGAAAAGGCCGCCTGTATCCGCGGTGGGTCCGTACGTGGAATAGACGGGACGGCCGAGCAGCCGAAGGTAGACCGTAAGTTGGCCACGGTGATGTGCGGAGTGATTGAGGCGGCGCACGAAGATCCAGTCCCGCGACCGCATCACATCGAAAAACTTCGCCTCGCCAGACCACCAGTCCGGAGTCCTCTCGGACAGGATCTGATGCCTCGCTTCCGACGCCTGCGCGTAGTGGCGCAGGAAGGACAGCCGGTCTTCCGCGGCCGGCAGGACCGGGAGCGCGATCTCCACTCCCAGCATATTGCGCATCCATGTGTCCTCGGAGACGCACTGATGCACCATGTGCTCCAGCGGAGACCGGGCGCGGGGAGCCGGCCGGAACCGGAGGTCTTCGTCCGCGAAGCACGACCAGACGCTGAGCGTCTTGAGCCTCTCGGTGTTGTAGGAGTCCAGGAGAAAGGAGCAGGGATTCACAGAAGGCCTCCTCTCAGGCCTCAACCCGGCACGACACCCTTGACCGCCCAGGCCAGCGCCGCATAGGAGCGCGGACCGTCGGGCTCGCCATCGACGTAGGCCCGTTTTACGGCTTCCCTCAGTTGGCCTCGTTCGTCGTGGTTCAGACTCTGGACGTATTCGACGGCCGGGCCGTCCTTGCCTTCGTAGGGAGCCCAGAAGTCGTCAAACGAGGAGAACTCCATCCTGATGGCCAAGGACGTTCCGACCACGTCCTTGAAGCCCGCGGCCTGCCAGGCGCCGATCAGCTCGCCGGGCCGGGTCATCGGCCGGCAATAGTTGCGCGCTCTCCGTTCGACGGCCCTGGGATCGAGCGCTGCGGCTGTATCGTAAAAAATCCGGTTCGCGACCATTCCGCCGCGGACGTCCCAGACGGCCGCGCCGACCGTGGAACCGGGCTTCGCGACGCGCATCATCTCGGCGACGGCCTTCTCCGTGCTGGGCACGAAGTGCAGCATCAACATCGACATCACGCAGTCGAAGCTGTGATCCGGAAGGTCCAACGCGCAGGCGTCGCCGACCTGGAAGTCGATCCTCGGGTCGGGATGGCTCTGGCGCGCATATTCGATGTAGACCGGCGAGAAGTCGACACCGCTCACGGCGGTTTCCGGAAGCCGCCGTGCCAGCGTCGAGGTGAGCGCGCCGGTGCCGCATCCGACGTCGAGAACGCGCTCGCCCGAGGCGCCGACAAAGTCGATGAAGAGCTCGGCGAGCCTGCGGCTCCAGCGGCCCATGACAAGCTCATAGCCGCTGCCATCCGACGCAACGAAAGTTGAAGAAGTTGTCATGGATTCCCCATCCGTTCCTGGTTGAGTCTGAGCCCTCCAGGAGGGCTGACCGCGCTAAGATATCAGGATCATGCTTCGCTCCAAAACCTTCCGGCGCCTCGTCCTGCTCGGCTTCGCCCTTGCGCCTCCGCTATCGGCTCAGGGTTCGCCCGATCCGACAGCCACGCTCATCTCCCTGGCCTCCGGAACCATCGACACCAGCCGGTCCGCGCCGGCGCTACGCGCATCCCGCTCCGGGGCGGATGAGATTCTGCTCGTCAAGTTTCCAGGTCCCATCACGGCTCGACAGGCCGAGGCGTTGCGCGCGGCCAGCCTGCGGATCTACACCTACCTCCCCTACTACGCCTGGCTGGTCCGGATGCCGTCCGGCGCGGCGACCAAGCCTCTGCTCGACTCGCTCGGCGCGTCCTGGAGCGGGCCGTTCCATCCGAGCTATAAAATCTCTCCCGCGATCGCAGCGGTAGAAGGAGAGAAGGCGAGCGAGGCGGCCCGGCCGGTCATGGTCGAGGTCTTCCCGGACGCAGATCTCGACGGCGTCGTACGGTCCATGCGCGCGATCGGCGTCGAGCGGGTCGCCGGCGCGCGGCGCGATCCTTTCTTCTCCCGGGTCCGGCTGATGATGACGCCGTCCGAAATCGTTTCGTTGCGCGAGCGGCTGGCTGCGCTGCGCGAGGTCTTCTGGATCGACGTGGAGCCGCGCAAGGTCCTGCTCAACGACCGGACCGTCTGGGTCGGACAGAGCGGCCTCACGGCCCAGCGGTCGACGCCGATTTTCGATCATGGGATCTTCGGCGAAGGGCAGACCGTCGCCATCCTCGACACGGGCCTCGACGCGGACTCGTGCTACTTCCGCGATCCGGACCGGGGGCTTCCGCCCACGAACGTCTGCGACGGCGGGACGGTCATGGACCCGGCGCAGCGCAAGGTGGTCGCGGTGGACTTCCTGTGGCGGCGCGACTGCGCGCACGGCATCCGCGACAACGAATGGGACACGTTCGGCCATGGCACGCACGTGGCCGGCACGGTGGCGGGCGACAATTTCGCCCACGTGCTCGCCCACGACCACGCGGACGGCATGGCGCCCGGCGCGAAGCTGGTGATCCAGGATGCGGGAGTCGATCCCGATCCCTGCGCGGACCTGCCCGGGCTCGGCTGCCCGATGGTGGATCTGAAACCTTTGTTTCAGCAGGCTTACGACCAGGGCGCGCGGATCCATACGAACTCGTGGGGCGACAACGAAGAGGCCAGCGTGCAGAACAACTATACGGCCGCGAGCCAGGACGTGGACCAGTTCCAGTGGGATCACAAGGACGACCTGATCTTCTTCGCCGCCGGCAACTCCGGTCCGCGCCGCGGCTCGGTCGGCAGTCCGTCGACGAACAAGAACGGCGTTTCGGTCGGAGCCACGCTGCGCGGCTACCATGCCGGGACGATGGCCGTGTTCAGCAGTTGCGGCCCGACCGCGGACGGCCGCATCAAGCCCGACCTCGCGGTTCCCGGCGCGGACATCGTTTCAGCGGGCTCCGACGACCGCGTCGACAGTCAGAACTGTGGGATTTCCATCACGTCGGGCACGAGCACCGCGAGCCCGGCCGCCGCGGGTTTCGCCGCTCTCATCCGCCAATATTACAGGGATGGATGGTATCCGACCGGCAAGCGAAACCCCTCCGAGGGTTTCACCCCTTCGGCGGCGCTGATCAAGGCGACGCTGATCAATTCCGCGGTCGCGATGCCGCACGCGCAGCCCGTCCCGGACCGCTGCCAGGGCTGGGGCCGGGTGCAGCTCGACCGGTCGCTTTCCTTTGCCGGCCAGACGCGGAAGCTGTGGGTGAAGGACGACGCCGCGCCCTTCTCCACCGGCTCCACGCGGGAGGAGCGTACGTATCCGATCAGGGTCGATGCCGGCGAGCCGCTCAAGGTGACGCTCGTGTGGACGGACTATCCGTCGACGCCGATCGCCAGACCGAATCTCAACAACGATCTCGACCTGATCGTGAGCGGTCCGGGCGGCAGCGTCCTTGGCAACGGAAGCGAGCCGGACCGCAGGAACAACGTGGAGCAGGTGTCGATCGAAAATCCGCCGGCCGGTCTCTATACGATCACGGTCCGGTCCTGGAACGTGCCGAACGGGCCGCAGCCGTTCGCGCTCGTCGTGACTGGCGATCTGGGCGACCTGGTGCCCTGAAATGCAAAGAGCCCCGGCCAGGCCGGGGCTCTCCAGACTCTCGAGCTACAGGCTTTTACTTGACCTTGATGCAGCCACGGGCCGCGTTCGACCACTCGTACTGGTAGCCGAAGCCGCCGGTGCCGAGGAACGGAGCCGGCGACCACGCGCACTTGTCGTCGGCCTCGTTGCCGGAACGGTCCCACCAGCCCTGGCCGGTCGGATCGGTGACGGCCTCGCGGGTCTCGTGGCAGACGAAGTGCTCCTGGTTCTGCGCGTCGGTCCAGCCGGCGACCTTGCAGCCGCTGCAGCTCGGATACGGCTCGATGGAGTACTTGATGGCGCTGGTGCCGCTGCCGATCCAGCCGTGATAGGCGCAATAGGCCAGGCTCGGGCCGCCGCAGGAGGTGCTGGAGCCGCTCGACGAGTAGGAGCTGCTCGGGATCACGACCTCATAGATCGCGTTCGCATCGAACGTGTGGGTCGACAGGTACTGGTTGACCTTGGACTGAACCAGCGCGTCGGTGACGTTGGTCGGCGGCGCGGACGTGTCGAACCAGTCCGCCGTGCCCAGGGCGAGGTTGGCCTGCAGGATGCCGGAATACTCGGTAATGGTTTTGTACTCGGGCGTCGTGCCGAGCTGGTTGCGGTACGCCTGCAACTGCTGAGCATAGAGGAAGTCCGGATGCGAGGCGTTGGCGAAATTCGGGCCCCAGAAGATGAATACGACCTTGGCCGAGGTGATGGTCGGACCGCCGTGGTTGACCAGATTCGTCCCCGCCAGCAGGCTGGTGTGGGGCTTTTCAACGCCGCGCGCCGTCGAATAGATGACGTGATCGAGGTCGGCGAACGGCTTCGCCTTGGCGTCGGAGTGAATGGAACCCGCATGGGCGGCGACGGACAGCAGGCCGAGAGACAGGGCGAGGGGCATTCTCAAGCTTTGAAACATTTTCTTTTCTCTCCTGTGAAAAAGAGAGCCCCGGCACGGCCGGGGCTCGACGCGAATGAATCGGGGTTATCGGGTCTTGACGCAGGAGCTGGTCGCGTTCGACCACTGGTACTGGTAGGCGTAGCCGTTGGTGCCGATGAACGGCGTCGGCGACCACGCGCACTTGTCGTCGGCCTCGTTGCCGGCGCTGTCGTACCAGCCGGTGCCGGTCGGATCGGTCACGGCTTCGCGGGTCTCGTGGCAGACGAAGTGCTCCTGGTTCTGCACGTCGGACCAGCC
>JACZDC010072446.1_pt1 | contig 14130 bp, 10 predicted proteins | sample 8641791 | NCBI WGS metagenome assembly JACZDC01 (sample SAMN15324613, study PRJNA640507) | soil metagenome | isolation source: intercropping peanut in the second line | place: China: Luxin town, Laibin City, Guangxi Province | collected 2019-07-25 | depth 10cm m
ATGCGCGAACGGTTCTCCAGCCAGAGCGAGCCCGCGCCGCAGCCGATCTCCAGAACCCGCGCATCCGCGGGCAGCGTCAGATGATCGAAAACCCAGAGCTGCCAATCCTGGGGATTCGTGCGGAAGCGGACGTGAAAATCGATCCGCGCCTGAAGGTTCCCGGAGGTGCGGTACTGATCGTGGAGGAGATAGGTGGGATCATCGATGCGCGCCATCGGCGCCGATGGTAACGCAGAGAGCCCCCCGGGGTGCGGGGGGCTCGTAGTGAGGCTCACTGCGGATAGACGCAGCAACCGACGGACGGGCAGGCGAAGTTGCAGTGGCCGTTCGGGGCCGCCGTGCAATCGCCATTATTCGAGCACTGGCTCGTCACGCACATGACCGAACAGACCGGCTGATCCTGGTTCACGGGCGCTGGACCGAAGAGAGGATTGGCCGCAGGGGCCTGAGTGTTCGAGGAGAAGATCGCGCTCAACGGACCTCCGGCGCATTGGACGGAGGTCTGGACCGAACCGGTCGGTACGGCCATGGCCGGGCCGACACAGAGGAGAAGAGCAAGGGTGAGCAGAGTCCATGTCTTATTCATGGTGTCCTCCTTTTCAGGGGGGCACGATGCTGTCATCGCGCGTCCACTTGGGAAAGATGGCTCCGAGAGCCTCGGAGTGGAGCGTTCACTGCGCCGCTCCCGCCGGAATCGGAATGAAAGATGCGTGCCAACTCGGCTATGAGTTGGCTGCGATCGTCTCCGGTTCTTCGACCGCAGACAGCGCCCGGTCGAGTCCCGCCTTGACGTCGGCCGCCAGATCCTCGGCCGCCTCGATGCCAACGGACAACCGCAGCAACCCGTCTCCGATGCCGGCCCGGCGGCGCGCTTCGGCGTCCATGGAGGCGTGTGTCATCGTGGCCGGGTGCGCCACCAGGCTCTCCACGCCGCCGAGGGATTCGGCCAGCGAGAAGCAGCGCAATCCATCCACGAACGCACGCACCGCCGGCTCTCCGCCTTCGAGCTCGAAGCTCACCATGGCGCCGAACCCGTCCTGCTGCGCGGCGGCCACGGTGTGCCCAGGATGCTCCGGCAGACCTGGCCAATAGATCCGGGACACCGCGGGATGGGCTTTCAGACTCTCCACCACCGCAACGACGTTTTCCTGGTGGACCCGCATCCGGGCGTGCAGCGTGCGCAGGCCGCGCAGGGTCAGATAGCTGTCGAACGGCGAGCCCGTGATTCCGAGGCAGTTGGCCCACCAGGCGATGTCCTTGAGGAGTTGGGGGTCGCGGGCCACCACCGCGCCGCCCACGACGTCGCTGTGACCGTTCAGATATTTGGTCGTGGAGTGGATTGCGAGGTCTGCGCCCAGTTCCAGCGGACGCTGGAGAGCGGGGGAGAGGAACGTGTTGTCGGCCGCGACCAGCGCGCCGACGCGGGCCGCTTCGCGACAGATAGAGCGCAGATCGGTGATGCGCAGCAGCGGATTGCTCGGCGTCTCGGCCCAGACCAGACGGGGTCCCGCGCCGAGCGCGGCGTCGCGCTGCACGGGATCGCTCAGATCGGCGAACAGGACACGGAAGGCTCCTTTCGCGGCGCAGGCGTCGAGCAGCCTCCAGGTACCGCCGTAACAATCGAACGGAGCCACCACGAGATCCCCGGGCTGGAGGAGCTGGAGCACGAGGTGGACGGCCGACATGCCGGTCGACGTGATCACGGCGCCGGCGCCTCCTTCAGCCTCGGCGAGCGCTCCGGCGAGCAGATCCCGCGTCGGATTGCCCGAGCGCGTGTAGTCATAGGTCCGGGGTTGGCCCAGGCCCGCGAAGGTGAAGTTCGACGACAGGTGGAGAGGCGGCACCACGGACCCGTGATGCAGGTCGCTGCAGAGCCCGGAGCGCACCGCTGAGGTCGCCGGAAGGGAGCTGCGGACGGGGAATTCTACGGGTGAAAGGGCCGGTGAGAGGGGCTGGAGACTGTCCATCTAAGATCCTCCTTTGCTCGCACATCGGAACCCTACGGAGGACCGTCAGATCGTGGCCAGGACCAACGGGTTTCGTCCCCTGGCTCTCATCTGCCGGCGAGCCATCATGGCTTGCCGTAGGAGTTGGCACCTTTCCGGAGTGGTGAGCTCCGACGGTTGCCCCGGCGTCTTCGGGCCTATTCCCTCAGCCGGTCTCGATGAGTCGACGCAGACGATAGAGCCGGAGCGGGAACGAAGTCAAGAGTCGATCCGCGGGCTCTGTTGTAGTATTGATCGAGATTCAGACAAGGGGGCCAGGATGCCCAAGGATCAGCCCAGGAAGCGCGAGGCCGTTTCCCAGACCCTCCCGGAGCCGTCCACCGCGCCGCATCACGGTCCGGTCCCGGAAAACCCGGACCCTCCACACCGCCGGTTGCGGGTCTACACCTTCGACCCGAGCCTCGCCACGCAGCTCGAGACCAGCCTGATCAATCAGATGGTGCTCCGGGTCCCCTGGGAGAACCTCGAGAAGGGGCCGGTGGGCGATTACCTCGAAGTGATCGATACCGATCCGCCCAGCAACTGTTTCTACGCGCCGGTCGATCTCAACGATCCCGCCCTGCTTGCCCAGGACGGGCTTGCGCCATCCGAGGGCAACCCGAAATTCCATCAGCAGATGGTCTACGCCGTCGCGATGAGCACCATTCAGAATTTCGAGCAGGCGCTCGGCCGCCGCGCGCTCTGGGCGCCCCGGTTCGAACGCGACGAGAAATCGCGCGAGGTCACCTCGGCCGCACCCGTTCACCGGCTGCGGATCTATCCGCACGCCTTGCGAGAAGCCAACGCCTATTACAGTCCGGATAAGAAAGCCCTGCTTTTCGGCTACTTTCCATCCGTTCTTTCCAATCCGGCGGAAAACCTGCCGGGCGGACTCGTCTTCACCTGCCTGTCGCACGACGTGGTCGCGCACGAGACCACCCACGCGCTCCTCGACGGCATGCATCGCTATTTCGCGGAGTCGAGCAACCCGGACGTGCTGGCGTTCCACGAAGCGTTCGCCGACATCGTGGCCCTGTTCCAGCACTTCCAGCAGCCGGAAGCCCTGCGCCATCAGATCGCGAAGACGCGCGGCGACCTTGCGAGCCAGAACCTGCTGGGCGAATTGGCGCACCAGTTCGGGCAGGCGATCGGCAACCGCGGAGCGCTGCGCGATGCCATCGGCCATGTGAATCCCGCAACCGGTCGATGGGAGCCACAGGCTCCCGATCCGGAGCTCTATCCGATCACGACCGAGCCCCACGACCGCGGCGCCATCCTCGTGGCCGCCATGTTCGACGCCTTTCTTTCCATCTACCGGTCGCGGATCGCCGACCTGCTGCGCATCGCCACCGGCGGCACCGGCGTCCTGCCGGAAGGCAATCTCCACCCGGACCTTGTCAATCGCCTTGCCAACGAGGCGACCAAGACCGCGGGGCACATCCTTCACATGGCGATCCGTGCGCTGGACTACTGCCCGCCTGTGGATATCACCTTTGGCGAATACCTGCGCGCCCTGGTCACCGCCGACTGGGACGTGGTGCCGGACGACACCCAGGGCTACCGCATCGCCGTGATCGAAGCGTTCCGCCGCCGCGGTATCTATCCACGCGGCGTCCGCACCCTGGCGGCCGACGCGCTACGCTGGCAGCGCCACACCCGCCCGAGCTTCTTCGGTCTCCTTCGCGAGCTCATCACCAGCATGTTTGAGGAAAAGGATTGGGACAAGCGCCGCCTCACCCTGGAGTGGCAGGCGAGCGGCCGGCGCGAGGAGATCGGCGAGCTCAACGAAAGATACCGGATGATCGCCTGGCGCTGGATCAAGGACAACATGCCAGCGGACTCCGAGGACGCCCGGGCGCTCGGGCTGGCTCTCGGAGCCGACGCCCCGTCGACCATCTTCCGCAGCCGCTACGATAACCTTCCGAGCCTGGAAGTCCACTCCGTCCGCACGGCCCGCCGGCCGGTCGAAGGCGGCGGCACCAAGCTCGACCTGGTGTTGGAACTGGTCCAACGGCGGCGGGGTTATCTCACGCCCGAGCGGCAGGCCGAAGCCGAAGCGCTGCCGGCGGACTCGAAGCGCTTCTGGAACGATCTCCGCCAGGACTTCAAGTTCCGCGGCGGCTGCACGCTGCTGATCGACGGCGAAACCGGCGACATCCGCTACTGCGTCCTCAAGAGCATCCGCAGCGAGACGAGGCTGGCGCGCCAGCGGGCCTTCGCCTCCGGACATGAGGCATCGCTGCGTGCCACCTACTCGCCCGCGGACCCACGCGCTGCAATCCGGGAGCCCTTCGCGCTCCTGCACCGCCGCTGAGAAAGGAAAACCCGGATGAGCCCGAAGGCCACCGCGTCGAAATCGGTCAAGAAAGCGCCGGTCAAAAAGTCGCCGGTCAAGAAGGCGGCGACGAAGAAAACGGCGGCCAAGAAAACGGCTGTGAAAAGGCCAGGCAAGAGCGCTGCCGCGTCGAACGGGAGGATGACCCCGCCGGCGAAAGGCGTCAAGGTCCGCATGTATCGCACGGGCCTCGGCGATTGCTTTCTCCTGGCCTTCCGCAAGGGCCGGAGCACCAAGGACGCCTTCTATCTGATGATCGATTGCGGCGTCTATTTCCGCACCCCTGAACCCGGCAACGTGACGCGCATCCGGCAGATCGTCGAAAACGTCCGCGACGCGACGGGCGGCCATCTCGACGTCCTGGTGATCACCCATGAGCATTGGGATCACGTCTCCGGTTTTCACGAGACGCAGGCCCAGAAGATCTTTGCCGACGAGATCGACCTCGGCGAGCTGTGGATGGCCTGGACCGAGGATCTGCGAATCCCCCTGGCCAGGGATCTCCACGAGGGGCGCGTCGCCGCGAGAAACGCACTGGCCCAAGCGCTCAAGCGGATGCAGGGTTTCGGTGCCCAGAGCGCCACCGCCGAGCTAGTCGGCAAGATGCTCGACTTCTTCGGCGCCCCACTGGAAGCCTCGGCGCCTGCCGGGATGGGCGCGGCCGGTGGATCGGTTTTCGGCGCGAAGAAAAGCGTTCAGACCGAGCAATCGATGGAGTGGCTCCGCGACACCTACGGCAAGGACCGGACGCGCTTCCTCAATCCCGGCGAGAACCCCGTCACCCTGTCCGACGTGAGCGGCGTGCGCGTGTACGTGCTCGGCCCGCCCGAGGACTCCGTCCTGATCAAGCGGACCGATCCCACCGGCGACGAGGTCTATCCGAAAGCCATGGCCGCGGCCGTCGAGGCCTCCTTCTTCGCGGCCTGCGGCGTCATGCCGGAAGGACCTGATGCCTTGCCCACCTCCGACGATCTGCGGGAAGCGAGGAGCATGAGCATCCCGTTCGACGACGTCTATCAGATCCCGCTGGAGAAGGTCCAGAAGGCCGCGGAAGCCGGAGACACGGTCGGGGCCGCGGCCGAGCCGCTGTTCCGGGGCTATTTCGATCCCAACGACAAGTGGCGGCGCGTCGACGGCGACTGGCTGGAAGCCGCGGGCGAGTTCGCGCTCCAACTCGACAACGCCACCAACAATACGAGCCTCGCGTTGGCCATCGAAGTCGGACCGCCCGGAGAAGGAAAGGTTTTGCTCTTCCCCGGCGACGCTCAGGTCGGCAACTGGCGCTCCTGGTTCGGCAAGGTGAAGCTGGGCCAGCGCGAGCTGGGCAAGGAAATGATCTGGAAGGCGGGTGACCGCAAGGTGACGGCGGAGGATCTCCTGCGCCGCACCGTGCTCTACAAGGTCGGCCATCACGGCAGCCACAACGCCACGCTGCGCCAGCAAGGGCTGGAATTGATGGGCCGCTCCGATGGCACCTCCGAGCTGGTCGCCTTCCTGCCCGTGGATGAACACGTGGCTCGCGAGCTCGCGGGTTATGGAGAGATGCCGTTGCGCTCGCTGGTCAAGGAGTTGGCGATCCGCACCGGAGGCCGCATCGTCCGCAACGACGAAGGAGCGACACCCAAGGACGCGGAATCCACCCTGTCGCCCATCGAAGGAGCGCCGCGCATCCGGCCGTCCAAGAGCTTCCTGGACGCGAGCACCGATCTTTACTTCGAGTACACGGTGGCCCCGCCGGAGTGAGAGCTACTTCAGGAAGACCGCTCCGAGGATGAGCGCGCCGATCAGAGAATATCCGAGCGCGTGAGGACTGTGCGTGGCCTGGAATACGATGAGTCCAAAAACAACCAGGAAAATGCCGACGACGGCAAGAGACGCGCGCGGAATCGGTAACCCCCGATAGCTGCGAACCGTCTCAATCCACACGATTGCGGTCATGGCGGCCAGAGCCAGCGCTCCGAGATTCATGGAATGTGAAACCGCATTGAGCAAGGTAGGGCGGACCGCGATCTCGACCAGATCCTCGTGGATGTGAGGGACGACGACGAGACCCTGGGTGAAAGCCGCGAAGGCCAGGATCAGGCCGGCGAAGGCCAGGAGGAACGCTTGGGCTCGGGATCGCATCGCGTATCCGCATTATCGCACACGATTCGACAGGCCGGCAGAGCACATCCATGACGGAAAGTTCGTGCCTCTCGCGTAGTATTCGGTAGGGGAGGGCGGTGCCGCGCCCGCCTGATGCCCTTTGACGATCCTGGAGCCTGAAATGATCGATTCCCGACACGACGACCTGCCGCCTGGGCTCCGCGACCTGCAAGGCGGCGGTGCTGACGGCGTCTTCGAGGCTGAGGGGATCACCAAGGTCTACAAGATGGGCGAGGTCGAGGTCCATGCGCTGCGCGGGGTTGACCTGACGCTCAACGAAGGCGAGCTGCTGGTGCTTCTCGGGCCGTCCGGCAGCGGCAAGTCCACGCTGCTCAACATTCTGGGCGGGCTTGACGTGCCGACCGCGGGACGGGTCCGCTATCGCGGTGAAGAGCTTACGGAGGCCGACGAGGGCCGGCTTACGATGTATCGCCGGCACCATGTGGGCTTTGTCTTCCAGTTCTACAACCTGATCCCGAGCCTCACGGCGCGGGAAAACATCTCCCTGGTCACCGAGATCACCGACAACCCGATGAAGCCGGAGGAGGCGCTGAGGCTGGTCGGGCTCGGCGACCGGATGGATCACTTTCCGGCGCAGCTCTCGGGCGGCCAGCAGCAGCGCGTGGCCATCGCCCGCGCCATCGCCAAGCGACCGGACGTGCTGCTCTGCGACGAGCCGACCGGCGCGCTCGACATCTCGACGGGCATCGTGGTGCTTGAAGCGATCGAGACGGTGAGCCGCGAGCTGGGCACGTCGGTGGTGGTGATCACTCACAACGCCGCGATCTCGGACATGGCCGACCGGGTGGTATCCATGGCCGACGGCCGCATCGCGGACGAGCGCCGCATCGTGAAGCGCCTCAGCCCCCGGGACCTGAGCTGGTGATCTCCTCTCTCGACCGCAAGCTGCTGCGCGACCTGTGGCGCATCAAGGGGCAGGCCCTGGCCATCGCGCTGGTGATCGGTTCCGGCGTGTGCATGTTCGTGATGTACCGGAGCACGTTCGATTCGCTGAGCTTCACGCTGCGGACCTATTACGACGACCAGCGCTTCGGCGACGTGTTCGCCGCGGCCAAGCGCGCGCCGCAGAGCCTGGCCGCGCGCATCTCCGATCTTCCGGGGGTGGCCCGCGCCGAGACTCGCGTGATTGCCGGTGTGACGCTCGACATGCCGGACATGGACGAGCCCGCGATGGGCCGGCTCGTGTCCGTGCCGTCGCAGGGCAGGCCGCTGCTCAACGACGTCTATCTGCGCCGTGGCCGCTGGCTCGCGCCGGACCGGCCCGACGAGGTGGTCGTGAGCGATTCGTTCGCGGTCCGCAACCACCTGGAGCCCGGAGACACGCTGACCGCGGTGCTCAACGGCACGCGCCGCAAGCTGCGCATCGTGGGCATCGGCCTGTCGCCCGAATATATCTACAGCATCCGGCAGGGCGACCTCATGCCCGATCCCAAGCGCTTCGGCATCCTGTGGATGGATCGCAAGGCGCTCGCCGCCGCGTTCGATCTCGAAGGGAGCTTCAACGACGTATCGCTGAAGCTGGTGCCAGGCGCCCAGCCGGAGGATGTGATGGCCGGGCTCGATCATCTGCTCGAGCCCTACGGCGGACTCGGAGCGGTGCCGCGCTCGCTCCAGATCTCTCACTGGTATCTGTCCAACGAGCTGCGGCAGCTCCAGAACATGGGCAGCTCGCTGCCGCTCCTGTTCCTGCTGGTGGCCGCGTTTCTCCTGAACGTGGTGCTGGCACGGATCGTCACCGTGCAGCGCGAGCAGATCGCGGCGCTCAAGGCGAACGGGTACGCGAACCGGACGCTTGGGTTCCACTATGCGAAGCTCGGTTTCCTGGTGACCGCGGTCGGGATCGTGCTCGGCGCGATCGGCGGTTATTTCATGGGGCTCGACGTGACCCGGATGTACACGGAGATCTTCAACTTTCCGGTGCTCCGGTATGCGGTGCCTCCGGCGCGCATCCTTCAGGCCGCGGGCGTGGCGCTGGGAGCGGCGCTGCTCGGCGTGCTCGGTGCGGTGAAGCGCGTCGCGGATCTGCCGCCGGCCGAGGCGCTGCGTCCCGAGGCGCCGGCCGGCTACAGCGAAACCTTTCTGGAGAGGATCGGGCTCGGCCGCTATCTGTCGCCGCCGTCGCGGATGATCCTGCGCAATCTTTCGAGGCGCCCGATGCGGACGGTGATCGCGGTCGGCGGCATCGCGGCCGGCTGCGCGCTGGTGATCATGGGCAACTCGATCCGCGACGCGGTGGTCGGGTTGATGGAAGAGCAGTTCAACATCGTCGAGCATCAGGACGTGACCGTAACCTTCACGGAGCCAGCTTCGCCGCGGGCGCTCCACGAGCTGGCGCGGCTGCCGGGAGTGACCTACGCCGAGCCGTCGCGGGCCGTGTCGGCGCGCATTCTTCATGGCCAGCGCTCGCGCCGCATTGCCCTCCAGGGTCTGCTGCCCGGCGCGCGCCTGAATCGCGTCGTGGATGCCGAGTCCGGGCCGGTCCTGCTGCCCGAGAGGGGGCTGGTGATTTCGAGCTCCCTGGCCGACCTGATCGGCGCGAAGCCCGGCGACGAGGTCATCGTCGAGGTGCTGGAGGGCTCGCGGCCGGTGCGGCGGATGCGCGTGGTTCAAGTGGTGGACCAGCACCTGGGCACCTGGGCCTATCTGCGCATCGGCACTGTACAGGACATGATGGGCGACGCCGGGATCTCCGGTGCCTATCTGCAGGTGGAGCCGTCGAAGGCCGACGAGCTCTACGACCGGCTCAAGGAGACGCCGCAGGTGTCCGCGGTAAGCCGCAAGCAGGCGGCGGTGGACAGCTTTCGGCAGATCTTCGCGAAGAACCTGAACGTTCTGGTGTTCTTCTTCTCCCTGTTTGCGACCATCATCGCGTTCGGGGTGGTGTACAACAGCGCCCGGATCTCGCTCTCGGAGCGCAGCCGGGAGCTGGCGAGCCTGCGGGTGCTGGGCTTCCGGCGCTCGGAGATCTCCTTCATCTTTCTCGGCGAGCTGGCCATTGTGACGGTGATCGCGCTGCCGGTGGGGTTCGCTCTGGGCTGGGGCCTGTCGGCGCTGGTCCTGCAGTCCTTCAAAACAGAGCTGTACCGCTTTCCCATGGTCATCACGCGCCAGGCGTTTGCCGCGGCCGGGATGACCGTTGTTCTCTCCGCGCTGGTTTCGGGACTGGCGGTGCGCCGCCAGCTCGACCGGCTCGATCTGATCGCCGTGCTCAAGACGCCGGAGTGATCTCATGAAACCGATGACGAAAAAGATTCTCATGTATTCGATACCCGCGGGCCTGATCACCGCGTTCGCGCTCGGGCTGCGTCCCAGCCCACTCCCTATCGATACTGCGACCGCCTCGCGCGGGCCGCTCCGCGTGACGCTCGACGAAGAGGGCGAGACGCGGGTGCGCGACCGTTTCGTGGTCTCGGCGCCGTTCACAGGCCGCATCCTGCGCGTCGAGCTGGAGCCGGGCGAGCCGGTGCGGGCCGGCGAGGTGCTGGCCGTGCTGCGCCCGGCGGATGTAAATCTTTTGGATGCGCGCAGCCGCGCGTCGTCCGAAGCTCGGGTGAGCACCGCCGAAGCCGCGCTGGGCCGTGCCCGGGCCGACCGCGAGCGCGCCCGCGCGGAGCTGCGCTTCGCGGAGTCGGACTTCGCCCGCGCCTCGGCGCTCGGCAAGCAGGGGATCGTCTCCAAGGAGGCGGTCGAGTCGGCGCAACTCGGCGTCGAGACCCGGCGCGAAACGCTCAAGGCCGCGGAGTACGAGATCCAGGTGGCGCAGAGCGAACTGGCCGCTGCGCGGGCGAGCCTGCTGGAGGCCGGCGATCCCGTGCGAGGCGGCGAGTTCGAGGTGCGCTCGCCCGTCGACGGCTCGGTGCTGCGGCGGCTGCGCGAGAGCGAGTCGGTGGTGCCCGCGGGCGAGCCGCTGATGGAGGTCGGCGATCCGAAAAACCTGGAGATCGTTTCGGACCTGCTCTCGACGGACGCGGCCAGGCTCCGTCCGGGCCAGCCGGTCGAGATCGAGCAGTGGGGTGGCGGGAAGGCGCTGGCCGGCCGCGTGAAGCGGGTCGAGCCCTCGGGCTTCCTCAAGATCTCGGCGCTCGGCGTGGAGGAGCAGCGGGTCAACGTGATCGTGGACCTCGCCGATCCTCCAGAGCAGCGGCCGGGTCTCGGCGACGGCTTCCGGGTAGAGGTTCGGGTGGTCGTCTGGGACTCGCAGGACGCGCTCCAGGTGCCGACGAGCGCGCTCTTCCGCGACGAGAAGGGTTGGGCTACCTACGTGATGGAGAGCGGTAAAGCGGTGCTCCGGAGACTGGAGGTCGGTCCGCAGAACGATCAGGCCGCGGCGATCCTGTCCGGCCTGAAGGAGGGTGAGAAAGTGATCGTTCACCCGAGCGGCGACATCAAGGACGGCGCGGCGGTGGAAGAGCGGGAGAAGCAGGCGTCTTAGTTCGCGTAGCCGAGCGAGCGCAGGCGCTGCAGCAACTCGGGATCTTCGGTCTGTGGCGCCGCAGTGCCGGGCCGGCGTGGAGCCGAGGCCTTGATCGTCCGCGGCGGATGGCTGCGCAGGGCGTCCGTGCTCAGGATCTCCCTGGGGAGACGCCCTTCGAGATCGTCCGGGATCGGCTGGTCCGCGAGATAGAAGAGGAGAGGCGCGAGGTCGAGCATGTGGAGCCGGCCTCGTTGCTCGCGGTGCTGGATGGGGCCGCCCGCGGCGAGGAACACGGCTGTGGGATCGTGCGCGCCGGAAAACTCCTCGATGTGAACGAGCGCGCCGCAGGGCTGGGGGCCGGCCAATGTCATGACCTGACCTTGCGGGCAGAGGCGCTCGAGTCTCTCCAGGCCCGGTCGCGCGAGGACAAAGCCATAGGCCTGGGGCGAGCGCCGGACGAGCTCGGCGAACGACTTGGGCAGGTTCTCTTTCAGATTTTTCTCACCATGGACCGCGTCCACCTGGAACAGGGGTGTGCCATCGGCATCCGTCGCGGACACGAAAAGATTTTGAAGACGTTTGAGCGCAGCCTCGGCGTTCGGGCCGGGGTCTACGCGCAGGCTCATGACCTGGAAATCGTTCACGGACCGGATCCGGTCGCGGTCTGCATTGAGACCGACCAGCTCAAGCCATTTGTGAGGGTGAAACGCCCAGCGGCGGTCCGCGATCTCCGTGGCGCGGAACCCGTGGTCGGACGCCAGGAGCACCGCCGTCTCGGGTCCGAGCTCCGATGTGATCGTTCCAATCGCCCGGTCGATCCCCAGCATGGCTTCAAGCAGCAGACCGCGCTGCCGCGGGTCGACAGGCGGGCCACCGGCAGGAAACTCCTCGGGATGGCTCGCACGCCAGAACCGGTGGGAAATCAGGTCGATGGAATAGAACGTCACGGCGCCGACGTCGATCGAGAACGCCGCGGCCAGCCGGTTCCAATGCTCGGGTTTTTCGGCCAGCTCGCGCCGCGAATTGGCCACCGCGGAGCCGGGAACGGCCAGGCGCTCGACCGAATAGGCGTAGGGGGAGACGCCGGCGCGGGAGAAGACATCCGGAGGGGTCACCGCATCGTCGAGCCGTGTCCAGCCCGGGATCACAAATCCACCGGGCAACGTCCTCGGCGGCCATGTGACCAGGTAATCGTACAGGCCGACCTTGACGCCGCGGGCGGCCAGCCGCTCCCACACCGTGGGCACGCGGATGAAATCCGCGGTGGCGTAGAAGCTGGTGACGCCGTGGACCTCCGGCCGGCGGCCGGTGCCGATCGTGGTCCAGTTCGTGGGCGAGTTGACCGGCTCGACCGTCTGAAGCTCGGCCGTGACGCCGCGCCGCCGCACCTCGTCCAGATGGGGCAGGGAGCCCTGTTTCAAGAGAGGATCGATCACGCTCCAACTCGCGCCGTCGAGGCCGATCAGGACGACCTTGGGATGAGCAACCGGCTGTTTACCGCAGGCGGTGAGAGCCAAAACCAGGAGCAGTGCGGCGTATCTTCGCATGCGTGCAAGGATAGCTGACATCAACCTCCGGCACTCAAGAGCTTCGCCGTCTCATTGCCTTCGGAGGAGCCGTCCGCAAGATAGTGGATGTAGTCGAACAGATCCTCCTCGTGGACCTCCACTCGCTGTCCCGCCTTGAGATCCGTCACCTCGACCGGATCGTTGCGCAGCGTGCCCTGGATCGTTCCGCCCTTCCATTCGAGGACTTCGACCCACATCCATTCATTCCCTCCGGCCGGAGTCTTGAACGGGGCTTTCACCAGGAGCGTCTCGCCCGGCGGCAGGCCCTTTTGGAAGGCGGGTTTGAGGTTGGCGATCAGCGTTTCGCGGGCGTGGCGGCTGACCTCCAGGACCTCCTCGCCATGCTTGACGTTCGTCAGGTTGTCCTTGTCGGCGCCGAAGAGCCGGGTCAGCATGACCTCCTGCCGCGCCTGGACGTCGGGTCCGGAGTAGCGATCGAAGACGATCTCGGCCAGGCGGTTGTCGGGGTCTCCGTCCACGGCGACCGCCTGGACGAGGCGCAGGCGGGCCTTGCCTGTCGCGTCCCCCTTGTACGAGGCGACCTTCTCCTCCCGCATCTCGGCAATACGGAGGTTCTGGACGTCGATGTCGATCTCGCCATCGGTCTTGACCTCGGCCCCTTCCGCGAGCGACTGGACGAGGACGTTGACCATGCCCACCATACTGGAGGTCACCGAACCGCTCACATCGTCGACCACGAGGTCCGGCAGTCCGAATTTCTTGAGACCGAGCGACACCTCGCGGTGGAGGCCATCCTTCTCCTTGCGGTACATGTGAACCGTGAACTGGTTCCGGAGATCGGGCGGGCCGTCGGTCGCGGGCCAGGTCGCGACGCGATTCTCGTCCCAGGCCTCGGGTGTGAACATCTCGCGCGATTCGTCGTCCCAGATCAGCCCGCCGGTCCGCCGCGCGAGCGCGCCGGTCAGGAGCAGGGCGTCGCGCGCGCCGGTCCAGACGTGCTCCCGGCCGTGGTGGAAGTCGAGGAGCAAAACGGCCTTCGTCTGCTGCAGCGCCTGGGCCTGCGCATCGCTGAGACCGCGGCCGAAGTAGCTCAGCCCTTCGAGGTCCGGAGCGACGTAGGAACCGTCGGTGATCCACGTCGTGCTGAGCAGGCGGCGGTCGTCCGAGTCGGGCAGCTTCACCAGCCGGGTGATGCCCGGGAAATCCGAGGCGAGAAGCGCGTCGAGAACGGCCTGCGGGTCCTCCTGGGGAGGATCGGGATAGAAGACGGCAAACTCGAAGTGGATCGGCCCCTGAAGAGCCGGACCCGTTGGAAACGCCGCCCTGCCGCTCTCCGGCGCGCAGGCAGTCAGGAGACAGAAGACGAGAGCTACAGGGACGGTCCGCAGCATGGCCTGATCCTCAAAATGAAATCCATCCAGAGATGACCGGGGACAGCGTTGCGTTTCGGATCAGGGCAGTTGCCGCTTTGGCAACCCGGGCACCGGACTGATGCCGAATACCAGATGCCAGTAGTGCCAGGATCGGATGTCGAACACGCCCGGCGGTGCATCCTCCAGGACTTCCCGCAGGGCGCTCCTCGGGACATGGCGGAGAGTCGTGGAGAGATCCTGGATCGTGCCGTAGGTCATCACCTGGGCCAGGAAGCGGCGCTGATCCGAAAGCGCCTCGGCCGGCGGCTTCCACCAGAAGAGGCGCTTG
>JACZDC010080624.1_pt1 | contig 14061 bp, 10 predicted proteins | sample 8641791 | NCBI WGS metagenome assembly JACZDC01 (sample SAMN15324613, study PRJNA640507) | soil metagenome | isolation source: intercropping peanut in the second line | place: China: Luxin town, Laibin City, Guangxi Province | collected 2019-07-25 | depth 10cm m
CTGATGCTGCTGTTCTTCCTCGTGATGTTCTGCTTCTCGCTGTTCGAGGCGACGCTGGCGCTCTACTGCCATCGCCAGTTCGGATTCGACGAGCACCGCACGTCGCTCCTCTTCGTCTATGTCGGCGTGATCCTGGCGATCGTGCAGGGCGGCCTGCTCGGCCGGCTGATCCGGACGTTCGGAGAGCGGCGGCTCATCGTGGGTGGCATCGCTCTCATGGCGGTGGGCCTGACGGCTCTGCCGCTCTATCCCAGCCTGGCGCTGGTGATGGTGAGCCTGCTGATCCTCGCGGTCGGCTCGGGCGTTCACAATCCGTCCGTCACCGGGCTGCTCAGTCAGCTCGCGGACGAGGACTCCCAGGGGAGCACGATCGGTGTCTCGCGCTCGTTCGGAGCCCTGGCGCGCATCTTCGGTCCGGTCACCGGCACCCTGATCTTCGGCCGGGCCGGCGCCGCCTGGCCGTTCCTGACTGCCGGCGCGCTCATGCTGGTGGCCCTGATCATCGCCTGGGATCTGCTGCGCCGGGTCGGCACGGCGATCTCCTGAAGATGCTGGCCTCCGATTTCGATTACGACCTTCCCGAGGAGAGCATCGCGCAGGAGCCGGCGCCCCGCGGGGAGAGCCGGCTCCTGGTGCTCGACGCCGAAGGTCCAGAGCGCCACCGTCACGTCGGCGACCTGCCGAAGCTTCTCCGGGCCGGCGACCTGCTCGTCCTCAACGACACCCGGGTGATCCCCGCGCGCCTCTTCGGGGTCCGGGAAGGAGGCGGAGGCGGGAGGATGGAGATCCTCCTGATCGAAAAGATCGGCCACGTTGAATGGGAGGCCCTGGTCCGCCCCGGCCGCCGGGCGCGTCCCGGCACGGTGCTGCGCTTCGAGGAGCTGGCCGCCGAGGTGGTCGACAAGAGAGAGGATCGCTACAGGCTGAGGTTCTCGGAGCCGGTCGAGCCTCATCTGGAGCGGCTCGGCCACGTGCCGCTGCCGCCTTACATCCGCAGGCCCGACCGCGCCGCCGACCGCGAGCGCTACCAGACGGTCTATGCCAGCAACCCCGGCGCCGTGGCCGCGCCGACGGCAGGCCTCCACTTCACCCGGGAGATCCTGGACGAGGCGGCCGCGGCCGGCATCGGCGTGGCCCGGGTGACGCTCCACGTGGGGATCGGCACGTTCAAGCCGGTCTCCGCTGAGCGGGTCGAAGACCACCGCATGGACCGCGAGCGCTACGAGGTTCCCGAGGAGACCGTGGAAGCGATCCGCCGCACCCGCGAGAGCGGCGGCCGGGTGGTGGCCGTGGGCACCACGGTGGTCCGTACGCTGGAGTCCGCGGCGCTCCTCGGGAACAGCGGCTCGACCGAGCTGTTCATCACGCCGGGGTTCCGGTTCCAGGTGGTGGACGTGCTGCTGACCAACTTCCACCTCCCCCGCTCCACCCTGATCATGCTGGTCTCGGCCTTCGCCGGCCGCGAGCGCGTGCTGGCCGCCTATCAAGAGGCCGTGCGCGAGGGGTACCGGTTCTACTCCTACGGCGACGCCATGCTGGTGGAAAGAAGGACCTGAAGGAGATCAAGGACACGAACGACCAAGGACGCCCGATGTCCTTCGGGTCCTTCAAATCCTTCAGGTCCTTTCAGTTGCCCTTCTTCACCGCCAGCGCCGACATCCCCATGCCGTCCGGCTCCTTGCCGGCGGTGAGCGAGCCCACCTTCTTCCACTCGGCCAGGTCGACGATGGAGATCTGGTCGGCGTTGGCGTGGGCCACGTAGGCGCGCTTGCCGTCAGGCGCGATCTCGATGCCGATCGGCACCGAGCTGTCGCCGAAGTCGGCCAGGAGCCGACCGCCACGGTCCGCCGCGGGCGGCGCCTCCAGCGGGATGCGGCGCTCCAGGGTCAGGCCGGAGGTCGAGAACACGGCCACGTCGCCGCTCTTGGCGAGGCTCACCAGCACGCGCTTGCCGTCCGGCGTCACCTCGGCGCGGATCGGAAAAGACGGCGCCTCGAACGTCTTCACGATCTTCAGGGTCGCGGCGTCCACGACGCTGACCGAGTCCGCCGCCCGGTTGGTGACCCAGACCTGCTTGCCGTCCGGAGTGACTGTGATGCCTTCGGACCCGGCCGCGGTGGGCACGTCGGCGAGCTTCTTACCCTCCTTGAGATCGAAGGCCGTGATGCCGCCAGAGCCGATGTTGGCCACAAACGCGCGGCTGCCGTCCGGGGTGACCGCGACCATATGGGAGATGTCCTGTCCCGTGGTGAGCGCCCGCACCACCCTGCCGGCCTCCGTGTCGACCTCCAGGAGCGCCTTGCTCGCTTCCGAGGTGACCAGGGCGCGGCCGGCTCCGATCCAGACCATGCCGTGCGGCTTGCGGTATTCGCCGAGGTCGATCGTCCGCACCACCTTGGCGCCGGGCACGTCGATGAGCGTCAGAGTCGAGCCCGGCTTCTCCCCGGTGCCGTAGTTGGCGACCAGGGCGAGCCGGCCGTCGCGCGACACCGCGACCTCGTGCGGCCCGGTGCCGACCGGCAGCGTGGCCACCACCTTGCCCGAGGCGAGGTCCACCAGGGACACCGTCGCCTCCGACTTGTTGGCCACGATCAGGGTGGCGGCCTGGAGAGAGCTCGCGAGGAGGAATAGGATGGGGAGCAGACGTATCGGCATCTCGATTTCTCCTGAGGGTGCCCCACTCTAGCAGAGGATAGAATCCCGCCATGGCCACCGAGACCCCAACCGCCGCTCCTGTGAAGAAGACCGACGAGGAGACCCGCGAGACCTCCTCCGGCATCCAGATCCCTCGGTTCTACCGTCCCGGGGACGTGGCGGAGATCCCCTACGAGGACAAGGTCGGCGACCCCGGTGCGTATCCCTACACGCGCGGCCTCTACTCGGAGATGTACCGGCGCCGCCACTGGACCATGCGCCAGTACGCCGGCTATGCCAGTGCCGAGGAGTCCAACCGCCGCTACCGCTATCTCCTCGCCCAGGGCACCACCGGACTCTCGGTCGCCTTCGACCTGCCGACCCAGATCGGTTACGACTCCGACCACGCCATGGCCCGCGGCGAGGTCGGACGCGTCGGTGTCGCGATCTCCTCCATCGAGGACATGCGCAGGCTCTTCGACCAGATCCCGCTCGACCAGGTCACGACCTCGATGACCATCAACGCCACGGCGTCGATCCTCCTCTCCCTCTACCTCGTGGTCGCGGAGGAGCAGGGGGTCTCCTGGGACAAGGTCGGCGGTACGGTCCAGAACGACATTCTCAAGGAGTACGCGGCCCGCGGCACCTACATCTATCCTCCCAAGCCTTCGCTCAAGCTGGTGACCGACGTCATCGCCTTCTGCGCCGAGCGGGTCCCGAAGTGGAACACGATCTCGATCTCCGGCTACCACATGCGGGAAGCCGGCAGCACCGCGGTGCAGGAGGTCGCCTTCACGCTCGCCCACGGCCTCGCCTACGTCGAAGCGGCGCTGGCGCGCGGGCTCGACATCGACGACTTCGCACCTCGGCTGTCCTTCTTCTTCAACGCCCACAACCACTTCCTGGAAGAGGTCGCGAAGTTCCGCGCCGCCCGGCGGCTCTGGGCCGAGCTGGTCAAGGAGCGCTTCGCTCCCAAGGACCCGCGCTCGCTCTGGCTCCGCTTCCACACCCAGACCGCGGGCTCGACGCTTACCGCCCAGCAGCCGCAGAACAACGTGGTGCGGGTGGCGATCCAGGCGCTCGCCGCGGTCTGCGGCGGCACCCAGTCGCTGCACACCAACTCGCTCGACGAGGCGCTCGGCCTGCCGACCGAAGAGGCCGCCCGCCTGGCCCTGCGCACGCAGCAGGTCATCGCCAACGAGAGCGGCGTCACCGACGTGGCCGATCCCCTGGGCGGCTCCTATGTCATCGAGGCCTGGACCGACGAGATCGTGACCAAGGCCCGCGACTACATCCGCCGCGTGGAGGAGATGGGCGGCGCCCTCGCCGCCCTGGAGCGCGGCTTCCAGCAGCGCGAGATCGCCGAGGCCGCCTATCATTACCAGCTCGCGGTCGAAGAGGGCCGCCAGAAGGTCGTGGGCGTCAACGCCTACGCCCGCGAGGAGGAGCCCGCCACCGAGCTGCTGCGCATCGACCCCGCCGCCGAGCGCGAGCAGGTCGCGCGCCTCCAGGCCCTCCGCGCCCGCCGCGACGCCGACCGCGCCAAAGCCACTCTTCAGTCTCTCGAAGCCGCGGCCGGCGAGGACCGCAACCTGATGCCGACGATCCTCGACTGCGTGCGCGCCGAGGTCACCCTCGGCGAGATCGCGGACACGCTGCGCAGGGTCTACGGCGAATTCCAGGAGGCGGTGGACTGAGTTTTGAATGCGAAAGGGACCCATGTCCCTTGCGAATCTCTTCCCCGAGCTCGCCCAGGTCATCCTGGAATCCATCGGCGACGGCGTCGTCGCCATCGACGCCGACGGCCGCGTCACCTACATGAACCCGGTGGCCGAGAGGCTCTCCGGCTGGAGCCAGGCCGAGGCCCTGGGCCGGCCTCTCGACGAAGTCCTTCGCCTGATCGAAGAAGCGAGCGGCCAGGTTCTGGAACGCCGCGACGGCCGGCGGTACGCGGTCGAGAGCACCCGTGCTCCGATCCGTGACGGGGAAGGCGCCGTCATCATCTTCCAGGACGTGAGCGACCGCCGCCTGCTCGGCCTCCAGCTCGCCCACCAGTCCACCCATGACGCGCTGACCGGCCTGTTCAACCGCCAAGCGTTCGACGGCCACCTGCAGCGCGCCCTGGACGAGACCCGTGTGCACGGAACCCATCACGCTCTGGGGTACCTCGACCTCGACCAGTTCAAGGTCATCAACGACACCTGCGGCCACCTGGCCGGCGACGAGCTGCTCTGCCGCGTGACCTCGCTCCTCCAGGACTGCATGCGCGAAACCGACCTCGTGGCCCGGCTCGGCGGCGACGAGCTCGCGGTGCTCATGCCCCGCCTCCCCCTTGCCGAAGCCGAGGCGCAGGTCTCCCGCTTCCACCAGGCGCTCCAGGACTTCCGCTTCGTCTGGCGCGAGAAGAGCTTCAACATCGGCGCGAGCATCGGCCTCGTCCCCATCACGTCGGCGATCCAGACCGTCGCGCAGCTCCTCTCGGCCGCGGACCACGCCTGCTACGTGGCCAAGGAGAAAGGCCGCAACCGCATCCAGGTCTACCAGGAGGACGACGCCGCGTTCATCCACCGCCAGGACGAGATGAACTGGGTGGTGCGCATCCAGGAGACCCTGGAGCAGAACCGCTTCTGCCTGTTCTCCCAGGCCATCCAGCCGCTCTCCAGGACGGCCTCGCGCGGCATCTACTTCGAGGTCCTGCTGCGCATGGTGGAAGAGGGCGGCCGCATCCACCTGCCGAGCGATTTCATCCGCGCCGCCGAGCGCTACGGCCTGATGCGGAGCATCGACCGCTGGGTCGTTCGCGAGAGCCTGCGCGCGCTCAAGTCCCAGCCGCCGCCGTTCCTCGACCTCCTCCATCTCTGCTCGATCAACCTGTCCGGCGCCTCCCTGGGCGACGAAGGCTTCCTCGACTACCTGGAAGAGGAGCTCGACGGCTCCGGCGTGCCGGCCGGGAAGATCTGCCTGGAGATCACCGAGACCGCGGCCATCGCGAACTTCAGCCAGGCCGAGCGCCTCCTGGTCCGCCTCGCCGGGCGCGGCGTGCGCTTCGCGCTCGACGACTTCGGCAGCGGTCTCGCCTCCTACAGCTATCTGAAAGACCTGCCGGTGAGCGTCCTCAAGATCGACGGCCGCTTCATCAAGGACATGGTCACCGACCCCCTCGATCTCGCCATGGTCGAGTCCATCAACCAGGTCGGCCACGTCATGGGTCTCGTCACCGTGGCCGAAGGCATCTCCAGCGGCGCCGCGGTGGAGCGGCTGCGGAGCCTGGGCGTGGACTACGCCCAGGGCCACTGGATCAGCCCGCCGCGGCCCCTGGCCGACTCCTGCGGAGTCGCGTCCCGGCGATGACCGTCGTTTGAGCGGATGACAGACAACCTCTTGTCCCTGTAGGATGTGGCACTCTTACCAGGAGGCCGCATGTCGGAAACGCTAGCCGCGACGCCCAGCCGTACCGAGGAAGAGACAACCGGCTTCGTCCGGGAGCTCGGGCTCCTGGATTCCACCATGATCGTGGCCGGATCGATGATCGGCTCCGGTATCTTTCTCGTGCCGGCCGAGATCACCCGCCAGGTCGGCTCCGGCGGCTGGCTGCTCATGGTCTGGATCGTGACCGGCCTGCTGACCGTCACCGCCGCTCTGTCCTACGGCGAGCTGGCGGCCATGATGCCCAGGGCCGGCGGCCAGTACGTCTACCTGCGCGAGGCCTACTCGCCGCTCTGGGGCTTCCTCTACGGCTGGACCCTGTTCCTGGTCATCCAGACCGGCACCATCGCGGCCGTGGCCGTCGGTTTCGCCCGCTACCTCGGCGTGCTGATGCCGTCGATCTCTCCGACGACCTGGATCATCCCGCCGATCGACCTGCCGTTCGGCTATGCGCTCAGCCTCTCGGTGCAGCAGCTCGTGGGCGTGCTGCTCGTGATCTTCCTGACCTGGCTCAACACGCGCGGCATCCATCTCGGCAAGCTGATCCAGAACACCTTCACCTCGGCCAAGACCCTGTCGCTGTTCGCCCTGATCGTCGTCGGCATCCTGGTGGGCCGCAACGCCGGAGCGATCGCCGACAACTTCGGCAATCTCTGGATGCCGCGCGACGCGGTGCCGATCCAGCCCGGCATCCCGGGCGCGCCCGTCGCCATCGCCACGGCCGGCGCCTTCGGCCTGTTCATCGCCTTCTGCGTGGCGCAGGTGGGATCGCTGTTCTCGTCCGACGCCTGGAACAACATCACCTTCACGGCCGGCGAGGTGAAGAACCCGAAGCGCAACATCCCGCTTTCGCTCGCCGCCGGCACCTCCCTGGTGATCGTGCTCTACCTCCTCGCCAACGTGGCCTACCTCTGCGTGCTGCCGCTCAACGCGATTCAGAACGCCCCCGACGACCGGGTGGCGACCGCGGCGCTCCAGGCCATCTTCGGACCGGCGGGCGCGACGATCATGGCGGTGGCGATCATCATCTCGACCTTCGGCTGCAACAACGGCCTGATCCTGGCGGGCGCCCGCGTCTACTACGCGATGGCCCGCGACGGCCTGTTCTTCCGCCGCACCGGCACGCTCAACGCGAAGCACGTGCCCGCCTTCGGCCTGGTTCTCCAGTGCGTATGGGCCTCGCTCCTCGTGCTGGCCCGCACCCGCACGATCGACGCCGCCGGCCAGACGACCTACGGCAACCTGTACGGCCGTCTGCTCGACTACGTCGTCTTCGCGGTGCTGATCTTCTACATCCTGACGATCGCCGGCATCTTCATCCTGCGGCGGAAGCGGCCGAACGACGAGCGCCCGTACCGCGCCTTCGGCTACCCGGTGGTGCCGGCTCTCTACATCGTCGCGGCGGCCGTGATCTCGATCGTGCTGCTCATCTACAAGACGGACACCAGCCTGCCCGGGCTGCTCATCGTCCTGACTGGAATTCCCGTGTTTTTCATTTGGCGGAGGTCGGGATCCCCGGCACCCGGCCCGGTGGGAGATTGACCCCAACTTTCGTGGAGGCCTAGATTCCATGGCAAACAACCTTTTTGCCAGAAAGCCGCTGGAGATGCTCCTGGCCGAGGCCAAGGACGACAACCGGCTTCGGCGCATCCTCGGCCCGGTCCAGCTCACGTCGCTCGGCGTGGGCGCGATCATCGGCGCCGGCATCTTCGTCGCGACCGGCGCGGCGGCCCACAACATCGCCGGCCCGGCTCTGATGCTGTCCTATGTCATCGCGGGTCTCACCTGCGTGTTCGCGGCGCTCTGCTATGCGGAGTTCGCGTCCATGGTGCCGGTGGCCGGCTCGGCGTACACCTACGCCTACGCCACCCTGGGCGAGCTCTTCGCCTGGATCATCGGCTGGGACCTGGTCCTGGAGTACGCGGTCGGTAGCGCGACCGTGGCCGCCGGATGGTCGGGCTACTTCCAAAGCCTGCTGCCGAAGATCGGAATCACCCTCCCCCACGCCATCACCGCCTCGCCCTGGGCCTACGACGCGGCGTCGGGCGGATTCCAGTCCACGGGCTCGTTCATCAACCTGCCGGCCGTGATCATCGTCCTGATCGTCACCGCGGTGCTCGTCAAGGGCATCTCGGAGAGCGCGAGCTTCAACGCCGCCATGGTGATGGTCAAGCTGGCCGCCGTGCTCTTCGTGATCGGCGTCGGCGCGTTCTACATCAACGCCGAGAACTGGCATCCGTTCGCGCCTTATGGCTGGACGGGCCTGAGCTTCTTCGGCAAGCACGTCGCCGGACAGACCGACGCGAGCGGAACGCCGGTCGGCATGCTCGCCGGCGCGGCCATCATCTTCTTCGCCTACATCGGTTTCGACTCGGTGTCGACCCACACCGAGGAGGCCAAGAACCCGCAGCGCGACGTGCCGATCGGCATCGTGGCCTCGCTGATCATCTGCACCATCCTCTACATCGCCGTGGTCGCCGTGCTCACCGGCATGGTCCGCTACAGCGAGCTCGACACCGCCGCCCCGGTCAGCAACGCCTTCCTGCAGCAGGGTCTCGGCTGGGCCGAGGTGATCATCGCACTGGCAGGCGTAGCCGGCATCACCTCCGTGCTCCTGGTGATGATGCTCTCCGGCCCGCGCGTCTTCTTGGCGATGGCCCGCGACGGCCTGGTCCCCAAGGGCTTCTTCGGCGACGTCCACCCGCGCTTCCGCACGCCGCACAAGTCGACCATGCTGATCGGCGCCTTCGTGATCCTGCTCGCCGGCTTCCTGCCGCTCGACGCCCTGCTCCACCTGACCAACATCGGCACGCTGTTCGCGTTCGTGGTGGTGTGCGCGGCGGTGCTCATCATGAGGAGGAAGTACCCCGACGCCGAGCGGCCGTTCCGCTGCCCCGGCGTGCCGCTGGTCCCGATCCTCGGCATTCTCACCTGTCTGATGCTGATGTTCTCCCTGCCGGCGGACAACTGGTGGCGGCTCTTCATCTGGCTGGCGATCGGCCTGGTGATCTACTTCACCTACGGCCGCTACCACAGCGTCATGTCCACCCACACCCTGCACGAGGCGGCCAAGCACGGCATGTCGCCGCAGCAGAGCATGCACAGCCCGCACAGCCACAAGGAAGACCGCGAGTAGGTCTTCCCCGCACCCCGATAAAGCAAAGGGCGGCCGTCAGGCCGCCCTTTGCTTTCGCCAAGCCCCCTACTTGGCCCCGACCGGCTTCGCCTTCTTCACCTCCGCCAGCTTGCCCTGGACCTCGCCCAGGGTTCCGGACGGCAGGAGCAGGATCAGATCCCGGTCGCTCGCCGTGGCCGGGGTTCCGGCCGCGACCGGCGCGAAGAGCTTCAGGGTCTCCTGACCTTTCTCCTTGGTGCCGAGGGTGATGGTCAGCACCGGCTTGCCGTTGGGGGTGATCCCGACCGCCACCGCCTCGTCCGGCGTGAGCAGGCGGTCGGCCTTGGCTCCGACCAGCGAGTAGAGGAGGTCGCTGACCGGCAGGTAGGAGATCGTGTCCTGGCCACGCTTCCAGTCCGGCTCGGCGCGGTTGAGTGAGATGGTGCCTTGCGCGTCCTGGACCGTGGCCGTCTCGACCTCGAAGGTCTCCAGCGAGGAGAGCGAGGTGGCCCGCCACTCCGCCGCCGGACGGGTGGCGGCTTCGGTCAGCCGGGTCCTCACCTCGAACTGCTGGCTGCCGGACTGGGCCTCGTAGGTCTTCGCGGCGGCGTTGGGGTCCTCGGCGTCCGGTGCGGTCGAGGAGGCGGTCGCGACCTCCGAGCCGAGGTCGATGCGGAACGGCGGCGCCTCGTCGGAGATCACCTCCACCATCGTCTGCGACTGGATCGGCGCACCGCCGTCCACGAAACGCTCGGCGGTGAGGCCGCTCAGCTCCGCGAACAGGTCGTCGATCTTGTCGCGGTCCGCGCGGTCCTGGATCGGGCTCTCGATCCGGAACGAGTCTCCCTGCTTGGCCAGGACGACCTTCTGGCCTCCTGACACCAGGGTGATCCGCTGGACGTGGTCGCGGTCGCCGCGATAGATCTGCCGGTCGCGCCAGTCGCCGGGGTTGCGCCGGATCTCGGTCAGGATCGAGTCGCTCACGACCACGGCGCCTTTTGTTCCCTCCAGCGCCGCGATCGTGGTGCCGCTGGTCGGGATCTCGGCGCCGATCTTCAGCACCTTCTCGCCGTCCGCGGTCTTCACCTTGACCGTGGCCCGCGGCTTGTCGAGGCCGACCTCCTTCACGCTCACGTCGTCCAGCTTGCGCACCGTGTCGAGCGCGCCAAGCGCGTCGAGCAGGCCGTCCACGAGCGACGCGTCGGCCCGCGCCTTCAGCGGCTCGACGATGTGCCACTCGGCGGGCGCCGCGGAGACCAGATCGTCCCCTTCGTCCTTCTTTTCCTTCTTCGGCTTCGGAGCGCTCGCCCGCTCCAGCCGGACGGTGCCGGCGTCCGACTGGAGCGAGACCGCCGTGACCTCGTCCTTCTTGAGCGGGATGGCCTTCTTCGCAAGCTCGGCGCGCTCCTCGCTCGACGGCTGGTCCCGATCGTAGAACCAGATGTACGAGCCGAGACCGAGGACCAGCACCAACAGCACGAGCAGGGTGCGCGGCTTCATGGGCGGCTACCTCCGGCGCCGGGACCAGACCACGATGCCCCCGATCGCCGCCAGCGACGGCAGGAGAAGCAGGGCCACGGCGTAGATGGTCCAGGACTGCTCCTTGGTCAGGTTGAGCCTCACCTGCTCGGTCTTGCGCGGCGGGATCGCCAGCAGCGTCTCGCGCTCGACCAGCCAGTTCAGCGCGTTCGAGAGCAGGATGGCGTTCGGCGAGTTCGCCTGGATGAGCTGGTTCGTGGCGAAGTCGGCGTCGCCGAACACCACGAGCCGCATCTTCTTGCCGTTGCGCTCCGACTCCGCCGCCACGCCGAGCGGCACCGGCCCGGTCACGTCCTGAGGATCGCGGTTCACCTCGGCGAGCATCGCGAGGTTCGTCTCCCCCCAGCCGTCGCCGGAGGTGTGGAGCAGCTCGGTCACGTTCGCGCTCTCCCCCACCTTGCCGACCGAGCGCGCCACCGAGAACAGCACGGGCAGCTTCGACTGCGACAGCGCGTTCGTCACAGGATGGTTGCCATACTCGTTCGCGAACAGCGTGGCCGCCGTGTACCCAGGGATCGTGTTCGGAGGATCGACCACCACGTCGCTGTCCAGGCGCACGCCGAACTGCCGGAGCCAAGGCTCGAAGCCGCTCGGCGTCGGCCCGGAACCCTCGGTGCGCCCCAGGTTCGGCTCGAGCAGCGCCAGCAGGCGCCCACCGCCGTTGAGGTAGACGGACAGGGCGTCCAGCTCGGGGTTGAGGAACGGGCTCTGCGGACCGGCCACCACCACCAGGTCGGTGCCCGGCGGGATCGCGGTCTTGCCGACCGCCGACCACTCCTCGACGTCGAAGTTGTCCTGGCCTAGGATCTGCTGGATGCCGGCGAGGCCGTCGGGCTGCTGGCTGTCGAGGGAGCGCTCGCCGTGGCCGGTCGTGAACAGCACCTTGGGCTTGCGCCCCTCGTTGAGCTGCAGGATCGTCCCGGTGAAGAGCTGCTCGCCCTTGAACCCCTTGACCGACGGCGCCTGGCCCATCTCCATGCCCGAGAAATCCATCTCGGCCAGGCTGTCGCTCGGGATGGCGCGCCGGTCCTTGCCGCTCTGCACCACCACGCCATAGCCGGAGATCTGGTACTGCTGGACGAGGCGCTGCGCCTCGGCCGGGTTGCGCTGCGGGTCGATGTAGCGCACCTTGACCCGCGGCGTGGCGGCCGTGTACTGCGACATCAGCTCCTGGACCGGCTGGTACAGCTCGTCGCCGGGCGGCAGGAAGACGACGAACTCAACGTCGCGCTTCAGGTCCTTGAGGACGTTCCTCGACTTGTCCGAGAGCGTATAGAGATCGCTCGACGTCCAGTCGAACCGCTTGTGGTACTTCCAGCCGAAATAGTTGACGATCGCGAGCAGGGCCGCGATGAGGAGGACGGCGGCCGAGAGGGTCCCCGTCCGGACGAGCCAGCGCCGGTTCGTGTCAGCCATGCGCTATCTCCACTTCTTGTCTTCCAGCGCGCGGCTGGCGAGGAACAGGAAGAACAGGGTCGACGACACATAGAAAACCAGGCGCCGGGTGTCCACGATGCCGCGGGAGAGCTCGTCCAGATGCTCGCCGAGGCTCAGATACGAGAAGACCTGCTTGGCGGTCTCGCCCGCGAAGATGTCGGTGAACCAGCCGAGCAGGAACATCAGGAAGAGCAGCGCCGCCGTGACCATGGCGGCCACGAGCTGGCTGCTCGTCGTGGCCGACGCGAAGGTCCCGATCGACAGGAAGAGCGCGCCGACCAGCAGGATCCCGAGATAGCCGGCGAGCACCGGCCCCCAGTCCACGTCGCTGTAGACCTCGATGATCACCGCGTAGATCACGGTCGGGAGCCAGAGCGCGGCGAAGAAAGTCAGCGCCGCGAGGTACTTGCCGGCGATCACCTGGGCTTCGGTGATCGGCGCGGTCATCAGCACCTCGATCGAGCCGCTGCGCAGCTCCTCGCTGATCAGCCGCATGGTGAGCACCACGCCGAGGATGAGGAGGATCAGCGTCGTGCTGCCGAAGAAGTAGGTCATCGGCGGCCCGGCCGGAGAGCGCGGATCGCTCAGGATCGAAGCCAGGTTGCCGAACACGATGCCGTTGACCACCAGGAAGAAGAACAGGACCACGTAGGCGAGCGGCGAGACAAAGAACGCCCGCAGCTCGCGCAGGTAGGTCGCCCAGACCGCCCTCATGACGGCACCTCCTCGGTCTCAGGCTCGGCCTGATGCGCGGCGTCGTGGGTGGTGAGCTTGACGAAGAGGTCTTCCAGCGACGCGCGTCCGCGGGCCAGCTCCAGCAGCACCCAGCCGCGCTCCACGGCCGTGCGGAAGACCTCCTCGCGAATGTCGGAGCCGCCGCGGAAGTCGACCACGAACCCGCCGTCGCTGGAAGGATGGACGCCGGTCACAGCGTCGATCCGGCCCAGGATCTCCGGCGCGTCCGCGGGCGCGTCCTTGATCGTGATGCGGAGGTTGGGATCGGTCTGGCGCAGGCTCTCGGGCGAGCCCTGGGCCACGATGCGGCCGCGGTCGATGATCACCACCCGGCTGCACAGCAGCTCGACCTCGGGGAGGATGTGGGTCGAGAGCAGCAGCGTGCGCTCGCGGCCGAGCTCGCGGATCAGCTCGCGGATGGCGATGATCTGCCGCGGATCGAGGCCGACCGTGGGCTCGTCGAGCACCAGCACGCGCGGCTTGTGGAGGATCGCGGTGGCGAGCCCGACCCTCTGCTTGTAGCCCTTGGAGAGCGTGCCGATGATCTGGCGCCGCACGTCCGAGAGCAGGCAGCGCTCGACCGCGGAGCCGATCGCCTCGCGCGCGTCGGCGCGGGTGAGCCCTTCGAGGCGGGCGCGGTAGCCGAGGTACTCCTCGACGCGCATCTCGTTGTAGAGCGCGACGTTCTCGGGCAGGTAGCCGACCTGCCGGCGGGCCTCGCGGGGCGACTCGAACAGATCCATGCCGGCCACCGTGACTTTGCCGCTGGTGGGAGGCAGGAAGCCGGTGATCATGCGGATCGTGGTCGTCTTGCCCGCGCCGTTGGGCCCGAGAATGCCCACGATCTCCCGCTCGCCGACCGAGAAGGAGACGTCGTCCACGGCCGTGAAGTCGCCATAGCGGCGGACCAGGTTCTGTGCTTCGATCATAGGAACGGAGTCCCTCCAACAAGACCAGCGTCCGGGACAGAGCAAATCGGGTGCCCGGGGTTTCGGGCGTTTTTCCGGTTGAAATCGGGGTGAAACGCGCCAATCTGGCGCGACGCCGAACTATACCGCGTCCGGAGTGGCGGGATGGCCTACCAGTGATTTGTCACGCCTGAAACGACGGATCCTGCCTGTAGGGGCACCCCTTGTGGGTGCCCCGGGAGGGCGGCCACAAGGGCCGCCCCTACA
>JACZDC010021742.1_pt1 | contig 14055 bp, 11 predicted proteins | sample 8641791 | NCBI WGS metagenome assembly JACZDC01 (sample SAMN15324613, study PRJNA640507) | soil metagenome | isolation source: intercropping peanut in the second line | place: China: Luxin town, Laibin City, Guangxi Province | collected 2019-07-25 | depth 10cm m
GGCGCCTGGCCGAGAGGTCCCGTGGAGTCGGCGCTGCGGGAGACGCGCGACGCCTTCCTGGAGCGCCGCATGGGTTTCGACGCCGCGCTGGTCACTCTCGATCTGGTCTCCGCTTCGCTCAAGGCCGGCCAGCCCGAAGAGGTGGCGCCGCTGGCGCGCGAGGCGATCGGGCTTTTCGAGGACCAGAGCGTAGAGGCCTACGCGCTCGACTCCATGAGGTTCCTGCTGAGCTCCGCCGAAGCCGATGATGGCGTCAACCAGGAGCTGGTGAATCGCATGGCCGTGCTGCTGCACCGCAAGCGCAACGGCATGGAGGAGGGGTTGTAAAGGGTCTTATATGTCCTATAAGTCCTATAGGTCGTATAGGTCCTATAGGTCCTATAGGTCCTTTTTTCAACCCTCCCACTCGCCGGTTCCCAGATATTCGTGAATCGCCCGCGCCGCCTTGCGGCCCGCGCCCATCGCCAGGATTACCGTGGCCGCGCCGGTGACGATGTCCCCGCCCGCGAACACGCCGCGCTTCGAGGTGCGCAGCGTCTCCGGATCGGCCTGGATGTAACCTTTTTTATTGGTGGCCAGCCCCGGCGTGGAGGATTGCACGATCGGATTCGCGCCCGTGCCCACGGCCACGATCACGAGGTCCAGGGGGATCTCGAATTCCGATCCCGGAATGGCGCTCGATTGCCGGCGGCCCGAGGCGTCGGGTTCTCCAAGCTCCATGCGCGCGCAGCGCACGGCGGTGAGCTGGCCGTCCGCGTTGCCGAGAAACTCGACCGGATTCACCAGCGTGTGGAACTCCACTCCTTCCTCTCTGGCGTGATGAACCTCCTCGGCGCGCGCCGGCATCTCGGCCTCGGAGCGGCGGTAGAGGAGCAGGGCCTCCTTCGCACCCATGCGCAGCGCCGTGCGGATCGAGTCGAGTGCCGTGTTGCCGCCGCCGACCACCGCCACCGTCTTGCCGCGGCAGTCGAAAACCGGCTCGTCGTACTCGGGGAAGCGCCAGGCCTTCATGAGATTGACCCGCGTCAGGAACTCGTTGGCCGAGCACACGCCAGTGAGATGCTCGCCGGGGACGCCGAGGAACCGCGGCAGGCCCGCGCCGGTCGCCACGAACACGGCGTCGTAGCCTTCTTCCTGGAGCAGCTCGTCGATCGTGACCGTCCTGCCGACCACCACGTCCGTCTCCGTCTCGACACCCATACGCCGCAGGTTTTCGACCTCCTGGCGCACGATCTCCTTGGGCAGCCGGAACTCCGGAATGCCGTAGACGAGCACGCCGCCGATCTCGTGCAGCGCCTCGAAGATCCGCACTCCATGGCCGCGCTGAATCAGCTCGCCGGCCGCGGAGAGCCCGGCGGGACCGCTGCCGACGATCGCCACGCGGCGACCGGTCGGCGGGTCCATCTTCGGCAGGCCCACGGCGCCGACCTGGCGCTCGTAATCGGCGACGAAGCGCTCCAGGTGGCCGATCGCCAAAGGCGCGCCGCGCTTGCCGAGCAGGCAGGCGCCTTCACACTGATCCTCCTGCGGACAGACGCGGCCGGTCACGGCCGGCAGCACGTTGTCCTCGCGGATCTTGGCCGCGGCCGCGAGATACTCGCCGTCATAGACGAGCTGCACGAAGTCGCGGACCTGCACGCCGACCGGACAACCCTTTACACAGGTCGGGTTCGCGCACTCCAGGCAGCGCAGGGCCTCGCCCGCGGCGTGCCGCGGATCGAAACCGAGATTGACCTCGGCGAAATCGTGCGCCCGCTGCTCCGGCTCACGGGCCGGCATGTCCACGCGCGGCAGCTTGATCCTCTCCTTCGTGGTCGGGCGCGAAGCCGTGGCGGTGGTCATGGCCGTGCCTCCGCGCGGCAGCCGCCGCGGGCATGATGCAGCGCCTCTCCGGGATCGGCAAGAAAACTTTCCAGCGACTCTCTTTCAGGATTTCTATAGGCGGCGTTGCGCTGCTGGAGCACACGGAAGTCCACCTCGTGTGCGTCGAACTCCGGGCCGTCGACACAGGCGAAACGGCTCTCGCCGCCGACCTGGACTCGGCAACCGCCACACATGCCGGTGCCGTCCACCATCACCGGATTGAGGCTCACGATCGTGGGAATGCCGTGCGGCCGGGTGGCCTCGGCCACGGCGCGCATCATGGGGATCGGACCGATGGCGATCACCCGGTCGACCGGCTCGTCCGCGATGCGGGCCGTGAGCGGTCCGGTCACCAGGCCGCGATATCCATAGCTGCCGTCGTCCGTGGTCACGATCAGCAGATCGCTCACCGCGCCGAGCTCCTCTTCGAGGATCAGGAGATCGCGGCTGCGCGCACCGAGGATCGTGATCACCCGGTTGCCGGCCTTCTTGAGCGCCACCGCGCTGGGGTAGGCGATCGCGGCGCCCACGCCGCCGCCTACCACGACCACGGTGCCGAAGCGCTCGACGTCGGTCGGCCGGCCGAGCGGACCCACGAGATCGAGCAGCGAATCGCCGGCCTCCAACAGATTCATGAGCTTCGTGGTCTTGCCGATTCCCTGAACGATCAAGGTCACCGTCTCGTCCTCGGTGGACGAATCGGCGATGGTGAGCGGGATGCGCTCGCCTTCCTCATGGATGCGAACGATCACGAACTGACCGGGCTTGCGCTTGCGCGCCACCCGGGGGGCCTCGATCCGGAAAAGCTTCACATCCGGAGCGAGGAAGCGGGCTTCGACGATCGGGAACATGGGAATGGTATCTCCTCTCCGCCAGCGCGGACGCTGTGCCACGCTGGCAAAGAGGCTATCCGGAGAGGGCAGGCCGGCGCGCCATGCGCAGGGGCGGGAGGAAACGCCCGCCCCTGCGGGTGGCTTCCTACTTTCGCTTTGACGTGAAGACGCCGTTCGGTTGCAGGAAGATCATGGCCGTGACCTTGCCGTCCTGCTCGTCGAAACGGACGCGGAAGCTTCGGGCCTCCTGCAGACTGAATTCGCCGCCAAGCTCCGGCACCAGGTGATACTGCGGCTGGCCGGGCACGTTGACCGTCAGCACGTTGCCGGCGAGCTGGACCGAGATCGTCTGGCCCGTCAGGTCGTAGTCGCCGACGAAGCGCGCGAGGTAGGCGATGTCGGACAGGCGGGCGTCCGGCTTCTTCTCGAACGTGATCCCTTCCGCCAGGGTCGGCTCGAAGTTCGTCTTCACGGCCACCACGTTGCCGCGCGTGTCGGTCTCGAAGAGGAATTTCTGATCCTCGAAAATCGGCGGCTCGACACCCTTGCCGCCGTTGAACGTTTCATAATGCCAGTGCTCCAGCGGCGACGTCATGTGGTTGTAGGTGACCTGGAGTGTCTTTCCCTGGGGGCCCGCGACCTCGACGCGCAGCGGGCCGTAGGCCGGGTGGAAGTAGTCGCCGGCATACTCCTCCAACTTGTGCGCGGGCTTGGTGCCGGGCCTGCGCAGCTCCTCCTTCTTGGCCTCGGCCGCCTTCACTTCCGATCGAGCGCGGTCGCGCAGAGCAAGCATCTCGCCGTTCCAATCGATCGCCGGCTCCAGCTTGAGCAGTCGATCGATCGTGTGGCGGACGAGCAGCTCGGGCACGCCCGTGCCGTTCTTGTTAGTGAGGATCACCATACCCAGGCCGTCCTGGGGGAGCAGGGTGACCAGCGCCGAAAAGCCGTCGATGTTGCCGCCGTGCTCCACGCGCAGGTGGCCGCGGAAGGTGTCGATGAACCAGCCCATGCCGTAGGAAGGCTGCGACAGCTCGGGCCGTTCGGGGGCCTGGTCGATCACCATGTGCGGCGAGTGGATGTCCGCCAGCGTGGCCGCACCGATGATCTGCTTGTCACCCACCTTGCCGCCCGACAGATGAACCTGGACCCACTTCGCCATGTCGCGCGCCGAGGCGTTGATCGATCCCGCGGGACCCATGTTCGTGATCACGCGGAAGGGGATGAGCTTGACCGTCTCGTCCTCCGGTTGATCCCCTTCCTGGGCGTAGGGCAGCGCGAAGTCCGCGGCCTTCTGCGAGTCCTCGACCGAGAAATTGGCGCCGGTCATGCCGAGAGGTCCGAAGATCCGCTCGCGCACGTTGTCCTCCCAGCTCTTTCCGGTGACCTGCTCCACCAGATAGCCGGCGGTGAGGAACATGAAGTTGTTGTACTGGAACCGCTCGCGCAGCGTGTACGTCGGCTTCATGTAGGGGAGCCGTTCGATCAACTGCTTGCGGGTGAGATCGGTCGCGTTGTACCAGGAGAAGTCGTGGCGCGGCAGGCCGGAACGGTGGGTGACGAGATCGCGCGGCGTCATCAGCTCGGTCGCGGTCCGGTCGTAGAGCTTGAAGCCGGGCAGGAACGTGGACACCGGCTTGTCCCAATCGAGCTTGCCCTCGTCGACCAGCGTGCCCATGACGAACGTGGTGAACGCCTTGGTGCTGGAGCCGATGGCGAACAGCGTGTCCTCGGTCACCGGCAGCTTCTTCTCGCGGTCGCGGTAGCCGAAACCTTTCTGAAAGATCACCTCGCCGTCCTTCACGATGGCGACCGCAAGGCCGGGAACGTGCCAGGCGTCGATCATCCCCTGCACGAGCTGGTCGTAGCCTTCGAGCTCCTTCCGGGCCGCGTCTGCGCCACTCGCTCCGCGCTCGACGGAGAAGGGGAAGGTGGCGCCGTTCTGCGAGAAGTCGCCGGCGATCTTGCCGCCGTCGAGCTTGCCCTTGAACGTGGGCGTGCCCGGTATGCCCTGGATCTCGAACATGGCCTCGTTCGCGGTAAGACCGATGTTGATCAGTGGGAGATCCTTGGCATTCTGGAGAGGGATGGAGATGTCGCCCTTCCAGGCGTCTCCCTCCTGCTGGAAGTCGAGGTTGATGCCGAGCTTCTGGCCGGGCAGCTCGATGGCGCCCTCCCAGTGTCCGGCGAGGGTTGTCGTTGGAGCCGCCGCCTGGCCGAAGGCGGCCGGCGCGAGAAGGGACAGCAGCGCGAGCGCCGCGAAAGTCTTTCTTGTCATGAGGGAACCTCCATGTGGTCCTATCCTCCTTTTACGCAGACCCGGAGGGAAAGGTTCGTGAGAGAATCCGGGAGCACCCGGGAGACCAACATGAGATCACCCTTCGCCGTCGCCATCCTGCTCCTGCTGATCGCCTTCACGGCGCTCACGATGGCTCTCGCGGGCGCCCAGGAACCCGAACCCCTCACCGCCCTGGAGCGGCTCGTGGCCGAGAACCAGGACTTCGATCGGATCGAGCCCGGAGAGCTGCGCGACGGCCTGCCGGTGCCCGCCTGGCTGCGCGTGGCCTGGCGCCGGGAGCACCCGGACGGGCCCTACCCGTTGATCCTCAAGGAGGTCCACGAATGGATGCTCGCCCATCCGGAACTCGTGCCGCCCGAGCCCGGACCCGTGTACGCGCCGCGGCGCAAGGCGAGGGTCGGTGCCAACCGGCGCGTCTCCGGCTCCTGGCCCACCCCGATCAACGAGTCCGACGTCCAGGTCGACCGCTGGCACCCCGACCGCGTCCTCGTCGCCTCGAACGACATCGCGGGCAGCGGCCGGCTGGCCGTGTTCTACTCCCGGGACGGCGGCGCGAGTTGGGGCCGCAGCTACCTTCCGTTCGTGGAGAACGACTCCATCCACGCCGACCCCACCGTCGACTGGTCCTCCGACGGCACCGCCTGGGCCACCACCGCGGCGGTCCAGGTCAACCCCCTGTTTTTTCGCCTGCGCGTCTACCGGTCCACCGACGGCGGCGCCACCTGGGCCTATGAAGCCACGCCGTCCGGCGACGAAGACCGGACCGACAAGCAGATGACCTGGATGGACCACTCGTCCCAGTCGCCCTACAGGGACACCTTCTACGCGGTCTGGCGCGGCCGCAACGGGGCGTTCCTGAACCGGCGGGTGCCTGGAAAAGGTTGGGGCAGGCCCGTCCAGCTCAACGGTGCGGAGAGCCTCGACACCCTCGGCGCCGACGTCACCGCCAACGCCAAGGGGCGCGTCTTCGTGATGTGGCCGGAGCCCGTCAACCGCGGAATCTACATGGTCCAGTCCGGCAACGGCGGCGCGGCGTGGACGGCTCCCAGGCTTGTGGGCTCGACCTACGGGATCTATCAGATGATCGTGCCGGCCGTGGCCGAGCGCCGGATGCTGATCTATCTCGTGACCGGCGCCTACGCCCGTGGGAAGAAGAGCCTGATCCATGCCGCCTGGGCCGACCTTTCCGGCGCGCCTGGCTGCCGGGTCAGCGAGGATGCGCCGGGCAAGGACGTGGCGTCGGCCTGCAAGACCCGGATCTGGTACCTGCGCTCCGCGGACGGCGGCAGGACCTGGAGCGCGCCGCGGAAGATCAACGATCAGAGCGCGAAGAACGATCAGTTCGCGCCGGCCCTGGCCGTCGATGAGACGACCGGCGCGCTGGCACTGATCTATTACGACACCATCGCGGACCCGGGCCGGAAGAAGACCCACGTTTACTATCAGTCGTCCTACGACGACGGCACGACCTGGATGAAGCCGCTGCGGGTCACCACGCAGCCGACCGACGAGACCCGCGATGGTTCGGACGGGCGGCAGTACGGCGACTACAACGGTCTTTCAGGCTACGCCGGTCGCTTCTTCCCGACCTGGACCGATCGTCGCACGAATACCCCGGAGGAGATCTGGACGGCGACCGTCCGGGACGATCGGTAGAAACCCTCCGGACACCTCGTGGCCGTTACGCGCCGTCGCCCACGGGGTTGATCCACGTGGGCAACGCGCGCACGGCCTTGGTGGCGTGGCTCTCCGTGCGCTCGCGAGGAGGCACGTTCGTCTGGCGCCTGGAGGATCTCGACCCGCCGCGGGTCGTCCCCGGCATGGCCGAGGCCGCCATGGAGGATCTGCGCTGGCTCGGTCTCGACTGGGACGAGGGGCCGGATGTGGGAGGCCCGCACGCGCCGTACATCCAGTCCCTGCGATCGGCCGCCTATGAAGAGGCCGTCGACCGCCTGAACGCGGCCGGCCGCCTCTTCCCTTGCCGGCGCTCGCGCAAGGACCTCCAGACCCTCGCCTCGGCACCGCACGGACCGGAGGGGGGAGCGCCATACCCGGCCGCCTTCCGTCCCGAGCGCCTGGACCCTGACTGGCTCGACCGGCTCCGGTCGCTGGAGAAGCCGGACGCGGCCCTCCGATTCCTGGTCCACGATCGACCCGTGGAATGGACCGATCGTGTCCAAGGTTCGCAGATCGACCGCGTGGACCAGACCGTGGGCGACTTCGTGCTCAAGCGCCGCGACGGTCTCTGGGCTTATCAACTCGCCGTGGTGGTGGACGACCTCCTGATGGAGATCGACGAGGTGGTCCGAGGCGCCGACCTGCTGGACTCGACCGCCCGCCAGATCCAACTCATCGAATCCCTGGGAGGGAAGGTGCCCGCCTACGCCCACGTTCCCCTCGTCGTGAACGCCCAGGGGGAAAAGCTTTCCAAGCGGGACGCGGGCCTGACCCTCCGCTCGCTGAGGGAGTCCGGCATGCGGCCGGAGTCGCTGGTGGGATATTTCGGTTGGAGCCTGGGCCTTCTGGACCGACCCGAACCGTTGGCTGCGGAGGATCTTCGCAGTCGGTTCACCTGGGAGAAGATAGGGAAGGAGCCGTGGAGGCTGCCGGAAGCTCTCGGAGCCTCGTTATCAAGGGGCGATCGTGCCTTGGGCGTCATGGAGGCAATATAAGCCCTCGGGATAAACATTCGGGCACGTAAGGTGTCTCCTGGTTGAAGTGCATCGACAGGCTACATGGAAGTGTGGCATGCGCATTTTCCCAACTAGAAAGAAGGGAGGACATATGGCACTTCAATCCAAGATCCGCTACTTACTACTGGCTTGTATTCTCGGTGCGGCTCCCATGCATGGGCAGATGGTTGAGCTTACGCGGTCAACTGACATGGTCACTTCGGGTCGACTCTTAGACTCGGACGTCGAATTTAAGTCAACGATCGACTCGGCGGGCTTCGGCATAGTTGAGATTCGACTCCCGAGAGTAAATATTCGTGCCGAGCTCAACTACCCTATCCGTCAGCTCTCGGTGAAGAGCCTCTCTCCTTCTGGCAATGAAGAATTGGAATTGGGTGACGAGGATGTGGCTGCCATTGCTTTATTGCAGCGAGCATTAGTCTCTCTTCCGCCTAATTCCAATTTGGAGCGCTTGCTCAGAACGCTCAATTTTCTTTCGGCTTATCCGTCTGGCTTGGTAGTGAATGTCACATCCCCCGGGAGACAAGGGATTACAACCATTTCTTCTCTATGCGGCAGTACTGGCAAGAGCAAGACAGGAACTTACGACGTGGATGGTAAGAATTTCAGTGAAACTGCTCAAGTGGGGCCCTGCTATTCACAGTCAAACGAATGCCTAGGTCGATGCGGGCCAGGCTGTTCGTCCCCGCCAGACGCGACAATTCAAGTTTTTGCCCAAGACTGTTTAAATCATGACTTTTGCACCAGGCGGACAGGTACTATATTAGGTGAATGCTCCGACGAATGGGCAGCTGCAAGCGACGATTTTCTTTTTGGAAAGGATTGTGGAGATCTGGATGGTAAGTGGGTTGATAGTTATTCCTACAAGTGGAATATCAGCCAGGCGGCGTCTGGCTTAGTTGTGGGAAAAACTGACTCTACAAAATGTTCTACTCGTTCAGTGAACGGAAGGCATTCGGGCGCACAGGTTACTTTAACGGCACGCCTTAAGAAGCCCAAGACGGGATGTTGCAGGGCTTTTACTTATACTGGTAAAGCGCAGTCCTGTAATATGGCGAGCGGTAGCTGGGAGAATGAATGTGGTTTAGAGGGCACATGGACTCTCGTGCGGAGTGGTAGTTCCGCGCAGCTTATATTCTTGGATGAGGAGGGAGAGCTTGTCTCGCCGGAGGATATAAACTAGCATAAGACATTCGGGACTTGAGCCGGACCTCTCGGACGCTTGCGCGAAGTGGGCGGTAAGCCCGTAGGCGACAGGCCGCGGCTCTCGCGTACCAAAGGAAAGATCCAAAGGAGCGGCCCATGTTTCAACTCGGCGCGTTAGCCCTGCTCTTGCTGCTGGCTGGCAATCCGACGGTGCAGCCGGCACCGGCTGTCCCTGTTGCAATCGAGCTAAAACAGGGGAGCCCGGACGAAGCGGCGACCCGCGACCAGTTGGTGCGCCTCCTGGGCTCCTATAACTTTGACCGCTGGATCTTTACTCGCAAGGTTCTCGTCGACGGCTCGAGAGTGATCCCTCACAGCCATCCCATCCTCACACTGAGCACGCGTCATTTGAAGGATGACGACCTGCTGGTCGCGACCTTCGTTCACGAGCAACTCCACTGGTATCTGGAGGAGAACGGCGAGCGCGCGAAGCCGGCTCTGCAGGAGCTTCGCCAGCTCTATCCCGATGCGCCAGCCGGCTTTCCTCAGGGCGCTGACAGCCAGGACTCGACCTACCAGCACCTGATCGTCTGCTACTGGGAGATCCAGGCAGCCCAGGAGTTGCTCGGAGAGCTCCGCGCGTTTCAGGTCGCGCGGTTCTGGTCGAACGATCACTACATGTGGATCTACGGCAAGGTCCTGGACGAGGGATACAAGATCGGTCCCCTGACTCGCAAGCACGGCCTCATTCCCGATGCACGGCGACGCTGAGGACCATGGAGAAACGGAATCGCAGGCTGGGACACTCTGTGTAACCCCGGGAGGGGTTGGTTCGCCAGAGAGGCCATATGCCCATACACGCCGCGAAGAGTCCGTCGTCCACCCAGAAGAAAGGCCAGTCCGCGAAGCCGCCGAAGTCGTCGACGCTGAAGCCTCCCGCCGCCGCGGAGTGGGAGATCGCGCCCGAGTCCACGGCGCCCTTGGCGGTGGCGCCAGCCCGCTCGTTTGCCGGAATCCCGCTCTTTCCCGTTCAGCGCCAGCAGGATGCGTCCCTGCCGGATGAGGTCTCCGAAAGCCTGTTTTCCCGGGTGAGCGCCCGGCGTGGCCAGGGACAGGGGCTGCCCAAGGTGTCTCGCGAGCGGATGGAGCAGGGATTCGGAGTCGACCTCCGGCCGGTACGCATCCATACGGACGCCGAAGCCGGCCGGCTGGCGCGGTCGGCGCAGTCCAGAGCGTTCGCCAGCGGCTCCGACATCTATTTCGCCCCGGGAGCGTTCCGTCCCGGCTCGCCGGCCGGCGACCGGCTTCTCGCCCATGAGGTCGCGCACGTCGTGCAGCAGGCGACCGAGGCCGTGCCGCGCGGCGTCCATCCGGCCGGCGACCGTTACGAGGTGGCCGCTGACCGCGCCGCGGACAGGGTCCTGTCCGGCCGGAGCCGCCCGGGCCCGGTTCCCTCCCGCCTGACGCCCGGGACCGTCCCGACCTCTCCGGTCATTCAGCGCGAGATCGTCTTCGAGGCCGGCCTCATGCAGGGGCTCACCACCGGGAAGACCGGATATCCGGACGTGTTCTTCGAGTTCCTGCAGGGCCTGCAGACCTATCTTGCCCTCTCCTATGAGACCAAGGGCGGCGCCGGCAAGGAAGCGACCATCTCGAAGCCCGAAAAATCCCAGTCGGGCGAGGAGTCGGTCAAGACGAAGTTCAAGGCGAACTATCAGAAGTATTACAAGGATTCGCCGGAAGCCCCCAAGCTGGCCGAGAAGGCGCTCGAAACCTGGTCCCAGGTCCGGCAGCAGGTGTTCGACGTGCTGGACTCCAAGACGATCAAGATCGGTACGATGTCGGACGATGCGCTGCCACGACTGGGGCAGGCACTGGTGAAGTCGCGGCGGGTCGAGCTGAACGTCAAGGACATCAGGAACATGACGACTTCGAGCCCGGAGGTTGCCAAGTCGTTCGACGGCTTCTGGACGATCCTGCACGAAATCCTTCACATCACCTTGGAGATCAAGGATGACGCGCCTTCGAACGCCAAACCCGTCGGCGAGATCGAGCCCTATCTCAACCCTTTGAGGATCGGCTTCGGTCTTCCCGCGCGCACCACCTACGGCGGCAACGAAGGAGGCAAGAGCGTCATTGGGTTCGAGAACGGAGGGAAGGTGACGTTCGCCAACCGCTAGCCAGATCTGCTGTAGAATCGGGTGGCTGATTTGCGAAGTCAATGACTTCTCAAGGGTTTAGGAGATCCGGAAATGACGCTTCTCATCTCTCGTCTCGTGCTTCTTGCCGGTCTCTTTTCGGCGGTTCCTGCGACCCCTGTCGAACCAGCGCCGACCTGGTTGCGGGCGTTCCTGATGGACGGCGAGGTCTGCTTCGAGCCGCCTCAGGCGATCAACTGGGAGAAGGCGGCCGAGCAGAGCTTCCACCGCTTCCCGCTGCAGAGCCCGGACCGCGCCACGCTCGCGGCGCAGTGGAACGAGGTGACGCGAAGCTCCATGTTCCAGTTCTCGGCTCCTTTGCCCGACGGTCTCTCCGGTTCCGACTTCACACTCCTTGCCGAAGCGGGTTTGCAGACGATCCATCCGCGGCATCTGCGCGGCGAGGTGCTCTACAAACTGGACCGGCCGGATGCCGCGCCCAAAGCGCCCGTGCTCACCGGTTACGTCTGCGGCGTTGCCGATGCGCCTGTTTCGGATGCCGGCTTCATCACGACACGGTCGCTCCAGGCCGGCGAGGCCTACAAGTCGCCGGTCCCCCCTGCCGAGGACGAACCGAGCGCGGTCAAGGCGGCTTTCACGGTCGTGGACCGCGCCACCGGCGCTGCCTTTCTCTTTGTCCGGCGCGCTCCGGATAAGGCATGCAGCGGCCTCTGCTGCGAGTACTCCTATGATCTCTTCTCGATGAAGCCCGAGCTCACGCGCGTTCTCGCCAATGCCTACTCCTGCGACCTATGATCTGAGACCCCGCTGATGACGATCGAGAACATTTCCGACACCGCGCGCTGGGTGGCCGTGTACCGGGCGATGGAGACCGCCCGGCCGGACGCGATCTTCAAGGATCCGTTCGCGGACCGGCTGGCGGGCGAGCGCGGCCGCGTGATCCTGAAGGAGATGCCGAAGGGAGAGGCCTACGCCTGGCCGATGATCGTGCGGACCGCGCTGTTCGACGAGCTCATCCTCGACGCTGTCCGCAAGCGCAACGCGGACCTCGTGGTCAATCTCGCCGCCGGTCTGGATGCGCGGCCGTGGCGATTGCCTCTGCCGCCTTCGCTCCACTGGGTGGACGTCGATCTGCCCGGAATTCTCAACTACAAGACCGAGGTCCTGCGGGACGAGAAGCCCGTCTGCCGCTACGAGGCGGTGGTCGCGGATCTCACGGACCTGGAGGCGCGGCGCGCCCTGTTCGCCCGGCTCGGTGCGGGTGCGTCGCGCGCCGTCGTGGTGACCGAGGGACTGCTCATCTATCTGACGGCGGAGCAGGTGGCATCGCTCGCGATCGATCTGCACGCGCAGCCGAGCTTCGCGGAATGGATTCTGGACCTGGGCAGTCCGCAACTCCTCAAGCTCATGGAGCGCACCTGGGGGAAGCAACTGGCGGCGAGCGGCTCGCCCTTCCAGTTCGCTCCGGAAGAGGGCACGGAATTCTTCAGGCCTCAGGGCTGGCGCGAGGCGGAATACCGATCGGTCTGGGAAGAGGCCCAGCGCCTCAAGCGCACGATGAAGCTGGCCTGGCTCTGGAACGCGATCGGACGGTTCTATCCGAAACGGGCCCGCGATCGGTTCCGGCGCTTCTCCGGATTCGTGCGGCTCGAGCGGGTATGATGGGCCCATGAGCGACACCGCCCCGTTCCCTCGCACGCTTCGCATCGGCATTCTCGTGTTCGACGGCTTCGAGCCGATCGATGTGTGGGGATTCACCGAGGCGTTCAGCATTTCGCGCTTCATCGGCACGAATTACGCCAGCCCGCCGCCGTATCCATTCGAGGTGGTGCTCATCTCGAATCAGGTCAAGCCGGACAAGAAAGGTGCCACGCCGGCGCCGGTGAAGAGCCTCAACGGTCCGCGGGTTGCCCCGGATTCCTTCCGCGACGAGGCTCTCGAACAGAAGCTCGATCTGTTGATGATTCCCGGCGGCAACGGCACGCGTGCCCTGCTCGCCGACGATCATCCCAAGGAGCGAAAGGCGCTTCTCGAGTGGGTGCGGTCGATGGACAAGCGGGTCGAGATGATGACTTCCGTCTGCACCGGGGCCGCGATCCTCGCGGCGGCCGGGCTCCTCGACGGCAAGCCGGCGGCCACCAATCATCAGGCCTTCGCCTGGGTGACCGGATTCGGACCGCGAGTCCTCTGGGACAACGTTTCGCGCTGGGTCGACGCGGGCCGCTATGTCACCTCCGCCGGCGTCTCCTCCGGGACCGACATGGGTTTCTATCTGGTCAAGCGCCTCGCCGGCCGTGCCGTCGCCGAGGTGGCCGCCCAGGCCGCTGAATACGACTGGCACCGCAACCCCGAAGAGCCGATCTTCTATCCGCAGCAGGCCGAGGTGCCGGGCTCCCGATAGAAAGTCACCGCGGCAGCGAGACCGTGACCTCGGTGCCGCGTCCGGGCGTGCTCTCGATCCCGACGTCGCCGCCGTGGGCCAGCACCAGCTTGCGGGCGATCGGGAGGCCGAGGCCGGAGCCGCGCGAGCCGCTTCCTTTCTGAAAGCGCTCGAAGACGCGCGGCAGATCCTCCGGCGCAATGCCTTCGCCGCTGTCGCGCACGCGGATCAGCAGGCGCTGCGGTTGCGCCTCGATACCGATCGAAACGATGCCCTCGGCCGGCGTGTGGCGCACCGCGTTGGCGAGCAGGTTGAGCAGGACCTGGCGGATGCGCACCGGGTCGGCTTCGATCGCGGGAAGCTCCGCGGGCACCTCGACGACGATCGGCCGCGGCTGCGCCGCCGCGACGTCGCGCACGAGATCGCCCAGATCCACCGGCTCCTTGATCAGCTCGAGAGCGCCGGCCTCGGCGTGCGCCAGGGTACCCAGGTCGTCGACCAGCCGCGAAAGGTGGCGCGTCTCGTCGAGCAGCTCCGCGAAACGGGCTTCGTCGCGCGGGTAGACGCCGTCGAGCATCCCCTCGATGCGGCCCTGCAGGATGGCCAGCGGCGTCCGCAATTCGTGGGCGACGTCCGCCATCAACTGCCGGCGCAGGCGGTTCTGCTCGGCGAACGCTCCGGCGAC
>JACZDC010021546.1_pt1 | contig 14049 bp, 10 predicted proteins | sample 8641791 | NCBI WGS metagenome assembly JACZDC01 (sample SAMN15324613, study PRJNA640507) | soil metagenome | isolation source: intercropping peanut in the second line | place: China: Luxin town, Laibin City, Guangxi Province | collected 2019-07-25 | depth 10cm m
GAGCTCTACGGCTCCCTGGCCCTGACCGGCAAGGGCCACGGCACGGACCGGGCCGTGCTGATCGGCCTCGAAGGCGAGAGCCCGGAAGGCGTGGACCCTTCCTGGATGCCCGCACGCGTCGCCGAGATTCGCCGCACCGGCCGGATCCAACTGCTAGGTAGTCATGAGATCCCCTTCGACGAGAAGGCCGATCTCCTCTTCAACCGCCGCGACCTTCTCCCGCTCCACTCGAACGGCATGCGCTTCACGGCCCTGAACGACGGGGGAGAGCCGATCGCGGACCGGGTCTACTACTCGGTCGGCGGCGGCTTCGTGGTGAGCCAGGACGCGGCCGGCGAGGACCGCCTCGTCGAGGACACCACTCCGGTGCCCCATCCGTTCGTGAGTGGCGAGCACCTGCTCGACCTCTCCGAGACCACCGGCAAGGACATCTGGCAGCTCATGCTGGAGAACGAGACCGTCTGGCGGCCCGAGGCCGAGGTGCGCGCCGGGCTTCTCAAGATCTGGGAAGCGATGAAAGCCTGCGTCGAGCGTGGATGCCAGCAGGAAGGCGTCCTGCCCGGCGGTCTCAAGGTCCCGAGGCGCGCGCCGCAGCTCTTCCGCGAGCTGGCCTCCCGGCCGGAGGACGCGCTCAAGGACCCGCTGACCGTGCTCGATTGGGTGAACCTCTACGCCCTGGCCGTCAACGAGGAGAACGCGGCCGGCGGCCGGGTGGTCACGGCGCCGACCAATGGCGCGGCGGGCATCGTTCCGGCCGTCCTCCACTACTACCGCAAGTTCACCCCGGGCGCGGACGAGGAGGGGGTGATCCGCTTCCTGCTCACGGCGGCGGCGATCGGCATCCTCTATAAAGAGAACGCCTCCATCTCCGGCGCCGAGGTGGGCTGCCAGGGGGAGGTGGGCGTGGCCTGCTCCATGGCCGCGGCCGGCCTGACGGCGGCGCTCGGCGGCACCAACCCGCAGGTCGAGAACGCCGCCGAGATCGGCATGGAGCACAACCTGGGACTGACCTGCGACCCGGTCGGCGGCCTGGTCCAGATCCCCTGCATCGAGCGCAACGCCATGGGATCGGTGAAGGCGATCAACGCCTCCCGCATCGCGCTGCGCGGCAACGGCTCGCACAAGGTCTCCCTCGACCGGGTCATCAAGACCATGCGCGAGACCGGCGCCGACATGAAGACCAAGTACAAGGAGACCTCGCGCGGCGGTCTCGCCATCAACGTGATCGAGTGCTGAGAGGCCGCCGGCGATATAGACTGGTCCCGCAGTCCCGGACCTACATTTCAGTGTGAGGAGGGTTCTATGTTGGCCAGTGACAAGCTGATCCAGGCGTTCAACCAGCAGATCGGGAACGAGATGGGCGCCTCCATGCAATACATCGCCATCGCCTCCTACTTCGACTCGGAGACCCTGCCGGAGCTGGCGAAGTTCTTCTACCAGCAGTCGGAGGAGGAGCGGCAGCACGCGATGCGTTTCGTGAAGTTCATCAACGACGTGGGCGGCCGGGTGGTGATCCCGACCCTGCCTGCGCCGCAGGCCGACTTCGACTCGGCCGAGGACGCGGTCGGCAAGGCCGTGACCTGGGAGGAGGAGGTCACCCGCCAGATCTACGACCTGGTGGAGATTGCCAAAGAGGACAAGAACTACGTCGGCGTCCGTTTCCTCGACTGGTTCGTGGAGGAGCAGCTCGAAGAGGTCACGACCATGACCGACCTCCTCGCCGTCCTCCGTCGCGCCGGTCCGGACCGTCTGCTGTTCGTCGAGGAGTATTTGTCGCGGCGCGGCCGGGCGGCGCTGGAGAGTCCGGCGGCTCCGGGCGGTGGGGCGGGGGAGTAAGAGACTCTTCCGGTCGATAGGCTTTAGAGGTGCAGGGTTTGCACCGCTAAAGCCTATCGGTGGTAATTCTTAAGTTTTCGATCTTTTCCACAGGAGAGAGGTCCACTACCTGAGTCGCGAACAGAGAGAGAAGTTGTAGGTTCTTGAGATTTGCCAAAGGTGATAGGTCTACCACCGCGGTCCGATCCAGGTTGAGAACCTGCAGGTTTTTGAGATTCATCAGGGGCGAAAGATCGACCACTGCGCTTCCAGCTAAATAGAGAAACTCTAAATGTTCAAGGTTTGCCAAAGGAGAGAGATCCGCCACTGGAGTTCTCGCTAGAGAAAGAGCTTCTAGCTGTTTTAAATTTCCAATAGGCGAGATGTCCTCTGCATTAATTCCGGTCAAGTCGAGAACCTTTAGGTTCTCAAAATTTTCTATAGGTGATAGGTCTGCGACCTGATACCTTATTCCTTCAGCAATGGTTTCACCCTTGATCAATGTCTCTTGGATCCACTTGATCTCCAAGGGATTCACGGCGTGAGCCAACTCCGAGATCACGGTCGATCGGCGATCTCCGAGAAATCGCCGGAGCGCTTGTCGTGCCTCAGGGGTGCTGATTAACCGGAGGGCTCGGATGGTTGCGGCGGCTTCGGTGTCTGTAAGATCTTCTCTGTTGACGAGGAAGGACACAGCTGCATTACCACCGATTGCCAAGGCCTCAGCGTCCTCCATTGTGCGAGGAGGAAACAGATTTGTAGAGAACTCCTGCAAGCGGATGTCGAGTTTCTCTTCGACGTAGAGAGCTGAGGCCCGGCATTTCAGAGCCATGAGTTGCTTCGCCCGAAGTCCGCCGTGGTTTATGCTCCAGCCACGTTCCAGAATTTTTTGGATGACCTTTGTCGCAAAGCCTCGCCGGTCTGCTGCCACCGCGAAAAGGACAACTGGCTGCCAAGACGGATCGAGGGCGTGCTTGGCCAGAAGGCCCGCGGCATCTGCAGCCGCAAAGTAGTCGCCCGCTAAGAGTTCTTTGAATGCATTGTGGATGAAGCTGATCTCCCCTGGGGACTCCTCGCGAAGAATGCCGCTCCGCTCCACTAGAGACTCGGTGATGACGGCGGCGTCGCCAGCCGAGTGGCCGGGGAACTGCTGGAGCGCTTTTCCAATCTGTTCTTGCACCTCCTGTGTCGCGAGCGAGAAGTATTCGTTGAGCACCATATGGTGGGCCAGTTCCTGTACCGCAGCTCGCTTCTGGGGATAATCCAGGCGGCGGTAAGGCTCTGAAACCCGTCGAGATTGAGGCCGCTCTCCCGTTCCCGCCGGTGGAGGAGAGCGTGACAGAGGTCTTCGCAGAGTTGGCGCTGTCGTTCGGGTAGCTTTTGCCGACGATCCCGGTACAGGCCGCAGATCATGGCACAGAGGAGAGGATTGGTGGCAAGGCGCGCGACCTCGGGATTTTTCTCGAGTTCCCTGGTAAGAGAGGCGGCCGTCTCAGCTAGGTCTGTGGCCGCCTTGCCGCGTGCCTTTAGCTCGTCACCGACGGCCTCGTGCCAACGGGCGATGAACCTCGTCCGGTCCAGGTCGGAGAGGGGGTTGATCCGTGCTTCGTGAAAGCCGAGACTTATGAGCCAGTTCGGATCCACGGCTTTGGGCCGAGTGCTGACGACGAAATACGTCTCCGGATATTGGTTGACGAGTTCAACGATGCTGCGGCGGGTTGCTTCCCTGTGGGCGTTGGGAATCTCGTCGATTCCGTCGAGAAGCAGAAGTGCACGCCCATTCTTGAGAATAGATTTGACCCAGTCCGCGGGCGGACCACCCAGGGCCTGGGTCACGTGCTCCGGGAAGTCGTCCGGACTTGGAAGAGAGCCGGCTTTGCACTGCCGCAGACGAATCAGAAAGGGAACTCGACTCCTCCAGGACGGCTCCCTGGAGTCTTCCCAGGCCTTCTCTTTACGCAGAGGTTGAAGAACTACTCTTCAACTCCAGATACCGCCCGCATGGCTGCCCAGCGGAACAGGGTACTTTTGCCGGTACCGGCATCTCCCCGGATCAGGAGTCGCCCTTTCCGAGCACTGAGCCTGTCGAATAAGGCTTCCGCAGGGAGAGACTCGGAGCTTTCTCCGGACCGGCTCTCTAGGTTCAGAGAGATATACGCGACGGAGAGCTTCTGGGAACGGGCCTCCGGTGGTAGATCAATGCCGAAGATCTCCAAGTAATCGAGATTCCTCTGAACGGCGAGCCGGTAGTCGATTTCGTACTCCTGTGCCTTCTTATCGAGGGCCTCGGCGCCAACGGTCTTTTCGATCTTGCGCACTGCTGCGAGTGTCTCATCGACACTGGTGGTGACTCTGGAGAGTTGTTGAAGGCTCCTGGCGGCGAAGGCCTCCTCGAACTGAGGAAGGCGGGAGGCGATCTCGACCAGTTGGCGCACCGAACGCTCCAGGGCTCGCTCGTAAAGCTCATCTTCCGCCCCGGAGAGTTGCGAGGGGAGATTCCGCTTCTGCTTGAGCTCGGCCAGGATGGCCCCCGAATCCAGATTCCTCTCAACCAAAAAGCGGGAATTCGTCAGGCCGCCCAGAGTCGATTCCAGAGCCAGGACTACTGCCTCCACGTTGACTTGGCCTTGCTGCTCGGCCCGTTCGAAGAGGGGGAGAAGCTCCCGGGCCATGCGGTCGCAGAGCTCTTCGCGCTCTCGTTTGGCTTTTTTCTGGTCGGCGGCGCCCTGAATCCGGCCCTTGAAGATATCGACCACGTCGCCAATGATTGCCGTCGTGCCTCCTTTGCCGAGCCAGGATTCGACGAGAAGCTTGGTGAAGCGAGAGCCCAGATTGATGACCAGCAGGTCGGCGAGTGCGCTCATGGAGATCCCTTGAGAAGCGTTTCGACAGATTCTATCCCGAGGCTTGAGTGCTGACCATAATTGAGCCGCCGAGATCAAAGTTGCCCCCCAAGCCTCTGAAGGAGGCTGAGATCCAGCCCAGGGCCGAGGCCGCAGGCCGACGCCCTGGGATTCAAAGACACCAATCCCTTTCAGCCCTGAAGGGGGCTGGAGAGTTCCCGCGACAACTCTCTCCAGCCCCTTCAGGGCTGAAAGGGGGTGGGTAGATTTCCCGGATCCCGGGGTATCGCGCCTGCGGCGCTCCAACCCCGGGCTGGCTCTCAGCCTCCTTCAGAGGCTTGAATTTCACGCCCCCTTCTCCCGGCCGGGTTCTCCGTCGCAACGTCACCGTCTCCGTTGCAACCCCACCTTCCCTGTTGCAACCTTCCCGTCGCGGTTGCGGCTTCGCCGTCTCGGTTGCAATGGAGCCTTCGCCGTTGCAATATCACCTTCTCTGTTGCGATACGTTGAGACCGCGTTGCAAAATCGCAACAGATTGCAACGGAGACGGTGATATCGCCACGGCGAATCGTCTCTGTTGCCATTCAGGGTTGCTCGTTGCAACTGACACGTGTGCGTTGCAATTTGGTCCTCCCTGTGGCTAGTCAGCCTTCTCGGTTGCAACACACCCTTGCCTTGCAACAGAGACGTTGATGACGCGGCGATTTCCTCTTCTCCGTAGCAACTTGCCCCTGATGGCCGCCTGCGGAAAGTACGGCGGGACGGCCTATCTCAGACTTTTGCAAAGCGATCCAGATTGTTGCAAACTTATCCGGCTTGTTGCAAAGAGGGGAGGAGCGCAGGATGAGCAGGAATCTTTCCGTCGCACAGATCCTCGCGGACCTGGAGACGCAGATCGCGTACTTCGAAGCGCAAGCGCCGTTCCATGCTCGGCAGGAGGCGTTTCATCGGGCGGAGCGGGAGCGTTGCGAGGGCGAGTTGGAAAAGCTGCGGGAGCGCTATGAGGCGTTCAAGGCCGCTTCGGCCGCGGTCGGCGAGGTGGTCCAGCGCGGTCGGGGACCCGGCAGCCCGACGCAGGCGGTGGAGAAGGACGATGGGACGCCGACCTCCACGAGGAACCTCATCGCCTGGGTGGTCTCGGCCAAGGCCCCGGAGGACAGCTTCGGACCGAGAGCCGTGGCGCAGGAGGTCAACGCGCGTTTCTCCAAGCGACTGCGCCAGCCGGTGAACGTCCGGGCGGTTTCGGTGGCTTTGAGCCGCCTGGCCGGTGAGGGGATGCTGAAGGTCGTTCGCGAGGGCAAGGCCCATCACGAGGCTCTCTACGCCAGGAAGGAGCAGGCGCGGAAGACCTGAGGCGGCTCCGACCCGAGAGCCGGAGCCGCGCTTGGGTCACGGGACGTAGAAGGTGGGGGAGGACTTCTCAGCCCGGTGGCCCAGGTTCTGGTTGTCGTAGAGGACCGCTGTCCACTGGTAGGTGTGGCCGGAGGCGTGGGCGGAGCCCGGAGGAACCTGGTCCGCCGACCAGGTCACGGAACGCGAGGGCATTCCGGAAATCGTGCAGGTGGTCACGCAGGCCACCGTGCTGCTGTAGGACGAGTATCCCGGGCACCAGTAGAGCCCCGTGCTCACGTCCTGGAACCGGACCCGGCAGAGAGAGGAGGTGTAGAAGCTGACGCCCGTCTCCGACGGACTGAAGCTCGCGCTGAAGCCGGAGCCGTAGGAGCCGTCGTTGGCGCTGCCGGTGAACGAGGCCGGAGGCGTGCTGCCGAACGAGTTGATGGTGATCGACGGCGCCGTCTTGTCCCAGATGTGATGCGCGGTGTTCGTATAGGTGTAGATGGCACCCGGCCAGCCGATGAAGGCGTAGGCGTCCTCGTCGCCGTTCTGGTTGGCCCACGTCCAGGGTCCCTTGCTCGCATTGCCGGAGCCGTCCGTGCAGAGCCAGCCGTAGGTGACGGTGTAGGCGGCGCCGTTGCGCGAGACGTAGAGATCGCCGCAGGTGTTCGGCGGACCACCGTTGACGTTGTAGTAGAGGTTGGGGCTGTACTGCCAGTTGATGACCGGGCTGAACGAGCCCGTCCCGACCGCCGCGTGGACGCGGGCCGATGGGAACAGGGCGAGCAGGGCCAGGACCGGTAGGGCGGACTTCGTACGCATGGATCAGGCTCCTTCTGAAGGTTGCACTCCCCGGCGCCGCCTTCGAACCGCTCGAACAGTCGGTGACGGGGGAGCAAATCCATTGTGATCGGCGACCGGATCGAGCACATCCGTCCAGGGGCGGAGGCCGGTCTACAACTTTCGATGGAGGCGTCCCGCTTCAGCCGGGCCAGACGATGCCGCGGCGGATCGCGGCGATGGCGGCTTCGGTGCGGTCGGCGACGCCCATCTTGCCGAGGATGTTGTTGACGTGCGTCTTCACCGTGGCTTCCGCGATGCCGAGGGCGGCGGCGATCTGCTTGTTGCTCGCGCCGGCCACGATCCGCTGGAGCACGTCGAGCTCGCGGCCCGTGAGGGTGGATTTCTGGATGCGCTGGGCGAGGCGCTCCGCCACCGCCGGCGGAATGCGCCGGCCGCCGGCGGCGACCGTGCGCACCGTCGACAGCAGCTCCTCCTTCGAGACGTTCTTGAGCAGGTAGGCGCTGGCCCCGGATTCGACGGCGCGGTAGATGTCCTCCTCGCCGTCGAAGGAGGTCAGCATGATGACGCGGGCATCGGGGAAGCGGCTCCGGATTTCCGCCGTGGCCTCGATGCCGTTCATCTGCGGCAGGCGGAGGTCCATCAGGGTCACGCGTGGCCGGTGCTCGCGGTAGAGGTGGACCGCCTGCTGGCCGTCTCCGGCCTCGGCGACGACCGCCATGTCGGGCTCACGGTTCAGGATGAACGAGAGCCCTTCCCGCACCATACAGTGGTCGTCGACCACCAGGATGCGGATGAGCGAAGACTCGGGCGAAGGAGGACATCCCATAAGGCAGAGCCCTGCACGCCGGACCTCCGGGGAGCCGGCTCATCCAGAAGTGAGTCCTTCTGAACAAGTATTTCAGCGAAGAGGCCTGCCGTCCGTCGAATCAGTCCAGCGGTGGGCGACGGGTTGCGACGATCGGCTTCCCGTCCCCGGGTGCTTCCCTTCGGAGAACCTTCCAGGCTTTCATCAGCGTCCTCTTCTGACCGTTCCAACTGACCTTGAACGAGTCGCGCAGCTTCTGGATCGAGTCTTCGCCCAGGGCCCAACTGGTCAGCACGTTGTAGTTCTCCCTGGCGCGGAGATCCCACTGGAGGATGGCGATGCGGTCCCCGTAGGCCAACCCCAGGGCGTCGAACATCTGGCGGTGCAGGCGCTGCCCGACCGGCCCCTGGTCGCCGATGGTGCTCCAGAGGGTGTTGAGGCTCTGCTCCAGGTTCGGGTACTCCGGCATCTTGCTGGCTTCCACGACGAGGAGGAGCACGCCGCGCCGCTTGAGCTCTTCGAGCTTGTCCTTCTCGTCGGGCATGAGCAGGTGGTAGAGCGACCACATGCCCGAGTTGCTCAGGGCTCCGCCGTCGGTCAACTGGACCCGCTTCGTGCCCTTGCCCTGGTCCTTGGGATTGAAGAAGAGGGGACGGTCGGTAAGGATGCGGACCAGGGGGAAGCCGAAGGGGAAGTTGGCCGAGGCACGGACGGCCTGAGAGAGCCGGGGATCGAAGTCCGGCAGCAGGTCTTCGAGGGCGTAGATCCCGTCCCGGTAGTAGACCCAGGTGCAGGGATCGCCGGCCTCCGCCTTGTCGCCGTCCTCGTCGTCGCAGACCGGCCGGTTGAGGCTCCTTGCCTGGTCTTCCAGGGCGTCCGCGGAGTAGAGCCTCCGCTCCAGGGGACTGATGACGAGGTCGTGCCCGTCCAGGGTGGTGCTGTTGAAGAGGGGGATGGGGAACGGCGGCACCTGGGAGGCGGTCTTCTTTGCCTCTCGCCATTCCCGGGCCAGCTCGCTCAGGCGGTGGGTTCCAAGACCGACCTCGTTCTCCTCTCGCCCGTCGTTCTCTTCCCAGGTGCTCTCGATCGCCTGTCCCCGGGTGGTCCTGGGGACCAGGGCTCCGACCAGGGTGGGGAAGAGGAAGTCCCGGCTCATCGCTTCGTCGAGGTTCCGCAGCGCCGCGGCCCTGTCGGGTTGGCGTCCCTCGCGCAGGTCGAGGAGTCGCGCGATGTAGGCGGCGTTGGCCAGGCTGCCGCCGGAGACGCTGCTGATCGCCTGCAGGTGCGAGGCGATCTCCTGGAAGCCCTCCTGGTTGAGCTTCTGGAGGAGCAGGCCCGTGTAGATGGCAGCCCGGGAGCCGCCGCCGGAGGCGGCGAGCACGACGACCGGTCCGTCTCCCGGCCATGGCCATTCGGGAACCTCGAGTCTCTGCCATGGAGCCGAGGTTCCGCCTTCGGGCCAGGCCGCCTTCGCATCCGTATAACGACCCCGGAGGTTCGCTCCGGCCAGCAGGAGGAAGAAGATGCCGAGGACCAGCCGCAGCGTGCTCTGCCGGTCGCGGCTCCAGCCGTAGAAGTACCCGGCCGAGAACAGGAGGAAGGCGAGGAAGAAGTATTCGCGCCCCAGGCCGGTGAGCAGGGCGATGAAACCCAGGAGGAAGACCAGAAGCATGAGGAAGCGGACGGGCCGCGGATCGAGGTACTCCCAGAGGTCGACGATGTGGGCCAGGAGCAGGACGGCGTAGCAGAGGCTCAGGACCATGAAGACGGTCAGGCTCGACCCGCTCGGTCCGAGCTTGCTCTCGCTGTTGAGGTAGTAGAACAGCGCGAAGGCCAGGACCCACCACAGCACGTAGACCAGGAGCTTGACCGCCTGCCCCATGACGATCTCCCGCCGCAGATCGGCCTTGCGCGACCAGCGGTCGATCAGGCGTCCGGGCTCCAGAGCCTGGTGATGGAAGCTGCGGAAGGCGGAGCTCGCGAGGTCCCAGAATGGCACCTTGTTCTGGAGCCGCAGGGCCAGGGTCCAGATGCGCGAGACGGAGAGCGGCACCAGGAGCAGCGTCAGCGGAAGCAGCAGGCCCGCCGGGTTGTAGTCGGCCTCGTTGCGCAGGAGGGAGTTGACGGCCTCCACCTTCGAGAGCACCACGAACAGGATCACGGCCCCCCAGATCAGCGCCAGGTTCTTGCGGAAGTAGGTGTAGACGTCCGGGATCCCGTGCACGAACACGTTGGAGAACAGGCCTCCGCTGCGCGACTTGTCCAGGAACTCCTGGAAGGCCTTGCGGAGCTTGCGGACGTCTCCCTGCGCGAGCGTTTCGCCGAGGTCGCGCCACCGGGTGTGCAGGGCCAGGGCCCGCCGGAACCGTTCCGTATCGACCTGCTGCGGCGGCTCGGGTGGGCGGGCGCCTTCATAGAGCGACCGCACCTGTTCCAGGGCGAAGGGCCGATAGGCGTCGACGACCTTCTGCGCCTTCGCGCTCGTCGCGTCGTAGAGCAGGCCCAGGAAGAACAGGGCCTGATGGCTGATATCGCGGGCCCGGCGGGTGAAGACGAGGTGGCGCCGGAGGAAATGGTCTTCGGCTTCCGGGTCGAGAGGCTCGCCCTTCACCAGCGGATCGGGTTCTGCCGTCATGAATACCTCCGGGTCTTCAACAGTTTCGCATCCTCCCGGAGTAGATGGACGGACTTCGGGTTTTCCCGCACCTCTACACGGCGGTCAGCACCTTCGGCTCGCCGCGGGTGATCACGACCGTGTGCTCGTAGTGCGCGGCGAGGCAGCGGTTGTGGGTGCGGATGGTCCAGCCATCCTTCTCCTCGACGAGGCGGGCGGGGCCGGCGGCGAAGATGGGCTCGACGGCGAGGACCATGCCTTCGCGCAGCTCGATGTGCGAGCGGGGATCGAAGTAGTTCGGCACCGGCGGTTCTTCGTGGAGGCCGCGGCCGACACCGTGGCCGGAGAGGTCCCGCAGCACGCGGAAGCCGTGGCGGCGGACTTCGGCTTCGACCTCCTTGCCGATGTCCGAGACCCGGTTGCCGGCCCGCGCCACGCTCATGGCGCGGCCGAAGGCGGACACGGCGCAGGGCTCGAGCTGGCGCGCCTGCGGGGAGACCGGAGGGAGGAGCTTCATGACCGTGGCATCGGCCACGTAGCCGTCGAGCTCGGCGGTGACGTCGATCTTGAGCACGTCGCCGGGCTGGAGCTTGCGCGGGCCGGGGATGCCGTGGACGACCTCCTCGTTGACGCTCAGGCAGGTGAAACCGGGGAAGTTGTAGGTCATCTGCGGCGCCGAGCGGGCGCCGCGGCGGCGCAGGAAGGCGGCGCCGATCTGGTCGAGCTCCGCCGTGGTCATGCCCGGCTTGGCCGCCGTCTTCATCTCCCGCAAGGCGAGCCCCACCAGGCGCCCGACCCGTTCCATGCCCGCGAGCTCCTCGTCCGTAGTGATCGTCATCGCTCTTCCTCCCGCCGGAAAGCCAGTTTCAGTGTCGCCGTCTCCCCGCCGCGCCGCACGGTGAAGAGCGCGGCGTCGCCCCAGCGCTTGCCGGCCACGGCGCGGTTGAGCGCCTCGCGGTCGGCGAGCGGCTCGCCATCCATGGTCAGCAGGATGTCCCCGGTCTTGAACCCGGCCCGCTCGGCGGGCGTCTTTTCCGAGACCAGGATCACCTTGAGAGAGGCTTCGCCGTCGCCCGTGGCGGTGGAGAGGCCGAGGGAGGGATAGAGCGGATCTCCCTCCTGCGGCACGCCCCAGAGGAAGTCGGCGTAGGAGGCGCGCACGGTCTCGACCGGCTTGCGGTCCTCGTCCTGGACCGGCACCGGGATGACCGCCATCGTGGCTCCCTCAAAGCTGCCCGCGACCTGTCTCTGGATGCCGAGGCCGTAGGCCACGTGGCCGGAGCCGACGAGGACCACCAGGACCGCGTCCGGGCCGCCGTGCTCCGCGAGCGCCTTGACCGCGTTGTCTCCCATGGTGGCGTCCCAGGTGCATTGCGCCTCATACATCCGGTCGAGCTGCTCCTTCGGCATGTTGGAGTGGAGGGGGTCGTCCTCGCCGAAGAACGAGCGGATCAGGGTGCGGTGCTCGTCGCTGGCGGTGTCGATGCGTTCCGCGATGCGAGCGCGCTCCTCGGGCGTCAGTCCGGCGAGACCCTTGCGGCCGACCGCCGAGACCACCTCGCGCGGAGCGTTCAGGGCGAACATCCGCAGGTGCTGGTCGCGCGCGTAGAGGAAGAGGTCGCGGTAGTACCCCCAGTTGTAGCCCCAGTTCTTGTACCAGCGGGCGAGCTGGAGGAACCCCTCCTCGGTGAGCGCGCCGGCGGTCCAGGCGTCGAGCCAGCGCTGCTCGGCCTCCGGGAACATCTCCAGGCCGATCATCACCTCCCGGCCCGAGCGCCGCAGCTCCTGGATCACCCGGAGCTGCGCCAGGTGGAAGTCGGCGTTGGTGTGGCTTTCACCCACCAGGATCAGGCGCGCCTTGGCGAGCCGCGAGGGGAGGTCGGCCGGAGTGAGGAGGTCCCCCGTGCGCGCGTCCGTGATGCCGTCGAGCACGACCGGCGCCTCGCGGTCCCGGCGTGCCGGGTCGCCGATCGCCAGGTGGAGGCTCCGGTCCTGGGCAGCGGCTGGAGCTGCGAGCACGGTCAGCAGAATGAGGAAGGCGGCCGGGTTGCGCATGCGGGATGATTTCATGGCCGGATCGACAGCGCAAAGGCACGGTCGCTCGGCGCCAGGTCCAGGTCCGCCAGCTCCTCCGGCAGGAACCAGCCGAGCGCTTCGTGCTCCAGGGCGCGGGGCTCGCCGGCAATTTTTACCGGATGGAACTCGATCACGAAGGCGGATCCGGGGTCGGGCAGCATCATCAGGCGCTCGCCGACGGCGAGCACCTCGACTCCCAGCTCCTCGGCCAGCTCGCGGCGGGCCGCGTCCGTCACCGTCTCGCCCGGGTGGAGCTTGCCGCCGGGAAACTCCCACAGACCGGCGTGGCGCTTGCCCGCCGGCCGGCGGCAGAGGAGCAGCCGGCCGTCCCGTTCGACGACCGCCGCCACGACCCGGATCGTCTTGGCATCCATCTTGGATGCGTACTATCGTTCAAAGTCGCGCGCAGTTGGAAGAGCGAAGAGAGCGAGGTCCATGGAAGGTCTGACCCGGGAACACGAATCTGCCAGAGAACCCAGCGTCGGCGAGGAGCCGTGCAGCTCCCGCAACCCCTGTCCGGTGGTCGGCGTTGGCGCCTCGGCCGGCGGACTGGAGGCGTTTCAGGATCTCTTCTCGCGCATGCCCGCGGACAGCGGCATGGCGTTCGTCCTGGTGCAACACCTGGATCCCCGCCACGACACGCTGATGCCCGAGCTGCTGGCCCGCCATACCGGGATGCCCGTGCAGCTGGTGTCGGGGGACACCAAGGTCGAGACGAACCACATCTACGTGGTGCCGCCGAACACCACGGTCACCATCGACGACTGCGAGCTGAAGGTGACCCGGCCCGAAGGCACCCGCGGCCGGCGCACGCCCATCGACCGCTTCTTCCGCTCGCTGGCCGAGGACCAGGGGGACGACGCCGTCGGGATCATCCTCTCCGGCACCGGCGCCGACGGCGCCCTCGGCCTGCGCAGCATCCGCGAGCACGGCGGCATGACCATGGTCCAGACGCCCGCGTCGGCGCGCTACGACAGCATGCCGCGCAGCGCCATCCTCACCGGCATGGTGGACCATGTACTGCCGGTGGAGGACATGCCGGGGCGCCTGATGGAGCACCTGCGGAACCTGGCGGACCTCCGCGGCGGCGAAGCGGTCGAAGGTCTGCGCCACGAGGTGGAGGAGCAGCTCGCGCCGATCTGCTCCCTGCTGCGCCGGCGGACCGGACACGATTTCAGCCGCTACAAGCAGAGCACCCTCGTCCGCCGCATCCGCCGGCGGATGGCCGAGCTGCGGGTGGACTCGGCCACGGCCTACGTCGACCTGCTGAAGAACGACTTCCGGGAGCCCGACCGCCTGTTCCACGATCTGCTGATCGGCGTCACGAACTTCTTCCGCGACGCCGAGGCGTTCGAGACGCTGGAGCAGAAGGTGATCCCGCAGCTCTTCCAGAAGAAGAGCTTCGACGAGCAGGTCCGCATCTGGGTGCCGGGCTGCTCGACGGGCGAGGAGGCTTACTCGCTCGCCATCCTCCTGCGCGAGAAGGCCTCGACGATGGACGAGGCGCCGCACATCCAGATCTTCGCCACCGACATCGACGCCCAGGCGCTGGAAACCGCCCGCCAGGGGTGGTACCCCGAGCGCATCTCGGAGCAGGTGAGCGAGGATCGGCTGGCGCGGTTCTTCGTGCGCCACGGGAACATGTATCAGGTCACCCGGGAGATCCGGGAGATGTGCCTGTTCTCGACCCACAACGTCATCACCGATCCGCCGTTCTCGCGGCTCGACCTGATCTCGTGCCGCAACCTGCTCATCTA
>JACZDC010011297.1_pt1 | contig 14035 bp, 12 predicted proteins | sample 8641791 | NCBI WGS metagenome assembly JACZDC01 (sample SAMN15324613, study PRJNA640507) | soil metagenome | isolation source: intercropping peanut in the second line | place: China: Luxin town, Laibin City, Guangxi Province | collected 2019-07-25 | depth 10cm m
CAGGGACAGGCGGGCTCAGGAACGGAGGCGGAGGGAGAGGAGGCGGGCGGCAGAGACAACCCACTCATCTCCGACTGACTCAAAGACGGGAATTGCTTCATCGAGCAGCTGACGTGCCTCTGCCCTTCGATTCTGCTTCTCAAGGACAAGACTAAGTTGCAGGTTGGCAAAGGCGGAATCCAGAATGAGCTTCTGCTGGCTCAACATGTCCCGTGAACATCGAAAGGAGGCCTCCGCATTCTCCAGACGTCCCTGCCCCTCATCAATCAAGCCTTCGAGCCAACGGAGCCTCGCGACATAGAAATCTCTCCCCAAGTCGTCATAGAGCTGCCGTTCTTGCCTCAGGATCTCCTCAGCTTCGCGTGGTCTTCCGGCCTCAGCAAAAAAGAAAAGGATGTTGTGCCGTGCTGCAAGGAATAGTTCCGGATCGGCTGAGGGATCAATCCTCGATAACCCCTTGCGAAGAACCCGGATAGCCTGCCGAAAGCTCCCCCGTCCTCCCATTGCTTGATCTCCGATCGCTGTCCCCTTAGCGATGAGTGCCCGGCCTTCCCGATAACGATCATCTCCTTCACGCGCGATCCCGAAGACTCGGTCCAAGAGCGAGAGCGATTCAGTGAATCTTGCTTGCCCCCTGCGGAGCGACGCCAGAAAACCCAGAATTTCACTCTCGGTCAAAGGATCGCCGCACAGTCCCTGGTGCTCGGCTGCTCTTTTCAGTGCCTGCTCCGCAGCTCCGAAATCGGCAAGGATCCGATAGGAGTTCCCAAGATCTGCCCAGGCCAGAGCCCGAGAGTCCGCTGTGACTCCGGAGCCGCAGCGCGACTCGTCGAGACGTTCGGCCACAGCAACCTCCAAGTGTGCCAACTCGATGGCCTCGGCCGGCTCCTTGACCCAGGAGGATCGGCAGCGATCCTGGAGCAGGCGCAGGAGCTTCAGGGAAAGTGCAGGAGGAGCCTGCCGGATGCGCTCCATAGGCTCGGGCCCAGGGTCGTGCAGGAGCTCGGCCAACAACTCCTTGGCGTGGTGGCTCTCATCTTCGAAACGCTTCAGCCAGACGGCGGCACTCTGACCGGCGCGCCGAATGGCTCCTTCATAGCTCATCGGGATGCTCTGCGAGATCTCCGCTGAGAGCCGGCTCTCCTTGCGCTGGCAGAGCGGGCAGGCCGAGAGGTGCTTGGCGACTCTGCGTCGCTGAGGAAGCGGCAGGTCGTCACGGACGTGCCGTTCGAGTTGCTCACGGGAAGGATGCCAGCCCCACATGCGGGCTAGACTGACACACTCCCCATCACCGATCTACACCCAGCGTTAAATCTCGCTCACGCACGTGGCCATGCAAGCGTCGAGCAGAATGTCGAGGTCGCTGAAGTCGGTCAGGCACCGGGCTTCGCACAGATTGCCCGGGAGGATCGGCGCTCGGGCGAATTCGACGTCGGTATACAGCGGCGGATCGTCCGGACCGGGGAGGTGCAGGACGGCCGGTACAGTTTGGATCGGGCGGATCTCGGACGCCGAGGCCGGCCTGCCCGTGATCACCGCGGCTGCCAGGAGCACTACCAGAATCACCCACTTGGCTCTAAACATCACAGGCCCTCCTTCGGAAGGAGGGCCTGTTCAATAAGCGTACCAGGGACGAAGAGGTCAGGCTTCGGCGACGGGCTCCGGGGCCACCCTCCTCTCTTCCCGATGCAGCCGGGCGTGCTCGTCCAGACGGCGGCGCGCCGCGGCGAACGCCTCCCGGATGGCGACCGACAGATCCTCATGGGCCTGGTGGTTGACGACCAGCTCACTGCCGGGAACGCTGAGGTCGATGCGGACGTCGTAGAGCCCGCCGTTGCGATGGTGACGGCCGGGACCGTTGATCCGGACATGACAACCGATCAATCGGTCGAAGAATCGCTCCAGCTTGGCCGCTTTCTCGCGGATGGTCTCTTCGATCGTCTTGGGCAACGTGATGTCCTGCGCAGTGATGGTGAGCGGAAGCTCCATTGTCGTCTCCTTCGCGTCAAGACCTGCTGAACACGAATCCAGGCTATACGGAGCCCGGCGGAGGCCGAACCGCTTTCGGGGTAGGGCTCCGCCACGCACAAGGGTAGGAAGAACGGGACCTTCGACGATCCCACCACCCCCGTGCCGAGCGTGCTCCGATGTGCCGCTAGTCACTGAGACGATGATACGCCCGTCGGCTTCGAAAGCCCAGAGACGCGGGCAGGCCTGGTCCCGTCAGGGAGCGCCGCAGCCGACCTCGACCCAGCAGCTCTCACCCTGCGGAGGTGAGCCGGACAGGGTCAGGAAGACGTTCCAGCGCTTGCCATCCCCCACCCGCAGCTCGGAGGCCGGGATCCGCTGCAGGTCCACCGCCCAGGCGCCCGGAGAGCTGACGATCTGGACCATCCCCTGTTCCACGCCGCCCACCTGGAACGGCAGCACCGCGCCGGTGTCCCGGAGGGTGGGCTGGCCGGGCTCGACCCGCCAGTCTCCGTTCGATCCGTTGCCACGCAGGGTGTAGCGCGGTCTGGCGAGCTTCAGGTCCGCCGCCCGGCGGTCCGAGGCCGACGGACAGGCCGGGTAGTACCGCAGGCAGAGCCGCATGCCCGTGACCTGCGCGGCGTTGAAGGCTTCGAGATCCTGGACGACCAGGTTGTTCGACGGATCGACGCTGAACGTCCACGTGCTTGCCGCGGCGTCGGACTGCGCCGACGCACCGCCCGGACTCAGGAGGGCGGCAAGGATGGCCAGGATCTGGACGCACCTCACCCCTGCCCGCACAGTCTCTCTCTCCTTGTCTTGCATCGGAGAACCTCTTGGAGCTTCGTCAGCGGGGTCGGCATGTTGCCGTCTGAATTGTCGATCAATTCGCTTCCAGTATCCCAGACCTGCGACTCTCCGCGCAACTCAGGTCAGGTCGGGCTCGCCACAACGCGCCAGGATGCCCGCCCGCACCGCGTCCCGAAGCCCGACGGCGGCGGCCCAGTCGCTCCCGTCCGGCCGGACCGGCGGCGCCACGTCCACTTCCACGCCACCTCGCCACGGAAACCAGCCGCCACCCCGGAGCTTGGAGCGCGTGCCCCGGACCACCACCGGCACCACCGGCACGCCGGTTCGCGCCGCCACCACGAAGGCACCCATCCGGAACGGCCGCAGGCCGGGGATGCGCGAGAAGGTCCCCTCCGGGAAGATCACGAGCGAGGTGCCGGCGGCCACGGCCTCCGCAACCTTTCCGGTCTCGGCCTCTCCCTGAGCCGCTTCGAAGCGTTCGACGAACACCGTGCCCAGCCGCGTCAGCAGGGCGCGAGTGAAGGCGTTGCCCTCCAGCTCCTGCTTGGCCACGAAGCCGACGTCCGGCGGCAGGGCGGCAGTGAGCACGAAGGCGTCCAGATAACTCGCATGATTGGAGGCGAGAAGGACGGTCGAGCCGGTAAGGTTTTCCAGCCCCTTCGTCCGGATCGGCGTGCCGGTCAGGAATGCCAATCCCCGGGCCACGCGCCGGGCAAGGCGCCGGCGCCTTGCCTGTCCCGGTGTGGCCAGCAGGGCTGCGGCCACGGGCAGTGCCGCCAAGGCGAACACGGACCAGAACCAGACGGCATAGAGCAGATCCGACAGGCGCCGGACCCGTTGCACCACCCGCGCCTTGAACCCTTCCCAGCCCAGGTGGAAGAGTTGCAGCCAGACAGCCGCGCCGCCGCGTCCGATCCGGCCTCGCTCGTAGAGGTCGCGGCTCGCGGCCCTCCTCACCTTGCCGCTGGAGGTCTTCGGCACGGCGTGCGGCGGAGCCAGGACGACGTCGTCCGCCGGGGTTCCGAGGAGGTCGACCGCGACCTCCTGGATGGCCTGCCGGAGCCGCTCCAGGGAGTCCTCTCCGTGCTCGCGGGTCTCAGCGAGGACGACCACGCGCTCGGTGCCGCTCTCCCGGTCCGCCGCGCCGAACACCGCCACGCAACCCTTGCGGATGCCGGGGATCTCGCCGACGGCGTCCTCCAACTCGTGGGGATAGAGGTTCCGGCCGGCGCGGATGATGATGTCCTTGACCCGGCCGGTGACGTGCACCTCGCCGCCCGCGATGTAGGCACGGTCTCCGGAGTCGACCCAGCCTGTCCGTGGATCGCGGATCAGCTTCGCGGTGGCCTCGGGGTTCCGATAGTACCCGCTGGTCGCCGACGGTCCACGGAACTCCAGCCGCCCCTCCTGCCGCTCCCCCATCTCGTTGCCGCTCTCGTCCACGATCCGGATCTCATGGTCCGGCACTGGGATGCCGCAGGAGACGAAACGAAGCGCGCTCGGATGGTCGGCAGGCAGAGGCACGGCCTGTCCCGTCCGCTGGAAGGTTTCGCGGTCGACCGTGTCGAGGACCGGACCGCGGCCCAGGGGGGTAAAGGCGAGCGCCAGCGAGTTCTCGGCGAGACCGTAGACGGGCGCCATGGCCTTGGGATTGAAGCCGTACGGCTCATAGTGATCGGTGAAGCGGCGCATGGCCTCCGGGCTCACCGGCTCGGCGCCGTTCAGGGCATAGCGCCAGGACGAAAGGTCGAGGCCGTCGATCTCGGCCTCTTCCACCTTGCGCACGCACAGCTCATAGGCGAAGTTGGGAGCCGGCGAGAGGGTCCCGCGGTGGCGGTGGATGGCCCACAGCCACCGCGACGGCCGGGCCAGGAAGGTCAGGGGAGACATCAGGACGAGCGGCAGGCCGAAGTAGAGGCTCCCCATCCAGGAGCCGATCAGCCCCATATCGTGGTAGAGCGGCAGCCAGCTCACCACCACGTCGTCCGGTCCCATCTCCACGGCCTTGCCGATGGAGCGCAGGTTCGCCAGCAGGTTGGCGTGGGTGAGGGTCACACCCTTGGGACTCCCCGTGCTGCCGGAGGTGAACTGGAGGAACGCGATGTCCGTGTCCTTTACATCCGGAAGCCCGGCGCCGGTTCCGGCCAGCTCGGGCACGGTGACCACCTTGCGCAGCCCCGGGAGCTGAGCGCGCAGGAGCCGGGCCAACGGGAGGACCTCGGGAAAGCTGATCAGGACCGTCGCCTGCGAGGTCGCCAGAATGCCCGCCTGCCGCCGCAGGTGGTCCTCGATCTGGCTCTTCCGCGCGGGCGGGTAGAGCGGCACCGGGATGGCGCCAGCCATCTGGACGCCGTAGAAGGCGGCGAAGTAGTCCAGGCAGGTGGGAAGCATGATACCCACGGCCTGGCCCGGACCGACGCCCAGATCTCGGAGACCGGCCGCGACCGTACGCGCACGGCGGTCGAGACTGCCGAAGGTCATCTCCTCGGGATCACCGTCTCCCGGATAGAAGAGGATGTGCCGCCGCTCGGGGTGGCGCTGGACGTGCCAGTCCAGGACCTCGAGCAGCGTGCGGGTGCGGTCCGGGACCGGCTCCGCGGCGCCTCCCAGGCTCTCCGCACCCAGGAATCGATCGGAGGTGCCTGGGTTGGCCGCCGACAGAGCGCTGAGGAAGTCGCGCGGGGTCTCCGCGGATGCCAGCAGCGCCTCAGGCAGGCGGACGCCGAAGGTCTTCTCCAGGCGGGCCAGCAGCTCGGCACGGCCGAGGCTGTCGAGTCCGAAGTCGCGCTCCAGGGATGAGTCGAGCGTGGTGCGCCCGAGACCGCGGCGTCCTGGCTGGAGCTCCAGAGCCAGGGTCCGGATCAGGCCGAGAATGTCCTCGGCCGTTCCGGATGTCGCGATGGGCTCTACAGTTTTCACGGGTTGGCGGGCATTGTATCCCGGCCCATCCCGTCAGCTACCCCTTGATGACGCCGAGCGGAACCAGCCGGGCCACCTTGCGGGCGAGACCGGCATGATGGACGACGTCCACGACCCGGTCCACGTCCTTGTAGGCGTAAGGGGCCTCCTCGGCGAGCTCGCCGGTCGAGGCGCAGCGCACCGTGATGCCTCGCCCCTCCAGCTCCTTGCGTACAGCCTGGCCCGACTTGATCTTCTTCGCCGCCGTGCGGCTCATGGCCCGGCCGGCACCGTGGCAGGTGCTGCCGAACGAACGATCGATGGCTTCGTCGGTGCCTACCAGGACATAGGAAGCCGTCCCCATGCTGCCCGGGATCAGCACCGGCTGGCCCACTTGGCGGTAGACCTCGGGCGTCTCGGGATTTTCCGGCCCAAAGGCGCGCGTCGCACCCTTGCGGTGGACAACCACCTGCCGGCCCTCCCCGTGGTCCTCCAGCTTCGCCATGTTGTGGGCCACGTCGTAGACCAGGTGAAGGGCGCCCTTCTCGCGCAGGGCGCGGTTGAAGACCTGCCGCGCCGAGTACGTGATGGCCTGCCGGTTCGCGAAGGCGAAGTTGGCCGCCGCGCACATGGCGCCGAAGTAGGCCTGCCCCTCCTTCGATTGGAACGGCGCGCAGGCCAGCTCGCGGTCCGGGAGCTGGATGCCGTGCCGCTTCATGACCGCGTCCATGCTGCGCACGTAGTCTGTGCAGATCTGGTGACCGACGCCGCGGGAGCCGGTGTGGATCAGGATCACGAGCTGGTCCTCGCGCAGGCCCATAGCCGTGGCGGCCTCCTGGTCCAGGATGCGCTCGACCCTCTGGACCTCGACGAAGTGGTTGCCCGAGCCGATCGTCCCGAGTTGCCCGCGGCCGCGCTCGCGGGCCTTGTCCGAGACTTTCGAGGGGTCGGCGCGCTCGAACGAGCCGTTTGCCTCCGTCCGGTCCAGATCCTCGGGCATGGCCATGCCGATCTCCTCGAGGTAGGCGGAGCCCTCGGCGAGGATGCGGTCCATGTCCGTCCGGATCTGCCGGGTCTGGCCGCCCTTGCCCATGCCGGACGGGATCGCGCGGGCGAGGTCGGTCATGATCCCGTCGAGGCCGTCTCTCAGAGACTGCACCTCTTCCACCTGGACCTCCGAGGCCAGGAGGCGCACACCGCAGTTGATGTCGTAGCCGACTCCGCCGGGCGAGATGACGCCGTCCTCGGCGCGGAAGGCGGCCACGCCGCCGACCGGCAAGCCGTAGCCTTCGTGGGCGTCGGGCATGGCCAGGGCCCAGCCGGTGATCCCGGGCATGGTGGCCACGTTGACGAGCTGCTCCACGGTGCGGTCGCCGATCGCCCGCTCCCAGAGCACCTCGTCCACGTAGATCCGGGCCGGGACGAGCATGTCCTCGCGCGCCGAGGCCGGGATCTCCACGGTCCAGGGATCGATCCGCTCCCAGGGATAGCGCGTCGTCATCGCTTTCGTCTTCAGGGTCTCGGTCATACGTCCAGGATCACCTCCGCCTCCAGACCTTCCGGCGTCTCCATCACCTGAAGCCCGTGGAAGGTCGCGGCCTTCACGATCGAGGGGGGAACCTCGACCTCCGCTCCACGCGCCCGCACCCGGACGTGGGTATCGGACGCCGCCATCATCTCGAATTCGAGGGGCACCCAGAGCCGGACCTCGGCCTCGAAGATCAGCTCGTTGAGCCAGTCCACGAGCAGCGCCTCGCGGTCATGGGAGGAGACCTCGATCTCCCGCGCCTCCCCGGCCGCCTCCGCAGTTTGATCCCGCAGCAAGAGCCTCGCCAACCCCCGCCCCGCCTCGGCCAGCATCTCCGGGAAGGTCGCCGCCCGGACCCGCAGGCCGATCTCGGAGGTGTGGTCGACGAAGCGGTGGGATGGGGCACTCATGGGTTGAACCCTCAGATAAGGCATTGTATCTTAGAGTTGTGATCCATGCCTGAGAGCAGTCCCACAACGAGGGACCGTCAGTTCTTGTCTCTCGCTCTAAACTTAGATGAGAGTCCTACTATGATAGATATTGATAGCAAACCCGAAGTTCGGGAAGATCTTGTTCAGCGATACGCGCCCGCAATCTGTCGTGGCCTGATCGCATTCTTGTGGACTGCATCCCTTTTGCTGGTTATTGCTTGTCTTCACCTAGGGATTCCCGCCAAGAGTCTACCAAGCCTAGGAGACATGGCTACGCTCCTCTTTGGGGCTTCATCGATTGCCCTTATTATCTTCTCTCTCCTGATTGGCGGCATTGCAATTGCAGGATACCAAACGCTCAGAGAAGGCGTAAAGAAAGATATCGAAGCTGCCACGCAGCAGCGATTCCAAAATCTAGAGAAAGAACTCCGCGGCCGAGTTATTTCTGCCATAGGCCTTATTACAGGAACGCTTTATTCAAAGCCTGAAAAGCTCGTACAAGATCCAAGCGACAGAGAATACTTGTCAGAGGCCGTGCACTACTGTAGCGAAGCGTACAAATTGCTCAAGGATGTAGGGGGCAATGCTCAGTTCATGGCGCTCAACAATCTAGCCTATTATTCATGTTTACACACTAGCGGAGATAAGCCTGATCCACTCTTGCGTGACGACATATTGAAGATGGCGCGCAAGCTTAGGGAAGTCGGCCAGGAAAAGCACTATCCAGAGGCTCTACTGACCTACTGCCGAGCAATTCTCCAATTCAGCTCTGACTATACCGAAGTAGATGAAGCGCACTCAATCGCCGAGTCTCTCTTGGGCAAGGAACTAACTTCCAGGCAAAGAAAAGAGGTCACGTTTTATGTGACCTCTCTGAAGTCCAAGTTACAGAAACCTGGTAATAAGAAAACCTAGCCGGTAGGATCGAGACCGGTGCCACCCATCTGCATACCCTCCTGTTGGGGTTTTATTAACCATCGGGAACGATCAGCGTTCCCCCGTCGGGGGAGATTGATTGCGGTGGATTGGATAAGGTAGTTCCGCCGGCTGCGTCGCATTGTGCTGCAAACGTTGGTGAGAGTACACTCCCTGCATCCGAAAGCTGGAGGAGCCTCAGCACCAAGACCAATACAGGCCAGATCACTTTCCCCATGCCCTCCTTCCATGCAAAATTGGGCGCTTAGAACGCCCCCAGCTTGGTGTTCTATAATTTGACACCATACGAGCCGCAAAGGGTTAGTCAGCACGATTAAGGACATTGGCGGAACTCAAATTCCCCACTACCGGCCAGCCTGAATGGCCCACTCCCCGAAATACTTACTTTCATTCTCCAGATCTTATCGAATCAAATCAGGCCTGTCAAGCCTATCGTAGCGAGATTCGACTCCTTTGCGATTGTGGCATGCAACTAACCCGCGCCAATACGGCCCAAGTTGCTGATTATGAAGATTGACACGTTGGCATTACAACATCGCCCTTGCCTAACATCAAATGGCAGGTCGCGAGTTGGCTACCCCGGCAACTATGGTTTCTTCCCCGCCTGCGGAGCACCGAAATTCTTCCGGCAAGGGGCGTTCTGCTGGCACTGCAAGCTGCCGATGTGCTTTAGCACCTTCTTGGACATCAATGCTAACAGCATTAAGCCCCTGAAGCTTGACCAAGGCTTTTCTGCCCCCCTTCCCCACGGCCCATGCCAATACAAAGTGCCGCAACCCGCAAAAGAGGGACAAAATTGAAGCGGGGATGCGTGAACATCAAAGCGTCCCCGGCAGCGTGTAGTCGAACGTATACGAGTGCTTGCCGCCCTCGATCTGGATCGCCATGGTGCCCGTGAGGCCTTCCAGTTGGCCTGTGCCGGAGTCGGGGACCACGGTGATCGTGAGCTGCGCGGTGCCCCGGTTCATGACGCCGGTGTGATGGAGCAGGAAGGTGCCGGTCCGGCCCTTCAGGCTGCCGGTGACCTTCTCGACGGCCACATACACTCCCGAGCCCTGGACCGGCGTCATGGCGCTCAGCATCTCGCCCTTGCTGGTGGCTTCGAGGTCGCCGTGGAACTGCTTGTCGAGCGCCATCCGGCCGAGGCCCTCGGCATCGGTCGCCTGTGGGGTCAGCTTGACCTCGAAGGTCCCGCTGGCGTGCGTGGTCACGGCCCCCTCCTTCCCTGTCTGCGCCTGGAGGGCGGGGACCAGGAGGAGCAGAAGCCCCGCTGTGATCCCGGCCGCGGCGCGAATGCGCTTTTGCATGGTACCTCCGTCATCGACGGCCGGGATGATATCTCAGGTCAAAACGGCCAGATATAGCAGAGGACGAGCGAGCCGTAGGCTCCGGCCGTGGCGTCGAGCACGGAGTGCGCCGAGATCTCGCCGGGCTTCTCCGCGGCTTTCGCCAGGATGACCTTCACGTCGTTCCGCAGGAGGTTCCAGAGATCTCCGTCCATCCGGCCGGCGCGGTCCATGGGCAGGGCGACCACCTGGTGCAGGTTCACGAGGAGGAAATGGCGGGCGTCCCAGCGGATCCGCTGTTCGAGGCCGAGCTCGGCGATGCTGTGGTCGACGGCCTCCGCGATCCATTGCAGGGGCTCGTCGCCCGGGTGCGCTTCCAGATAGGCCTTGTAGAGGCCTTCGAAGATCGTCTCAAACTCCGGTTGAGTCCGGCTCGCTCGGGCTTCAAGGGTAGCCGTGGTCATCGGAATGCTCCTTTCCCTCTATTAGACGGTGCGCGGCGCCGTCGAAACGGTGCCGTGCAAGGATCAGGCGCGCTGGCCGACCGCGGCAGGGGTGTCAGCGGGGCTGGCAGGGGCGGCGGAGGCCATGCCGGTGCGGCCGGCGAGGCGTCGCATGGCCTCGAACTCCTCGTGGAAGCCGGCCACGACGTTCTCGGGGTCGGGGACGAGGCCGGCGTCGGTGCCCACTCCCATGCGCACACCCCCGGCGTAGCTGCAGATGCTGATGCCCATGCCCACCCGCCCCGCCTGCGGCACCCAGAAGAAGATGTCCTGGATCGGCCGGCCGGCGAGGTAGAGGGTCTGTCTCGGGCCCGGGACGTTGGTCATCACGGCCGTGGCCTTGGTCGCGAAGATCTTCACCACCAGACGCTGGATCTCGCGCGGCACGATCCCGAGCGCGTCCAGGATGCGGAAGACCACGATCGGCTCCAGAGAGCGCTTGAGCGACCGGGCGCGGCGGCTCAGCTCGGCCAGCCGCTTCACGGGATCGGCGATGCCGACCGGCAGCGACAGGAAGATGAGCCCGAACTGGTTGCCGAGCTGGTTCATCCGCTCCATGGTGCGCAGGTTCACCGGCATGGCCGCGCGGAAGTTGAGGTCCTGCGGCGGCTCGCCATACTTCTGGAGATAGCGCCGCAGGCCGCCCGACATGGCCGCGAGGAGCACGTCGTTGACCGTGCCGCCGAGCGCCTTCCCGACTGTCTTGACCTCCTCGAGTGGCAGCGACTCGGACCAGGCCACGCGCTTCGGCACCCCGAGCGGCCCCTTGAAGGGGGTGCGCGGGTCCGGCTTCCTGAGCACGAGCCGCCCGAGGTTGCCGGTGGCGACCGGCCCCTTGAGCCAACCCTTGACCGAGCGGAAGGCCTCCGCGGGATGCAGGAGAAGACGCATGCCATCCGGCATGATCTCCTCGGCCAGCTCGCGGATGGTGGCCAGATCGAGCCGGTCTTCGCCGTCCGGCTGGCTGTAAAGGCTGAGGAAGGGGTTGCGGACCGCCGGGTCGGCGTCGGGCGTGCGGTCAGTCAGCGACAGCAGCACGAGCATGAGGGCCACGCCGTCGCCCAGGCAGTGATGCAGCCGGCCGAGGACGACCGAGCCACCGCGGTAGTTGTCGACCAGATAGAAATTCCAAGGCGGGTGCTCGAAGTCGAACTGGGTGCTGATGACCGATTCGACCGCCGCGCGCAGCTCGGCGTCGCCGCCGGGGTCGGACAGGACCATGCGGGGCACGTGGTTGGCGATGTCGAACGCCGGGTCCGGCTCCCAGTAGGGCCTGCCGCTCTTCGGCACGACCACCCGGTTGCGGAACCGGGGGATGGCGAGCAGGCGCTTCCCGATGACCTCCCGCAGCCGCTCCAGCTCGATCGGACGGTCCAGGACCAGGACGCCGTTGATGTGCATCAGGTTGGTCGGATCGTCCATCCGCAGCCAGGCGAAGTCGACGCTGGAGAGCGGCTCCCGGCCGGCGGCGTTCGGCGTTGGCGAGGTCACCCTGACAGTCTACACCCGGTCCATCCCCGGCTAAGCCCTCGGAAAGCTCTTCAGCGCCGCGAGCGTCTGGGCGACGTCCGCCGGAGTGTGATCCGCCGAGATCTGGAAGCGGATCTCCTCGTCGCCCCGCGGGACCACGGGGAATTTCAAGCCGGTGGCGAGGACTCCGTTCTCCCGCAGGTGCCGGACCAGGGCGTTGGTCGTGGGCGTGTCGCGCACCATCAGCGGCACCACCGGGTGCTCGCCCGGCAGGGTCTCGTAGCCCAGGGCCACGATGCCGTCCTTGAAGCGCTTCGTCATCTCCCGCAGGTGAGCCAGGAGGTGCCGGCCCTCCTCGCTGTCCAGGATCTCCAGCGCCCGGGCCGCGGCCGCGGCCTCTCCCTGGGTGATCGGGTTCGAGTAGATGTAGAGCGGCGCGGCCTCGCGAAGGTAGTCGGTCAGCATCCGGCTGCCCGTGACGTAGCCGCCGTTGACGCCCAGCGCCTTGCCCAGGGTGCCGACCAGGATGTCCACCGGCCGCGAGCCGGTGAACTCCTCGGTGCCCCGGCCGGTGACGCCGAAGGCGCCGACGCCGTGCGAGTCGTCGACCACGACCACCACGTTCTCCGGGTACTCCTTGTCGAAACGCCCGGCGATCTCCAGGATCTTTGGCAGCTCCGCATGGTCGCCGCGCATGCTGAAGATGCCGTCGGTGACCACGATCGCCCGCTTGGCGTTGCCGACGCCGCCGGCGAGCTTCGCCTCCAGGTCGGCGTAGTCGAGATGGCGATAGACCTGCTTGTCCTTCGGCCGGGCCAGACGCATCGCGTTGATGATGCAGTTGTGGTTCAGCTCATCGCTGACGAGCAGCGTGTCGGCGTTGCTCAGCGGCACGAGCACGCCGAGCGTCGTGGCATAGGCCGAGCTGAAGATCATGGCGGACTCGCGGCCGTGGAAGGCGGCGAGCTTGCGCTCCAGCTCCAGGTGCTGGCGGTAGGTGCCGCTGATGAACCGCACCGCGCCGGGGCCGGCGCCGTACTCCGCGGTGGTGTGCTCCTCCGCCTCGATGACCTCCCGGCGCAGCGACATGCCGAGATAGTTGTTGGAGTTCATCTTGAGGAAGGGGCGATCGCCCTCCCCCTCCAGGAGATACCGCGGGCCGCGGTCGCCTGTGGCGGGAAGGACCTTGGTGATTACGGTCTCGGCGCCCTTGAGGGTGCCTTTCTCGCGCAGGGCGTCGAGCTCGGCCGAGAGGGCCTGGTGGAAGCGGTCGTTCGGCATTGTCTTTCCTCTCCTCCGGGCGGCTCAGCCGATCTTCTTTCTCAGGTTCTCGAGCATGTCCGCGACCATGGCGTCCAGGTCGAAGGACGGCGACCAGCCCCACTCTTCGCGGGCGGCGCTGTCGTCCAGGGAATTGGGCCACGAGTCGGCGATCTCCTGACGGACCTTGTCGATCTTGTAGTCGAGGGCGAAGTCCGGAATGTGCTTGCGGATCGCCTCCGCCAACTCCGTGGGGGTGAAGTTCATGGCGGTGACGTTGAAGGCGTTGCGGTGGACCAGCCGTTTCGGATCGGCCTCCATGACGTCGATGCAGGCCTTGATGGCATCCGGCATGTACATCATGTCGAGGCGGGTGTCCGCTCCCAGGAAGCAGGTGTAGTGCCGGTGCCGGATGGCCTCGTAGAAGATCTCCACCGCGTAGTCGGTGGTGCCGCCGCCGGGCGGCGCGCCGTAGGAGATCAGGCCCGGGAAGCGGACGCCCCGGGCGTCGACCCCGAAGCGGTGGAAGTAGTAGTCGCAGAGAAGCTCGCCCGCGACCTTGGTGACGCCGTACATGGTGGTCGGCCGCTGGACCGTGTCCTGGGGCGTGTTGTCCTGGGGTGTGCCCGGGCCGAACGCGCCGATGGAGCTGGGGTGGAAGACGGCGCAGCGGTTCTCCCGCGCCACTTCGAGCACCCGGTAGAGACCGCCCATGTTGATGTCCCAGGCTACCTGGGGCTTGCCCTCGGCGGTGGCGGAAAGCAGCGCGGCGAGATGGTAGATGGTGCCGATCTGGTTGCGGCGCACCACCTCGGTGATCTGGCGCAGGTTGGTGGTGTCGACGAACTCGAACGGCCCTTCCGTGCCCCGGGGGGGCATGCGGATGTCCGAGGCGACCACGGCGTCCTCGCCGTAGTGCTCACGCAGGGCGGTGACCAGCTCGGA
>JACZDC010037136.1_pt1 | contig 14031 bp, 13 predicted proteins | sample 8641791 | NCBI WGS metagenome assembly JACZDC01 (sample SAMN15324613, study PRJNA640507) | soil metagenome | isolation source: intercropping peanut in the second line | place: China: Luxin town, Laibin City, Guangxi Province | collected 2019-07-25 | depth 10cm m
CTGATCGTCAAGGAGCTGCGCGACAAGCCCGTGCCCAAGGCCGAGGCCGCGGGCCTTTACGAGGACCAGAGCCCGCCGCGGCCGGTCGCGGACCCGCTGAAGCGGCTGATGAACCGGCCACCCGCCCCCCGCGACGCGGGCGCCGGACGTCCCACCAAGAAAGAGCGCCGCGAGCTGGACCGCTGGCTCGAAGGCGACGCCGAAACTCCCATCCCCGATTGGGATGATCCGGACGACGACCCGGACTGATCCGGGGTAAACTCGGACCGTGGCTGACGAACGGTCCTCTCCTACGCGGGACAAACCGCGTGACGATCCGCGCCACCCGATCCGGGTGGTGGCGCGGCGCACCGGGCTCAAGCCGGACCTGATCCGGGCCTGGGAGCGCCGCTATGGCGCCGTCGCCCCCGGGCGGTCCGCCACGCGGCGGCGCTTCTACTCGGACGCGGAGATCGACCGCCTCTCCCTGCTCAGCAGGGTGGTGCGGGCCGGACACACGATCAGCCAGGTGGCCCAGCTCCCGAACACCGAGCTGGAGGAGCTGATCGCGCGCGACGCCTCGGCCCAGGCCACGACGGTGGAGCCGACGGACCGCACCGGCTCCTGGCTGGCCTCGTGCCTCGCCGCCGTGCAGCGCCTCGACCCCGGCGACCTGGAGGCGAGCTTCCAGCGCGCGTCGCTGGAGCTGAGCATGCCCGAGCTGCTGGAGAACCTGCTCGCCCCTCTTCTGGAAGCGATCGGCGAGCAGTGGCGGCTGGGCTCGCTGCGGCCGTACCACGAGCACATGGCCTCCGCGGTGATCCGCTCGTTCCTGGGCACCAGCCGCGGCGACGTCTCGCCGCTCGCACCGGTGTTCCTGGCCGCCACGCCCGCCCGGCAACGGCACGAGCTCGGCGCCCTGCTCGCCACCGCCTCGGCCGCCGCCGTGGGCTGGCGCGTCCTCTATCTCGGCCCCGACCTGCCGCCCGAGGAGATCGCCGCCGCCGCCGTCCATCAAGGAGCGAAGGTGGTGGCGCTGAGCCTCGTCTATCCGCCGGACGACGCCCTCCTCCGCGACGAGCTGCGGCGGCTGCGCCGCCTGCTCGGCCCCGGCACCGAGCTGATCGTAGGCGGCCGTGCCTCCTCGGTCTACCTGGACGTCCTCCGCGAGATCGGCGCCCATCGTCTCGACGATCTCGGCGAGCTGCGCCAGCGCCTCGAAAAGGTCCGGATGGAGGTCGCCCTGCCTCCACCCCATTCGGACTCCCCGTCCCAGCAAGCCTGATTCCGCCGGCCCGCTTCGGACCCAAAAAGGTGGGGGCAGGAGGAGCCTCCTCCGTCCCGCCCCGAGGGAGGTGGAAGACCTCAAAATAGCTACGTCGCACCCTCTTGTCAAGTTAACGTCCAGAAATGATGAGCGCCATTCTTGACCGCTCTTAGACAGAGCTGCTAAGATCCTCGCCGTGTCAAGCTCGGCTCTCAGCACCTCTCTGCGCCATCCCATTGGTGTCGTGGCCCGCCGCACGGGCTTGAAGCCGGACCTCATCCGGGCCTGGGAGCGGCGCTACGGCGCCGTCGCGCCGGACCGTTCGGATACGCGGCGCCGCTTCTACTCGGACGCGGACATCGCGCGGCTCCAGCTCCTGCGGCGGACGGTTGAAACCGGCCGTTCGATCGGCCAGGTCGCCACTCTGGCCAACGAGGAGCTGGAGGCGCTGATCGCGGCCGAGCCCGCGTCGCTCCAACCGGTTCCGGCCTCCCCGTCTCCTCACGGCGAGACGGCCGAGGTCTTCCTGGAGCTGTGCCTGGCGGCCGCCCGGCGGCTCGACGTGGCGGACCTGGAGCTGCACCTGGAGCGCGCCTCGGTGGCTCTCAGCCGGCACAACCTGCTGGAACTCCTGATGGTGCCGCTGCTCCACCGCCTCGGAGAGCTCTGGCAGAGGGGCGAGCTGCGGCCGACCCACGAACACCTGGCCTCGGCGGTGGTGCGGTCCTTCCTGGGCGGGATGTACCGGGCCTACGACGTCCCGGCGACCGCGCCGCACCTTCTCGCGACCACGCCGTCCCGCCAGCGCCACGAGTTGGGCGCCCTGATCGTGGCCGCGGTGGCGGCCGGAGAAGGCTGGCGGGTGACCTACCTCGGCCCGGACCTGCCGCCCGAGGAGATCGCCGCCGCCGCGCGGGAGAAGGGGGCGCGGGTGGTGGCCCTGAGCCTGGTCTATCCGCCGGACGATCCGCTGCTCGGCGACGACCTGCGCCGGTTGCGCCGGCTGCTCCCTTCCACCACCGCCCTGCTCGCCGGCGGCCGGGCCTCCTCATCCTATGGCGCGGCGTTGGACGAGATCGGAGCGGCGCGCGCGGCCGACCTGCCGTCGCTCCGGCGGGAGCTGGAGCGGCTGCGGGGACCCGAGGTTGTCACAAACTTGGCACCCATCCCGGTGACCTGAATTCCGGCAGACGCTACACTTCCCTCTCAATCCCCGGATTCAGGGGTTTCCAAGGAGGGATGATGAGCAGTCCGGTCTCTGAGCGCGGCGAGCGCCCCGGACCCTGCTCTCGGTGCGAGGCTCTGCCCGAACGCATCGAGGGCCAGGGTCGCCTGTATCTCTGGTTTCCGCTCCGGCACACGCTGGGCCATGCGCTCCGCCTGCTGAACGGTCATGGAGCCGAGATGCTGGAGCGCGGCGAGGGCGTCCTGCTCCGCCTCGACGGCGCGCAGGCGGGCGAGCTCGCGGAGATCCTCTCCCGGGAGCTGACCGCCGAGGAGCAGGACGGCACGCACATCCTGTGGATCCCGGGCAAGCGCGAGCCGGAGCTCGCCGACTTTCCGCGGGTGGTCTCGCTGCGCCGGTTCCAGGCCGTGAGCCGCTCCGCCTGGCTGCTCGGCCTGCTCGGCGACAAGCGCTACACGAGCCACTTCCAGCCGATCGTCGCCGCGACCGACACCGCCTCGGTCTTCGGCCACGAAGCCCTGCTCCGCGGCCTCGACGACCAGGACCGGCCCGTCCCTCCGGGCGACATGTTCCGGGCGGCGCAGGATTCGGACCTGATGTTCCAGCTCGACCTGGCGGCGCGCCAGAGCGCCATCCGCGAGGCGGTGCGCCTGGGCCTGGAGTCGCGGATCTTCATCAACTTCGCCCCGAACGCGATCTACGATCCGCTCTACTGCCTGCGCTCGACCGTGGCGACGATCTCCGAGGCCGGCGTCAACCCCGACCGGATCGTCTTCGAGGTCACCGAATCGGAGCAGGTGCGGGATCTCCAGCACCTGGACGCCATCCTCACCGTCTACCGCAAGGCGGGGTTCCAGATCGCTCTCGACGACCTCGGGGCCGGCTACTCGTCGCTCAACCTGATTCACCGGCTGCGGCCCGACCTGGTCAAGCTGGACATGGACCTGATCCGCAACGTCGATCAGGACGACTACAAGGCCGCCATCGCCGAGACGCTGCTCGCGCTGGCCCGCCGGCTCGGCATCCGCACGGTGGCCGAAGGGGTGGAGACCCAGGGCGAGCTCGACTGGCTGCGGAACCACGGCGCCGACTACGTGCAGGGCTTCCTGATCGCCCCGCCTTCCGGCAAGCCGGCGTCAATCCCCTAGAAACTCGCCCAGGGGCCGCAGCGGTTCGCTGTGGTCGCAGAAGATCTTGAACACCACCATGATTGGCACGGCGAGGAGCGCGCCGGTGATCCCCCACAGCCAGCCCCAGAACGTGAGGGCGAGGAAGATCACCACCGGGTTCAGCGTCAGCCGCCGGCCGAGGACCATCGGCGTCACGATGTAGCTCTCCAGGATGTTTAGCCCGACGAATGACATCGGGACCATCAGGGCGTGCGAGGTGTCCTTGAAGGTGAGGAACCCGACCATCGCGAGCACCACGATCATGATGATGGCGCCGAGGTACGGGATGTAGTTCGTCACCATCGCCAGCACGCCCCAGAGCAGCGGGTTCGGCACGCCGAGCAGCGTGGTGATGCCCCAGACCGCGATGCCGAGGCCGATGTTGATCATCGTGATCGTCACCAGGTAGGCCGAGATGTCGGTCTCGATCTGGCGCGCGATCTCCACCGCCTTCTTCTTGTCCGCGAGGCTCGGCAGCACCCGGATCAGCTTGCGCAGGAAGAGGTCGCCCGAGGCGAGCAGGAAGAAGAGCAGGATGAACATCACCATGCCGTTCGCCACTAGGTCGGTGGCCTGGCTGAACACCCGCTCGCCAAGGCTCTCGGTGCGGACCTCGACGGTGGGCGTCGGCTTGGCGCCGCCCACCTGGGTGATCTTCTCCACCTGCTCGGTGGCCTTGCTCATAGTCTGCACCGGCTTTTTGAAGTCCCGCAGCTTGGCTTCGAGCCGGCGCATGGTCTGCGGCGCCTTCTGGGCCCACTCGTAAGCGGGCGTGGCCAGTTGGTAGACGCCCAGGGCCAGGCCGCCGAGCAGGCCGAAAACCACGATCCCGGCCCCGAGCCCTTCCGGGATGCGCAGCTTCTTGAGGGCGCGCACCACGGGGCTGAACAGGAAGTTGAGGAGCAGGGCCAGGATGATCGGCAGGAAGAAGTCGCGGCCGAAATAGAGGGTGTAGAACGAGGCCAGGATGAACAGGCCGGTCAGCGCCAGCGAGCGGACGCCGAACGGTCCCTGCATCACGTCGCGGAGCCGCTTGAGATTGGGCCGAGGCCGCTCGTCGTCCTCGGGGTCCTGCCGGAGAGCCTGGATCATGGCGCCCATTCTAGGCCCGCCGGGCCAGGCCCACCACCAGTGAGAGGACAAAGACCGAGAGGCACAGCACGAACAGGATCCGGGCGACTCCCGCGGCTCCCACCGCGACGCCTCCGTACCCGAAGACAGCGGCGACAAGGGCGACGATCAAGGCGATCAGAGCCCATCTCAGCATCTCGTTCCTCCTTGCACCCTGGGGTGCGGTCTGCCGAGGAACAGCAAAGGGTATGCCATCAAGGGAACAGCGGAAGTTGGACGAGCCGGCTGTGGACCAGGTTGGACGCCGTGACGCCGAGGAGGCGCACCGGCCGGGCCGCGGCGTCGGTCTTGCGCAGGAGGTCGCTGGCGCAGACCGCGATGGCGCCGGCCTCGTGCACCGGCAGGCCGAAGCTGCGCGAGCGGGTCAGGGTCGTGAAGTCGGCGTAGCGGACCTTGAGGGTGACGGTGCAGGCGGCGAGGCCGCGTCGGTAGAGGCCGTCCGCCACCTCCTGCGCCATGCGGACGATCTCCTCCTCCATGGCGGCGAGGTCGCGGAGGTCCACACCGTAGGTGTTCTCGGTGCCCAGGCTCTTGCGCTCGGTGTGGGTCTCGACCGGCCGATCGTCAATCCCCCGGGCGAACTCGTGGAGGAGCCGGCCGTGCTTGCCGAAGCGGGCGACCAGCATCTCGGGGTCGTACGCCCGCAGCTCGGCCACGGTCTGGATGCCCAGCTCGGCGAGCGACTTCTCGGTCGCCGGGCCGACGCCGTGGAGCCGGCGCACGGGCAGTGGGTCGAGGAAGGCCTGGACCTTGACCGGCGGCACCACGGTCAGGCCGTCCGGCTTGTGGAAGTCCGAGGCGATCTTGGCGATGAGCTTGTTCGGGCCGACGCCGACGCTCACGGTGAGCCCCCGCTCCTCGCGCACCCGGCGGCGGATCTCCTTGGCCAGCGCCGTGGCGCTGCCGGCGTCGCCCAGGTTGCGGCTGACGTCGAGGTAGGCCTCGTCGATCGACACCGCCTGCACCAGCGGGGTGAATTCGCGGTAGATGGCGAAGATCGCCTCGGACTCGCGGTGGTAGCGGCGGAAGTCGGGAGGCAGGAAGATGGCGTCCGGACAGAGCCGGATCGCCCGCGAGGACGGCATGGCCGAATGGACGCCGAACTTGCGCACCTCGTAGCTCGCCGCCGCCACCACGCCGCGCGACTCGGGCCGGCCGCCGATCACCACCGGCTTGCCGCGCAGCGAGGGGTCGTCGCGCATGTGGACCGCGGCATAGAAGCAGTCCATGTCGCAGTGCAGGACCCTCCGCGGGATATCGGCGATATCGGCGACGTCGGCGACATCGCCGACATTGGCTTCCGCCGGATTCTCGTCTTCGCTCACGGCTCTCTAGCTTAGCCTGGAGAGATCCTGACGCCACCCGTCGAGTTGGAGCGGAGAGCGGGTAAGCATACAATTCCCGGGTCGGAGCCTTGCGTCAGACCGGCGAACGGAGTCATCGGAGCCATCGTTGTCGAGAAAGCCGTAATCCTCCCAATCCCGCAAATGACCCGCTCCCCCTTCGCCGTCTCCGCCTCGCCGCGCGGAGCCCGCCCCCATGGCTGGCTCCTCCTGGCGAGCCTCCTCCTGCCGCTGGCCGTCCTCCAGGCCGGAACGCCGCCGGAACCGGAGCGCCCCTGGCCGCCGTCCACTGAGCGGACCCCGATCCAGCCGGAAGAGGTCCATGTCTGGACCTTCGACATGACCGCCGGGGACTTCCTGGACGTCGTCGTCGCGCAGGACGGCATCGACGTGGTGGTCGAGCTGTTCGAGGGGCCAAACCGCATCCTGGAGGTGGACAGTCCGGACGAGTGTCTGTGCTGGCAGGAGGAGGCCTCCTTCAAAGCCGAACGGTCCGGCACCTACCGGCTCGTCGTCTACCCCTATAACAAGCAGGCGGCTCCCGGGCACTACACGATCCGCGCCGACGGCCCGCGGCCGTTCCGGCCCGAGGACAGCACGCGGATCGACGCTTTCCAGGAGATGGAGCAGGCCACGGCCGAGTTCGTCAAACACGGCCGGCAGGAGGTGCGGCTTGAGCACCTGGCCAGGGCGCTCGATCTCTGGCGCCAGTTGGACGACCGTCGTCATCAGGCCGAGGTCCTCTTCCAGATGGGTACAACCGCGAACGACCTCCAGCGTACGGAGGAGGCCTCCCGGTACTTCCATCGCTCCCTGGATGTCTGGGACCAGCTCGGGCTTGTCCGGCAACGGGCGTGGACCCTGTGGAGCGCCGCTCAGACCGACATGGTCCTGCTGCACGAGGACCACGCCAAAAGCCATGTCGACGAGCGCATCCGGCTCGTGCAGCGCCTAGGAGACCAGGTCCTGCTCCAGAGGGTCCTCCACGACGCCGGGAACCTGTTCAAGAGCGACCCGCACGTGGCCGTGGAGTACTTCGAGAAGGCCTATCGTCTCGCCCAGGAGATCGGCGCCTCGCGGCAGGAGCTGTTGGCGAGCTACGAGCTCGGGCGCTCGTACGACGACCTGGGAGAAAAGCAGAAGGCGCTGCCCTACTACGAGAACGCCCGGGACCTCGCCGATCAGCAGCATGAGCTCGGGATCAAGGCCAACGTCCTCAACGGCCTGGGCCTCTTCTATGCGTCCCTCGGCCAGACCGACAAGGCGATCGAGTACTACAACCAGAGCCTGAAGATCAACGAGAAGCAGACCGCGACGCTCAACAATCTCGCCCTGATCAAGGAGAAGCTCGACCCCGACGAGTCCCGGAGGCTTTATCAGCAGATCCTGGACCTGGGCCCGGAAACCTCCAATCAGGAGGCTCAGGCCGCCGCCCTGTCGAACATGGCGCTTCTGGAGGCGCGTATCGGCAATCCTGCCAGGGCGCTGGAGCTCGGCGACGAAGCCCTGAACCTGAAAGTGAAACGCTTCGAGATTCCGAGCCTCCAGGCCAAGGGCATGGCCCGGCGCCGGATGGGCGAACTGGATTCCTCCCGACGCGACCTGGAGAGGGCCCTGGATCTGAGCCGCCAACGCCAGGACCGCGTCCGGGAGTCGATGGTGATCCTCCAACTCGCCCGCACCGTGCTGAAGCAGGAGGACCTGCATGCAACCCTGGACCTCCTGAAATCCGGCATCGGGATCGTCGAATCGCTCCGCACCAAGGTTGTGGGAGAGGAGCTGCGGGCCACCTTCCTCGCCTCCCGGCAGGACGTCTACAGTCTCTGCATCGACACCCTGATGGCTCTCGACAAGACCGAGCCCGGGAAGGGTTACGACACCGAGGCTCTGCAAGTCAGCGAGCGCGCCCGGGCACGCAGCCTGCTCGACATCCTCGCCGCGGCGCGCACGGACTTCCGCGATCAGGCCGAACCGCTGAACGTCGTCCAGATCCAGAGCGACATCCTGGACAGCCGGGCTCTTCTCCTGGAGTACGCTCTCGGCGAGGAGCGGAGCTTCCTCTGGGCGGTGACTCCGGACGGGGTCCGCAGCTTCGTGCTGCCACCCCGCGCCACGATCGAGGATGCGGCCCGGCGCTACTACAAGGCGCTCAGCACCCCTCCCCTCCCTGCAGCCGGAAAGACCGTGCAGGCCAACCTGGAGACAGCGGCCGCGGAGCTCAGCCGCATGCTGCTCCAGCCCGTGCAGGGGATGCTCTCGGGCCAGCCTCTGCTCGTGGTGAGCGACGGCGCCCTGCAGTACGTGCCGTTCGCCGCCCTTCCAGCCCCTTCCTCTCTGGACCGCGCCGAGCGGGTTCCACTGATCGTCGGCCACCAGGTCGTGAGCCTTCCGTCGGCTTCCACGCTGGCAGTGCTGCGGCGTGAGCTTGCCGGCCGTCCCGCGCCCCCGAAGATCCTCGCCGTGCTCGCCAATCCGATCTTCCATTGGCAGGAGAAAAGATCGTCCAAACCGTCCGGAGCTCGCGGGGCTCCGGAGGGGATGATTGAAGGGATCGATCTGAGCAAGCTGCGGCAACTGGCCTGGTCAAAGGTCGAGGCGACAAAGATCGCCGCCCTGGTGCCTGACAAGGAGAAGAAGCTCGTCGCTCTCGAGTATGAGGCGACCCGGGACAAGGCGATCAGCGGCCAGCTCGCCTCCTATCAGATGGTCCACTTCGCCACCCATGGGCTGATCGACAGCCGCCATCCTGAGCTGTCCAGCCTCGTTCTCTCCCTGGTGGACAAGAACGGGCGGCGCCAGGACGGCCTCCTGCGGCTGCACGACATCTACAACATGAAGCTGAACGCCGACCTGGTCGTGCTCTCCGCCTGCCAGACCGCCCTTGGCCAGGAGATTCGGGGCGAAGGACTCCTGGGATTGACGCGCGGCTTCATGTACGCGGGTGCCGCCCGTGTCCTGGCGAGCCTCTGGAGCGTCGACGACCGCGCCACCGCCGAGCTGATGCGGGAGTTCTACCAGCATATGATTTCCGATCGGATGAGTCCGGCCGAGGCCCTGCGTCAGACGCAGATCTCGATGTCGCGCAACGACGATTGGAAGTCACCTTACTACTGGGCCGCCTTCTCTCTGCAGGGAGAGTGGCAGTGAACGGCTCCAAGGGCCGGGATCTGACTCCGGAAGGTCTTGCGGCCTTGCTCCGCAGCCTGGATCCCGACCCGGAAAAGGCGGCCGAAATGCTGGAGGAGATTCGCCGGCGACTGATCCGCTTCTTCGAATGGCGCGGAAGCCCGCGTCCCGAGGATCTCGTCGACGTCACGATCGACCGGGTGGCCTATCAGCTCGAGCGCGACCTCGTCTTCCACTCGGACCCGTACGCCTACTTCTGCGGTGTGGCCCGCCTCGTCAGCCTGGAGGACGTGCGCAGGGAGGCGCGGGAGAACCGGGCTCGGACGCTCCAGCCCTGGTCCTCCGGAGGCAATCCCGGTGATCCGGAGGACGACCCCGACCCGCGGCTGGATCATCTGCGCCACTGCCTCGCGACCCTCACGGCGGAGCAGCGGGAGCTCGTCCTCCGCTATCACCAGGGCGAGCAGCGCATCCAGAACCGGAAGCGCCTGTGCCAGGAGCACAACATCGAGATGAATGCGCTGCGCATCCGCGTCCACCGGATCCGGCGCAAGATCGAAACCTGCATCCAGGGGCGCCTGAAGAACTGATCTCGTCAGGCCGCGATGAAATGCTTCCGCCCTCGCAGACACCCTTGACTGGAATCTATTGAAGGAATCTTTCCGGGGACGAGAGGCCATGAGCGATGACGAGTTGGTGAGACAGTATCTGCTGGGGGATCTCCCCGGCGACGAGATGGAGAAGGTCGAAAGACGCCTCCTCTCGGACGACGACCTGTTCGAGTTGGCGGAGGCCGTGGAAGCCGACGTCCTCGACGACTACGACCGCGGAGAGCTCAACCCCGACCAGCGACAGCGGGTGGAAAGCTATCTCGCGGTTTCACCGGAGGCGCGGCTGCGGCTCGCCGTCGTCCAGGGCCTTGCCAGGACGAAGCCGGAGCGCCGCATCCTCCCCTTCCCGCGGCTCAATCCGGAGGAGCGTCCCCAGGTACGCGTCGCGGCCATCGCCGCCATGCTGCTGCTCGGGGTCGGTGCCTTCCTGCTGAGCCAGTTTCAGTATCCGGTCACCCAGGGGGCGGCGAAATTCCCGACCGACAGTCCCATCCTCCATCCAACCCAGCCTCCGCCCGTTCCCCGGGACCGCGTGGCCGAGGTGACTCCGACGCCGGCGCCCCCGACGCCCACTCCGCGGCGCTCCGACGTCTACGTGCTCGCCATCAGTTTCCTGACCCAGCGCGATGACACCGTCCCATCCTTTGTCATCCCGCAACAGAAGGACATCGTGGAGCTGCGATTCCAGCTCCGTGAAGCAGATCTTGGATACACCTCCTATCAGGTCTCCCTGATCCAGAGCGATACGGGCAGGGAGGTGACGGAGAGGAAAGGCCTGAAGGCGAAGAAGAGCGATGACCTCCTGATCGTAAAGGTGGACGCCAGCCAGTTCGAGGAGGGCCGGTACTCGCTGACCGTCCAGGGAATTCCCTCCAAGGGAGAGCCTGAGGACATCGAATACTCGGAATTCGAAGTGCACCGGTCGTAACTCCTGTGAAATGATTCCGCCATCGCGGTCAATTCAGATCGAAGCCCACCACGCGCCGCCGGCCGGAGCCGGCGGTTGGGCCTACCAAGGAGGGGGAAACGCATGGGCACGTCCAGCAAGGCACAGGCTGCAGCAAAACCCCTGAAGTCAGGCAAGGGGATGTCGGGGTCGTCGACCGGCCCCAACGACGGCAATCCGAACTACGGCTCGGGTGGCGGCAACGCTCCCAAGCCGGGCAACGATCATGGCCCCGGAGGGAAGGGGAAGAAGGGGAAGACCGGCAAGGGCTGACCGAGCTCTCCAAGGGTGCCGAAAGGCGCCTCCTCCGGGCGAGTCCCAGCGCGGCGGGCTCGCCCCATTTTTTTCTTGAATGATTCTGAGGAAATGATTCGGCCTCGTTCGTCATTTATCCTAAGAGGAGCAGCGACGAATGGCCGAACCGATGCACGTGCGCTTCCACGCCCGGCCCCCGGCGAACCGGCGGCCCCGCATCCCCCACCCGCACCTCGCGCCGCAGCCCGAGCGGCCTGAGAGAAGGACTGAGCCCGCGCCTCCCGCGCCGGAGCCTCCGCTCCCGGTCGAAGCCGCCGAGCCACACACCGTTCCAGACAGCGCCGGCTGGACGCCGGTCGACGTCCCCATGGTGCGCCACGCCAGCCGGTCGCGCCGGGGCTTCGAGCGTCCCTCCCCGGCCGAGAGGCTGCTGCGCAACGCGCTCCACGCCGGGCTGGCCGTGAACCTCGCGGTCCTGCTCGCCTCGCGCCTGCTCCCGGCGGAGACCTTCGGCGGGTGGAGCTACCGCGGCGACGACTTCCTGCTCGCCGCCGCGGTCCTCCTGAGCGGTTATGCCCTCCTCGCCGCCGGCCGGATCAGCCGGCGGGATGATCGCGACGAGCGCGACCGCGGAGAGAACTGAGTCCGGATCAGCCGCCGGCGCCGCCGCCGCCCGCGTGCACTCCGCCCTCGGTCATGCCCCAGGGATCGAGCGCCTCCTTGAGCTCGTCCTCGGGGAGGACCTTCTTCTCGCGGCAGAGCTCGCGCACGGTGCGGCCGGTCCGGACCGACTCCTTGGCGATCTCGGCCGCCGCGTCGTAGCCGATCTTCGGCACCAGCGAGGTGACCATGGCGAGCGAGCGCTCGACCAGCTCCTCGCAGCGCTCGCGGTTGGCCTCGATCCCTTCGACGCAGCGCTCGGCGAGCAGGGCCGAGGCGTTGCCCAGGATCTCGATCGACTGGAGCAGGTTGTAGGCGATCACCGGCATCATGACGTTGAGGTCGAAGTTGCCGCCCATGCCCGAGATCGTGATCGTTGCGTCGTTGCCGATGACCTGCGCGGCCACCATGAGCACCGACTCCGGGATCACCGGGTTCACCTTGCCCGGCATGATCGAGCTGCCCGGCTGGAGGCTCGGGATTGAGATCTCGCCGATGCCGCAGCGCGGGCCCGACGCGAGCCAGCGGATGTCGTTGGCGATCTTGGTCAGAGATGCGGCGATGGTCTTCAATGCGCCCGAGGTCTCGACCGCGGCGTCCTTGGCGGCCATGGCCTCGAACTTGTCGGGCGCGGACACGAACGGGCAGCCGGTCTGCTTCGCCAGCCGCTCGATAACCTTCGGCGCGAACTCGGGCGGCGCGTTCAACCCGGTGCCCACGGCGGTGCCGCCGAGCGGCAGCTCGGCGAGGCGGGGCTTGACCGCGGCCAGCCGATCCAGGCCGTAACGGATCTGCTGCGCGTAGCCGCCGAACTCCTGACCGAGGCGGACCGGCACCGCGTCCTGGAGGTGGGTGCGGCCGATCTTGACGATCGGGTCGAACTCCTCAGCCTTGCGGGCCAACGCATCGGCGAGCCTCCGCAGCCCGGGCTCGAGCTGCTCCTGGATGGCGATGTAGGCCGAGACGTGGATGGCGCTCGGGATGACGTCGTTGCTCGACTGGCCGGCGTTGACGTGGTCGTTCGGGTGGACCGGCTTCTTGCTGCCGATCACGCCGCCGAGGATCTCGATGGCGCGGTTCGACAGCACCTCGTTGACGTTCATGTTGGTCGAGGTGGCCGAGCCGGTCTGGAACACGTCGAGCGGGAACTGGCCGTCGAGCTTGCCGTCGACCACCTCGGCCGCGGCCTGGCGGATGGCGCGGGCGGCGTCGGCGGGGACCACGCCCAGCTCCTCGTTGACGGCGGCGGCCTCGCCCTTGATCATGGCGACCGCGGCCAGGAACCGGCGCGGCAGGGTCAACCCGGAGACCGGGAAGTTGCGGCGCGCCCGTTCGGTCTGGGCGCCGTAATAAGCACCGGCGGGGACCTCCACCTCGCCGAGGCTGTCTTTTTCGATGCGGGTCTGGGACATGCTCTCCTCCTGAATGTCAGTAGCCGTCCCCTATCGTATCAACGATAGACTCCGCGGCATGACTCCCGCCCAGAGCCTCATCCTCGCCGCGTCGGCTTTCGGGGCCGGGGTCATGAACGCCATGGCCGGCGGTGGGACGATCCTGACGTTCCCCACCCTGGTGTTCCTCGGGATGCCGGCGGTGGGCGCCAATGCGACTTCGACCGTGGCCCTGCTGCCGGGCGCGGCCACGAGCATGGCCGGCTACCGGCGCGAGGTGTCCGCGAACCGCGGGTGGCTGCGGACGCTCTTCCTGCCGTGCCTGCTCGGCGGCATGCTCGGCTCGGTCCTGCTGCTGCGCACGCCGGAGAAGACGTTCCAGCACCTGGCGCCCATCCTGATCCTCTTCGCCACGATCCTCTTCATGCTCCGCGGCGTGCTGGCGAAGCGGTTCGCTCCGAAGTCGGGCACTCCCGACGCCTCCGGCCTGTCCCGTGGCCGCTGGCTGACCGCCGTGCTCCTCCAGTTCGCCGTCGCCGTGTACGGCGGCTACTTCGGAGCCGGGATCGGCATCCTGATGCTCGCGCTCCTGGGCTTCCTCGGGCTCACCGACATCCTCGCCATGAACGGGCTCAAGAACTTCTTCAACCTGTGCATCAACGGTGTGGCCGCCGCGTACTTCGTGATCCAGGGGGCGGTCTCCTGGCCGGAGGCCGGGGTGCTCGCGGTCGGCGCGGCGATCGGCGGCTACAGCGGCGCCCACTTTTCGCGCCGCATCGGCCAGGAGAAGGCGCGCGCCGCGGTTGTGGTCATCGGCCTGCTGGTGACGGCCCTGCTTGCCTGGCAGCAGCTTCGCTAACTAAGGCCTTCGTCAAGGAATCCGAATGCAAACCCTTGTTTGCGGCGATTCGAGCTTGTTCAGGGCAGAACGGCCTCATCCAAGGCAATGCGAGTCTGTCTGGGACAA
>JACZDC010012918.1_pt1 | contig 14027 bp, 15 predicted proteins | sample 8641791 | NCBI WGS metagenome assembly JACZDC01 (sample SAMN15324613, study PRJNA640507) | soil metagenome | isolation source: intercropping peanut in the second line | place: China: Luxin town, Laibin City, Guangxi Province | collected 2019-07-25 | depth 10cm m
GTGCACGAATTCATCGCTCCGGCCGTCGCGGCGGTCGAGGGCGCGGAGCTGCGTCTGGCCGCGCGCGAGGAGAAGTGGCGCAACCAAGAGGAGATGCTCGACTTCTACCGCTCCCTCGACGTCTACGTCTGCGCCAGCCGCACGGATGGAACGCCCAATCCCTGCCTGGAAGCGGCCGCCTGCGGTCTGCCGGTGGTCACGACGCGCGTGGGCAACATGCCCGAGTTCATCCGCGACGGCGAGAACGGCTTCTTCGTGGAGCGGGACGCCGCGGACATCGCCGCGAAGCTCCGCTGGCTGCGGGACGATCCCGGACTGAGGGAACGCCTCGGCCGGGCCGCCCGCGCCACCGCCGAGCAGTGGGACTGGCGGCATCAGGCGGCCGGGTACGACGCGATGTTCCGGGAGGTCCTGGGAGAAGGATGCACTCCATGATCTCCCAGACCCTCCTCCGCCGTCTCTACCAGGGCCCCCGCGGCGACTGCCGGGACGTCTGCAACCCGTATCGCGACGAGCATCCGGACCTCGATCAACCCGGCGGCTCCCGGCAGCGGCGGCGCAATCTGGAGGCGTACCTGGAACGGGTGGGCCGGCCGCGGCTGGTGCTGCTCGGCGAGGCGCTCGGGTTCCGCGGTGGACGGTTCTCCGGGATCGCGTTCACCAGCGAACGCCAGCTCTGCGGTCCCGAAGACCGGCGCCTCCCCTGGACCGGCGAGACGTTCCGGCCGACCAGCCGCAACCCGGCGCTGTGGCTGGAGCCTTCGGGGAGCGTGGTCTGGGACGCGATCGGTGGGCGGCCGGACAGGGTGCTCCTCTGGAACACGTTTCCGTGGCACCCATGGCGGCCTTCGGGTCCCCTGACCAACCGGCTGCCCGAGCGCGGCATGGTCCGGGAGAACCTGCACATCCTCGAACGGCTCCTGGAGGAGGTGGATGGCGCCCGGGTGGTCGCGGTGGGGAGGACTGCCCAGGCCGGGCTCGAAGCCGTGGGGATCGAGGCTCCGGCGGTCCGCCATCCGGCGCACGGCGGCGCGGCTCTTTTCCGCAGCCAGCTCCGGGAACAGCTTGCCGTGTTACACTGATACGAGCTTTTCGATGCGGTACTCACAGGAGGCCCCATGCGTAGATCGCTCGTCCTGATCGTCCTCGCGTTGCTGGCGCTGCCCGCGCTCGGTACCCCGGCGAATGCCGAGGTCTACACCGTGACGCTGACCAACGGCAGCGTCCTGGAAACCGCCTACCAGCCCCAGGAAGCCGCGTTCGACCGCAATGTCGTCCTCCTGATGACCGACGTCGGCAACTGGATCGGCGTGCGCAAGGACGAGATCGAGAGCGTGCGCTCCGACGCCGAGCTTGCCGGCTACGGCAAGGTGATCGAGAAGAACACCATTCTCCTCGGCTGGGCGGCGAACGACGCCGAGGACCCGGACGCCCAGGCCAAGGAGGGCCAAGGCCAGGGCAAGAGCGACCCGGCGCTGTCCGCCACCGCGCAGGCGCTCCAGAACATCTACGACCAGCGCCAGGCCGAGCAGAACTACTCGATCAAGCAGTTCGTGCAGCCGAACCAGACCCAGGGCATCCCGGCCCGGATGATCGGAACGTCCCCGCCGCAGTAGCCCGCCGCAATAGCCTCCGCCGTCGATCCGCGATAAGCTAGCCGTCCGGGCTCTCCCGCTGTGGGAGGGCCCCCTTTGACAGACCCGACGGTACGGTGACACGAGGCTCCGGAAGGAGACCTCCGTCTTGATAGGGAAGCCGGTGAGAATCCGGCGCGGCCCCCGCCACTGTAACCGGGAACGAAACCGGAACACGCCACTGCACGGGAGGAGATCGCTCGCGGTCGCCCGTGTGGGAAGGCCCGGGAGTAGGGAGATCCGGAAGCCAGGAGACCTGCCGAACCGTCCGACGCCACCCGCGGGGCGCGGGGGAGGCCTGGCGCGTCCGCGCCTCCTGCCGCCCCGCCGACCCCGGCGGGGCGTCGCCTTTCCCGGAAGCACCAGGAGCAACGCACATGCGCCGCAGCCTCGTACTGCTGGCGGGATTCCTCGGGGGCGGAATCTCGCTGATGGCCCAGACAGACGCCCCAACCCCGGCCACCCCTGCCGTACCCAAGTTCGAGGAGACCGTCGTGGTCTCCGCCTCCCTCGACTCCGAGGACCGCGCCGACGTCCCGGCCTCGGTCACGGTCATCGACCAGGACGAGCTCGAAGCCCGCCAGGTCGACACCCTCTCCGAGGCGATCTCGACCGTGCCCGGCCTCACCATTCCGCAGGCCGGGCCTCCCGGCCAGCAGACCTCGCTGTTCGTCCGCGGCGCCGAGTCCGAGCAGACCCTCCTGCTGTGGAACGGCATCCCGCTCAACGACCCGTACTTCGGCGGCGCCAACTGGCAGTTCGTGCAGACCGACGGCGCCGAGCGCATCGAGGTCGCCCGCGGCCCGTTCAGCGCCCTCTATGGCAGCACCGCGATCGGCGGCGTGGTCCAGGTCTTCACCGGCTCGCGCCAGGGCGGCACGTTCAACGCCGAGGCGGGCGAGGACGGTTACTACCGTGGTGGCCTGGCGGCCGGGACCGACATCGGCCGGCTGCGGCTCGACGTCACCGGCAGCCTCCGGCGCGGCGACGGCGAGCTCGAGAACAGCTTCTTCGACAGCGACGAGCTGGTCGCGCGCGGCCTGTGGACGCTCCGTCCCGGGGTAAGCCTTGGACTGATGGCGCGCACGAACGACTCGAAGACCGGCATCCCGATTTCCAGCGGCGCGCCGAACCCGATCGGCGACATCTCCTGGAAGGAGCGCGAGCTGGCGATCCCGTTCCGCGCCGACCTGGGGACCTGGGAGGTCGAGGCGCTGCTGTCGCAGACCCGTTTCGACTCGGCGCTCCGGGACGTGGACGATCCGTTCGGCTTCACCGCCTCGGACACCGAGTCCGAGGGTCTGCGCGGCCGGACCGTGCTCACCTGGCGCCACAGCGAGGATCTCTGGATCGCGGTCGGCTCCGAGGCCGAGCGCCTGGAGGTGACGAACAGCTCCTCGTTCGGCTCGAACCTCGACGGCGCGCACCAGCGCACCTGGGCCCTGTTCACCCAGGGGAGCTGGGGCCATGGACCGATCCGGCTCGATCTCGGCGTCCGGCGCGACGACAACGACGTCTACGGCGGGGAGACGAGCCTGCGCTCCGGCATCGTCCTCAATGCGGGAGCCGGCGTGCGTCTGAAGGCGAGCTACGGCGAGGCCTTCCGGGCGCCGTCGCTCGGCGAGCTGTTCTTCCCGTTCTCCGGCAATCCCGACCTCCAGCCCGAGGACAGCGAGAGTCTCGAGCTTGGGATCGAGCGCGAGGCGAACGGCTGGCGCGTGGCTCTGACCGGGTTCGAGAACAAGCAGCGCAACCTGATCGACTTCGACTTCGTGGACTTCCGCAACGTCAACGTCGGCCGTGCCCGCAGCCGCGGTGTGGAGGGCGAGGTGGGCTTCGTGCGCGGCATCGTGGACGTGCGCTGGAACGCCACCTGGCTGGAGGCCGAGGACCGGATCACCGGCCTCGCGCTGCTCCGCCGGCCGGAGAAGAGCTCGAACCTCGTGCTCTCGGTCCGGCCCGGCGACTGGACGTTCAACGTCGAGGGCCGGTACGTCGGGGAGCGGCCGGACGTGGACCCGATCACCTTCGGCCGCGCCGACAATCCGGACTACCTGCGGGTGGACCTGGCCGCGCGCTGGAAGGCGCTCTCCTGGCTCTCGCCCTATGCCCGGCTCCAGAACGTCGCCGACGAGGAGTACGAGGAGGTCCTCGGCTATCCCGCGCCGGGCCGGACCCTGATCGGCGGGGTCTCGGTGGACTTTTGACCCTCACCCCCCGGCCCCCTCTCCCGGTCCGCCCGAGTCCCCCGACCCGGGAGAGGGGGAGACTTGTCGGCCTGGTTCTCCTCCTGGCACTGGTTGCAGGGTGCCGGGAGGAGGCTGTTCCTGCTCCCAAGGGTCCCGCGGTCCCGCAGCGGATCGTGGCCCTGGCTCCGAACCTCAGCGAGACGCTCTTCGCGCTCGGCCTCGGGGACCGGATCGTCGGGGTCGGCGACTACAGCACGTGGCCCCCGGAAGCCGCGAAGAAGCCGCGCCTCGGCGGTCTGTTCGACGCCAACCTGGAGCGCATCCTCTCGCTCAAGCCCGACCTCGCCGTGCTGTTGCCGAGCGAGAAGGATCTCGCGGCCAAGCTCCAGCCGCTCGGCGTCGAGGTGCTCACGATCCCGAACGAGGACCTGGCGGACATCGAGCGGTCGTTCACCACGATCGCGGATCGTTGCGGGGTGCCCGATGCCGGAGCCCGCGTCGCGGCCGAGTGGCGCGCCGGGCTGGCGCCGAGACCGCTGGCCGGAAAACCGCGGGTCGTCCTGTCGGTCGGCCGCCAGGAGGGCCGGCTCGCGGACGTGCTCGTCGCCGGTCCGGACACCTTCTATCAGGAGCTCCTGCAACGGATGGGCGCGGAGAACGTCTTCGCCGACGCGCCGATGCGCTATCCCAAGGTCAGCCTGGAGGAACTGGTGGCCCGCGAGCCCGACGTGATCCTGGAGCTGCGCGCCGAGGAGGTCGCGCCGGAGGCGGCCCGGCTGCTGGTGCGCGACTGGGATCAGCTCGGGGACATCCCGGCGGTCCGCAACGGCCGGGTCCACATCCTGTCGGGCGACTGGACGTCCGTCCCCGGTCCGCGCCTGCCGAAGCTGTACGCCGAGCTGCGGAAGGCCCTCGAATGACGGAGCCGATCCTCTCGGTCCGGGGTCTCGCCTGGGAGTCGGACGGCCGGCGGATTCTCGGTCCGGTGGATCTGGATGTGGTCCGCGGCGAGTGCCTGGCCGTGGTCGGACCCAACGGCGCGGGCAAGACCACGCTGCTCCGGTGCCTGACCGGCCTGCTCCGGGCCACCGCGGGCGACCTGCGGTTCGAAGGCCAGCCGTTCTCGACCCTCTCGCGCCGCGCCCTGGCGCGCCGCATCGCCTACGTGCCGCAGATCCGACCGGCCCGGGTGCCGCTGAGCGTGGAGGAGGTCGTGCTCCTCGGCCGCTATCCCCACCTCTCGGCGCTCCAGATCGCGCCGCGTAAGGAGGACTTCGCGGCGGTGGACGCGGCGCTGGAGCTGGTGGGGATCGAAGACCTCCGTCGTCGGCCGGTGGACGAGCTGTCCGGCGGCGAGCGCCAGGCCGCGTTCATCGCCGCGGCCCTGGCCCAGGAGGCGGAGCTGCTGGTGCTCGACGAGCCTACGATCCATCTCGACGCCCGGCACCAGCGCGACCTCGCCGACCTGCTGCTCAAGCTGGACGCCGAGGCGGGCCGCACCGTGCTTCTGGCGACCCATGATCTGAACCTGGCGTCGCTCCTGGGCGACCGGCTGCTCGCGCTCTCGTCGGGCCGGGTGCTCGCGAGCGGCACGCCGTCACAGATCCTGGAGCCGGACCTCCTCGAACGCCTGTTCCGGGCGCGCTTCGAGATCGTGCGAGGCGGCGAGCGGCCGGTGACCCTCCTCCAACTCGGCCCCTCATGAAGACGCGACCTGGTTTTGCCCTGCTCGTCCTGTTCATCCTCTGGGTGACCGTGCTCGCCGTGGCGCCGCTCGTCGGGAGCCAGCCGGTCTCGCTGCTCGACGCACTGCGGGGCGAGCCCACGGCTTCGGCCATCTTCTTCCAGCTCCGCCTGCCGCGCGTGCTCCTGGCGCTCCTCGCCGGCGCCGGCCTGGCGGTCTCGGGTCTCGCGTTCCAGACCCTGTTCCGCAACGAGCTGGCGGAGCCCTACACCCTGGGGATCGCGACCGGCGCGGCGCTCGGCGCGGTGCTCGCGCTGCGGCTGGAGGAGTCCGGCGTGCTGATGGGCATGCCGCTGGTCTCGCTCGCCAGCTTCGCGGGAGCGATCGGCGCGACCGCGCTGGTCGTGGGTCTCGCCTGGCGCCGCCGCGGCAGCACGGCGACTCTTCTCCTCGCCGGCATCGCGGTCTCGCTCTCCTGCTCGGCCCTCATCCTCTTCCTTCAGTACCTGTCCGATTCGACCCAGACGTTCCGCATGGTGCGCTGGATGATGGGCGGTCTGTCGGTGGTCGGCTACGGCGAGGTGCTGTGGACGGCGCCGTGGGTGCTCGGCGGCGCCGCGGTGTTGCTGGCTCTGAGATGGGACCTGAACCTCCTCCTGCTCGGCGAGGAGCTGGCTGCGAGCCGCGGCGTGGACCTGGTCCGGCTGCGCCTGCGGGTGCTCGGCGTGGCCTCTCTCATGATCGGCGCCCTGGTCGCCGTGGCCGGTCCGATCGGCTTCGTGGGTCTCATGGTCCCGCACATGATCCGCCGCTGGGTCGGGCACGACCATCTCTTCCTGGCCCCGGCCTGCCTGCTCGGCGGCGGCGCGTTCCTGGCCGCCTGCGACGTGGCCGCCCGGACGGTCATGGCGCCGGCCGAGCTGCCGGTGGGGGTCCTGACCGCGCTCCTCGGCGGCCCGTTCTTCCTCTGGCTCCTGGTGCTGGGGAGAAAGGAGCGGTAGGCTGCTAGAATAGAGCGGCAGCGCGTGAAGCGGGAACAATGCACATGAGCCAGCAAGTCTCCGGAATCAATCCACAGATCCTTGTCTGGGCTCGCGAAAAGGCTGGACAGTCGATCGAGGAGGTTGCTGCCGCCTTCAAGAAAGACCCGGAAGCCGTCCTCGATTGGGAGAGGGGGACGACTGCTCCGACCTATGTTCAGTTGGAGAAGCTGGCCTATCAGGTGTACAAGCGGCCCATCGCCTTGTTCTTTTTTCCTGAGCCGCCCGATGAGCCTGATCCGCGGCAGGAGTTCCGGACTCTGCCGGATGCAGAGATCGAGGATCTGGCGCCGGACACTCGCCATAAGGTCCGCGAAGCCCTGGCGCTACAACTCGCGCTCGCCGAGCTCACCGGTGGCGTCAATCCTTCGCAGCGCCGAATCCTCCGGGACATAGCCGTCTCTGCCCCGGTGAGCAGCACTGTGATCGCGCAACGCGTCCGCGAGTACCTCGGAATTACGTTGGAAGATCAGAGGGGCTGGAGGGGGAAGGACGAGGCTCTCAAGACATGGCGAGCCGCGATCGAAGAAGCCGGCGTCTTTGTTTTCAAGGACTCCTTCAAGCAGAGGGACATCTCAGGTTTCTCGCTCTATGACGAGCAGTTCTCTCTGATCTTCGTCAACAACAGCACGGCTCAGTCCCGGCAGATCTTCACCCTCTTTCATGAGCTGGCCCATCTTCTTCTGCATGAAAGCGGGATCACGAAAAGAGACGATCGATTTGTGGAGACCCTCACGGGAACGGCACGGCGAGTGGAGGTCTTCTGCAATCAATTCGCCTCTGACTTCCTGATTCCCAGAGAGGACTTTGGCCGTGCCGTGAGACAACTCGGCACCAGCGACGAGGCCGTTGTCGAGCTGGCGAGTCAATACCACGTGAGTCGCGAGGTTGTGCTCCGACGGATGCTCGACATGGGCCTGGTCTCTGCCGAGCGGTACAGAAGTCAAGCCGCGCAGTGGCTGGAGGAGTATGAGAGCAAGCGAGCCGCGGACAAGGGAGGCGGAGGACACTACTACAACACTCAAGCCGCCTATCTGAGCGAGCGATATACCAATCTGGCGTTCTCCAGCTACTACAAGGGCGGCATTTCTGCCGATCAGCTCGCAGACTACCTGAACATCAGCGTGAAGAGCCTGCCGGGTTTGGAGCAGGTCGTACTTCAAAGAGCCGCGGGCAGCTGATGATCTACGTTTTTGACAACAGCAGCATACGGGTTATCAGCCACTATTATCCGGAACGCTTTCCGACGTTCTGGAAGCAATTCGACGCAGCCGTCGCCGACGGGTCCGTCGTGTCGGTCCGCGAGGTTTACAATGAACTGACCAAGTGGGGAGCGGCGCAGGAGTGGTTTTCGGATTGGATCAAGGCAAACCGCTTGATGTTCCTTGTACCTGGGCCGGAAGAAACATTGTTTGTCGCCGAAATTTTCAAGGTCCCTCATTTCCGGGCACTCGTTGGAGGGACTCAGCAACTGAAGGGGCAACCAGTGGCGGACCCGTTCCTGATCGCATGCGCCAAGGTCAGGGAGGGTACCGTCGTTACCGAGGAAGGAAGAAAGCCCAACGCGGCGAAGATACCCAACGTCTGCGAGCACTTCAAGGTTGCATGTACGAACGTCGAGGGATTCCTCGCGGCAAGCGGCTGGCGCTTCTAGTCAACGGCGACGAGCGAGACGCGATGCATCAGGGTTGTACTCCGCCGTCGCTCTCCCCAAGCATCCGGTAGGCGCGGGACAGCTCCTCGGCGGCGACCCCGTTCTCCGGGTTGCCCTCCATCACCTCGCGGAGGATGCGGATCGCCGGCACCGGCTCCTTGCGGTCCAGATAGCTCCGGGCGAGTGTGATCTGGAGGTCTGGCGCGGCGCGGCCGACGGCCCGGATCCCTTCCTCGATCGTGGCCATGGCGAGGTCCGGATGGCCCTGACGACGCTGGTGCTCGGCGAGCGACATCCAGCGGACGGAGCTTTCGGGGGCCAGCGCCACGAGCTGCCGCAGCGCCTGTTCGGTCCGCTCGGGCCGGTCGGCCTTCTCGGCGACCCGGGCGAGCGCCTCCTGGAGCCGGACGTCGGCCGGAGCCTTTTCGAGGGCCCGCTCGTAAGCGGCGAGCGCGTCCTCCTCCAGTCCCAGGCGGTCGAGGGTCTCGGCCAGGGTCTCCTCCCGGGGGCCCACGGCCGCGCCGCCGGCGCTCGCGGCGTCCAGCAACTCCTCCAGGACGCGGGAGACCTCCTTTTCCCGGCCGAGCCCGATCAGGACCGTTCCGACCTCGTCGGCGGCATCCGGATACCAGACGCCGGCCTCCGCGAAGTAGCGCCGGTACTCGGCCAGGGCCTCGTCGATCTGCCTGCGGGCCAGGGCCGTGTGGGCCCGGAGGCGGTGCGCCCAGGCGGCGTCGGTGTCGCCTGCCAGGGATTCGGCCTCGGCGAAGCGGCCGGCTTCCAGGAGGAGAAGGCCGAGCTTGTCCTGGAGGACTTCGTCGCGGGCTCCGTCCTCCTGCCGGATTGCGGCCTGGAGCACGGCGATCGCCTCGCCGGGCCGTCCGGCCTGGACCAGGAGGTCGGCGAGCGCGGCGTGGCGGGAGGTCCCGTGGTAGACCGGGTCGGCCTCCAGCCAGGCCTGGAGATGGGCGAGCCGCTTCGCGTCGAGTCCGGCCTTGCCATACAGGCTGTCCACGGCCGCCCAGAGCCCCGCCTCTCCGGGCTCCTTCTTCAGCCGGGCGAGGAGCACGGGCTCGATCTCCTCCGGCCGGGCTAGCTTCAAGCCGGTGATCACCATCCCCTCGACCCGCTCGGCCGGGGCGGCTGCGAGCCGGTCGAGGAAGAGCCGGCGGGCCGCGGGCTCGCCCTCGCAGTAGGTGAGCGCGAAGTCGACGCTGCCGTCCTCCTGGCGCTCTCCCCGGACCTCGCGGAACACGGCGACGGCCTCGTCGCACTGGCCATCGGCAGCCAGAGCCGATCCGACCGAGATCCGCGCGGCGGTCCGCCGGTCGGCAGGCAGGGCGGAGAGCGCCGCCTGGAGACCCGAGCAGTCGCCCCGGCGCGCCGCGACCCGGGCGTAGCCGGCCGCGACCCGGCCGACCGTCTCGCCGTCGGCTTTCCGGAGAACCCTGAGGTAGCAGTCGGCGGACTCCGCCAGGACCGCGCCGTTCGCCAGGTACTCCAACGCTTCGCAGACCGTCTCCGCGCCGGGCGAGGCCGCGACGGCGTCGACCGCGGCGCTCGCGAGCCGCCGCGCCTCGTCCGGGTCCTTGCCCGGGAGCTGGCTTTCGAGCGAAGCGCGGACCGCCCGTGGATCGCCCGGGAAGCGCGAGCGCCAGGCCTCCACGATCTCCCGGCCACGGCCTTCCCAGCCATAGGCGCCGGCGAGGAGACGGTAGGCCTCGGGATTGTCGGGATTGCGGGCGAGGAAGTCCTCCAGGAGCTGGCGGCGGGCTTCGAGATCCCCGGTCCGGGCGAGGTCGATGGCCAGCGCCATGACGGCCTCCGTGGAGTGCGGAGAGCGCTCGACCGCCTCGATGAGCTGCTCGCGGGAAAGATCCGGCGGCCCCTGGGCCGCGACGCTTCCAGCCGCGAGCAGGATGATGGCGAACCTTCGCAGGAACATACTCCGTCCAATGTAGCACTCTGCTACCCTGGAGAAAATGAGACGCGCAGCGCTCCTCGTGACTGTCCTGGTCTTCCTGCTGGCCGCCGCTCCGCCGCCGAGCTTCCTGGACCAGGCGGAAGCTCTCTACACCGGCACCCAGGGTCGGATCGACCTGCAGCAGGCCCACGCCCTCTATGAGAAGGCCGCGGCCGGCGGCGATCCCCTGGCCATCCTCCGGATCGCGATCCATCGGCACCTGGGCAAGTGCGGCTACGCGAAGGACCCGGCGCGCGCGGCGGCCCAGGCGCGGCCGGTGATGGCGGCGGTCCTCCAGCGCGCGCAGGCCGGAGATGCGCGCGCCCAGACCTTTCTGGGTACGGCGCTCCTGGTCGGGGTCGGCGCCGAAGCCAGACCCGAAGCCGCCCTGCCCTGGCTCCAGAAGGCGGCCGGTGCGGGCGAGGTCTGGGCGCTGCACAACCTCGCCTGGATGACTGACACCGGCCTTGCCGGTCCGGCCGACCCGGCGAAGGCGGCCGCGCTCTACCGCCGCGGCGCGGACGCGGGCAACGCCGCCTCGATGTACGACCTGGGGACGGCCCTCATGCTGGGAGACGGCGTGAAAAAGGACGCGGCGGAAGGCCAGCGCTGGCTCGCCGAGTCGGCCCGCCGGGGCCACCCCATGGCGATGCGCTACCTGGCCAACCTGCTGGCGGCCGGCGAGCTGCTGCCGAAGGACACGCGCGAGGCTCTCCGGCTCTATGAAGAGGCCATCCTGCTGGGCGATCGGCAGGCGAACGACGACCGCGGCGAGGCGATCGACGAGGGCTGGATCCCGCCGGCCCAGGCGGAGGTCTCGCTCAACCGTCTCCTCCATGCGGCGCAGGGCGGCAACCTGGAAGCCATGGCCGCGGCGGGCGCCGACCTCGTGGACGGCCGCGGCACCGAGTCCAAGCCGGTCGAAGGGATCGCATGGCTGCGCAAGGCCGCGACCGGCGGCTCGGTGATCGGCCAGCGGATGCTCGGTTGGGCGCTCTACCACGGGCTCGGCGTCTCCAAGGACCGCGTCCAGGCCATCGATTGGTGGCGCAAGTCGGCCGCGGCCGGAGACGTCCCGAGCCTCCACCATCTCGGGAGAGGCCTCCTGGAGACGGGCGCGCCCGGAGCCGGACGAGAGGCGATCGGAGATCTCGAAGCGGCGGCGAAGGGCGGTTTCACGGAGGCCGCCATGCTCCTGGCCGACATGTACGACCGCGGCTACTGGGGCGTCGCGAAGGACCCGCGCCAGGCCCGTGCGTGGTACGAGCTGGCCGCGCAGCAGGGCAATACGGAGGCCAAGGGCTGGCTGCGCTTCCAGGGCGCTTCCAGGGAATAACCGGCGGGCACTAGAATACCGGGCCATGCTTCGAAACCAGATCGATCCCCCCGGCAAGATCATCGGCATCGGCCGCAACTACAAGGAACACGTGAAGGAACTGAACAACCCGATGCCGGCCGAGCCGGTGATCTTCCTCAAGGCGCCGTCGTCCGTGATCGCCTCGGGCGAGGCCGTGGTGCTGCCGCCGGAGAGCCAGCGGGTCGAGCATGAGGGGGAGATCGCGGTGGTGATCGGCCGCCGGATCAAGCGCGCGTCACCCGAGGAGGCGCGGGCCGCGATCCTGGGCGTCACCTGCGCGAATGACGTGACCGCCCGCGACCTTCAGAGGAAGGACCCCTGTTTCTCCCGCGCCAAGTCGTTCGACACCTTCTGTCCTCTGGGACCGGCGATCCTGACCGATGCGGATCTGGAGGACCTGGAGGTCGTCACCTGGGTCAACGGCGAGGAGCGCCAGCGCGGTCACGTCCGCGATATGACCTGGGGAATCGTGGATCTCGTGGTCTACGCCTCGCGGATGATGACGCTGGAGCCCGGCGACATCCTGCTGACCGGCACGCCGTCCGGCGTCGGTCCGCTCCAGGACGGCGATCAAGTCGGGGTGGAGGTCTCCGGCGTCGGCGTGCTGCGCAACCCGGTCAGGTCCTGACCGAACGCCACGGGAAGAGGGCCAACCCGCCGGCCAGGAGCAGATGGACGGCGCCGCCCCAGGCGAAGCCCGAGAAGAGCAGGGCCAGCCAGCCGGTGAAGAGTGACAGGGCCGCCGCGGTCCGGAGCATGCCCGGAGGCTACCACAGGCTTCAAGGACAACAAGGACTGCAAGGACCTCAAGGACCAAAGGTCTTATGTCCCTTCAGTCCTTGCAGTCCTTTGGGTCCTTCTCAGTTCAGTCGCTCGGCAAGCTGGCGCCGGAGCAGCCTCAGGTTCTGCAGCGGCCCTTCAGCGACCTCCGGCTCGGCCGAGGCGGTCGGGCACTGGGTGTCCGCGGAGATCGGGCCGCAGGTGAGATGCCACGGAAGGGTCGCCGACGCCGTCGGACACTGGGTGTCGGCCGAGGCGGTGGGGCAGGCGTGACGGGACGGCTCCAGCGGGACCATCAGGTCCTTGATCTGAAACGCCATACGCATTCCTCCTTGGGGGATGTCCCCGGGAAAGTGGTATCCAGGGGTACGGATGGCACCGGTCAGGGTTGCAGGAAGGCGCCGGGCGCTCCCGCGGTTATCCTTCCTTGAGGCCGACATGATCCGCGCAGTCACCTTCGACGTCACCCATACGCTGATCCACTGTCCACGCCTGGGCGAGATCTACGCCGAGGTGCTGGGTCGCCATGGAATCGAGGTGGCTCCCGACGAAGCCGGGCGGCTCGTGCGCATGGTCTGGCAGGAGCTCGCCTGCGTCGCCGATCCGTCGCGCGACCGCTTCACCTCCCACCCGGAGGGGCCGGCGGGGTGGTGGAAGCGCTTCCTGGAGAGGCTCTGCGAATACCTGGAGGTTCCATCCCCGTCGCGGTTCGCCGCCGCCGAGCTCTTCGCCCGCTTCGCCCGCGCCGACGCCTGGGAGGTCTATCCGGAGGTGCCGAAGACCCTGGCCGCGCTCCGCAAGCAGGGCCTGCGCCTGGGGATCGTCAGCAACTGGGACACCCGCCTGCCGGACGTCCTGGACCGGCTCGGCCTGGCCTCGTCCTTCGACGCCCTGGTCTACTCCTCCGAGGTGGGCGCCGAGAAGCCGGACCGTCGCATCTTCGAGGCCGCGCTGCACCGGCTGGACGCGACCGCCGACCAGGTCCTGCACGTCGGCGACGGCCGCCTGGAGGACGTCGAAGGGGCGCAGGCGGTCGGCATGCAGGCGCTCCACCTCACCCGCGGACGCGGCGCCGGCGACCTCCGCGACCTGTCCCGCCTGCCGGATCTCGTGGCGACGGCCCCCGGCCGTGTTACACTTCAGTAACGAATCCAAAGACGTCGAAGCGAACGCCATGAAGATTTCCACCAAGGGCGAATACGGCATCCGTGCGATGTTGTATATCGCGATGCAGGGAGACCGCGGGCCGGTCACCAGCCACGAGATCGCCAAGCGCCAGGCGATCCCGGAGCCCTATCTCCGCCAGATCCTCGCGCTCCTGTCGAAGGATCGGCTGATCCAGTCCAACCGCGGACCGCAGGGCGGGCACGTGCTCGGCCGGCCGGCCTCGGAGATCTCGCTGCGCCAGGTCCTGATCACCCTGGAAGGGCAGACCACGCCGATCGACCAGATCCTCGCGCTGCCCTGCAAGATCGGGATCGGCCCGGAGCACTGCGCGATCCGCGAGTTCTTCCTGGAGGTCAAGAGCGCGGTCGAGCGCGTTCTCCTCGCCACCTCGCTGCAGGACCTCGTCACCCGCCAGCGGGAGATCCTCGAGCAGAAGATCTCGATCCCGCTCGATCTTCCGTCCCCGCAGTCCTTGCTGCCGATCCTTCCGGAATGACATGAAGCTGGAAGGCGAAGGCCTCCTGGTCCGCATCTTCGTCGGCGAGTCCGATCGCTGGGA
>JACZDC010047602.1_pt1 | contig 14021 bp, 11 predicted proteins | sample 8641791 | NCBI WGS metagenome assembly JACZDC01 (sample SAMN15324613, study PRJNA640507) | soil metagenome | isolation source: intercropping peanut in the second line | place: China: Luxin town, Laibin City, Guangxi Province | collected 2019-07-25 | depth 10cm m
CAGGACCGGGAGATCGTCTACTTCCTGCAGCAGCCCGAGACCCACGCCTTCGACCTCTACCACGACTATACCGAGGCGAGGCCCGGCGTGGACCGCTACCTGAACGTCGTCCGCACCGGCAGCACCGCCTCCAACCCCTCCGCGAAGAACCTCGACACCGGCGAAGACCTCCGGATCGAGACCCTGCGAGGCGACGCGCTGCCGAAGACCGGGGAGGACGACGAAGACATCCCGCCCGACGCCGACGTGGTCGTGGCCCACTTCCCACCGGTGCCGGCCGGAGGCTCGGTCCGCCTTCGCATCTCGGAGACCTACACCGACCCGAAGAGCTATCGGCTGGAGGGTGACGAGCTCGTCTTCGACCGCACTCTGGGGCGCCCGCGGAACGCCGTCGTCCTCCCCGCCGGTTGGCTCCTGACCGCCAGCTCGATCCCCACCCAGGTAAGTGAGACTGCGGACGGCCGGATTCGGTTGGACTTCATCAATCCGCGGAACGATGAGATCGCGGTGTTGATCCGGGCACGACGGCGGCCTTAGAGAAAGATCTCGGCGAGAGGGATCTCCAGCCCTGGGAAGAGCGGGCTGGTCAGCCGGTCCTCGTCAGCCGCGGTCAGGTCCGCGACGGTTTGAAGCCGCTCTCCCGTCCTGCGGAAGATCTGGGCCGCACTCCGCGACGGATCGATCATCCAGTACTCCTGAACCCCGAGGACTCCATAGCGTTCCAGCTTGAGCCCCTCATCCACTCGACGTGTCGACGGCGAGAGGACTTCGATCACGAGGTCCGGCGCCCCGTGGACATTCGTCTCCGTGAGAATCCGCGATCTCGCCTGCGAGACGAACAGGAGGTCTGGTTGAACGACGTCGTGCTCGCCCAGCAGGACATCGACAGGAGCCACAAAGAGCCGGCCCAGACGGTGGCGGCGGACGAACGGAGCGATCCAGGAAGTCAGCTCGACGACAATGCTTTGGTGCAGCAGGCTCGGGGCCGCACTCACGAAGTGCTCCCCGTCGAGGATCTCGTGGCGACTCCCGTCCTCGGGGAAGAGGAGGTAGTCCTCGTAGGTGAGCTTGTGGCGAACTGGATCTCGAAGGGCCATGGCGACTCCCGCTCGTCAGGCGGCCAGGAACAGTTTAGCACGGAGGCACGGTCCTCGGGTCAGAAGAAGTTCTGCCGGAGGATATCGTAAGTGCTGTCCCGGAGGAATAATCTTCTCCAGGTTCAGAGTAAACATCTGGATCGATGAGTGGTTCCGGGCGCGGAGGCGGAAGCGAGCCGCCTCCGGCCCGGGAGATCTCTGGCAAGGTCGGGCTCTAGCACACCCAAGCGCAGCGCCAAGCGCCTCTGAAGCAACTGCACGAGTCGATCTGAAGCCAGCCACAGGCGTTGTAGCCGATGCACTCGTCCATAGCTCCATTGGGAGAGCAAGGGCTGCCGCACCAGTTCTCCGAGGTCATGAACTGCGGCGTGACCGGTGTCACGGCGATCGGGCTCAAAGGGGCGGAGTTGGCCGTGGCCGGAGCGGCGGCAGTGGCTGTCGGCTCCGCGGCATTCACGAGAGACGGCACCAGGAAAAGGACCAGTAGGAGGCCAAGATAGGTGATTGCGGAACGCATAGTGGAATCCTCCATCACTTTGGTTGAGGTGAAGGAGTATTGCCGCACCCGGGCGACAGGGTAAAGGCCTAGGCCGCCGCTCCTACTCTCGTCCCACCGTGATTCCGGTCGGTGCTCCCGAACATCATGCCCGACATGTCCCCTAGAAGGAACTGACTAGTTCGTCTTCAACAGCCGCGGAGTTCAAGGCATTCGTCATTGAGTCCGTCGATAGTTGAGCAGAATCTCAATGCGGCGGTTCAAGCGCTGCTTGTCGGGATTGTCATTATCCTGGACCAGTTGGGCTGCCGAATAGGTGCCCGTCGTGATATCACGCGTTACAGGCAAATATTCGCCAAACGATTCAATTGACATGACCGTCCTAGCCGGGTCAATGCCAACCTCTTGCAGCGCTTGATAGACACTCATAGACCGACGGGCCGCAAGCTCCAGGTTTGACGGATAGTTTTTGGAAGGCCTCAGATCAGCATGCCCTTGTACGTGGATCTCTTGGATTCCCTCGATTTCGCCCTGCAAGACCTGTCCAAGCTCTCTGAGAATACTACGCCCTTGCGGCAGCAAATTGACCTCGTCCGTCTCAAAAAGAACGTGGCTGCCAAAACTGATGCGCTGAAGCGTAGCATCGTTTTGGACTGTCACATCCGGAATCAATGGATTAGGGCTGCCGGGAATAGAAATACCGTACAAATCTCTATTGCCCTCGTTCGTCTTGAGCACTTGCTTCAGAGTACCAAAGTGGGAAGCTATGGCGTCCACTAGGCGAACCTGATTTCGAAGTATAGATTCGATCTCCAATTGAGCTCGCTGCTTCTTATCCTCGATGTGTGAGCGAATGCCAACAACTAGGATCAGCACAGCGGCGAGAGAAATCGCTAAGTCTGTTCCCGGCCCGAAGAACCCCTCATCCTCCATGAGAGCTTGCTTCTTGGAACTCATGACGCGCCTCCAGGCCGCAGGCGAGAGAAGGCTCGCAGCATGGAGGACCACCATTCTCTCGGCCTTCCGATCATCGAACGATAGAAGGAATGAGCAGAGACCAGATGATTGAGCGCGGAATTGTTCCGATTGATTTCCCGTGACAGTGACTCTAGTTGCCGCGCAACCTTCTCTAATGATCTCTCAACATTGTCAAATTGGGGCACCGAAGTTGCGGCCAAGGGCGTCACACGTGACGGCTCGGCGGCGAGCCTCAAGTTCCCTTCCGCAAGCTTACCGAGTAACTCCGCTTGCAAATGCGAGTTCTTCTCAACCGCATTGGCCAAGTTCATGATCATCTGCCGGAATAATTCGAATCGGGCTTCGGCCAGCTTTAACTGCCCTTGTTGCTCGTCCTTCGTCTGCTCTCCAACTTCGCGGGCCAGCCTCAACCCTTCGGTTACCACACCAAACTCTGCCATACAGACTCGCAGATCGTCGCGGAAGCTCTGGGCCACTTGTCGCTGACTTTCCGAGAGACTCTGGCGCAGCTCTTCGGCCACGTTTCTGGGAGAGATAATATCATAAACCGATCTCATCTCTCTAAGGACTTCTCCCTGTTCCTCTCGAATATGCCCGAGAAATACGTCAAAGTTATCCTTCACTTCGACCAACCGCCGCAGACCGTCGCGAATGGCATTAGTCTGGACTTCGACCTCGCGAGCCTGGTCTCGAATTCGCTCACCCACTCCAGTCAAAACCGTGCGCATCTGCTCAAACTCAACGAGAAAGTCGTCTTCGTTGATTGAATTGCGAGCTAGAGCGATCATTGCAGCACTCGCGCTCTCCACGTTCTTGAACTGAATCTCCTGTCGCCGCCTTACGATGAGAACCACAAGTGCCAGAATCATGGCGACTTCGAGGCCTGCGATACTGGTGCTAAAGGAAATGTGGAGTGCAGCGAAGAGTTCATTGAGGGCCGAAGGCGCAAGGAGATCTCTACCTTGTTTCGCGAGATCGCGGAGAGCTATGATAAGACCTGCGAAGGTCCCCAGGATGCCAAGTTGGAGAGCGATTTTTTGGACGGTCTGAATGCGGAGGAGGTCATCAAGACCGTCCTCCCGGAACGGCTCTATAACTAGAGCGTTAGCGTGGAATTTTCGATCCTTCGCCTCTTCTATGATGTGCCGAAAGAGTCGCAGTATCCCCCTGTCACGACTCGGATTACTTGGCAGAAAGCTGGACAGGCGATCGAGAGAGATGCGATCCTTCCATCCCCCCTTGATCCTCGCCAGTTCTGCCGTGACCCGTTGCTCAACGAGGAGGGCAATGGCATCGTCGACCTCCAGTCTCGCAAGGGACCGTATCGCCACGGCGGCACCCCAGACAACGAGAAGTTGAATGAAGATTGTTAACCAAGCAGTCGGATCCTTGGCCTGCGGCCGCGTAAGAGGGTGAAGGAGGAGCATGAATGCGATGCCACCGAGAAGAGTTGCCAGAAGAGGCCGACAGCGCCGCCAAAACCCTGCGTCCCGGAGGAGGGCGTCGGGCGCAACGATAGCAACTCGCTCGGAGTAGTTCATTGCGGTTCCCCATCCGCAGCACCAGCGATCTGCTTGCGGTATGTGGGTGCGGCAAGCGCCTCTCGCCGCCACTCTTCTGCTGCCGATTCTCCGGAACTCGCCGGTAGCAGAGCCCTAACCTCCCTATGGCCGCGGGCGAACTGCTCTGGTGCCATCTCAGACTCCAGCCCGCGGATTCGGTCTTCCAGTGCTTGGACGACTGAATCTCCAAGCTCGACACCACCGTTGAGCAACTCGGACTTCTGGGCATAAAGGTCGCGTAGCTCTTCGAGTTTATGGCTGGTGCTCAGCATTCCGGCGGCAAAGGACTTCGTAATGCCATCTATCACAGCTTCGTCGGCCTTCCACTCACCGAGCGTTGCACCACGGGTAACGTTCACCACAGATACGACGAGACCGAAGGTCTCTATGATCTTGCGCTGGGTCGAGCGATGGATAACTTCTTCGACCTGCCTTTGCACTGCTATCCGAGAGAACTGCCGGAGCTCGCGAGGTGCAAGCTCAAGCTTGGCCTTGACGTCACGAGCCATCACCTCGCGGATCTTGCTGAGTTCCTCCTCGAAGGTCGGGAAATTCTTGGCCCGGAAGATATACCAGCCGTCTGGGTGCACTCCCCTGACATCAAAATCAATCTGATAGGTCACACGCTCGCCGCCGTCACCTCTGTTGAGAGGAAAGCATATGACCTCCAAGCTGTGTGGGCCTTCCATCAAGCGGGACAAGCGCTTGGTAAGATCTGTTTCGAGCGGCTTAGGGGTGACCGAGAGGTCTTCGATCCCGAATCGCTCAACAAGCGCCGCGGTGATATGCCTCTCAAGCACCTCGCGTACCGGCGGCTCCTCATTGTCGGAGTGCTGGAAATTCATGTAGAAGCGCTGTGGATCGATCCGGTGCATGACCTCTTGGGTTACTTGCTGCGCCATCTTTCGAATATCGGCGAACAGGCGATTTCCAGGCTGCAGGTAGTTCTTCAGTCTCTCATCTCGCAGGTTGGTTATTTTGCCGGCGACCACGATATCGAGGCGTACTTCGACTCGGGAGTCCTGCGTGACGTATACATTGTCATTCTTGTCCAGGAGAAAGGAGTCTTTCCAGCTCAGAGGTTCGAGATCAGGAATCGCGATCAATTGCTTGACCGCACACCCAACGACCTCGGCCTCATGCTGAATACGTTGCTTGATGTCCTCGGGATCAAATTTGAGAAGCAGGTCGATGTAGCTCTTCTCAAACAGGATTTCCTGAGTGAAGCGACTTAGTTTGCTACGCGTCCAACTCGCCAAGTCCACAATCCCAGAACTCTGGAAGCGCCCAAGGTCCCGCAGGATGATCTGCACCTGGTGTTGGACCGTGATATCCCTGCAATCGCGGATATTGCAAGTTACAGAATGGTCAATCTCGTGGAGCTCGTCAGGCAGTCTGCCGAAGAAAGGACTCTCCAAGCGGAGGAAGGTGATCCGACGCCCCTCTTCCCACAGCCGACTGTTCAATCCGGACAGGAGGATCTCGCGGATTTGGCTCTGGGCGTAGCAGAGAGTATGGAGGGTCGCCTCTACTGCGAGAATCTGACGCACAGCATCCTTGACGGTCTCCTCAAGCGACGGACTTTTGCGGTAGCGCAGCAAGGCTCGCATCCTGTTGGCATGGTCAATCTCGAGTTCCGTCGTGATCTTGATCTCAATTTCTTGATCGAAGTCCCGAGTCCGGATCGGGAAAAATCCCGTTTTCAAGGGAATCGATTGTAGCTTCGGCTCATTCTGAGGGTGCAGTTGAACATCGAGCAGAAGACCGGCTTCCCGACGTGCACACTCGGCGATCGAGGAGCAAATTTCCTGATCGACAACGTAAAAGTCGAGACAGAGGTCCGAATGACCATGCTGCGCTTTATCAACTGCGTCTTCGATCCACGATCCGATGAGGGTATCAAGAGCAGCCCCAGGATGCTCCCCTGAGTGAAGCGCGACAACGAGTTGCTCCTGCTTGCCGGACTCGCAACGGGCTTCGTAGCGGATCTCTAGATCGAGCACCAGCCCGGTCGTACGACTCCGCAGCGAGTAGGCAGGGCTTGTACCTTGAACAGGGCGTCTACGAGTGGATACCAGGTAATACCGCAGATCTCGGCCAATCTTGATCAGCGGCTCCTTGGGTAAGACCTTGCGGGCACGAGCGTCAAAGATTACGAGGTGCTCGTCCGCGTTCCGGTGCACGGGAAGCGCGCCGGGATCAAGTCGGCGGATGAGGCTATCGAGTGGATAGACTTGGCTCATGGTTGTTCCCCTAATGCACGGTTCAATTGGTGCTGATGGCAAGGAAGCGCTGCTTGAGGCCGATTACCTTGTTTCTTTTGTCCAGGAGCCGCTTTCTTTCCTCCCGCTCAGTAATGCGAAACTTTCCAGACGCGAGGGCGTATGCCTGCTGGCGCCACTGCCAGCGCCGCACGATCCGAGTCTTTGTAGATCGCTCTGCGCCATTGGCGACAGCCCTGATCAATTCATCACTCACCCGCCGGGCGTCCGGCTCACCCGCGCCAGTGCCTTCCAGGATCAGCAGCCACTGCTCCAGAAGGTCCGCGACAAAGAAGGAATGTACTTCCTCATAGTCAGTAAACTCGAAGTCGAGTTCCAGAAGGTCGTCGTCGTCGTCCTGATTCTTGTCAGTGCCCTTCGCAGCCAGAATTGATGGCATCTCGTGGTGGAGGAGCCAGCCACACAAAAGATCGGTGCGCTGGCGCAGGAGATCAGGATCGTCCGGTAAGGCGGCGAATAGAGAGTACCGGCATGGCCACTCACCCTGCCGGTCGTCAGGAAAGGCCAGAATCGCAGTGGAGGCGTACTCGAGAATGAAGCGCAGGGCGTAAAGATTCGACGGAGAGTACTGGCTCCTGAGACGTGTCTTTTCGGGTAGCCAACCATGCACTGTTTCAACGATCTCGAGGATCCTGGTCCCGCCCCCCAGAGCCAAGTTGAAGATGCACTGGTACGTCTGCTCCCTCATTTCTTTCCCGCCCTGGTCAATAATCTGCCGCATCCAGCGCAGGGCATCGAACTCTGCGGCGAAGCGAAGCCTTTGGGCAAGGTCAAGGAGGATCTCTAGCGCTGCCTGGTGCTCACGGTAGTGGAGGAGGGCTGAAAAGAAATCGCGCACGGTCTGGCGCGTTTCATCGTGTCGTACCATCTCCCGCAGAAGTTGGGAAAGTCGCGTCACCAAGTGACGTTTCAACTGCTCGCCCTGAATTTTGGCAAGCAACTGAAAGAACTGTTTCTCTGGCTCCGCAGCATCGATTGGGATGTTGACCTGGATACGAACTCCCATAACAAAGCGAAAGAGCCATACCTTGTCACAGTAGGCTGGGTCCGACAACGCCCTCTCGACGAGAAGACGGACCATGTTGTCGACTACTTGAGGAGAGGTATCCATGGCAAACAGGAGACCACTGGTTTGCAGGAGGTCGAACATCCGCACCAGGAACATTGGATATTTCGACTCAAGCAACGCGCGTAGTTCTCGGCGCAAGTATGGGAAGTTGAAGTCCATGACATGAGTGCCCTGCTTCGCGTCACGCAAAAAGGTGGCCCGCAACTCACACTCATGAAGAATTCGATCGGGTGCTTCACGCCAGATCATTGCCAGCGGCTTTTCGAACTTTACTCTCAGCGTCTGGACTTCTCCCTTTTCCGTGACCGTTTGCTCTTCCCTCTCAAGCTTCGCGGTCCTTTCACCAAGCAGCAAGAGCACAATGCGCTCAAAATCCTGTGGGGTTATATCAGGAAAGTAAGTCGCCGTGTAAAGAGCGGCAGCGTGTACGCCGGCTTCATCGTGGAACAGGTCCGTAGCCTTGATGGTCTGGGCTTGGTCGAGTGACTCTCGCATAGAGAGGCCTCGCGGGATCGCTTCGTTGTGCCGCACAACCTCTTCCAGTCGTGCTGGCCCATCCAGTAAATAAAATGATACCTGTCCGTAGAATTCCTCTTTGGGCCAAAGTCCGCGACGTTCCTGCTCCAAGAGGATGCCTTCCAATTCTCTAGCACGCTCGACCGGAAAGTGGCGCTGCAGAACATAAGGCAGGAAAGGGATTGGACGATGGTAAAAGGAAAAGCCCGGCGGCATTCTCTGGTCTGACCGCAGTTTCAGGATTTGGCTGCTCGCGGCGCAGACAAGAACCGAATCTCTGTCCTGTAGCAGATCCCTCATGGTTCCCGCTTTGGTGTGGGTTAGCTTGAGGAATGAGTCGAGGAACATGCCCGAGCGATCAATCTCAACGAAGACCACTTGCCTCGTCCTCTCGAGCACTTTGGGATGAGCCAGTATCGCCTCAAGGCTCAGGTCCGATCTCTCTTGTAGGCTAGCTTTATCCAAAACGATCGCCCGCTTCTCGTAGTTAGCGAAGGTTTCATGGCCGACAATTGAGTATGCAGCGGCAACAGCAGGCTCCGGCTCAAATGAACTTAAGAGCAGTATTCGATGACGAAAAAGCTGGCCAAGGAGTTCGTCGCAATGCACAATCTCGACATCCAAAAGCTCCACTGGGCGTCGAGGTAGAGGCTCCGTAGGATCAGCCTGTTGTTCGGTGGATGGCTTATCGTCTATGGATTGCTTCTTCTTGTCCCGGCCCTTCTTTTTTTTAGCTTCCGCAACGGCTTCAAAAAAGTTCGCATAGTAGTTTACGTTATTGTCGAACCTGCGCACTTCTTCCACTACAATGGTCTGCTGGATAGGCGGGGCGCCCGCACTCTCGGAGTTCCTCCGCCCATTTACTTCTGAACTCAAGGGCGACTCTGGCGCCGCCTCGGCGGAATTACGCGCTGGATTACCTTCTGGATCTTGCGTGAGTGGCCCTTCCATATATATACGCTCCTTAGGGACACACAAATATGCCTACCCCGATGTCTCCCCCTGACCTCCATAGTTGATGGTGCTCTTGAGCTTTCTTACCTTGTTAACAGTAATATTTTGTAGCACTCCAGGCTGTGCACCTTTGTCGCGCTCAGACCAATCCTGAGCCTCCGCTTTCCCCTTGTCGCGCTCAGAGCGATCCTGAACCTCCTTGTTCTGCACCGAAGCAACAAGAGGTGCCTGCGACTGACCGCGGACAAAGAGCGCAGGGATCGCCCATTCCAACGCGTCGGGCCTCTCCACAAGCAGGGCTTGCCGCGCCTCTGCTAGAGCCGCTTCGACCGATTCGCCCGCAGCCAGGTGGAGATAAAGCTCTTCGCTGAATTCAAGCGCTGTTTCATCCTCGATTTCCGTTCTCATTGCAAGCACCGCAGGCAACCCCTCAGCGACGAGGGCAGCCGCCACTCCAGTGAGCGGACCCAAGCCGGGCGGCGCCGATGCCGTTCGGCAGGCGTTAAGGATGACGAGCGCCGGCTCTTCAATGTCCTCAAAGAAGGAAGCGAAACTGGATGCCTTGAGAGGTGCGATGCTCCCGTCAGGAGACTCCAGAACTAAAGCTCCAGAGCGTTCTACGTTGTAGTGCATGCCATGTCCCATGAAATGGATGACGTGAAACCTCTCCCCCCGGATCCGCCGTCGTAGCTCCTTTTGCGTAGCATGCTCGAGGATCCTCAGATCGATTTCCGTACGGCGTGAGAGAGCTTGCTCGATCCGATCTTTCTCGCCTGCAAGATCGAGTGCATCGGCCTGCCTCGGTGCGGCCATGGCGAGAAGCACACGTACTGGCTGCCCGATCGAGATGGTTTGGAGAGCGCATGCCGTATCTATGGATCGGACAATGGGCGTACGCCTACTGAGTCCAAGAAGCCTCCCGTCCCGGGGATTGCGGAGGATCTCCCACGGCAAATTCAATAGGGGAAGTAGTCTTGTCTCTTTTGGGTCAAAATGGATGCGGAGCCGCATGCCATGACTTGGTTGACGACTCATCTCTCCCCTACTATTTTCGAACAGACTTAAAACATCCTCTCGGAAGATAGCCCGAAAGAGATGCTCGCCAATCCACTCAGGGTCCTTCTCGCTTGCTCCGCCCTCAGCTCTGAGTTCTAGGGGCAGTGTGAGTTTGGCAGTTGCCCTTGACTCGCGGAACGTAGCTCGGACAGCAAAGTCGTCGCTATCGGCCTCTATGCGGAGATGGAAGTCTTCGTAAAGCAAGGTAATTTACCCTCTCTTGAATGAATGGATCGGTCTATCCCAGCGCCTCACTCCGGTAAAGACACCCCTGAGGGTAGTTTTGTTGAGCCGCCAAAGAAGTCAAGGTAAGACACCAACACTCGGATGCTAAAGATCCTTCGATCGACCTCTTGTCCGGCTCTTACTCTGCTTCGCCATCTTCTCCTGCTCAGAGACCGGCTTGGCGACGAAAATGTGACCCGACATCGTAATCTCAGCCCTTTTTGGAGCGGTGCCAGGACTTGAACCAGATACCCTTCTACTCCATTCGTCAAAGTCAGTGTATTCGCCAATACCAACGCCCGCATCACAGTGCGCGGGGAGCCTTACGCTCCACTCTTGCGATATACGTTGGTATAGGGCTGGAATCGCCCAGTTTGTCGATGACGGATCGGAGCAGTATATAGCCAGTCGGCCTTCGGAAACTGCGGCTTCGATCGGCTCGCCTGCGGCGAGCTCTCGATAGAAGGTTCGGCTAAATATGATTGCGGCATTGTCCTCAATAGGCTCACGCATAGCGACAACGGCTGGAAGGCCACCCTGGATCAGCGCTGAGGCCACGCCTCCGAAGGCGTTTCCGCCGCCACTCCGTCCGGATTCACAAGCATTGAGGATGGCGACTTGGAGCTCGCAATCCTGAAGATGCCGCGATAAGACGTCGCCCGCAACCCACTTGCACCCACCCGTCTCAGTGTTAAGCAGGATCGAGCCGGCGCCAGTCGCAGAATCAAAGCTACCATGTCCCATGAAATGAAAAACTTGGAAGTTCTCTCTTCGAAGGGTTTCGCGCACTGCATTAAGAGTGGCGTTCTTGATGACGCGGACTACTGCGCCCTCGCGCCGCAGCGCTTTAGTTACAAGCTTCATTTCCTGCACCAAATTCAGGTCCGGCGCGCCCGACGGGCTTGATGCAGCAAGCAGGACACGTATTGGCGGCTGCTTGAGGATCAAGTCAGCGGCCCGGGGGACCTCAAGGAAGCGGACAACCGGTAAAAGCCTATTAAGGCCGAACTGGTCTCGCGTATCAGGACAGGATAGGAGTTCCCACGGAAGGTCGCGAATACCTGCGCCAAGGTCTTGGTCGATATGGATTCGGAGCCTGAGTCCCTGCTTCGGCTCCTTCATCCCTCCGCGACTTCGTTCGAAAAGACGACCGACCTCTCCGGTGAAGATTGACCTGAATAGGGACTCACCAAATTGACGGCCCCGTCTTGGCCAAGAGGGCACACCGGTTACATCACGCTGCGACCTTTGCGTAGCCTGAGAGGCGGCCGCTGCCCCCAGAATTGGGGCTGAGAATTCGGGCGCAGAGGGCACCTGAAAGGGAGCTCGGCCCTCGCCTTTCCGGCAACGACACCGAACATAGGCATCGTCCCCCTGCGAAGCCATCTCTATCCAGATAAAGAAGTCCTCGTAGGTTAGTGTCACGATAGGCTCTCTTCTGCTATCAAGGACACTGCCCGGCGGGCCTTTGTTTAGTCGCCAGAAGCGGACGATTGAGAACTTCGCCTATTCTCCATCAGAGTTCCCGGTCTGGAGACGATTCGGCAGGTCATCCGCGAGGAAATGGGCGCCGCCAAAGCCCCTTGCTCGCCAAGGGGCTAGAGCCGTCGGCAACTTCGCTGCCTCGGCGAACTTCGCATGATTGAAGCCCCGAGCCCTCCCTGCCCGAAGCCAGCGCCCTACCTCCGACAGCTTGGTGATGTGGTCGCGGATATCCCGGTCGCGGTCACCAGCGGTTCACGAAGCGAGCGTGAGCGACGAGAATCCGCCGAAGGGATCGCGAGTCCAGTCCTGATCCAGAGCGACCCTGTGGTGGGCGGAAACGGCTGATCGCTGACCTTGAGGCTGACGCAGCCTCTCAAAGTAGTAAAATCGGGGAGGTCCAACAACACAGAGGTCCCCAACGCGCGCCCAGTGCCGGCCGCCCCCTCCCCGGATAGGCGGTCCTCTTCGGAACGGCGGCGGCCTTGGACCCGGCGGCCGCCGTCCCTCCTGGTTTTCAATGAACAGAAACCCTCTCCCCAACCCTCTCCCGCATGGCGGGAGAGGGCGCCACCGCCCTTTCCTCTCTTCGATCTACTCTTGCGGACCGGCCGGTTTCGGCGGCCAGGGCTCGATGCCGAAATCCTTCAGCTTCTCGGCCGACCGGCCGTAGTGCAGCTTCAGCGTCAATCTCAGGACCGTTGCCAGCCTTTCGCAGCTCGACATTGCGGCTGTCACCTTCTGCGTCGCGTCCATCCGCGCTTCGGTCAGGGCGGCCTGGGTCCGGATGAGCTCTTCCAATTGGCGCAGCCGGGCCTCCAGCATCTCCGTGTGCGCTTTCAGGTGTGGCAGCTCCGCGGCTCTGGCTTGCAGCGCGGACAACAGGCGCTGCATCTCCCGCATCTGGCTCGCCCGACTTCTCCGGCCGGACTCCGGCGTCTCTTCTGGTTGCATGGTCTTCTCCTTGAAAAGGGCGAGGGGACTGCAAGCTTCGCCCCCTCGCGATGGCTTCAGAGGACGCTAGTCAACCGCCGGACCGGTCTCTTCCACCGGCGGCGGGGGCGGCTCGGGCGGCTTCGTCCGGCTGCGGAAGGGCTGGATGCCGAACTCCACCAGCTTCTCCGACCTCGGACCGTAGAACTGCTTCAGCGAGAGCAGCAGCACCGTCTCCAGCCTCAGGCACTCCGTCACCAGCGCCGCCAACTGCTGGGACGCCGCCTGCTTGCTCGCCGACAACGACGCCTGGCTCTGGAAGAGGTCCTCCGCCTGACTCACCATCGTCTTGAGCTGCGTCCTCTGCGTCTCCAGGAACGGCAGGTCCGCCTGGTTCATCTCCAGCGCCGCCAGCAGGCGCTGCCACCCTCCCAGCCTCCCCGATCTCGTCGTCTCACGCATGGTCCTTCTCCTTGCAAAATGTCCCCGGGCCAACCCCGGAGACGGGTCTACCTATTCTCGCCCGCCGCCAACAGCTCGGCCGGCGACACGTCCAGCACCAGCATCAGCTCGATCACCTTGTCCCCCGGCGGCACGTGCTCGCCCCTCTCCCACGACCCCACCACCCACGTCCGCACCCTCAGACGGCCCGCCAGGGCCTTCCGGCTCCATTGACGCCGACTCCTCATTGCCGCGATTCCTCTCCCCAGCCGGACAGGGTAGGAGTCCCGTTCTGCATCGCTGTTGCTCCAGTCCTGCAGCGCTACCGTGTTTGGAATCATCGACCCTCTCCTTTCGCCTTCGGGGAGAGTGTACGGAGAAGACCGTCGCCCTGTCTATTGTTTTTCTGGCGCAGGTGACGACTAAAAAGTCGGCGTTACCGACTTTTTTGCAGTGTGCAACATCTTTGACGGAAGAGGGGAGCGGACAGACCTCTGTTCCACATTTTCAGGCAGGACCTGCCGATCCGAGCCGGTCCCTTCAAAATTGGGAAAAAATTCCCAAATGGGCCTAGGGTAGGCACGGAGCGGTCGGTCTGGATAGAATCCTGGGCGGTCCACAGGTTCGCAAAAGGACTCCAAAATCTGGCTTCATCGTGTGGCAGGACGATTCAAGGAGGATGGCATGGCGCGGAGTCTCACGCGGGCGCAGCTCAAGGTGCGGTTGCTTCGGGCCCTCTCGGGCCTCTCCCGGGAGGAGTTCGAGCGCTCGACGCAGGTGGAGAACATCGCCGGGATGGAGAATGGCCAGCGCCATCCGACCGCAGCCCAGATCGCACGGATGTGCGAGAGCCTGAGCCTCGGCACGGAAGACTGCGAGACGCTGCTCCAGGATTACGAAGCGCGCGTGGCCCGCTACAAGGCGGGCGGC
>JACZDC010004293.1_pt1 | contig 14014 bp, 13 predicted proteins | sample 8641791 | NCBI WGS metagenome assembly JACZDC01 (sample SAMN15324613, study PRJNA640507) | soil metagenome | isolation source: intercropping peanut in the second line | place: China: Luxin town, Laibin City, Guangxi Province | collected 2019-07-25 | depth 10cm m
GATCCCGTTCCCCCTCTCCCCGGCCCTCTCCCCCGTGCCGGGGGAGAGGGAGCTACTGCCAGCCTTGGGTGGGAGGGGGCGCCCTCTCCTGCGAAGCAGGGGAGGGTCGGGGAGGGGTCTTCAGGGCGGCCCGTCTTCCGGTGGCGGCCCGTCCTCCGGGTATCCCTGATCGCGGGGCCGGTCCTGTGGAGGGAACCGGTCGCGTGGTGGTCTCCGGTCCTGCCGCCAGGGTGGTGGCTCCTGGCGCTGATTGGGTCGCGGACCGAAGCCTCCGGCCTGGGGTCGCAGGCGGGCCACGATGCGGAGGAACTCCTCTTCCTGGTTGGGGTCGAGGAGCTTGCGGCTCTCCACGATGTTGGTGGCCAGGGCCTGCTCCAGGGCCAGGAAGTCGCGGGAGGAGTCCTGGAGCAGGGCGTCGATCTTCTGCCGGTCGGGCTCGGGCGACATCAGCTCCCGGCGCACTTCGCGCTGGGTCTCGACCATGTGGAGCCGGGTGCGGACGGTCTTCTCGAAGAAGCGCTGCTGGAGATCGAGGAACTGTCGCCGCGGCTCGCCTTCGAGGCCGAGACGGTCCGCAAGGCGGCTGGCTCGCGGATGGCCGTCCGACTCCTGGCCCTCGATGGGACCGGCCTCGGGATTTTCGCGCTCGTCGCGCACGTCGCGCACGGGGGGCGGCGGCTGGCGCTCGGGCCGGATAGCTCGCCGGGTGGCCAGGGCCGCCAGGATGCCCACGTTCACCCCCAGCGAGAGGAAGAGAGCGAGGATCAGCCACCAGCGCCTCACTGCAGATCCTCCATGGTGTCCCAGTAGCTGCCGGCCAGGCTGTCTCCCAGGAGGTCCTCGCTCTGCGCGTCGTCGTCCGTCTGTGTCGTCTGGACGGTCTGTGCGGTCGAAACGGCGGCCGGGGTGTCGTCGCCGAGCGGCAACTTCCCGCCGACGCCGATCCCCAGGACGGTACCGGCTACAAGGGCGGCGACGGCCGCGGCGCGCACCCAGACCGGCGCTCCGCGCAGCGAGAGGCCGGCGACAGGGCGCTCAACGCGGGCGTGGGTCATCACTCTTTGCGAAAAGCCGAGGGGCGCCGGCGAGGCGGGCGGCAGGACGAGCCCTTCCCAGGTCTGCCGGAGACGGTCATACTCCGCGGCCAGGGCCGGATCGCTCAGGAGGCGGGCGCGCAGCTCCCGGGCGCGCGCCTCGGGCAGCTCGCCGTGGAGAAGCCGCATCAGTTCGGACTCAGTGGCGTTCATCTCTTGCCCTCACGTCTAGGAACCCCCGAGCCGCCCTTTTCCTGCGCACCTTCCCGAGGCTGGATTGCCTCGATCCTGCGCATCGCCCGGACGAGGCGGCTTTCGACCGCACCTTCCGTGATGCCAAGGACTTCGGCGATCTGCCGGTAGGATAATCCCTCGAACCGGGCGAGGATCAGGACCGCTCTCTGATTGTCCGGAAGCTTGGCGATGACCTTCCGGGTGGCCTGCCAGCGCTGCCGCGCCTCCAGCGACGCGGCCGGGTCGGCGCCGGCATCCGGCGGATCGAACGCGGGCGCGTCCGACTCCTCCGGGCCGCTCTCGAAGCGGAGGAAGCGGACCAGCCGCCTCCGCCGCAGCTTGTTGAAGCAGTGGTTGACCGCGATGCGGTAGAGCCAGGTGTAGACCTGGCCCTGGGGACGGAAGTCGCCGGCCTTGCGGTACGCCTTGAGGAAGACCTCCTGCGCGGCGTCGCGCGCCTCCTCGACGTCGCCGAGGAGGCGCTCACAGAGCCGGAGGAGGCGTTCCTGGTGGGACTCGACGACGGACGCGAAGGCCTCGGCGTCTCCAGCCGCTACACGGGCCAGCGCGTCCCAACCGGGGTCCACGGCCTAAGCGGTGGCGGAGTCTGCGCTCGCGGTGTTCGCGGAAGGCGCGCGGCGGATCTCGGCCGCCTCGTGCATCGTCTCCGGGTCGAATTCGTAGATCAGGGACCGGACCGTGTGGCTGGGAGCGATCGCGAGGCCCTCGTCATAGCCCCACATGTTGATGGTCTCCCAGGGGCAGTAGCGGGCGCAGAGCTGGCAGCCGATGCAGCGCTCCAGGTCCACCTCGACCACCTTCATGAAGTCGCGGTACTCGGGACCGGGGACGATCTCGATGCAGTCCACCGGGCAGAAGGTGATGCAGGCCTCGCAGCCCGTGCAGCCGGTCTGGTCGATCACCGCGACCTGCTTCGGCGGCTTGGGACGGGGCGGCTTGTCGACCTCGATCTTTTTGGTGTACGGGAATTCAGCCATGGTTGGTGTTCTCCGGGTCCGGTCCGCGTACTTTACCAGAACCCGCCCTGTGACAGAATCCCGGCCCGATGGGAATCAACGTCGTCGACCGCATCGCCCGCTTCGTGCACGACCCGGCCTCCCCGCCGAACACCGCCTTCGAGGACCTGGCCCTGGAGGCGTTCGCGTTCGACTTCGAGCGCGTGGAGCCCTTCCGCCGTCTCTGCGAGGGGCGGGGGATCACCCCGGGGACGCTCGCGAGCTGGTCCGGGATACCGCCGGTGCCGACGGCGGCCTTCAAGACGCTCGTCCTCGCCGCCGCGCCGGCCCGCGAGGTCTTCCGCAGCAGCGGAACGACCGGCGGAGAGGAGTCGAGGAGTGTCCATCACCACCCGTTTCCGGACCTCTACCGGCTGACGATCGACGAGTCGTTCCCGCGTTTCTGCCTGCCTCCGGGAGGTAGCGCCTCCATGCTGTCGCTGATCCCGACCCGCGAGCAGCTCCCGGACTCCAGCCTGTCGTTCATGGTGGACCATGCGCTCGCGCGCTGGGGCGGTCCGGGCAGCGCCACGGCCTTCGGTCCGCGCGGCGTGGAGATCGCGAAGGCGCGCTCCTGGGCCGGTGCCCGGCAGCGCGAGCACAAGCCGGTCCTCGTATTGGCCACAGCCTTCGCGCTCGCGCAGTGGCTGGAGGGCCTGGAAAGGATGGATCTCCGATTTCGTCTCCCGCCGGGCAGCGCCATTTTCGAGACCGGTGGATTCAAGGGGCGGACCCAGGAGCTGACCCGCGAGGAGCTGGTGGAGAAACTCGGAACCTGGCTCGGCGTGCCGCCGGGCTCGGTGGTCCGGGAGTACGGGATGACCGAGCTGACGAGCCAGTGCTACACCCGGGCGCTGAGCGGCGGAGATCCGAATCTCTTCGTGGCGCCGCCCTGGGTGCGGGTGCGCATCCTAGACCCCGCCACCCTGGAGGAGGCGCCGGCCGGCACCCCCGGGCTGATCTCGGTCTTTGACCTCGCCAACCTGGGTTCAGCCGTGCACGTGCTCACCGAGGACCTGGGCGTCGCCGAAGGCGAGGGGTTCCGTCTGCTCGGCCGCGCCGAAGGCGCCGAGCTTCGCGGGTGCTCGCTGGTGGTGGAAGAGCTGCGGGGACTGTAGGGGCAACCCTCGTGGTTGCCCTCGGTGCGGGCAGGCACAAGGCCTGCCCCTACGGGATCAAGGGATTGCGTCTTCCCACAACCCCAGCAGGTTGCCCTCCGGGTCCCGGAACCGGGCAAACCGCCCGAAGCCGCCGGTCTCGGTGGGCGGCTGCTCCAGGGTGCCGCCGGCGGTCTGGAGCTTTTCCACCCAGACCTCCAGCGGGGCGGTGACGTGGATCACCAGGAGCGGGTGGGGGTAGGCCTCGCTCTTCGCGACGATCCCGCCGGCCATGGGGGTTCCGGTGACCTCCCGGACCTTGTAATAAGGGGCACCTTCCCAGGCCAGAGGCTCCACCCGCCAGCCGAAAGCCTCGCGGTAGAACCGGGCGGCGCGCTCCGGGTCGCGGGCGGGGATCTCGAAATGGCTGACCGTGGCCTTCATGCGTCGCATCATGCCGCAGAATAATGGCCGGATGCAGCCCGACGACCTCGCCCGCCTGATGGACCGGCTCCGCGCCTCGGAAGCGGGGCTCCGGGAGATCCCTGCGGCCGACCTCCTCGCCGCCTGGGGAGCGACAGTCGAGGCTTTCCTCGATCCCGGCTCACCCGAGCGCCGCGCGCTCGATCCCGAGCTGGTCCGGACCACCCGGCTTTCTCCCGAGGGGCTCGCTGCCGGTCTCGAAGCCGTGCTCGGCGGTGTCCGCGCGGAACCCGCCTCGTCGCTGCTGGCCGAGGCCGAGACCCTGCCCCTGGGCGGCGGACCGGTGCTTGCCATCCTGGCTTCGAACCTGCCAGCCCTGGCGGTGCAGGCGCTCTGGCCGGCCCTGGCGCTGCGGCGGCCGATCCTGCTCAAATCGCCGTCCGCGGAGCCGCTCTTCGTCCCGGCGTTCCTCGCGGCGCTCGTCCGGCGCGAGCCGCGTCTGGAGCCGGCCGTGGCCGCGGCATCCTGGACCGGCGGAGACGAGAGGCTCGAAGCTCCCGCTCTGGCCGGCGCGGACACGGTGATCGCCTATGGCGACGAGCCGGCGCTGGCCGATCTCCGCCGCCGCGCCCCGGGCAGGCTGGTGGAGTACGGGCCGAAGACCAGCCTTGCGGTGGTCTCTGACCTGGACGCGGCCGGAGGTTTGGCCAGAGACGTGGCGCTGTTCGATCAGCGCGGGTGTCTCTCCGTCGCCGCGGTTTATACGACCTGCGATCCCGAAGCGTTGGCTGCCCGCCTCGAAAACGCGCTTTTCCATCTCTGGCCGCCCGGTCCGGCCGATCCCAGGACCCTCTCGGTCGTCCAGCAGATGCGGCTCGAAGCCGAGATGCGCGGCCTGCGTCGCCCACGCCTGCCGATCGCCGTCGGTACGGTTCTCGTAGAGCCGCAGCCCACGTTCCGGCCGTCGCCGGGCCTGCGGACCGTGCGCATCCATCCGGTGACGGACTTCGGCCGTCTGCCGGACGTGCTGGCTCCCTGGAACGGCAGGCTGCAAGGGGCGGCCCTGGCGGGCGAGGACGCCTGGCGCCTCGCTCCCGCCCTGGCCGGGTTGGGGATCTCGCGCTGCGCCGCGCCCGGCGAGCTGCAGTCGCCCGACGTGACGTGGCACAACGGCGGGATCCACCCGCTACGCGCCCTGGTTCAACAGACCCAGGGCTCGTCGCGGTAGAGAAAGACGAGGTTGTCCTCGTCGAACTTCCGGAAAAACTCTTCCCAACTGATCAGAAGGAGACCGTCCTGCTGGCCCCGGTCCTCGGGGAACTCGATGCGGAGCCCCAGAGGCTGATCCTGATGTTCTACGGCGAGAGCCGGTCGCCCTCCCCGCTCTTCCACCCAGCGACGGATTTCGTCGTGGTCTGTTGTCGACTTGTTGTCGGCCATGGTGTTCTCTCCTCTGCTGCGCACTGCTCAGCCGTTGACCACCTCACCACCGTTCGGATGCAGTACCTGCCCCGTCATGTAGGACGAATCGTCGGACGCCAGGAAGACGTAGCAAGGCGCCACTTCCTCCGGCTGCCCGGGCCGTCCCAGGGGAACGTCCTGGCCGAACGACTTCACCTTGTCTTCGGGAAACGAGGCGGGGATCAGCGGGGTCCAGATCGGCCCCGGCGCCACGCCGTTCACCCGGATCTTCCGCTCCGCCAGATTGGTGGAGAGAGAGCGGGTGAAGGCCACGATCGCCCCCTTGGTCGAGGCGTAGTCCATCAGGTGCGCGCTTCCGCGGTAGGCGGTGACCGAAGTCGTATTGATGATGGCGCTGCCCTCCGACAGGTGGGGGAGCGCCGCCTTGGTAATGAAGAAGTAGGAAAAGATGTTGGTCCGGAAGGTACGCTCCAACTGCTCCGCGGAGATCCCGGTCAGGTCCTCCTGCTCGTGCTGCTCGGCCGCGTTGTTGACCACCACGTCGAGCCGCCCGAGCTCCCGCACGGTGCGCTCCACGGCGTCCCGGCAGAAGCCCTCGGATCCCACGTCCCCGGCGATCGGCAGGCACCGCCGGCCCTTTTCCTCGACCTTCCGCTTCGTCTCTTCCGCGTCCTCGTGCTCGTTGAGGTACACGATCGAGACGTCGGCGCCTTCGGCGGCGAATGCGAGCGCCGCCGCGCGGCCGATGCCGCTGTCGCCGCCGGTGATCAGCGCGACCTTGCCGTCAAGCTTGCCGCTGCCGCGGTACTGCTCGTCCTCGGCTCTGGGCTTCGGCTTCATCTCCGCCTCGATCCCAGGCTGCTGGTCCTGGCTCTGCGGCGGAAGCTGGTCCTTCTGCTCCGGCATCTCTCCCTCCCTGCTCTGTTATACGGACGCGCGGGGCGTCCGGTCTCCTCTTTTGTTGTTCAGGGGCCTGTGCTCCTCAGCGCGATGGATCGGTACTGCTCGAATGTTTGCGCCTTCTAGAGCCGTCGGTCGGACTGGCATCACCTCCTTTGATTCCGGGTCCGATCCCGGGGTGACGAGCAAGCCCGCAAGATTCGTGCCGGAGGTGTTCCCGGGGAGAGCGGATGACGGAGGTGCTGGGAAGGCAGGCCAGATCGGCACTCCATGTCTCAACGGGCGAGCGGCCGGATGCCGGTGGCGGCGAGCATCTCGTCGCGGATCCAGTCGAGCTCCTCGCGATGCTCTCCGGGCTCGCAGAGATAGATCTCGTGTCCAGGCTGTCTCGTGACCCGCAGCCCGGCCGAGCGGAGCATGGCCTCGACCGCGGCATGGTTGGGAGCCCACCAGTTGGTGGGATCGGCGGCCAGCCGGTGCTCGATGAAGGCCATCCTGGGCCAGCCCGGATCGAGCATCGTCTCGCGATCGTGGATGTCGAGATCGGCGGGAGGATCGAAAACCTCCTCGCCGGGCATCGTGAGCGTCTGGAAAACCAGGAGGCGCCGTACCCTGCGGGCGACGATGTCGAGCCCGAGAAGCGGGTAGCGCAGGTGGTACAGAACCCCCATGAACAGGACGAGGTCCCAGCTCTCCTCCGACCGCGCGAGGTCGTAGACCTGCATGCGCCGGAAGTCGACCCGATCCTCGACGCCGAACTGCCGCGCGGCCCACTTCGCCTGTGTCAGGTAGCGGTCGTCATAGTCGATGCCCGTCACCCGCGCACCGCGGCGGGCGAGCTCGAACGTGTAGAAACCGGCGTTGCAGCCGATGTCGAGCGCGGTCCAGCCGCTCAGGTCCTCGGGAATCCAGGCACGGATCTGCTCCCACTTGAACGTTGGAAAGTCGCCGAGGAAGTGGTCCGGCGCGGTCTGTGTGCCGTCCGGGAGATGCAGGTTGTGGAACCAGGGACCAAGGGCGGAGATCTCGTCTGTCATTGACAGAGATTGTTAGCAAACCAAATGCCTGTAGATAGAATGGCGCCCATGAGATCGACCCCCTTCCTCCTCCTTCTGGCGCTCGCCGTAAATCCGCTCTCCCCTGCCACCGGATCGACCACCGGATCGACCCCGCGTCCCGAAGACACTCCGAAGGTCGAGCCGGTCACGCTCGGACTGGCCGGAGAGGCGAAGCCGGACATCCTGCGGTATCTCTATATCCAGACCGCGCTGGGCCCCGCGCTGTCCCCGGACGGCAAGCGGATGGCCTTCGTCACCGACATCACGGGCCAGCGCCAGCTCTGGGTCATGGACGTCGCGGGCGGCTGGCCGCGCCAGATCACCTTCGGGTCCGAGGGAGTCCGGGTTCACGCCTGGTCGCCCAAGGGGGACTGGATCTTCTACTCGGCCGACCGCGGCGGCAACGAGCGCGAGGCCTTCTACCTCATCTCGCCGGACGGCACGAAGGAGCGCGAGCTTCTGCCTCCCTCCGAGAGCTTCCGGCAGTTCGGCGGTTTCTCGCCCGACGGTGCCCGGATCGCCTACGCGGCCACCTCGGAAGGGAGCCCCGCGTTCGACATCCACCTCCTCGACCTGAGCACGGGCGAGGACCGGCTCGTCCTCAAGGGTCGCCTGGGTCTCTACGTCGTCTCCTGGAGTCCGAAGGGCACCCACGTGGTGCTGCACGAGACCCGTGGCGAGGACGCCAACGACGTCTATCTGCTCGACCTCGGGAGCGGCGAGCTGACGACGCTGTTCAAGCCGGAGATCGCCTCCGACTATCAGGGTTTCGCCTGGAAGCCCGACGGCAGCGGCTTCTACGTGGTCACCGACCAGGATCGCGAGAGCGCCGGGCTGGCCTGGTACGACCTCGGCGATCCCGGCCATCGCGAGCTGAAATGGGTCGAGACCCCGTACCACGAGGTGGAGCAGGTGGATCTGGACCACGATGGCCGCTATCTGGTCTGGACCACCAACGAGGGTGGCTACAGCGCGATGCACGTCCGCGATCTCCAGCAGAACCGCGACCTGCCGGCGCCGAAGCTGCCGCCCGGAATCTACGGCGCGCGCTGGGCCGACCGCGAGCCGGTCCTCGCCCTGACCGTGAACGGACCCCAGGTCCCGGGAGACATCTGGACCTGGGACCCGCGCACCGGTTCGGGAGCTGCCCGCGCCACCTGGTCGTCCATGGCCGGTCTCGATGCGCAGAGCTTCGTGATCCCAGAGGCCATCGACTTCCCGGCGAGCGACGGCGTCACGCTGCACGGCCTCCTGTATCTGCCGAAGGGGTCCGAAGGGAAAAAACCGCCGGTCCTCCTGGGAGTTCATGGCGGCCCGAGCGCCCAGGCACGGCCTGGGTTCAGCCCGGTCTTCCAGTACCTCCTGAGCCGGGGCATCGCGGTCTTCGACCTCAACTTCCGCGGCTCGACCGGCTTCGGCAAGACCTTCAGCCGCCTCGACAACGGCCGTCTGCGGCCCAACGCGGTCCGCGACATGGGAGAGGCGCTCGACTTCCTGAAGAAGGACGGCCGGGTGGACGCCTCGCGCGCCGCGGTCATGGGCGGCTCCTACGGCGGCTACATGACCTTCGCGGCCTTGACGGCCTTCCCGGATCGCTTCCGTTCGGGGGTCTCCTTCGTCGGCGTCTCCAACTGGGTCACCGCCCTCCAGGGCGCCTCGCCGCAACTCAAGGCGAGCGACCGGATCGAGTACGGCAACATCGACGATCCCAAGGACCGCGCCTTCTTCGACGAGATCAGCCCGATCCGCCAGGTGGCGCGCGTGAAGGCGCCGCTGATGGTCCTCCACGGCGCCAACGATCCGCGCGACCCGGCCACCGAGTCGGACGCCTTCGTGGAGGGCATCCGGCAGAACGGCGGCGAGGTCGAGTACCTCCGCTTTCCCGACGAAGGCCACGGCATCCGCAAGCTGGCGAACCGCGTCGCCGCCTACCGCCGGGTGGCGGCGTTCCTGGAAAAGACGCTCCGTCCTTGAATTGAAAGGAGAGCCGGTCTCATGAAGAGAATCCTCGTTCCCGTCCTCGGTCTGCTCGCCGCCTCCCAGGCGGTCGCCTACGAGATCACCGGCACGGCCACGAGCCGGGATCACAACCTCGTCCGCACCGAGTACCGGGTGCAGGTCACGGACAGCCCGATCGATCGCTTCAAGATGACGCGGCTGGTCAAGGACGTGCCGCCGACCCAGCTTCGCGGCTCGATCCTTTTCCTGTTCCCCTTGGGCACCACCTTCGCCTTCTACGAGCAGCGCGATCCGAACGGCGCCTTCGGCTCGTCAATCGCCGAGTACTTCGCTCTGCGCGACTTCGACGTCTACGGCTACTCGCCGCGTTTCGAAGGCATTCCGGCAGGTACCTGCGAGGCCGGCATCTTCGACTGCTCGATCATGAAGAACTGGAATCTCCAGTCCATGCTGGACGACATCGCCTTCATCCGCTCACAGATCGAGGCGCTCCACCCCGGCACGAAGATCGTGACCGGCGGTGCGTCGCTGGGCGGCATCCTGGCGACCGCGGTCGCGGACGCGGCTCCGGACGACTACGACGGCGTCATCCTCTGGGAAGGCATGCTCAACACGCCCGACCCCGAGGTGCGGGCCCTCAACCAGGGCTACTGCGCAGGCCTGGAGGCCCAGGTCGCGGCCGGTGCCAGCTTCGACTCGTTCATCTCTATCTTCCGCGAGGTCCCGCGCCAGGCCCAGATCAACCCCTCCGGCCTTTCGGCCACTCCTCTGTTTCCGCCGAACCTGACCAACCACCAGGTCATGGTCCTGGCGTTCAGCACCCCGACGCCCGGCCCCGTGAGCATGCCGATGCCCGGCTACATCCAGATGAACGGCAGCCTGGCCGAGGACCGCCTCTTCTTCGCCTCCGAGGAGCGGGTCTTCGAGAACGTGGTCGACCGTTTCGTCAACTACACCCCGGTCATTACCACCCGCGACATCTCCTGCTCGCTGGCCGGGGTCGAGACGAAATACGTGGACAACCTCGGCGCCTTCCACGGCTCGGTGCTGGCGATCGGCGGCGGCCGCGGCTTCGGCTCCCACCTGGACGATCAGCTCGAGCAGTTCACCGGCACCACGGACAAGACGTTCATCCTCAAGGAGCAGTTCGGCCACATCGACCACTTCATGACCCCGGACCACCGTGAATTCGTGGAGCGGCCGATCTACCAGTGGGCGGTGAGGGTGTTCGGCGGCCACTGAGCCTGCCAGAGGCCTCCTCCTGGCGTCGGAGGAGGCCTCGATCACATACCCGTCACATAGAGAAGTCAAGCTCTTGCAGTCACTTAGCTGAAAAATCGGGTCCGATGCAGGCTTCCCATCACATAGACTTCAAGCCCAGAAGGGGACGTACTGCGCGAGCCGCTTGGACCGGTTCTCAGGATCGAAGGGCTTGATCAAGCCCATTTCGAGGGTGTCGGCGATGATCCTGGATGCGATCGCGTGATTCCGGTCGGCGATGTTCAGCCGCTCCCTCAGGCTCGCGTTCGTCATCCGTTTGTAGGAGACAAACTGGAGACCCGCATGTTGATAACAGGCCCGAATGCGGTCGCTCCGGCCCATCTGGGCGAGGGGCCGGGGAGCCAGGAGCACCGACACGGTGTGATCGTGGTTGATGGTGAAGTCCGGGGCCGGTAGCTGATACATTTCGACCTCGAAGAAAACCTTGTCAATGCCGCTACCGCGTTCTTCGCAGATCTTGGCCTTGTGCATGAAGGCGGCCAAGGCGTCGTTTCTGGACTGCGGCGGGGCGTCGAGGAAGCGGGACGGTTCGATGAGAGGGACGCCCGGGTTGGTGATCTCGATGCGGTCCGTGAAGATCTCCACGCGCGGCCCCGGGCCTCTTCTCTCGAAATCCTGGTGGATGATGGCATTGGCCACGAGCTCGCGCACCGCCATCTCCGGATAGATCCGGACCTCCGCGCGAAGAGCCTGGCCGATGTGCTCGTTTTCCGGCAGTCGTCCGTTGATGTAGGACATCAGCCCCTCGAAGCCCGCGGCGTAGCCTTTGCGGCCGACCTGCTCACGGAGGGTTTCAACCCGGCTGGGCCCACAGTACTGGATCACGCGCACCGCCTTGCGGGCGAGGTCCTCGAAATCGTCAAGATCGCGTGCGATGGCCAGCGCGCCGATGTTGGTGATGTCGTAGTGCGTCCTGCCATGGCGGCGGATGAACCGCTCGTTCACCAACGCCTCGACCATCTCGCGTGAATCCAGGAGCGCGCCTCCCCGGACGAGGCTCAGATAGGACTGCCAATCCAGGAGCTCCAGCACCTTCGCGGCCGTGACCGAGTGCATGGCGATGCCGTGCTCGAACTGCGGGCGCTGCAGGAACAGGGACCACAACTCGCGTTCCTTCTCGACGTATTCGCCGAGCTTGTGTTTGTAGCTGCCGACCCGGATGTACTCGACGTTCTTAAACCGGACTGGAGAATGGCTGGCTGCCGGGACCTCCAGCAGGACGAAGCTCATCCCGATGTACTGGATCTCGTGGAACTGGAAGTGAAGCGTCGGCTCGAGCAGCCGGCAGAGCCAGCTTTCCAGATCCTCATTGCCCTTCTTGGCCCTCCGCGGGCGAAAGGTGGTGCCGATGAGCCGGTGGGTCTGGTCTTCCACGCCCCAAAGCATGTAGCCCTTGGGCTTCCTCTTGAGAGCGGCGGAGTTCGAGAGAGCGGACAGGTACTGGCCGATCTCTTCCGGGTCCTTGAAGTTGGCCTTGAGCTCGACCCATTCCACCTCCTCGGTAAGGGCCGCTAGTTGCACCAGCAGAGCACACAGATCCTCTGAACCTGCGCCTGGACTGTTGGACATGGCGTTAAAGGTAGCATGTATGGCAGGCAAAAAAGGTCTGGAGAAAAGATTCCTCGGATCATGCCTGTTGCTCTCCGCCCGATTGTGAGAGATTCAAGGGAGAAGGCCCGACGAATCGAGTCCGTCGACGGCTTGGGAGGCTCCATGCGCCGCAGAGCGATCCTGGCAGCCCTTGCGCTGCTGCTGACGTCTGCCGTCTTCGCCGCAGAACCGAAAGACCCCCACATCGACCGCCTGGCGCGGGTGGGGCAGTTGTGGGGGACGGTTCGTTATCTCCATCCCTATGTCGCCTATCGCGACATCGATTGGGACGCCGCTCTCGTAGCGGCGATCCCGAAGGTGCGGGCGGCGAAATCCAAGGACGAGTACCGGGCCGCGGTCCAGGGGATGCTCGACGCGCTCGGCGATCCGGTCACCCGGGTGATGGAGCCGGAAGCTCCGGCGCCAGCTCCGGCCGAGGCGAAGGAGACTCCCGCGGTCCGGAAGCTCGAAGGTGGCGTGCTCCTTCTGGACCTTGCCTCCGGGGGAGACGTCCGCAAGACCTTCGAAGAGCTCGAAGCGGCCGCTCCGGACGTGGACCAGGTCTCCTCCCTGGTCATCGACCTGCGCACGGGCGGGGACTACATCGCCGCCTCCTTCGCCGAGAGGCTCCTCTCCGAGATCTCCGGCGCCCTGATCTCACGCCCGTGCCGCGCCCCCTCGCAGCGCTTTCTCCTCCATTCCGGCTTCACGCCTCAGGATGGCGCGCTCTCCGGCAGCTATTTCTCGGGATTCCTCACCCAGTTCGCGGCCTCGTTCGAGCCGCGGAGCAAGAAGCCCGCGACGCGCAAGCGCCTCGTGTTCGTGGTGGACTCCGCAAGCTACATACCGCCGCTGGTCCTCGCTCTTCAGTCCGCGGGCGACGCCCGGGTGGTGTCCCAAGGCCGCTTCTCCGAGGAATCCCTGGTGACGAAGAAGACGGTCGACCTCGGCGAGGGGGTGACGGCGCAGGTGCGCGCCAGCGAGATCCTCCCGATGCCTGGCTGGAGTGGAAGCCATGCCGATGTGGAGGTTCCGAAAGACGACGCCGAAGGCGCCCTGGCCGCCGCGGCCGCCGAGGCCCGCAAGGAGTGGCCGGCCGAGCCGCCGTCCGCGTCCGCCTACCAGCCGCTGCCCGATCCAACGTTCCGTCCCGACCGCGGCTATCCCGAGATGCTCGAGCCAACTCTCGAATACCGGCAACTCGCGGTGATCCGGGCCTGGAACGTGATCCATTACTTCTATCCCTATCTCGATCTGATCGGCGACTGGGACGCGGTCCTTCCCGAGTTCCTGGCCCGCATGGAGGAGGCGAAGACCGGCAAGGACTACGCCCTGACCGTCGCCGAGATGATGACCCACGTGCCGGACGGCCACACGAATGTCTGGGGTCACCCGGCGCTCAACGAACGCGTCGGCAAGGTCGGCCTGCCGATCACGGTCCGCTGGATCGAGGGAGCGTCCGTGGTCGTCACCGCGAGTGAAGACGCGAAGGCGGCGGGGATCGAACCGGGCGACGCCGTGCTGGCCGTCGACGGCGAGCCCGTCGAAGCGGGCCTCGAGCGGCTCGGCAAGGTTTTCACCGCCTCCACTCCCGGGGCTTTCCGCAACCGGACCATCCGCCTGCTCCTCCTCGGCGCCGAAGGCTCCACCGCCGTCCTCAAGCTCCAGAAGCTCGACGGCAGCACGCGCGAGGTGAGCTTCATCCGCGACTCGAAGAAGACTCCACCCCAGCCTGCGGGCGACGTCGTCCGCATCCTGCCGGGCAACCTCGGCTATGTAGACCTGCCGCGGCTGGCCTATGACGAGGTGGACGCGATGTTCGACAAGGTCAAGGGCACGCGCGGGCTCATCCTCGACATGCGCGGTTACCCTCAGGGCACCGCCTGGAAGATCGCGCCGAGGATCAACACCCGCGACGCGAAGATCGGCGCGCAGTTCCGCCGCTCGCAGGTCAGCGCTTTCTCCTTCGAGGAGGAAGAGGCGGGCTTCCACTTCTCCCA
>JACZDC010097934.1_pt1 | contig 13976 bp, 11 predicted proteins | sample 8641791 | NCBI WGS metagenome assembly JACZDC01 (sample SAMN15324613, study PRJNA640507) | soil metagenome | isolation source: intercropping peanut in the second line | place: China: Luxin town, Laibin City, Guangxi Province | collected 2019-07-25 | depth 10cm m
ACGGCCCTGATCCTCCTCACCCTGTTCGTGGCCAACGCCGGCATCATCGTCTCCGAGTTCATCGGCATCGCCGCCGCCGCCGAGCTGTTCGGGATCAGCCGCTACATCGCCGTGCCGCTCTCGGCCGTGCTCGTCTGGCTGCTGATCACGAAAGGCTCCTACGAGCGCGTTGAAAAGGTTTTTCTCTTCCTCTCCCTGGCCTTCCTGGCCTACGTGGGCGCCGCCTTCCTGGCGAAGCCGGACTGGAGCGAGGTGTTCCGCCAGACCGTCCAGCCGCAGCTCCACATGGAGGTCGGCTACCTGCACCTGCTCATCGCGCTCATCGGCACCACGATCTCCCCGTACATGCAGCTCTATATTCAATCGTCCGTGGTGGAAAAGGGAGTGAAGCCCGAGGAGTACGCCTACACGCGCTTCGACGTGATCGCGGGCACGGTCTTCGCGGGCCTGATCGCCATGGTCATCATCATCGCCACGGCGGCGACCCTGCATCCCCGGGGCATCCAGATCGAAACCGCCGAGGACGCCGCCCAGGCCCTGCAGCCGATCGCCGGAAGCTACGCCAGCGAGCTGTTCGGCGTCGGACTGCTCGGCGCCTCGCTGCTGGCGGCCGGGGTCCTGCCTCTGGCCACCACTTACATGATGAGCGAGGCCCTGGGGTTCGAGCGCGGCGTGTCGCGGACGTGGTCCGAGGCGCCAGTCTTCATGGGTCTCTTCACCGGCCTGATCCTCCTCGGCGCCGTGCTGGCCTTGATCCCGGGTCTGCCGCTGATCCGCGTGCTGGTCGGCGTTTACGTCCTGAACGGCCTCCTCCTGCCCGTGGAGCTGTTCGCCATGCTCCGCCTGATCAATCAGAAGGAGATCATGGGCGAGTACGTGAACCGGGGCTTCTACAACCTTCTCGCCTGGACCATCGCCGTGGTCGTGAGCCTGCTGTCGCTGTCCCTGATCGTCCTCACCGTCCTGGGCTGGCTCGGCGTGCCGACCGGCGCATGAGGGCACCGCTCCCGATCGACGCCGTCCTCCCCGACATCCTCGCGGCCCTGCGCGAGAGGCCGTCGGCCGTCCTGATCGCCCCGACCGGAGCCGGCAAGACCACGCGAGTGCCGCCGGCCCTGCTGGACCAGGTCGAGGGACGGATCGTGATGCTGGAGCCCCGCCGCATCGCCGCCCGGGCCGCAGCCAGGCGCATGGCCGACGAAGGAGGCTGGCGCGTCGGCGACGAGGTCGGCTATCAGGTACGGTTCGATCGCAAGGCCGGGCCTTCGACGCGCATCCTCGTCGTCACCGAAGGCATCCTGGTCCAGATGCTCCAGGCCGACCCGTTCCTGGAGGATGTCGGAGCCGTGATCTTCGACGAGATCCACGAGAGGAGTCTCCACACCGATCTCTCGCTGGCCATGACCCGCCGCGTCCAGAGAGAGGTCCGGCAGGACCTGAAGATCCTCGCCATGTCGGCCACCATCGACCCCGGCCCGATCTCTGAATATCTGGACGCGCCGGTGATCGAAAGCGAAGGCCGTCTCCATCCCGTCGAGATCCGCTACCTGGACCGCGAGACGCCGATTGCTGCGGCCGTCCGCCGAGCTTTGGCCGATACGACCGGCGATGTTCTCGTCTTCCTCCCCGGGGTCGGAGAGATCGACCGCGCCGCCCAGGCGCTCGCCGGAGACCGGAATCTCGCCGTCCTCCCTCTCTACGGAGACCTCCCCGCCGAGCGCCAGGACGAGGTCCTGAGACCTCTCGATCGAAGGAAGGTCGTCCTCGCCACGAACGTAGCCGAGACCTCGGTCACCGTCGAGGGAGTCACAGCCGTGGTGGACAGCGGCCTCGTGAGACGGATGCGCTACGACCCGTCCACCGGCCTGGACCGCCTGGAGCTTGGGAAGATCAGCCGCGCCTCCGCCGACCAGAGAGCCGGACGCGCCGGACGCCAGCGACCCGGTCTCTGCCTGCGTCTCTGGTCCACCTGGGAGCACCCGGCGCTGCCGGAGCGGGAGACCCCGGAGATCCGCAGAGTCGATCTGGCCGCTCCCGCGCTCCAGCTCCTGGCCTGGGGAGAGTCGGACCTGAGCGCCTTCGGCTGGCTGGAGCCTCCCGATCCCGCCGCGCTCGCGTCGGCGCTCCATCTTCTCCGCCGCCTGGAAGCCACAGACGATCAGGGAGTGACCGCGACCGGTCGCCTCCTCGCCCACATGCCCGTCCACCCGCGTCTCGGTCGTCTCCTTCTGGAAGGCCACCGCCTCGGCCATCCGAAAGAAGCCGCTCTCCTCGCCGCGCTACTCTCCGAACGAGATCCCTTTCCGAGAAGCCCAAGAGGCACCGGCCCGCGCCGTGCCTCCCGCTCCGACCTCCTCGACCGTCTCGACGCTCTGGAGGCCTTCGAAAGAAGAGACTGGAGCGACGATCGCGTGAACGCCGGAGCCGCCCGCTTCGTCCTCAAAGCCAGGGACCAGCTCCATGAAATGGCCCGCAAGGAGCTTGGCCCAACCTCTTCGAAAGGGCCCAGGGATGACTCCCTCCTCAAAGCCCTCCTCGCCGCCTACCCTGACCGACTCGCCAGGCGCCGGGAGCCGAGAAGCCTCCGCGCCGTGATGGTCGGAGGCCGAGGCGTCCGTCTCGCCGAAGAGAGCGCCGTCCTGGACCCCGACCTCTTCCTCTGCATCGACCTGGACGATCGGCCCGGAGAGTCCCTCGTGCGTCTCGCTTCCGAAGTCCTGCCCGCGTGGCTCCCCGCAGACCGCCTGACCACTACGGTGGACCTGGTCTTCGATGAAACCAAGGAAAGGGTCATCGCCTGGAAAAGGACCCGCTACGACGACCTCATCCTCATTGAGACCGAAGCCACCGCGTCCGGAGACGCCGCCGAGACACTCCTCGCCGAGTCCGCCGCCACCCGCCTGGATCGGGCCCTACCTCTTGATGACCCCGAAGTCGCCAATTTCCTCGCTCGGGTCCGCTCCCTCGGTGACTGGATGCCAGAGTTGTCCCTACCCGCCTTTGACGAGGACCAACTCCGCGAGCTGCTCCCCGCGCTCACTGCCGGCCGCAAGTCCTTCGCCGAGCTACGGAAAGCGCCACTCCTGGGCATCCTCCAGGGGGCGCTGAAGCACCCGCAACTCCAAGCCGTCGAGAAAGAAGCTCCCGAGCGCCTGGAAGTCCCCAGCGGCAGCCATATTCGGCTCGTCTACGAACCCGGAAGGCCGCCGATCCTCGCCGCTCGCATCCAGGAGTTGTTCGGGCTGGCCGAGACGCCGCGAGTAGCCGGTGGGCGGATAGCGGTGCTCCTCCACCTCCTAGCGCCGAATCACCGGCCACAGCAGGTGACTCATGATCTACGGAGCTTCTGGGAGAACACGTATCCCCAGGTCCGGAAGGAGCTGGCAGGACGGTATCCGAAGCATGCGTGGCCGCTGGATCCGTGGAATGCGGTGGCGGAACGGCGGCCGAGGAAGAAGGTGTAGGGCGGTTGGATTCATGGGTTCGGGTGCTATTCTTATCCGAACGTGGTATTCTCATCGCGGATAGAGGTATAGCACATGGCCAAGAACACACAGCACGTCATCCCTCGCCTTGGTGGAGGCTGGAGCGTGCTCAAGGGCGGAGCGACCCGAGCGACCAAGCGCTTCGATACTCAGCGGGAAGCGATTACCTATGCACGCAAGATCAGCAAAGCTCAGGGTTCCGAGCTTTACGTGCACGGCCGTGATGGTCTCATTCGCAGCAAGGATTCCTACGGGAACGATCCTCTTTCCCCGCGCGATAAGAGGTGAGCTATACATCTCCTGCTGTTGAAGTCGAGGACTTTGAGACGAACGTCTTCGTCAATTGTCCTTTCGATGACAAGTACCTAGCCCTCCTTCGCCCTCTCCTCTTCACTATCGGCTATCTTGGCTATCGACCGAGGATCGCTGCGGAGCGTTCTGACTCCGGAGAAAACAGGCTCGATAAGATCTGCGAGCTCATTCGGCAGTCTCGTCTGAGTATCCACGATCTCTCGCGCTTGAAAGCAGCTAGAGCTCGCGAGTTCTATCGCATGAATATGCCGTTTGAGCTCGGGATCGATTACGGAACGCGCCAACATGGTTCAGCAGTCATGAAAGGCAAGAAATGTTTGATCCTGGAGAAAGAGCCGCACGACTTCAGGATTGCCTTATCTGACCTTTCTGGCGTAGACATCAAGAATCATCGCGATAGAGCGGAAGAAGTCGTTCGGGCAGTCCGTGATTGGTTCTATGAAACTGTCGGCGAGAGGAGCGCCCCCTATCCGTCCGCCATTTGGCACCGCTTCACCGCGTTCACGACAAGCCTCTACGAAACAAGGCTCGCCGAGGGTATCGCCGAAGAAGATGCCAAGGAGGATATCGCCAGGATGTCGATACCGGAGTACTTGGACACCTTGGCGAAATGGATGGTTAGAAGAAAGGCAGAGGAATGAATGAAACCGAGCCGGCGCCCGCCGTCGGCATGCGCGTCTACGAGGCACACGCGGAGACCACCTCCACCTTCGGGCGGGTGAGTTGCGCCGTCCGCCAGCACCGCCTGACCGTGGACGGTCCGGTGCAGAACGGGTGTCCCGGCGAAGCACCGACTCCCGGAGAGCTCTTCCTCACCGCTGCCGCCGCCTGTGGAGCCGAGGTCGTCCAGGTGCTGGCCCGTGACGCGCAGGTCCCGCTCGAAAGCGTGACGGTTTCGGTCCGAGGCACCATCGACCGCGAGCGGCAGCCCCATGTCGGTGTGATGGTGTTCACGGAGGTCGAGCTCACGCTCCGGCTCCGAGGTCCAAGCCCAGAGCAGGCCGCAGAACTCGTCGCCGGATTCCAGCGGCGGTGTCCGGTCTACGGCTCGCTGACCGTCGCGAGCGGCCAGGTCACGGTCCACCACGAGAGCGAGTAGCTGTCCGGACCCGAGTTGGACTTGTTTGCGGCAAGCCCACCTTATCCATGGCGATATAGCGTTATCCACGGTGGAACAAGCCTGTTCAGTGCAAGACGAGCTTGTTCACGGCGAAACAGCGTTGGCCGGCGAAAAACACGCTTGTCCATGGCGAAACAGCCCTGTTTGTCGTGATACCGGGCTGTCCACGGGATTTCAGCGTTGCTCACGGCGAAACAGGGCCATCCAGCGCAAAACGACCTTATCCAGCGGAAATCAACGTTGTTTGCGGCGAATCACGGTTATCCGCCGCAAACAACTTCGTTTCACGACGTCTCACTGCACCTCGTAGGTATACAGGTAGGAAGTCTGGCCGTCGCCGTTGTCGGTGCAGATGGAGAGCTCGTGCGTGGAGGGATCGTAGGCCACGCCTTCCCCGCCGTCGTAGGTGAGGCTGAAGGGCGAGCCCTGGACCGTCGTTCCCGTGCTCCAGTCGTAGAGGGAGACCGACTGGGACTCGTCGCTCACGATCCAGTACTTGCCGCGGCTCGTGTCGTAGGCGATGTCCGAGTAGTCGCCTCCGACGTTGAAGCTCAGGACCTTGCAGGCCAGGATCGTCTTCAGGTCCGACGAGATCTGGATCATCACTCCCGGGTTCTTCTCCTTGATCACGAAGAAGGTCGCCAGGTCCGGGTTCCAGGTGATCCCTTCGAGGCCGGCGTTGCCCACGTTGGTGAAGACCTGGGCCACCGTCTGGGTGCCGCACTTGATGGTCGAGGAGGAGTAGTTCGTCATGCCCGACAGCGGGACCGGTTTGCGGTACTTGTTGGTGCTGTAGTTGACCGGGACGATCGACGTGCTGTTCTCATCCACGAGATAGATGAAATGGTCGTCGGTGACTCCCGGAGGCGGCGGGCCGTAGGTGACGCCTTCAAAGGAGGCGTTCGAGATCGGAGTGACTCCGGTCGCCGCGGTCACCGTGGTGTTGCTGACCGCGTCGCCGTTCATCTCCATCTTGTACATCGCGAAGTTGTTCTCGTCGCCGACCGACCAGAGCTTGGTCGCGTTCTTCGCGAGGCTGAGGCCCGAGGCCTCGTAGAACTCGGGGGTGAAGTTGTTGCTGATGTTGTGCTGCCCCGTCAGCGTGAGCGTGAGATTGACCGCCTGCACCTGCGTTCCGCCGAGCAGGACGCCGAGAGCCATCATCCAGATCCATCCGCGGGCTTTGTTCATGTCACACCTCCTCAGAGAGAGTTGACCTGCGTTCAAGCCCCAAGTGGGATGGCGAAGGGATCTATCGCACCTGGCGTTTCATCTCAGGCTGTATAAAAGTCGCCCCCTCGAGGCGGCATCGGCAACCTCTCTCTTGAACGCCGCCAGGTCGATGATCGGCTTGGTCCAGTGCTCGTCGCAGCCGGCGGCCAGGGAGCGCTCGCGGTCGCCTTGCATGGCGTGCGCGGTCAGGGCCACGATCGGCGTGTGGTTGAACGCCGGATCGGCCCGCAGGCGCTTCGTAGCCTCCAGGCCGTCGAACTGACCGCCGAGGCTCAGGTCCATCAAAATGAGATCGGGGCACGTCGCGTGCGCCCGGAGGATCCCCTCCTCGGCGCTCGCGGCCTCGACCACTTCGTGTCCATCCAACTCCAAAGTAAGACGGACGAGCTCGCGGGTGTCGGGCTCGTCCTCAACGAGCAGAATCTTCGGCATGGGTGGGTCTCACTCCAAGATGTTCGAGGCTCTCCCGCAGGCGCGATTCCAGGTCCGACATCATGAGGTCGCCCTTGCGGATGACTTCGGTGATCTGTCCTAAAATAAGCTTCCGGTCGTCCGGCGTCATATCTCTTCCCGTCACCACGAGGATCGGCACGTGCTCGGTGCGCGGATCGGTGCGCAGCCGGGCGATCAGCTCGTAGCCGCTCATGCCCCCGGGCATCATCAGGTCGGACAGCACCGCCTGGGGGACCGACTTCGAGATCATCCGGAGCGCCGTCTCACCACTGGTCGCTGTCCGGGTGGTGTAACCAGCCCGTTGCAAAGCTGTCGCCAGGAGGTCGCGGGCGCCGTGCTCGTCGTCCACGACCAGCACGTAACCCTTCCCGTCCATGGCGCCGGACTGGCTCACGTTGCGCAGGGCCTCGGTGAGCTGCTGCGGGTCCACGGGCTTGATCAGGTAGTCGGACGCGCCGAGCCGGTAGCCCAGGGCGCGGTTGTCGACGATCGAGCACACCACCACCGGGATCTGCGCCGTGCGCGGTTCGGACTTGAGCGCCTGGAGCACGCGCCAGCCGTCCATGCCCGGCATCATGACGTCCAGGGTGATGGCCGCCGGCTCGAGCTGCTTCGCCAGGAGGAGACCCAGCGAGCCCGACATGGCCTGGCGGACGCGATAGCCCGCCCCGGACAGGCTTTCGCTGAGCAGGGCGGAGGCGTCCGGATCGTCTTCCACGACCAGGATCAGAGGACGGTCATCTTCCGCAGCGTCCTGTGACGTAGACGCGCTCTCGGTCTTGTGACGGTCGGCTTCGGCCGCCTCCACGACCCGTGGCAAGGCCTCCGGCTCTCCGGTGGCAGGGTCGGGCGCGTTCAGGGGCAGCAGGACAGTGAAGATCGAGCCCTCGCCCACCGTCGATTCCACCGAGATCGTGCCGCCGAGGAGCTCGACGATCTGGCGGACGATCGAGAGCCCGAGTCCGGCGCCGCCGGCGAGGCGCGACATGGAGCCGTCCACCTGCCGGAAGCGCTCGAAGATGAAGCCCATGGCCTTGGACTCGATGCCGACGCCCGTGTCCCGCACCTGGAGGCGGCACCAGCCTTCGTGCGACGGGATCAGCTCGGCCTCGATGCCACCCTTGGGGGTGAACTTGATGGCGTTGGAGAGGAGGTTGAAGACGATCTGCCGCACCCGCAGCGGATCGCTGAAGGCGAGAGGCAGCTCGCCTTCGACGCGCAGCCGGTAGTCGAGGCCCTTCTGGCGCGCCAGCGACTGCAGCTCTCCGAACGCCGCCTGCACCACTTCCGCGAGGTCGAAGTGCTCGCGGTGCAGGCGCATGCGGCCGGCCTCGATCTTGGCGATGTCGAGCACGTCGTCGATCAGGGCCAGGAGGTGCTTGCCGTTCCTCAGGATGCGCTCGAAGGCGCGGGCGTACTGGGGCGGCACGTTGTCGCCGTCGCTGAGCTGGGCGAGCTGGACGAAGCCGATGATGGCGGTCAGCGGCGTGCGCAGCTCGTGCGACATGTTGGCCACGAACTCGGCCTTGAGGCGGTTGTACTCCTCCAGCCGGCGGTTGGCCTCGGTGAGCTCGACGACGAGCTGGCGCTGGCTCTCCTCGCTGCGGCGCAGCTCCTCTTCGGTCTGGCGGATGCGCAGCAGGGCGCGCACGTGCGCCAGAAGCGTCCGGCGCTCGACCGGCTTGGAAAGGTAGCCGTCGGCTCCGGCCTCCAGCCCCTCGGCATGCTCCAGGGGCGAGATCTTGCGGCCGGAGATCATGATCACGAAGGTGCTCGCGAGCCCGCAGTCGCCCTTGATGCGGCGGCAGACCTCCAGGCCGTCGACGCCGGGCAGGATCGCGTCGAGCAGGACCAGGGCCGGCTCCTCCTTCGAGCAGAGGCGCAATGCCTCTTCGCCGTCGGACGCCCGGACGACGGTATAACCCTCGCTCTCCAGGATGCGGGAGTAGGCGTAGAGCAGGGACGCTTCGTCGTCGACCACCAGGATCTTGTTGCTCATCGCCCCGCCTCCACCAGGACCGGGGTCGCAGCCTTGGGCAGGACGACGCTGAAGACCGCGCCGCCACCTTCTGCGCTCTCCACCCGCACCTCGCCGCGGTGGCCCTCGACGATCCGCTTGACGATCGCGAGGCCGAGCCCGGTGCTCTTCTCGCCGGCCGTGCTCCGGGCCCTGCCGCGCTGGAACGGGCGGAACAGTCTCTCGGCCTCTTCCGCGCTCAACCCCTCGCCCTGGTCCCGCACCGAGATCTCGGCCGCCTCCGGCCCGTCGGCGACCCGCACCTCGACGGTGCTGCCCGGCGGGGAGAACTTGATCGCGTTGCCGATCAGGTTGTTGAGCACCTGCTCGATCTTGGCCTGGTCGAGCGCGAGCGGGGCCATGTCGGCGACATCGCACCGCAGCTCGATCCGGGTCCCCTTCTTCGCGGCCAGGACCCGGTTGAGCGCGACGTTGCGCTCCACCATCTCGCACAGGTCGACCGCGGCCAGGTCGAGCTCCAGGATGCCCGCCTCGATGCGGGTCACGTCGAGCAGGTCCTCGACCAGGCGGAGCATGAATTCGCTCGACGAGCGGATGGTGCGCACGAACTCCAGGTGCTCCGGCCGGAGCGATTCTTCCGCCTCGTCGAGAAGGAACTGGCTGTAGGTGAGGATGACCTCCAGCGGGTTGCGCAGGTCGTGAGCCGCGACGCCGAGGAACTCGTTCTTCTGCCGGTTGAGCACACCGAGCTCGACGTTGGACTTCGCCAGCTCGCGCTGGGTGGTGGCGAGGTCGTTGTTGAGGCGGCTCAGCTCGTCGTAGTGCCGGTTGTCGCGTTCCTCCTGGTCGCGGAGCTGGAGGGAGACGTCCTTGAGCGCGGCGCGCAGGGCCGTGGCCTGCTCGTTGTTGATCCGGACCAGCTCCTCGTAGACCCGGGTGACGGCCGAGCGCGAGCGCGCCGCCACGATCAGGAACCCGGAATCCGAAGCGCCCACGGCATCCTGGACGACCCCGCCGGCGAAGTGGAGAGACTCCACCCGGCTGCCCTCGGTCGGCACGTTCAGCTCCCAGTTGAACGCCGCGCCCCGGACGCGGAGAGCGTCCAGGAAGGACCTCGCCTTGGCGGCGCACGCCGGGTCCACGATGTCGGAGAGGAGACGGCCCGGAGCGACGCCCAGCCCCAGGCCGTCGCGGAGCACCTCCTCGATCGTGCCTTCCCGGTTGCAGCGCAGGGCGAGGCCGGAATCGTTCACGACGGCAGCTCCGGCTGGCTCAAAAGGCGATCCGCCACGACCACGGACTCCTCGGCGTCGCGCGCCACGGCGTCGGCGCCGACCAGGCGCCAGAGGTCGGACACGACGTTGAACGGATAGCCGCCGACCAGGATGCGGACCCGGTCGCCCACGTCCGAGGTGCGCACCGCGGCGATCAGCGCGGTCAGGGCGCGCAGGTGGAACGCCATGGTGGCCGACACCGCGAGCACGTCGGCGTTGCGGTCGCGCAGGGTCTGGATCAGGCTCACGGTCGGCGTGTTGGCGCCGAGGTAGAAGGTGTCCCAGCCTTCGATCTCGAAGAAGTCCGAGACCATGCGCACGCCGATCTCATGGAGATCGCCGGCCACGCAGGTCGCGACCAGCACGCGGCCGTTGCGGCGGGTGTTGAAGATGTAGGGGTAGAGCTGGGACATGATGAGCTGGGTCGCGGCGGTGCAGTAGTGTTCCTGGGCGACGCTCAGCCGGTTCATCTGCCAGAGGCGGCCGATCTCGTGCTGGCTGCGCTGGAAGACGTGCAGGTAGACGTCCTTGACGCCGATGCCCGACTCGACCGCGTCGAGCACCAGGCGGCTCGCCACGTGACGCTCGCCGCGCAGGAGGGCCTCCAGGTAGCTCGCGGCCAGCCGGCCCAGCGGCTCGCCACCCCCGGCCATGGCCGTCGGCAGCTCGGACGGAAGCCGCGGCAGGCGGGCGATCCCCTCCTCGACGTAGCCCGAGGCGAGGCCGGCCTGTCCGGCCGGCAGCTCGCGGCGCAGGACATCGCGCAGCGTCTCCAGGTTGAACGACAGGTCCGCGGCCGGAATGCCACGGCCTTCGAGCATGACCTTGGCCCAGGCCACGTAGTCCGCGAACAGGTCCGGCGCGCCGGCCGCGAGCGCCTCGGCCAGGTAGGAGAGGTGATAGGACGCGTCCTGGAGGCAGCGCTCGCGGCCGATCGGCCCGTAGCGCTCGACCAGCTCCGGCCGGCGCTCGTAGTGCAGGTCGGTGAGCGCGCCGGCCAGCTCGGAGCGGCGGACGTCCAGCACGCGCGCCAGCTCCTGCCCGGAGGGACCGGCGGCGGTCTCCAGGAGGGTCATGAGCACACCTGCTCGAGGTAGCGCACCTGCGTCTTCTCCGGCACCAGGCGGAGCCCGCGGGGGATGCCGCGATGGGATTCGTGGTGGTGATGGCTGCCGTGCCAGGACTGGAAGCTCGCCTCGTCGCTCCACCAGGTGATGAGCCAGAACTCGTCGGGCTCGTCGACCGGGGTGAGGACCTCCATGCGCAGGAAGCCCGGCGCGCCGTCCACGAGGTGCGGGCGGTCGCGGAAGGCCTGCCGCACCTCGCCGGACATGCCGTTCGCCACGGTGAAGCGGCTCAGGGCCACGAACGCCGCGCTCATCGGCCGGATCCCCCGGACCCGGCCGCGACCGTGCCGGTCTCCGTCTGGAGAGACGGGAACAGGTCGCTCTCCAGCTCCCGGGCCAGCACGCCGTAGCCGGACGTGCCGAGCATCAGGCGGCCGTCCAGGACCAGCGCGGCCGAGATGTCGCGCGCCGACACCGGCACCTCGAAGACGCGGAACTTGCGCGCGTCGCGGTCGTAGAGCCGGACGGTATTGCCGCTGACCAGGAGCGACGGCCAGCGGTCGTTGCCCGTGGCGAGCAGGCGCGACGCCTTGTCGGTCAACGACAGCCATTCCGAGTCGGGAGCGGTGCGAGTCCAGGCGCCGCCCGGTCCCCAGAGCAGGAGCTGGTCCTGGAGCCGGTGCAGCCGGCCGTTCGCAACCGGGGACGTGATCGTATCGTTCGTATTGGCACCGAGCTTGTAGACCCCCTCGCTGCCGGTCACCCACAAGGAGCCGCCGAAGAAGGCCGCCGAGCGCGGCGCGCCGTGCGCGAATGGACGCTGCACGAACGTGCCGTTGCGCAGCTCCCAGAGATCGGAGGCCGTGCGCGCCACGAGCTGCGCGCCGTCGCCCACGATCTGCTCGACCCGGTTCTCCCCCAGCTCCTTGAGCCGGAACCAGGCCTGTCCGCGGCGCTCATAAAGTCCGCGCTCGGTGGCGGCGTAGATCCGGCCTTCGTGCCAGGCGAGGTCGAGCACGGTCGGGAGCGGCGTGAAGTCCGCGCCGCTCGCGCCGAACGTCCGGCCATGGTCATGCGACACATGGATGCCCGAGATCGGCCCGGCGTGGCTCAGGGCGACCAGCAGGTCGCTCCCGTACGCCGCCAGCGCCGACACGCGGGTGTTGGTCATGCCGTCGCTCGCCGGGTGGAAGGTCGCCGCGCTGTCGCTCGACACCCACACGCCCGAGCCCTCGGTGCCGAGGAAGATCCGGTCCGGCCGCTTCGGGTGCCAGGCGATGACGTCGATGACGAGAGCCGGGTCGCCGGTCCGCTTCCAGGTCTGGCCGTTGTCGGTGGAGACGTGGAGGCCGGCCACGGTGCCGGCCAGGAGCTTGCCATCGGGTAGCGCGGCGAAGCTGGGGGTGCGGCGCTCCTCGAACCCTTCCTTGAAACGCTCCCACTGGCCGCCGCCGTCGAGCGTGCGGTAGACCCAGCCGCAGGTGGTCGCCCAGATCTCGCCGGGTCGCCCGGCGATCGGGGACAGGCTGAAGACCTCCGAGTCGAGGACCATGCCGTTGAACACGCCGGACCAGGTCTTCCCGCCGTCGTCGCTGCGGTAGGCCTGGCGCCAGGTGCCGGCGAGGACCGTGTCGGTGTGCGTCGAATCGACGAGCAGGCTGGTGACCTTCTGGGCCTGCGGGAACTCGCTGGTCAGCCGCTTCCAGGTCAGGCCGTCGTCCTCGCTGCCCCAGACGCCGGAGAGGGTGCCGGCGAAGACCTTCCCTTCGCGGCCCGGTACGAGGGCGAGCGTGTAGACCGGCTCCTCCGGCAGGCCGCCCGCGCGCGCCACCCAGGTCTTGCCGAAGTCGTCCGAGAACGCCACATGGCCGCCGCCCCAGACGCCCTGGAGAGAGACCCACAGCCTGTCCTTCCGGTTCGGATCGAAGCGCAGGGAGCTCACGAGCCAGCCGGGAAACGGCAGGGGCGACCCGGCGTCGGACCAGGAGCGGCCGGCGTCACGGGTTTCATAGAGCTGGCCGGCCGAAGTGCCGGCGAAGACCCGGTCGGGATCGTCGGGATGGATGGCAAGGCTGCGCACGTCGCCGCCCCAGAGAGGCAGCGTGCGCCAGGAGCCCGCCAGGGCGGGGACGGCTATCAGAGCCAGCAGGGCCAGGACCAGCAAGAGGAACGCCTTCTTATTCATCTCCGTCTTCTCATACAAGCGTCTAATCGGGACGCCCATAACGCGTCCGGATGGCTTCGGCCAGGATCGAGATCGCGATCTCGCCCGGCGTGTCACCGCCGATGGGAAGCCCGATCGGCGCCTTCAGATCCCGTTCCGTGAGGTCGAATCCGAGGGCCTCGACCTCCTCGCGCACCCGCGCCACCTTGCGCCGGCTGCCCATGAGCCCCAGGTAGCGCAGCTCCGGCGGGTCCTGCCGCAGGACGCCGGCCAGGGCCGCGGTGTCGGTCTCCCAGCAGCGGGTGACGACCGCCACGTAGAGGTCGCGGCGCCGCACCGGCTCCAGGAAAGGCTCCTGGTAGTCGCGCCCGACCTCGGCGATCCGGGAGCCTTCCGGGAAGAGCGCCGGCTGGCGGAACTCCGGCCGGTCGTCGGTCACCAGGCACTCGAAGCCGGCGAGCGCGCCGGCCCGGGCCAGCGCCTGGCCGACCGGGCCGCCGCCGCAGACCACGAGCACCGGCGGCGCTTCCAGGACCTCCAGGAAGACCTCCGCCATGCCGCCACACACCATGCCCGTAGGCTCCCCTTTCACGGCATCCTCGGTGAAGTAGTACCGCTTGATCTCCGCAGGCTTCCTGCCTGCCCCATTCACGAGCCGAGCCCGGGCGTCGGCGCAGACCATGGCCTCGAACGCTCCCCCACCCAGGTTGCCATAAGTGGTCCCGTCCGGCCGAGCCAGCAGCTTCCAGCCCGGTTTCCCCGGCGTGGAACCCTCAGTCCGAACAATCTGACAGAGAGCCACGCGGCCATATGTATGCAAGGAGCATTCCGCCTCCGCAAGAACCTCTGCCGGGCCGGGAATCTCGCTCATGATGGGAGGATAGCAAAGG
>JACZDC010043741.1_pt1 | contig 13949 bp, 9 predicted proteins | sample 8641791 | NCBI WGS metagenome assembly JACZDC01 (sample SAMN15324613, study PRJNA640507) | soil metagenome | isolation source: intercropping peanut in the second line | place: China: Luxin town, Laibin City, Guangxi Province | collected 2019-07-25 | depth 10cm m
CAAGCTCAACAGCCACAGCAAGCTCAACTGCATCACCGCCTGCATCCAGGCCACCCAGGCCGGCTATGACGAGGCGCTGATGCTCGACCCGCACGGCTTCGTGGCCACCTGCAACTCCACCCACTTCTTCATCGTGAGGAAGGGCGAGGTCTGGACCTCCACCGGCCGCTACTGCATCCCGGGCATCACCCGCGGCAACGTGATCCGCGTCTGCCGCGAGGCGGGCATTCCGGTGTTCGAGAAGGACTTCTCACTGCTGGAGGTCTACGGCGCGGACGAGGCGTTCGTCACCGGCACGTTTGCCGGCCTGGTCCATGCCACCGAGGTCGACGGCCGCATCCTCAACGACGGCCGGCGCGGGCCCATGGTCGAGCGCCTCCAGGGGCTCTACAAGGAGCTGGTCGCCCGGGATGTCCGGGAGTCGAAGAGATGACCGGCCTGCGGATCGCGGCGTGGTCGGGTCCGCGCAACATCTCGACCGCCATGATGCGGGCCTGGGAGAACCGGCCGGATGCCACGGTGGTCGACGAGCCGCTCTATGCCTTCTATCTCGACCGCACCGGCCTCGACCATCCCGGCCGTGAAGAGGTGATCGCGGCGGGGGAGACCGACTGGCGCGAGGTCGTCGCGGATCTCACCGGTCCCATTCCGCGGGGCCGTTCGGTCTACTACCAGAAGCACATGACCCACCACCTGCTGCCCGAGGTGGGCACGGACTGGTTTCCGCAGGTCGTCCATGCGTTCCTGATCCGCGATCCGCGCGAGGTCCTGCTCTCCTACGTGAAGAGCCGGCCCACGGTGACCGCCGAGGACATCGGCGTGCCGCGGCAGATGGAGATCTACGAAATGGTCCGCACGCTCACCGGCACCGAGCCGGTGGTGATCGACGCGGGCGAGTTCCTCAAGGCGCCGGAAGCCCACCTGCGCGCCTGGTGCGACCGGCTCGGGATCGATTTCACCGACCGGATGCTCCACTGGCCGGCCGGCCCCCGCGACACCGACGGCGTCTGGGCTCCGTACTGGTACGACGCCGTGCTCAAAAGCACCGGTTTCGAACCCTGGCGCGAGCGCGACCGCCGGGTCCCCACCGAGCACCGGCCGGTCATCGAGACCTGTCAGCCCCTCTACGAAGCCCTGTACGAACGCCGAATCCGGGTTTGAGGCTCTGCGTCTCTATCGAAAGATAGACGCGCTGGCATCGCAGAGGGTGTACAGTTCAGGTCAGCTTTACCTGTGTAGTGGTCATTTATCATCACGTGCAAATATCCCTCAGGAGAGATCCATGAACTTGCGTCGTCTTGCTCTTCTGTCCATGCTCGTCTTTCTTGGGTTCCTGCCAGCCGCGCTCGCCGCTCAGACGCCAAAGACCCTGACCGTTACGCTGGGAGGTGCCGGTGGTACCGGTGGCTCGGTGATGAGCGCTCCTTCTGGGATCAACTGCCCGGGCGACTGTACGGAGGTCTATGCCCACAACACCGACGTGGCGCTGACCCCCACGGCGAACTCGGGTTATGTCTTCACCGGGTGGTCCGGCGGCTGCAACACGATCGTCGGCACGGTCTGTACGGCGAAGATGAACCAGGACCGCAACGTGACGGCGACTTTCCAGGCCGCCTTCACCCTGTCGGTGAACAAGACCGGGACAGGCACTGGAACGGTGACCAGCTCGCCGGCCGGAATCAACTGCGGCGTCGACTGCGGTGAGCCCTATGCCTCCGGCACCGTGGTCACCCTGACGGCGACTCCGGACGCCGGCTCGACCTTCACGGGCTGGAGCGGCGACTGCACGGGAACCGGGACCTGCGTGGTGACCATGAGCGCGGCGCGCTCGGTGACGGCGTCGTTCACGATCACGACCCACACGCTGTCGGTGAGCACGGCGGGGACGGGCAGCGGCTCGGTGACCAGCTCGCCGGCCGGCATCAACTGCCCCGGCGACTGCTCGGAGGCCTACAACTACAACACCATGGTGACGCTGACGGCGACGCCCACGGCGGGCTCGGACTTCGCCGGCTGGAGCGGCGACTGCACGGGCACGGGCTCCTGCGTGGTGACGATGACGCAGGCGCGCTCGGTGACGGCGACGTTCACGCTGCAGACGTTCACGCTGTCGGTGAGCACCGACGGTACGGGGAGCGGTTCGGTGACCAGCTCGCCGGCCGGCATCAACTGCCCCGGCGACTGCTCGGAGGTCTACAACTACAACACCATGGTGACGCTCACGGCGACGCCAGCCACGGGCTCGAACTTCACCGGCTGGAGCGGCGACTGCACGGGCACCGATCCATGCACGGTGACGATGACGCAGGCGCGTTCGGTGACGGCGACGTTCACTCTCCAGACGTTCACGCTGTCGGTGAGCAAGGGCGGAGCGGGGAGCGGCACCGTGAGCAGCTCGCCGGCCGGCATCGACTGCGGCTCCGACTGCTCGGAGGTCTACGACTACAACACGATGGTGACGCTGACGGCGACGCCGGATACGGGCTCCGTGTTCGGCGGCTGGGGTGGCGACTGCACGGGCACCGATCCGTGCACGGTGACGATGGATCAGGCGCGTTCGGTGACGGCCAACTTCGAGGTCGGCACCTTCGTGCTCACCGTGGCCAAGGCCGGCGACGGCGCAGGCACGGTGAGCAGCTCGCCGGCCGGGATCGACTGCGGCTCCGACTGCAGCGAGTCGTACTCGTTCAACACCGTCGTGACCCTCACCGCGACCGCGGGCGACCGCTCGGTGTTCGCCGGCTGGAGCGGCGACTGCACGGGCACCGGCTCGTGCATGGTGACGATGAGCCAGGCGCGCTCGGTGACCGCCACCTTCAACGACACCGGCCTCGACTTCTACACGCTGGAGCCCTGCCGCGTGGTCAGCACGACGACGATGACCTCGGGCGTGTCCCAGGTCTTCACCATCGCGGGGAACTGCGGCGTGCCGGCCGACGCCAAGGCGGTGTCGCTCAACGTGACCGCGGTCAATGCCACCAGCAACGGCAACCTCCGTCTCTACCCGGGCGACGGCTCGGTGCCGACGACGAGCGTGCTCAACTTCCAGACGGCGATCAACCGGGCGAACAACACCGTCGCCCAGCTCGCCACGAACGGCGACGGCACGCTCGGCGCCGCGGCGTTCCTCAGCAGCGGCACCCAGACCGTCGGCCTGATCATCGACGTCAACGGCTACTACAAGTAAACCTGGATGTCGGGGCCTCCCTTCGGGGAGGTCCCGACGGCCGGCCTCCTGGTATAGAATCTTCCTTCACTTCATCACTTGAGCTGGGCCTTCACGGCCGTGTCTCGCAACCAGGAGGGATCGATGCCCTGCCGCGGAGCTGTCCTCGTCTTCCTGTCCATTCTTCTCATCCCTGTCGCCGTCCTGGCAGAGGGCACCCGCACCGACGAGGAAGTCTCCGAGGCCGCGCTCTCGAAGACGCTGCGCACGGCTTATGACGCCTTCAAGCGGGACGCCACCCTTCAGGAGCTTGCGGAGCGGGCGAACGCCAATCCCAAGGATCGCGAGACCGTCGACGCGCTCCTCCGGAGGATGCCGCTGTCTCCCTTGGAGTACCTGGAAATCGACATGGAGGTGAAACACTACGAGGTGGCGGTTCCCAGCTTCATCCAGGAGCTTCACGTCCGCTGGATCGAGCTCAACGAGCCGCTGGCCCGCGTTCTGTACGGGGACGAGCGGGTCGACCAGGTGCTGAGCCATTGGCCCGCCGATTACGGGGACGACGTCACGCATGTCGAAGCCCTGGCCACCGTGGGGACCAACCGGAACATCGCCGCCACCGACAGCCCCGCGCCGAACGCGTATGACGGGGAGATCCAGATCGCGGTCAACCATCGCAACACCAACCAGATGGTGGCCGCCGCCAACACCTGGGGCACGGCGGGCGCCGCGTGCAACAACGAGGAGACGCAGTCGATCTTCTACTCGAGCAACGGCGGCGCGACGTGGGACTACACCTGCGCGCCCTCGAACAATGTGATGGGCCTCGGCACCTGCACGGCCACGGTCTTCGGCTCCGACCCGGCGCTCTACTGGAACGACAACAACGAGGTCTTCCTCAATTACATGCTGCTCTGCTCCAGCACCACCACGACCAAGTATTCGATGGTCGTCGCGCGCTCGGCCGACGGCGGCGCCACCTGGACGAAGCAGGGCATCATCAAGAACGCCTGGTCCACCGGCACGCTGGAGGACAAGAACTTCTATGCCATCGACAACACCTCGACGAGCCCGTTCTACGGCCGCCACTACACCTGCTGGGACCGGTCGAACAACGAGAAATTCGCCTACTCCTCGAACAACGGCGTGACCTGGACCGAGGTGGACCTGCCGGCCGCGGGTGTCGGCGGCATCGACCTCGGCTGCGAGATCGCGGTGCAGAAGAACGGCACCGTGCACGTGGTCTGGGAATCGCTCACCTGCTCGAGCACCTGCACGGACGAGCGCATGTGGTACACGAAGTCGACCAACGGCGGCGCCTCCTGGTCCACTCCGGTCCAGGTGCACGACCACAACCTGGCCGCCTTCTCCGGCGCCAACAAGCCGCCGGTCGCCGATCAGCGCGGTATCGCGCCCTTCGGCGCCGTCGACGTCGACAATTCGGGCGGCGCCTGCGACGGCACCCTCTACGCCACCTTCGGCGACTACACCTCGGGCGGCGCGACGCAGACCGACGTCTGGGTCACCCGCTCGACCAACGGCGGCACCACCTGGGGCGCACCGGTCAAGGTCAACGACGACGGCCTCACCGGCCGCACCCAGTTCCACCCCTTCCTCCAGGTCGATCCGTCGAACGGCAACGTCGTGGTCGCCTGGCACGACGCCCGGAACGACGCCAACAACCGGAAGGTGGAGATCTATGCCGCCCGCTCGACCAACTGCGGCGTGAGCTTCGAGACCAACGTAAAGGTCAGCCAGGCCTCGGCGGAGTTCAACAACAGCGCGGTCAGCTACACCGACGAGAACACGACCGACAACGCCAACCGCAATCCCAATCAGTACGGCGAGTACATGGGGCTCGACGTCAAGAACGGCAAGGCCTATCTCGCCTGGGTCGACACCCGCCACTTCTATCCCGGGTCGTCCACCAACGCCCAGAAGGAGAACGTGGGCTTCGCCGTGGTCGACTTCTGCGAGCCGCCGCCGGTTCCGTCGGGCGTCACCGCCACGGTTGGGAGCGCGAGCCAGATCACCGTCTTCTGGACGGCCTCCGCGGGCGCGACCTCCTACAACATCCTCCGCTCGACGACGAACGGAGGTCCGTACACGCTGGTCGGTACCTCTGCCGCCACCTTCTTCACCGACACAGGCCTGAGCCCCAACACGACCTATTACTATGTCGTCCAGGCCGTGAGCTCCTGCACCTCGGGCAACTCGGCCCAGGCCACCGCGGCCACCAATCTCTGGACCCTGACGGTGAGCAGGACCGGCACAGGCGACGGCGCGGTGAACAGCACCACGGCCGGGATCTCCTGCGGCACCGATTGCAGCGAAACCTATCCTGAGGGAGCCGTGGTGATCCTGTTGGCGACGCCGTCACTCGGGTCTGTGTTCGGAGGCTGGAGCGGCGCCTGCTCGGGTACGGGGTCGTGCGTGATGACGATGGACCAGGCACGCTCGGTGACCGCCACCTTCAGCCTCAGCGGCCTCGACTTCTACACGGTGCTGCCCTGCCGCGTGCTCGACACGCGGACGAACGGCTCGACCCTGATCTCGGGCTCTCCGCTGCTCTTCCAGGTCGCGGGCACCTGTGGCGTGCCGGCCGACGCCAAAGCGGTGTCGCTCAACGTGACCGCGGTCAACGCGACCGGCAACGGCAATCTCCGCCTCTACCCGGGAGACGGCTCGGTGCCGACGACCAGCACGCTCAACTTCCAGGCCGGGGTCAGCCGCGCCAACAACGCCATCATGTCGCTCGCCACGAACGGCGGCGGGACACTGGGAGCCGCGGCGTTCCTGGGCGCCGTCGACCAGACCGTCGACGTGCTCGTGGACGTGAACGGCTACTACAAGTAGGTCTATTTGTTCCGCCGCACCCGGAACGCCGCCACCGCCTGGGGTTTGCCCTCGGGCAGGGCGGCGGCCATGCGGCGGACCACCTTGCCCCAGCCGGCCTGGCCGGTCCACTTCTTGGCTTCCACCGGCTCCGTGGCCACGTCCCGCGCCGTCAGCTTCTCCGCGAGGTCGGGCCGGCGGCGGCCCTGGTTGTCCACCGCGACGACCTCGAAGTCCACGCCGCGGCGATAGATCGCGAGCAGGCCGAAGACCTCCTCGTCGCCGGGCACCTGGAAGAGCGCCACCTGGCCGCGTGGACCGTCCTCCAGCTCCCAGAGCACGCCCTCGATCAGCGGATGGCCCGAGGCGAAGAAGTCGAGGGTCTCCCGGTCCACGGCTTCGGCGCGGTCGAAGGTCCCCAGGTAGCGCGACCCCGGCGGCACGCCCGGGATGTGGTCCACCAGCGCCTCCCAGCCGAACTCGATCGCCCACACGCCCCGGCCGCTCTGCGGCTCCAGCAGGAAGCCGAAGCGTCCCGCCGCGCGGAGAACCACGCTCTCGTTCAGGAGGTCCAGGTCGGGCGGCACTCGGGCGAGGATCTCCTCCGCCATGTTCGAGCGATACGGGTCGCGGTGAAGCTCGTGATAGGCCGCGTTGCGCACGCGGTCGTGCGCCTCCTGCGCCTCCTTGAGCACGCCTTCGAACACGGCCGGGTCCACCTCCTCCGGTCCTTGGAGAGCTTCGCGTTCGACGGCCCGCGCCACGTGCCGCAGCTCGCGCTCCATGCCGCCGAGCGGCTCCTCGAACAGGCCGATGGCCTCATAGAGGCCGGCCACGGCCCGGCCCAGGCCCGAGGGCGGCCGGAAGTAGACGATCTCGGTGGGGATCGTCCGGCCGATGCGGTCGAGCCGGCCGATGCGTTGCTCGACCACGGCCGGGTTCCAGGGCAGGTCGAAGAGGATGAGCCGGCGGCAGAACTCGAAGTTGCGCCCCTCGCCGCCGGCTTCCGTCGAAATCAGGATCGCCGGGCCTTCGGGCAGGCGGAACTGCGCCACCTCGATGTCCCGGCGCTCGGCGGGCAGATCCTCGTGAAAGAGGCCGGCCCGCGCCCGGCCCTCGCGCTCGATGGCCGCCTTGAGGCGTTCGAGCGTGTCGCGATGGGCCACGAACACGAGCGTCTTCTCGCCGGCCTGCTGCCACTTCGCCGCCTGCTCGGCGAGCCACTTCACGCGCGGGTCGGCGCGCTCGGCTTCGGGGAGCAGGAAGGTCAGCGCGGGGTCCTCGCGTTCGTTCCGGTCCAGCACCGCGGCCACGGCGGCGGGGGAGGAGAGGGCACGGACGATCCGCTCGGCCTTGCGGCGCTCGGCGAGCGGGTTGTCCGCGGGCAGCGAGCGCATGAGCCGCTCCAGGCGGCGCAGCGGCTCCCAGCCCGGATCCTCGATCTCGATCGGAACGCCGACCCGCGGCGGCAGGCCGCCGATATCCGCGCGTCGGGTCGAGCTGGTGCAGGGCGGCAGCGGCTCGCGGCGGGCCAGCCGGTCCGCGAAGCTCTCCTCCTCGGGAAACTCCTCGGGCCGCAGGAGCTGGAGGAGACGGAAGAAGCCGTGGGCGTCGTCTTCGAGCGGCGTGGCGGTGAGGAGGAGGACGTGCCGGCCGAGAGCGGCGATCGGCGCCACGGCGCGATAGGCCTCGCTGCCTGGATGCCCGGGCGGCCGGCGCAGATGGTGCGCCTCGTCGACCACGAGAAGATCGATCCCAGCTTCAACCGCCTGCTCGGTGAGGCGGCGGCGCGAGGCCAGGGTGTCCAGGCCGACGATGACGCGGCGGTGGACGTCGAACGGGTTGAAGTCGGCTCCGTGATCGCGGGCCACGTCGGCGAGGCGCTTCTCGTCGAGCAGCACGAACACCTGGTGATACTTGCGCCAGAGCTCGCCGAGCCACTGGAGGGTGAGCGTCTCGGGCGCGACGATCAGGGTGCGGTCGGCGCGGCCGGTCTGGAGGAGACGGTTGAGGATGAGGCAGGCCTCGACCGTCTTGCCGAGGCCGACCTCGTCGGCGAGGAGCCAGCGCACGGGATCGCTGTGGCAGGCGCGCTCGGCGGCGTAGAGCTGGTGGGGGAAGAGCTGGATGCGTCCGCCGAGGAACGAGCCGAGGCCGCCGGCTTGGCGAATGCGCTGGAGGCGCAGGCCGTCCACGCGGTTGAGGAAGTCGTCGTAGCTGTCCACCTGGCCGCGGGCCAAGCGCTCGGGCGGGGGCAGCTCGGCGGGCAACGGCCAGAGGTCGGCGGCCGGCACCTCGCGGCCGTCCTCCAGGCGGCAGATCCCGCCTTCACAGGCCGCGACCACGACCGTCTCGTTGGTCCCGTCGAGGCGCGCCCGCGCTCCAGGGACGAGGGCGAGGGGGATGAGCGCGTCCGAGCCGGTGGCGAGCGAAAGGGTCTGATCGCTGTCCGGGAAGCGCACGACCACGTTGCGTCCGCGGACCTCCACGACCTGGCCCGGCCCCAGCTCGGGGTTGAATTTATGGGTGAGTCGGTCGCCGGGCTTCCACATCGGGGCGGATTGTATCCGTCCCCGACCTACATGACGACCGCGAGCCGTGACGGATGCTCCTCGGGCAGCGCCAGGGCCCAGGTCTTGCGGATCATGTCGTCCACGATGAACCGGACCTCGTCGAGCCGGTTGCTGGCCACGAGCTCGCTGAGCGTGGCGCTGACCTCGCGACACCCTCCGAACTGCTGGTAGAAGAGGCAGTAGTCGCAGCGGCCGATCGGCGTGCCGGCCTCCTCCTCCGACTTCTCGCAGAGATCGCAGACCGCGTTGATCTCGGTCAGCAGCTCGACGGTATCCGCCTTGCCGATGGCGCCGCGGATGTTCTCCCACTGCCGGATGGTTCCCTTCTGGGCTTCTTTCCAGGTCATGGCTCGGACCTCCTCGAGTCGAGGATGCCCGACATCGCGACCGTCCACCACGGCCGGACGGACGGGTGGCGCCCGCCTGAAGAGGCGGCATGGTGGCCTACCTCTCTCCTATACTCCGCGCCGTGGTGACCGTGATCTGTCCCGTCCGAGGCTGCGGCGCTCCGCTGGAGCGACCGATGGTACGAGAGAACCGGTCCTGGGTCTGTGAACGGGGCCATGGATTCGACGTGGCGCGGAGCGGCTACTGCAATCTCCTCCAGCCGCAGGACAGCCGTTCGAAGAACCCGGGAGATCCGAAAGAGGCGGCCCTGGCCCGGCGGCGGTTCCTGGAGGCCGGCCATGGCAACTTCCTCCTGGCGGCGCTCCGGGAGGAGATAGGGAAGCCGGGATCCGTGGTCGACGTCGGCTGCGGTGAGGGCTACTTCCTGGGATCTCTGGCGAACGGGAGGGAGGCTCACGGTGTGGATCTGTCCGTGCCCGCGATCGATCTCGCGGCCCGGCGCTGGCCGGATGTGAGCTGGTGGGTGGTCAACGCCGATCGCGCGCTGCCGTTCGCGGACGGCTCGTTCGACCTGGCGCTCTCGATCGTGGGCCGGCGGCCGGCGGCGGAGTTGCGGCGCGTGCTCAAGCCGGCCGGACGCCTCCTGGTCGCCGTGCCCGCGGAGGACGACCTGATCGAGCTGCGCGAGGCGGTCCAGGGAGAAGGCGTGTTGCGGAGCCGGCTGGAGAAGGTCGTGGAGGAGCTGGCCGGCTTCGAGCTGGAAGCTCGCCGGGTCGTGCGGACCACGGCGACGCTGGGCCCGGAGGCCGCCCGCGATGCGCTGGCTTCCACCTATCGCGGAGCCCGGACCAGTCAACGAGACAAGGTGGCGGAGATCGGTGCGATGGCGGTGACGCTGAGCTTCGAGGTGGCGCGGTTTCGTCCCAGATAGCAAAAAGCCCCGGTCCCTTGCGGAACCGGGGCTTTTTTAGGTCTTTTGGTGGCGTTGGGTTGCCCTCGGTCGTCGAGGTCACCCTCCGTCGGCACTGACCTGGAGGAGCCTCTTACGAGGACGCCACCTCCAAACCGTGACTGTCTACGTTCACTAGACCACCTCCTTTCTGGGTGTATCCGTCATCGGCGGGTCCCAACCCGCCCGATCCCTTGGGCCACCCAAGCCTCGTGAGGACCGCCACGTCACGCCCGCCCGGAGGAGCGGGGGCGTGGAGCCGGAACGATTTGATGGTGCGGGAAAGAGGCGGAAAAGTCAAACGCCGGGTGTGGTACTGTTCGCGCGACTGAAGGACATCGACCCGAGGAGCCGAAAGCCCCATGAAGAAGATCGGGATTTTGTTCGGACAGGAAGACACCTTCCCCTGGGCCTTCCTGGAACGCATCAAGAGCAAGAACGTGGCGGGGATCGAGGCCGAGCCCGTCCGCATCGACAAACTGATCCAGGGTGAGCCCAGCGAGTACGCCGTCATCATCGACCGCATCTCGCAGGACGTCCCCTTCTACCGCGCCTATCTCAAGAACGCGGCCCTGAACGGCACCACGGTCATCAACAACCCGTTCTGGTGGAGCGCGGACGAAAAGTTCTTCAACAACTGCCTCGCCACCAAGATCGGCGTGGCCGTGCCCAAGACCGTGCTCCTGCCGTCCAAGGAGAACCCGCCGGAGACCGGCCCGAAGTCGTTCCGCAACCTGGCCTTCCCGCTCGACTGGGACGGCATCTTCGAGTACATCGGCTGGCCCGCGTACTTCAAGCCGTTCGCGGGCGGTGGCTGGAAGAACGTCTACCGCCTGGACAATCCCGACGACTTCTTCCGCGTCTACAATGAGACCGGCCAGCTCGTCATGATGCTCCAGGAGGAGATCATCTTCACCGAGTACTTCCGCTGCTACTGCCTGGACCGCAGCGAGGTCCGCATCATGCAGTACGACCCGCGCCAGCCGTTCCATCTGCGCTACGTGCGCAACGGCCCGCCGGTGTCGCCGGAGCTGCTCAAGAAGGTCGAGGACGGCGTGCTCGCGCTCAACCGCGCCCTGGGCTACGACTTCAACACCGTCGAGTTCGCGGTGCGCGACGGCATCCCGTACGCCATCGACTTCTGCAACCCGGCGCCGGACGCGGACGTCAACTCGATCGGCGAGGACAATTTCGAGTGGGTGGTGGAGACCGCCGCCAACATGGCGATCCGCCGTGCGCAGGAGAACCAAGGTAAGAACAACCTGAGATGGGGGGAGTTCGTCAGCGGCACCGCGCGCTGACGGCAAAACTATGAGCGAAGCCGGGCTGTTCACGCTGGGGATCGAAGAGGAGTTCCAGCTCATCGACCTGGAGACGCGGGACCTGCGGTCCCACGTCCAGCAGCTCCTGGAGGCCGGCCGGGAGCTGCTCAAGGACGAGCTCAAGGCAGAGATGCACCAGTCCGTGATCGAGGTCGGCACGCCGATCTGCGAGAACATCACGGTGGCCCGGCGGGAGGTCGTCCGGCTGCGCAGCCAGCTCGCCGGCCTCGCCCGGCGCAACGGACTGACCATCGCGGCCGCCGGCACCCACCCGTTCGCCCGCTGGCAGGACCAGCTCATCACGCCGCACCCGCGCTACGAGGAGATCATCGAGGACCTCCAGCAGATCGCGCGGGCGAACCTCATCTTCGGGCTCCACGTCCACGTGGGCATCGAAGACCGCGAGACCGCGATCCACGTCATGAACGCGGCCCGCTACTTCCTGCCGCACATCTTCGCCCTGTCGACCAACTCGCCGTTCTGGGAAGGCCGCAACACCGGGCTCAAGTCCTACCGCAGCAAGATCTTCGACCGCTTCCCGCGCACCGGGATCCCGGACCACTTCCAGAGCCTGTCGGAGTACGAGAACTACATCAAGCTGCTGATCCAGACCCGGTGCATCGACAACGCCAAGAAGATCTGGTGGGACATCCGGATGCACCCGTTCTTCGACACGCTCGAGTTCCGCGTCTGCGACGTGCCGATGCGGGTCGAGGAGACGCTGGCGCTCGCGGCGCTCTGCCAGGCGATCACGGCGAAGCTGTACAAGCTGATCAAGCAGAACCTGGGGTTCCGCCTGTACCGCCGGCTGCTGCTCGCCGAGAACAAGTGGCGGGCGGCGCGCTACGGCATCCGCGGCAAGCTGATCGACTTCGGCAAGCGCGAGGAGGTCGAGTGCGTGACCCTGATCCACGAGCTGCTGGAGTTCATCGACGACGTGGTGGACGAGCTGGGCAGCCGGGAGCAGATCAACTACATCCACGAGATCTTGCGGCATGGTACGGGTGCAGATCGACAGGTTGAGGTTTACAATCACACCGGAGACACCAAGGCCGTCGTCGACTACATCGTCGCGGAGACTCACCGCGGGCTGGATCTCTGAGGTTGGCCTGGCGGTTGCAATGAGGATCGAGTCATGAACTTGGAAGACATCCGCGTCAGCCCGGACCTGGTCCCCGGCGCGCACAACGCCATCGTGACCTGTCTGCGGCTCAAGCCGGAGGAGCGGGTCACCGTCATCACCGACCGCGAGACGATCGAGATCGCCGCCGCGCTCGCGCAGGAGATCCGCGAGATCGGCTCCGAGCACCGGGTGTTCGTCCTGGAGGACTACGCCGAGCGTCCGCTGGCGGCCATGCCGCAGGTGATCCTGGACGACCTGGAGCGGGCGCAGGTGAGCATCTTCGCGGCGCAGGCGCAGCGGGGCGAGCTGACCTCGCGCATCGCCATGACGAGCGTGATCAACCGTCGCCGCATCCGCCACGGCCACATGGTCAACATCGACCGCCAGTGCATGATCGAGGGCATGCGCGCCGACTTCCTGGAGGTCGACGCGCTCAGCACCCGCCTGGTCGAGAAGGCCCGCCGGGCGAAGACCATCCGGGTGACCTCGAAGGCCGGCACGGACCTGGTCGCCGAGTTCGCGCCGCATCTCAAGTGGCTGAAGACCAGCGGCATCATCTCGCCGGACAAGTGGGGCAACCTGCCGGGCGGCGAGATCTTCACCTCGCCCTGGGACGTCAACGGCCGCTTCGTGGTGGATGGCGTGGTGGGTGACTACCTCTGCCGCAAGTACGGCGACCTGCGCCAGACGCCGCTGACGATCGAGGTCCGCGGCAGCCGCATCGCCGGCCTGGAGTGCACGAACCGCGAGCTGGTCGAGGAGTTCCGGCGCTACACCGAGACCGACGAGAACAGCGACCGGGTAGGCGAGTTCGCCATCGGCACGAACATCGCGGTCGAGGACGTGCGCGGCAACATCCTCCAGGACGAGAAGATCCCGGGCGTGCACATCGCCTTCGGCCATCCGTACGCCGAGCACACGGGCCAGGACTGGGTGTCCACCACCCACATCGACTGCGTCGCGCCGCGCGAGGTCACCGTCTGGATGGACGGCGAAGAGGTCATGCGCGACGGCGAGTTCCTGATCTGAGATGGTCCCGGAGCTGCGCCGGGCCTACAACGAAGCCTTCACGGAGGAGCGCTACGCCGGGATGGTGCGCGACCTGGAGTCCCAGGTCGGCTTTCCCATCGAGTTCCGGATCAGCGAGACCCCGCTCTTTCTCTCCGAGCGTCTGACCGGGGAGCTGGAGCGGGCCGCCTGGCAGATCCTGGAGACGGTCACCTCCGAGGACTACCTCCGGCAGACCGACCGCGCAGTCCCGGCCGACCTCGCCGTGCCCGGCGAGGACCCGCACCCGGTCTTCCTCCAGATCGACTTCGCGCTGGCGCGGGACGAATCGGGCGAGATCGCTCCCCGGCTCATCGAGCTGCAAGGCTTCCCGTCGCTCTACGGCTTCCAGTGGCTTCTCGACGGCGGCTTCCGGCGCTGGTTCGACATCCCGTCGGACGTGAGCCCTTACTTTGCCGGCCTGGACCGGACCACCTATATCGACTGTCTGCGCTCGGTGGTCGTGGGCGACTGCGATCCGGATCAGGTCATCCTCCTGGAGATCGATCCCGAGCGCCAGAAAACCCGCTGCGACTTCGTGGTGATGGAGAAGGAGCTGGGCCTCCACATCGTCTGTCCGCGGGAC
>JACZDC010102232.1_pt1 | contig 13949 bp, 12 predicted proteins | sample 8641791 | NCBI WGS metagenome assembly JACZDC01 (sample SAMN15324613, study PRJNA640507) | soil metagenome | isolation source: intercropping peanut in the second line | place: China: Luxin town, Laibin City, Guangxi Province | collected 2019-07-25 | depth 10cm m
CAGGACCATCCCGCCGGTGAAGCCGTGGACTGCGGGCTGGCGCTGCATGTAAGGGATGTGCCCTGGGCCGCAAAGCAGATGTGGGCGCCGGATGCGGCCTGCAAGGATGGCCGCTACTACCTGTATTTCCCGGCCAAGCGCGCTGACGGAATCTTCCAGATCGGCGTCGCGGTGAGCGACCGTCCGGAAGGCCCTTTCAAGGCCGAGCCGCGCGCCATGGAGGGCAGCTACTCCATTGACCCCGCGGTGCTGGCCGATGGTGATGCACACTACATGGTGTTCGGCGGCATCTGGGGCGGACAGCTCCAGAAATATCGCGACAATCGATTCGCCGAATCCAATGCCGAGCCGCAGCCGCACGAGCCTGCACTGGGACCACGCATCGCGCGGCTGTGCGCCGACATGAAGCAGTTCGCCGAAGCGCCGCGGGAAATCGTCATCCTGGATGAGAACGGTGTGCCGCTGCGCGCGGGCGACCACCAGCGGCGCTATTTCGAAGGCCCGTGGCTGCACAAGTACCGTGACCGTTACTACCTTTCGTACTCCACGGGCAACACGCACCTGTTGTGCTACGCCACCGCCGATGATCCCTACGGTCCCTATCGTTATCGGGGCCAGATCCTGACGCCGGTGCTGGGCTGGACCACGCACCACTCCATCGTGGAATTCGGCGGCCGCTGGTGGCTGTATTACCACGACGCCGTGTTGTCCGGCGGCGCCTCGCATCTGCGCAATATCAAGGTCACCGAACTTCACTACGACGCCGAAGGCCGGATCCGGACGCTGCATCCCTATGGTGGATGAGACGGCGCGGGACGCCGCCGAGCGCCCGCTGGCGCCGGGCACGCTGCTGGAACTACGGACCGACTCGCTGCGCGTGGAAGTGGCCCCCTCTGCCGGAGGCCGCATCGCGCAGATCCATTGCGATGACATGCCGTGGCTGACCGGCAGCGATTTCGACAGCGCCGCGATTGCCTGGGGCTGCTATCCCATGGTGCCCTGGGTTGGCCGGATACGTCGTGGCCGGTTCAGCTTCGAAGGGCGCGACTACGAGTTGCCCCTTACGCTGGGCGACCACGCCGTACACGGTGTGGGATTCGTCAGACCGTGGCGCGTCGAATTGCAGTTGCCGAACCGCCTCGAATTGTCACTGCGCCTGCCGCGTGATGCGAGCTGGCCATTCGGCGGCACGGCGCGCCAGCGACTGACCGTCGCGGATCGCACGCTGCGGCTCGAACTGGCGATGACCGCCGAGGATCAGGCCATGCCGCGCCCCGTGATGGGCTGGCATCCCTGGTTCAACAAGCCCGACGCCATCGAATTTCGACCTGCCGCCATGTATCCGCGCGATGCCGAAGGCATCGCCACGCTGCCGTTGACTGCCCCGTCCGCGGGGCCGTGGGACGACTGCTTCTTCAATACCGAACCGGTGACCCTGCGTCGTGGCAATCAGGTCCTTCGTCTCACATCCGCCTGCGATCGCTGGGTGGTGTTCGACGAACGCGCCCATGCCACCTGCGTCGAGCCGCAAAGTGGTCCACCGGATGCATTCAACCTCGATCCCCTGGCACGCCTTGCCCCGGGCCAATCCATCGAGCTCGCATTCCAGATGGAGTGGGCGCCGCGCGAACCGGCCGGCTCATAGCGCGGCGCGCGCGAGCTGCATCACACGCTCGTAGGCGGGTTTGGGCCGCATGTTGCGGTCGAAAAGCAGCGGATAGTTGGTGCGGCCGCGAATCGGAAAGCCGTTCTTCCACGACACGCCGTCATGCAGTCCCCAGAAGGTCACGCGCTTCACGCTGGTGCGATGACGCAGCAGCATGCGGAAGAACTGTTCATAGCGGTCTGCCAGCTGCTTCTGCACTTCATCCGGCAGGCCGTTGGGCCAGGGATCGTTCTCGCGTGAATACTCGAAGCGGTTGGACACCTCGGCGCCCTTCTCGTTGGGATTCGGCAGCACGTCGACATCCAGTTCGGTGATGTGCACTTCGAGACCCAGCGCCTCGAATGCGGCGATGCTGCGCTCGAACTCGTCGAAGTCCGGATAGTCGAGGCCGATGTGGCTCTGCAGCCCGACGCCGTCGATGGGGACGCCGCGTTCGCGATAACCGCGGAACACATCCACGAGAAAGGCGACCTTGGCGGGATTGTGCGTGTTGTAGTCGTTGTACAGCAGCCGGGCCGCGGGATCGGCCTTGCGCGCAAAGCGGAAGGCCTGCTCCATGAAATCATCGCCGATGATGTCGTGCCACGGTGAGTGCCGCCAGCCCTTGTCCTCATCGACGGCCTCGTTGACCACATCCCAGGCATGCACGCGCCCCCGATAGCGGCCCACGAGTGTGGCGATGTGTTCTTCCATGCGCCCGAGCAGCGCCGCGCGCGTCAGGGGTTTGCCATCCTGGTCGTTGAAGACCGTGCGCGGAATCTGCGAATGCCAGACCAGCGTGTGTCCCAGCACATACATGTCATGCCTGGCGGCGAACTCGACCAGCCGGTCGGCGCGCTGCCACTGCCAGTTCACGCCGTCGGGACGGATCACGCCCCATTTCATCGCGTTTTCAGCCGTCACTGAATTGAATTCGCGAGCGATCAGGTCGAGGTCGCGGGCCACCTGGCCGTCCAGCGTCTCATTGCTGATGGCGACACCGATGCGCAAAGCCTTGCGCCATGCGGCCGCCAGGCCGGCGGGAGCCGCCTGGCCCGCAAACGTGGGGCTCGCCAGACCTGCGGCAAGGGCCGCAGCCCCGGTGCCGAGCAGCGCGCGCCGCATGTGATTCACAGATGCAAATTGCCCGATGGCAGCTTTCTTGCCTGGCATGTGTCCCCCTGCGTGTCAGCGCAGCTTAAGCGCCGTGCCAGCCCCGTCAAGCTATCGCCTTGCGCCTGCGCCTGCGGCAAGGCTCGCGCGGTATGATCCACGCGAGCCTTTCATATCTCCGCCCGTTTCAGCAGGTCATGGACAAAAAGAAGAAGCCCACATTGCGCAGCCACGCGTGGTTCGGCAACCGCGATGACGCAAGTTCCATGCGCAGCAGCTGGATGCATCGCAGCTGGATGAAAAATCAGGGCTATCCCGATGACCTGTTCGAAGGGCGCCCGGTCATCGGCATCTGCAATACCTGGTCCGAGCTCACGCCCTGCAATGGGCATTTCCGCGAGCTGGCCGAATTCGTGCGGCGCGGCGTGTACGAGGCGGGCGGATTTCCGCTGGAATTTCCGGTCATGTCGCTGGGCGAGACCCTGCTTCGGCCCACCGCGATGCTGTTTCGCAATCTTGCCAGCATGGATGTGGAGGAGTCGATCCGCGGCAATCCGCTGGACGGCGTGGTGCTGCTGATGGGCTGCGACAAGACCACGCCTTCATTGCTGATGGGCGCCGCGAGCTGCGACCTGCCGACCATCGGCCTTTCGGGTGGCCCCATGCTCAGCGGCAAGTTCCGCGGCCGCGACATCGGCTCCGGAACCGGCGTGTGGCAGATGTCCGAGGAAGTCCGCGCCGGTCTCATGAGCCTGGAAGAATTCAACGCCGCTGAATCCTGCATGCATCGCTCGAAGGGCCATTGCATGACCATGGGCACGGCATCGACCATGGCGAGCATGGTCGAGTCGCTCGGCGTGTCGCTGCCGGGCAATGCCGCGATTCCGGCCGTGGATGCACGCCGCGCCCGCCTCGCGCAGCTCACCGGCCGGCGCATCGTCGAGATGGTGAACGAGGAGCTGCGCCTGTCGCGCATCCTCACGCGCTCGGCCTTCGAGAACGCCATCAAGGTGAATGCCGCCATCGGTGGCTCGACCAACGCGGTGATCCACCTGCTCGCACTTGCCCGCCGCATCGGCGTGGAGCTGAACCTCGATGACTGGGACAGGCTCGGTTCGCAGCTTCCCTGCCTGGTGAACCTGCAGCCCTCGGGAACCTTCCTGATGGAAGACTTCTACTACGCAGGCGGCCTGCCTGCGGTGATGAAGGAAATCCGCGAGCTGCTGAATACGGATGCGCTGACCGCCAATGGCCGCAGTCTCGGCGAGAACATCGCCGATGCCCCGTGCTGGAATCGCGAAGTCATCAGGCCGCTGGGTGAGCCGTTCAAGGAGAACGCGGGCATCGCCGTGCTGCGCGGCAATCTTGCGCCCGACGGCGCGGTGATCAAGCCGGCGGCGGCCTCGCCGCACCTGATGCAGCATCGCGGCCGCGCGACGGTCTTCGAGAACATCGAGGATTTTCACGCGCGCATCAGCGACGAGAACCTCGACATCGATGAGCATTGCGTCATGGTGCTGAAGAACTGCGGCCCGAAGGGTTATCCCGGCATGGCCGAAGTGGGCAACATGCCGCTTCCGCCGAAGATCCTGCGCAGGGGCATCACGGACATGGTGCGCCTGTCGGATGCGCGCATGAGCGGCACCGCCTATGGCACCGCCATCCTGCACGTGTCACCCGAAGCAGCCGCGGGCGGAAACCTGGCGCTGGTACGAAACGGCGACATGATCGAAGTGGATGTCGCCGCGCGCCGCCTGCACCTGGACGTCAGCGAGGAGGAACTTGCCCGACGGCGCGATGAGTGGCAAGCCCCGCCGCTGCCTGAGCGCGGCTGGCACCGGCTGTATGTGGAACGTGTGCAGCAGGCGCACCTGGGTGCGGACCTGGATTTTCTCTCGGGCGGCAGCGGCGCGGCCGTGCCGCGCGATTCGCACTGAGGCGATGTCGATCCGTCAGCTGCCCTGACGCAGCGCCGTCACTTCGTTCTCGATCCGCATGCGCGGATCGGCCAGCCCGGCGGACATCATGGTGGCGGCCGGCCGTATGGTTCCGAATGCCTTTCGCAGCGCCGGCCAGCATTTCTCGAATTCGCCGGCATCCGGGAGGATGTACCGGACGCGTACCACGTCGGCCAGGCTGCTGCCTGCCTGCTGCAACGCCGCCTCGATGTTCCTCAGGCATTGTTGCGTCTGCTCTACGACATCCGCGGAGATGGTCATCGTGGAATAGTCGAAGCCCGTGGTGCCTGAGACAAAAACCCAGTCGCCTTGCACCACGGCCCTGCTGTAGCCGATGTCCGCTTCGAAGGTGGATCCCGAACTGATGAGACGTCGCGACATCCTTCGTAATGTATGAGTGTTGACCGGCGCCTACAACCGCACGGCCGCGAGTTCCGGACCCCGGCTGCGGAACGCGCGCGGTGAGCAGCCCGCCTGGCGCGTGAAGAACCGCGTGAAATAGGCGGGGTCTTCGAATCCCAGCGCGAACGCGATTTCGCTGATGGGATTGCCGGTGTAATGCAGCTGGCGCTTCGCCTCCAGCATGATGCGTGCGTGGATGACCTGGATGGGCGGCTGGCCGGTGGATGTCAGGCACACGCTTCTGAGGCGCGACTCCGACACATGCAGCGCGCTGGCGAAGTCCGCCACCGAGTGATTTTCGCGGAACCTCGACTCCACCAGTTCGCCGAAGCGCGCCATGAGACGCTGCCGCTGGCCGACGACCGGGTCGGCGGGGTTGGGCAGGCTACTGGAAAGGCGCAGCAGATTGCCCAGCAGCACTTCCAGCCAGCCGTGCAGCGCCAGTTCCGCCCCGGCCGCAGGGCGCTCGAACTCGCGCGCCAGCATGCGGATGCTCTGCGCCAGGTCCGTGGCATGCAGGTCCCCGGCGCCGAGCTCTATGGTGCAGGGGCGCGCGAACAGCGTCGTGATGCCGGGCTCGCGTTGCGCCAGTTCCGTCAGCATGTCGGCTGACATCGAGATGACATGGCCCCGGGTGCCGGGTTCGAACTCGAAGCCGTGCACGGAACCCACCGGCATCAGCAGCATGGCGGGGGGGCGGTACTGCGAGCGCCGGCCGTCCGCCAGCACCACGCCCCGGCCTTCCAGCACGAACATCATCTGGTGCAGCCCGTGATGCCGATGCGGCTCGATCTTCCAGTGGTGGCGCGCGCTGCGCGCCTCGATGGTCTCGATGTGCAGCATCGACCCGGCGATGCGCTGCGAAGCCTCGCCATAGAGCAGATAGGCCGGAATCCTGCGGCTGGCGCCTTTTCGGGTCATATGAGAATTGTCCAATTATCCAGCGGATTTTGACAACTTCGCCCGCCTGCGGGCTCGCATCATCGCCGCATGCGCGCACAAGTTGCCATTATCGGCGCCGGCCCTGCCGGGCTGTTGCTCGGCCAGCTCCTTTACAAGGCCGGCATCGATGCCGTGCTGCTCGAAAGACAATCCGGCGAGTATGTGCTCGGCCGCATCCGCGCCGGGGTGCTCGAGCAGGTCACGGTCGATCTGCTCGACGAGGCCGGGGTCGGTGCGCGCATGCACCGCGAAGGCCTGGTGCATGACGGTTTCGAACTGCTGGTTGAGGGCGAACGCCGTCGCATCGACCTGCGTCACCTCACGGGCGGCAGCAGCGTGCTGGTCTACGGCCAGACGGAACTGACACGCGATCTCATGGAAGCGCGCACCGTGGCCGGCCAGCGTTCCGTATACGAAGCCGGCGAAGTGGCCGTCCATGGATTCGAGGGCGCCAGACCCTACGTGACCTGGCGCCAGAACGGCCGCGAGCATCGCCTGGATTGCGACTTCATCGCCGGCTGCGACGGCTTTCACGGTGTGTGCCGCGCCAGCGTTCCACGCAACGCCATCACCGAATACGAGAAGATCTATCCCTTCGGCTGGCTCGGCGTGCTGTCCGACACGCCCCCGGTCAGCGACGAGCTGATCTACGTGAACAGCGACCGTGGCTTTGCGCTGTGCTCGATGCGCAGTCGCACGCGCAGCCGCTACTACCTGCAGGTGCCGCTGACTGAGCAGGTCTCCAACTGGTCCGACGATGCCTTCTGGAACGAACTGCGGCTGCGCCTCGATGATGAAGGCCGCGAACGGCTCGTGACTGGTGCGTCCATCGAGAAAAGCATCGCACCGCTGCGCAGCTTCGTGGCCGAACCACTGCGCTTCGGCAGGCTGCTGCTGGCCGGCGATGCGGGACACATCGTTCCACCCACCGGCGCCAAGGGACTGAACCTTGCCGCAACCGATGTGAAGTATCTGGCCAATGCGCTGATCGAGCATTACCACGAGCGAAGCTGGTCGGGCATCGAGGACTATTCCGGGCGCTGCCTGCGCCGCATCTGGCGCGCCGAACGCTTCTCGTGGTGGTTCACCGGACTGATGCATCAGTTTCCCGATGAAGGCCCCATCGCCGCGAGATTCCAGCGTGCCGAGCTGGATTACCTGCTCAATTCCGATGCTGCGCTGCGCACGCTGGCGGAGAATTACGTGGGCCTGCCGATGAACTTTGGCGAGCACGCCCGCGTGGACATTCTGTAACTGTCCTTCAGTGCGCGATTGCGCCATGATGGGCCGCGATGGCCCTTGCTGTGTCACGCAGACGATTCACCTGGCTGGCTGCATCGATTCCGGTCGCGCTCTGCTCATGCCGGAACAAGTCACCTGCCGCATCTGCCGCACCGGTGGACCTGCTGGTGCAGACCGGCGATCTGCTTGAATTCAACCCCCGCGATCTGACCTGTCACGCCGGGGACACCGTGCGGCTCACGTTCCGTCATGCAGGCCGCTACGTGAACTTCGAACACAACTGGGTTCTGATTCAACGCGGCAGCTTCGACGCCATCACAGCCGCGGCGGAGTCTGCAGGCGAGGCGAAGGGATGGTTGCCCGTGGGTGACGAACGCATTCTGGCTTTCACACCAATGTGCAGCCGCGGGCAAGTCGCTGTCACGCAATTCACCGCCCCGAACGCCGGTGACTACCTTTTCATTTGCACCTACCCCGGCCATGCGCAGAGCATGTGGGGCGTGCTGCATGTATTGCCAAGGAGGTCCACATGAAACGTCGCTTGCTGTTTCCTGCCGCACTGGCTGCGGCCGCGCTGCTGGGCACCGCATGGGCCGCACAGCCCGTGACTCCCCACTCCCCCGACGCTGTGAAGAATGCGCTGCGCATCCTCGCGTACGTGCAGGATGACATGGCGCGCAAACTTCCGACGCATGCCTACGCCCGCCTGCCGCACGAAAGCCAGGAATTCGAGGAGGCGTCCGCGGCGATGCGCGATGCCGTGAGCACGGAGCCGGCAGATTTCCGCAACAAGGTGCAAAGCGCTCTGGGCAAGGCACTGCAGGCCTCACGCACCGTGGCCGAGATCAGCAAGACCAACGATGAGATGAAGATCACCGCTGCGGTCAAGGCCGTCGACGCCGAACTGCAGCATCTCAATGCACTTTTTCCGGAGGCGCTGCGGCCTGTGCCCGGACAACTGGGGGCAGGTCCCGGCAGGGGAGCAGGGCCGCCGCCCGGCCTGAGATAACCCGAATAGTCCCGTGGCGCAGGAGGCGGCGCTCTCCTGCATACAAACCGGCGGCACGACTGTATAAGCGACGGTCGTGCAGCGCCGGACCGGCGTGCCTGCGAGGACCGCCGTTTCATGGATCAGAACATCACCGACCTCGTGCCGCATTCGGATTTCGATCGTTCACTGCTCGCGGCAGTCGTTTCAGGCTCCGAAGACGCCATCATCAGCAAGACACTGAACAGCATCGTGCTGTCGTGGAATGCGGCCGCGGAACGGCTCTTCGGCTGGAAGGCCGCTGAAATGATCGGCCAGTCCATCCTGCGCGTCATCCCGCAGGAACTGCGATTCGAGGAGGAGCAGATCCTCAGCAAGCTCAGGAGGGGCGAACGCATCGAGCGGTATGAGACCACGCGCGTGCGCAAGGACGGCTCGAGGGTGGAGATTTCGCTGACGATTTCACCCATCAGGGATTCGTCCGGCGCCATTGTGGGCGCCTCCAAGATTGCGCACGACATCACCGAGCGCCGACGTGCGGAGACGGCCGTCGCAGCGCTGGCCGAGGAAGGCCAGATCGTCGAGACGCTCAACAGCGTGGGAGAAAGTGTCGCCTCGGAATTCGATCTGGAGACGATCGTACAGCGCATCACCGATGCGGCAACCAGCCTCTCCGGCGCCGGCTTCGGGGCATTTTTCTACAACGAGATCGGAAGGGAGAACCAGGAATCCTACTGGCTCTACACGATTTCGGGCGTTCCGCGCGAGAAATTCAGCGCGTTCCCGATGCCGCGTTCCACCCAGGTGTTCGCGCCGACGTTTCGCGGCGAGGGCAATCTGCGCAGCGATGACATCCGGCTCGACCCGAGATTCGGCAAGAATCCGCCCTTCCATGGCATGCCGGAGGGCCACCTGCCAGTGGTCAGCTACCTGGCAGTGCCGGTCAAATCGAAAACCGGTGAAGTCTTCGGCGGCATATTCCTGGGCCACAGTGAACCCGCGAAATTCACGGCGCGCGCGGAGCGGCTGGTCAGCGGCATCGCCGCGCAGGCCGCCATCGCCATCGACATCTCACGGATGGTCCAGCAGCTCAAGGAACGCGAGACACGACTGAATCAGCTGCTGGCGGAACGTGACAGCCTCCTCGAGTCCGAACGCGCTGCCCGCTCGGAGGCCGAGCGGCTGGGACATCTGAAGGACGAATTCCTCGCCACGTTGTCGCATGAACTGCGCACTCCACTGCACGCGGTGCATGGCTGGACCCGCGTGCTGCTGCGCGGCCCCAGAACCCCGGAACAGGACAACGCGTTGCAGATCATCGATCGCAATGTGAAAGCGCAGTCACAGATCATCGATGACCTGCTCGACATGAGCCGGATCATATCCGGCAAGACCGTACTGGAAGTGCAGTCGCTGGAACTGTATCAGGTGGTTCAGTCCGCCATCGACACCGTGAAGCAGACGGCCGAGGCCAAGAAGATACGGCTGACCGCGCTGCTGGATTCCACCATCGGCCAGGTGCGAGGCGATCCGAACCGCCTCCAGCAGGCGATCTGGAACCTGCTCACCAACGCCATCAAGTTCACGCCGTCCGGCGGCCGCGTGCACGTGGTGCTCGAGCGAGTGAACTCGCATGTGGAAATTTCGGTCGAGGATTCCGGCATCGGCATACGCGCGGACTTCCTGCCCTATGTCTTCGATCGCTTTCGTCAGGCCGACGCCAGCACCACGCGCAGCTTCGGCGGCCTGGGGCTGGGATTGTCGATCGTCAAGAATCTCGTCGAACTGCACGGCGGCCAGGTGCGCGTGAAGAGTCGCGGCGAAAACCTTGGCAGCACGTTCATCGTCAGCCTGCCCGTCTCGCATGTGAATGCCACGCAGGCGCGGGAAAAGCCGATTGCGGCCAGCAGCGACACTCCGGACACCGAGACCGAGCTGCCGTCACTGCGCGGCGCACGCATACTGGTGGTGGATGATGAAGCCGACGGGCGCGATCTGGTCGTGCGCGTGCTGAGCGATCACGGCGCCGAGTGTGTCGCCGCCTCCGGCGCCCGGGCCGCCCTCGTGCTGCTCGAGAAGGAACATTTCGACATCTTGCTCAGCGACGTCGGCATGCCGGAAATGGACGGCTATCAGCTCATCCGCGAGGCGCGCCAGCTCGAAGCCGCGAAAGGCAGGCGATTGCCGGCGATTGCCATCACCGCCTACGCGCGCCCTGAAGACCGGCAGCAGTCCCTGGTTGCCGGCTACGCGGCGCATCTGTCCAAGCCCGTCGAGCCTGGCGAACTGGTGGCCACGGTGGCCGGACTGCTGCGGCTGATGGGGTAACCCAGCCGCTGCTTCGCCGTAGTCTATTTCGCCGCCGCCATCCTCGCCGCAATGGCGCATTCCTCGGCGACGCGGAAATACCTCTGCACCGCGTCTGCACCGATCACGTAGGGATTCGGATCTGCCGGCTTGCGATTCGCAAGTGTCGGCAGCTTCACCGTGGTGCCGTCGTATGCCGTGTGGTTGGATAGCAGGATGTCGGCCTTCGCGACGCGTGCCACCTCGCGAAAGCGCGCTGCCGATTCGGCGTAGGTCTTCAGGCGCGCATCGCGCGGATCATCCGGACTGTCCCTGAAATTGAACAGCGTTCCGCCCCACAGTACGGCGGTGCGAGACTTGCCGTTGTCGTGCACCGGCAGCACGGTCGACAGCGTGCCGTGCGTGTGACCGGGCGTGAGATACACGCGAACCGTGGCGCCGCCCAGGGTGATGGGCATGCCGTCGGTGGCGACGATGTCGCGCTTGGCTTTCACCTTGTCGTTGCCGCGCTCGTAAAGCTGCCAGTCCGCCTCGGACATCACCACGCGCGCGCCATGCTGCTGCAGGATGCCGGCGCCGCCGGAGTGGTCGCCATGCGCGTGACTGATGATGACGTAGCGGATCTCGGCCGGATCGATGCCCAGCTTGCGAAGCCCGCCGATCACCTCGTCCTCGACGGAGTAGTCGAAGATTGAATCCACCAGAATGATGCCGGCGCTGGTACGCAACCCCCACACCGAGAACGCCGTCTGTCCGAGGAAGAACAGATCGTCGAACACACGCGCCGGTTCCGCGTACCACTTGCGCGCCGGATCCTTGCCGGGCAGTTCGGCAGGCGCCTCGCCCACGGCCGGCGCCGCCTTGATCGCCTTGATCGGATCTTCGCAGAGCCGTCCGAAGATGAATCCATGATCGGTGCCCGCGGCGCGGCGCGCGGCTTCGACATGCTGCGACACGGACTGCGCGGGATCACTGGCGGTTACGGCCACGCCGGCCCATGCCATGGCGCCGACTGCGAGCACAGGTGCAAGACGTCTCATTCCCATTCCCCTCATGTGGCCGATTCCGGCTATTCAGATTAACGCTGCGGCATCAGCCGGTTCAATGATCGCTACTCCAGGATCTTGCGGCGGTGGATCAACCACTGACCGTCGCGCTTGACCAGCTCATCCTCATAGCGCCCCTCGGCTGCCACACGGAAGCTGTTCAGCTGCGGACCGCCCGACACCGTCATCCAGTAGCTGTGATGACGGGCCGTGTCGGCGCTGACGATGTCGATCACGGCGTTGGTGATCACGTGGTGCATGATGGGCGGAGGATCATTGGCCGGGTCCTTGTCCGCAGCCCTCTCGGCGCGACTGGCCTTCATGTCGGTGATGATCTTGCGGATCTCGTCGCGGCCACGGAAGACCTTGCCTTCCATGGTGAACTCGGCGTCTTCAGTGAAAGCCGAGGCATAGATATCGGGATCGAAAGTGTCCAGGCCGGTGGAATAGCGCACCAGCGTGGTCTCGATGGCCTGGCGATCGACGTAGTTCTGGAATGTGGCCGCCTGCTCTTTCGCCGGACCGCAGCCCGCCACAAGAATCACCAGCATCATCATGCCGGCACGCACCGCAAGATTCGTATTCAAGTTCTCCCTCCTGCTCTGCCGCTTGAACGTTGCGGCTGCTTTATAACCCGCGCATCAGATCGACCAGACCATTGACGATGCCCGCCTCCGCGCACCCGGGCTTCAGGCGCGAGCTGAGCACCGTGAATACATTGCGGCCGAAGGCATCCTCACTGGGAATGTACCCGGTTTGCGCCATGCCGTTGGTAAGAGTTGCCATCATCGTGTGCTTGAAGGGCGATTCACGCTTCAGGCGCTGGCCGATCGCGCTGTAGACCTCGGCATCCACGGCGCCCACGTACACATCGCCGATGCGCAGCGCATCCAGACCGACGGATACTTCACCCGCATCCACATACTTGCCCTCGATGCCGGCCCTGCCCTGATCGGTGCGCTGCCGCGCGGGGCATGAGAAGCGCCTCAGCGCGCCGCGAAGCGTCACATCACCCGTGGACTTCTCGAGCCCATCGCGCATGACGTGGAGCACTTCCTCGCCGAGCATCTGTCCCAGCGTTTCATTCATGCGCTTCTGCTGTTCCATCAGCAGCTTGACCCGGGGATTGCTGCGATCCATGCCCTGCCCACCCGGCGGCATGGCATTGCTGATGTCCTCGCCGCGCCTGGCGTAGTCCGCGATGCGGATGTCGCGCAGCTCATAAGTCTGGTTGAAGTAGATGGGGTTCTGGTCGCCCGCCGCGCCGCTGGTCCACAGCGCCACGGCGCCATCGCCCAGGGATTCCTCGACATAGCGCGAAGCCGCGCCCGGGATATCGCCGCTGATCATGTCGAGCGTGCCGGTGATAACGCCGTGCACGGCATAGTTGTAGTAGACCGCGATCGGCGCCCCGGCCGGCGTCTCGATCCGCAGCACGGCCACGGTCTTGTCTGAAGTGCCTTCGTAGTTCGGCCCTTCCCACCAGCGACTGGTCTTCGGATCCACGCGATCGCGATTCACGTTGATAAAGGAAACGCCGGTGCCCCAGGCCACGCGGGCTGGCTGCAGTCGCGCGATGGACTCACGCAGGCTGCGCAGGATCACTTCTTCCACGCTGCCATCGAGCCGGAACGGCACGCTGTGCGTATGGCTGGCCGACATCAGCAGCTGGTTCGCGGGAATCTTCAGCTCCGCAGCCGCGCGGGCGCTGACCTTCTGGTAAAGATCGGTGGGCATGGCGCCCGCATCGATGGCCACGAGTGCGGCACGCGTCCGGCCATTGTCCAGTACCACGGAGCGTACGTAGATGGGGTCGAGCACGCCGGTGAAATTTGACGGCAGTTGCGCGCCACGCGGCGTGTAGTCGATGCGCGAGGCGCCGGCGCGAAGCGCGCTGCCGCTGTCCGCGGGCGCGGCAGCCCGGGCGACTCCGGCGGCACCCAGCATCAGACAGACGATGATCAGGGAACTCTTCATCATTCGCTCCTTCACCGGAACAGTTTCAGGTCAATGATATCGGCCATGGCGCGATTGCCAGCGTCATTGGGATGGATGTGATCGCCGGAATCGAACTCCGCGCGCAGCCGCGCGGGATGACCCGGATCGCGCGTGGCGGCATCGAAGTCGATCACGGCGTCGAACTGGCCGCTCGCGCGGATCCACTGGTTGATCTGCTGGCGCATCTGCTCGCCGGCGGCCGTGTAGGTGTTCACGCCCTCGAATGGTGTGAGCGTGGCGCCGATGATCGAAAGGCCATGCTGCCGGGCACGGGAAATCAGCAAGCGGTAGCCGGCGATGATGTCCTC
>JACZDC010002751.1_pt1 | contig 13929 bp, 11 predicted proteins | sample 8641791 | NCBI WGS metagenome assembly JACZDC01 (sample SAMN15324613, study PRJNA640507) | soil metagenome | isolation source: intercropping peanut in the second line | place: China: Luxin town, Laibin City, Guangxi Province | collected 2019-07-25 | depth 10cm m
CCGGGCCACCAGCTCGTGCGGCGCCAGGTCGGCGCCGAAGTCGACCTTCCCCTTCCACGGCGGGCCGGCCAGGCGCTGGACCACCGTGCCGTCGAGGACGATCTCGACTGCGGCGGTGCGGCCGGAGACCGAAAGCTCGAAGGGTTGAGCGCCGGACGTCAGTCCCAGGAAGAGTGTCAGAAAGGCGATGTGGATCACGGCCTCCGTCCTCCATTCAGGTCAACATGACAGCTTGTAGCCAGCGTTTCGCGATGTATTGCGATCCTGATGCCTACCCCCCTGAAAGAGTTTCGGGCAAACTCTCAATATAGGCGGAAACAACGGAGCTGCCGGACTTTCCGCCGCTCCCACCCGCAAGGAGGGCCATGGAGTTGAAGCCGAGCCGCCGTCTCAAGATGTCCTCTGGAGAGGTCGCATTCTGCCTTCTGTGCCTCCTGTCGGCTCCCGCGGCCGGCCAGGTCCGGGTCTCGACGATCCAGGAGGCGATCGAGCGCTGGAAACCTGAGACCCACGTCTATGTGATCGGAGAGGTCGGCCTGGAGCCGGCGGCGCTGTCGGAGCTGGAGTCCCGGCTGGCCGGCGGCCACTGGACGGCCCTGCTGGTCCAGGATGCCACGGGTCAGAGGTTCCAGAGCGTCGAAGGCATCACGCGCGAGGGGGTGGACGCCATCGAGTACGGCACGGGCCAGGGCATGACGCGGGCGGCGGGCTTCGCGAAACAGGTGCATCCGAAGACCGGGGAGCCGGACGGCACCATCCTCTCGATCATCCTCGCCCAGCGGGCCCTCTACTACACGGCCTCGAAGACGCAGGACGACCGCGGGATCGGCGACGCCGCGTTCACGGGCAACCTGGACCGCTGGGCCATCGAGGCTCTGCGCAACGGCTCCGACATCGTGTCGGCGGTCCGGAACACGGTCACGAACGTGGACAACCTCCTGGCGACGGAGATCGAGCGCGGACCGCGGGAGGCCCGCGAGGCGATCGCGTTCGCCGAGGAAGCTCTGAGAGAGCTGGACGAGGCGGCCGCGACGCGCCGGAGCTCCCTCTCGAATCCGACCGGCAGCCTGGTGCATCCGGACACCCGGTCCCTGGTCGAGGATCTGGACCTCGCCCGGGCGCAGGTCGAGGCGGAACCGGCGGCGGCGCGGGAGCTGGCCCTCGACGTGCTGCGCAGGGTTGGAACGCTTCGGGAGCCGATCCGGCAGTACGACATGGCACGGTTGTCGTTCGACTCCGGCTGGGAGCACTTCCGGGAGCTGAACAAGCGGAACCAGGCGGGGATCTCGGACGAGCCCCTGGAGCGCGCACGCCTCGCGCTGGTGGAAGGCCAGGCGCTCTACCGCAACGCCGACCCGGCCTACGCCGGCCGGCTCGACCGGGCGCTTTCGAGCCTGTCGGAGGCGGAGATGGCGATGGACCTGGCCGAGCGGCGCGCCGAAGCCGAAGCGGCCGCGCACAGCTTTCTCACGCTGCTGGCAGGCTTCATCCTCTTCGGAACCCTGTTCGGCCTCAACCGCCGGCGGGCCGGAGACAAGAAGAGGGCCGAGGGACTTCTCGACTCCTGGGAGCTGGCGCTGGACCGCAAGCTGGAGGTCCTCCTCGACGAGCTGGAGCCGAAGGTCGAGCGGATCGTCGGTCCGATCTCGGCCGAAAACCGGCACGGAGAGACCCTCGCCCTGGCCGAGACCGTGCGGACCGACGTCGGCGCCCTGATCATCCTCTGGACCAGCGCGCGCGCCGTGCTGGAGAAGGCCCGCGAGCACATCCGGCCGCAGGACTCCGTGGACCGGCTCACCAACCTTTTCCTCCGCGGCCACTACCGCAAGGGGATCGCCCTGCTCCGCGACGAGCCGGTGCCGTTCGATCCGGCGGAGGGTCTGCCTCGTCTCTTCGGAGCCGAGCGCGGCTGGCGCGACGACCTGCTCGGCGGTCTCTCCTCCTACGAGCCGTTCCACGAGTCGTTCGAGGAGCTGACCAACGAGCTCAACACCCGCGCCGAGCGGGCGACCCGGGGGCTGGACGACCTGGAGACCGCGTTCACGAAGCTGCCGGAGCTCCAGGAGGCGATCCGCGAGCGGGCCGGGCTGGTGCCCGTGGCCCAGGCAGCCCTGGAAGAGGCGCGCAGGACCCTGGCGGACGATCCGATCCAGTCTCTCCGCGAGACCCGGCGGGCCACCCGTGCCGTCGAGCTGCTCGACCGGGTGCCGACGGTGAGGTCGGAGATCGCGGCCGGGGAGAACCGGATCGAGGCGGCCCGCCGGGAGCTGGGCGCCCTGCTCGGGCTCGACCCGTGGTCGCTGCTCCGGGAGGCCGGCCAGGAGCCCGCCGAGCGGCTGGCCAGGGCGGCACGGCAGGCGGACGCCGCGCGGTCGGCTCTCGATTCCGGAGACCTCGACGCCACCGGGGCAGCCCTGGATCAGGCGATGGAGCTCACGCTGGAGGCTGCGTCCCTGGTCGATCGGACCCTGGAAACCGGCAGGTCGTGGGAAAGAGAGGCCGGGGAGCGGCGCGCCGAGACCGAGCGCCTGGCCGGGCTCCTTCCCGAGCACGAGGCGTTCGCAGTCCGTATGCGGGAGAGGTTTGACCAGAGCGACCGGACCCTGCCGTCGGGAGGCCTCGCGGCGGCCCGCGAGGCGATCGAGGCGGCCCGGCGCGACCTCGACGCCGCGACGGTGCCCTTTCAGGAAGGGCGGATCCTGGCCGCGACGGAGCTGCTCCGGCAGGTCGGCGCCGACCAGGAGAGAGCCGGGCGCTGCCTGGCGGAGATCAAGGACGAGCTCGACCGCCTCGTGGAAGAGGCGCTGGCCGCGGAGCGCGCCCGCCGGCAGCGGGAGGAAGAGGAGAGGGAGGAGCGGCGGCGGGCGGCACAGGCCGTCTTCGGATCGTCGTCCTCGTCCAGCTCGTCGTCGTCCTCGTCCTCGTCGTCCTCGTCGTCGGGCGGCGGCAGCAGCTCCGGATCGGGCGGTTCGAGCTACAGCAGCAGCTCGGGGAGCGGCAGGTCGGGGTGGTGAAGAAGGGTCTTCTTCAGCCGCGGCGCGCACTCTGTCTCTTATAGAGACCCTAGCTCAATCCGTGTCTCGCCTCTGCCGCCCCGATGACGGGGCGGCGGTTCTGACGGTCTGTCGAAGGAGAGAATCCGATGTCGCCGATCCTGCGCAAGATGCTGACCCTGCTGTGCCTGGCTCCGTTGTGTCTCGTCCCTCGCGCCTCCGCCATCACCTACGGGGTGCCGGACGGCGGCGACCACCCGAACGTCGGCGCCTTCATCGTCGAGGACGACACCGGCCACCGGGACATCTGGTGCACCGGCACGCTGATCTCCCCCACCGTGTTCCTGACCGCCTCGCACTGCACGATCGAGCCCGAGACCAACGGCTGGCGGGTGTTCGTGAGCTTCGACACGAAGTTCACCTCGAAGTCGAAGCTCTACGAGGGGACGCCGCACACGAACCCGGGCTACAACCGGTCCCAGAGCGACTCGGGCGACATCGCGGTGGTGACCTTCGCCAGCCCGATCCGCGGCATCACCCCGGCCGCGCTCCCCTCGGCCGGCCTGTTCGACCGCATGCAGGCCGACCACACGCTGAACAGCACGAAGTTCACCGCCGTGGGCTACGGCGTCCATGAGCCGAACGTGGGCGGCGGCCCGCCGACCCTGGCCTTCACCAGCGACCGCTGGCGCGCGGTCTCGGCGTTCAACGCGCTCAACCAGACCTGGCTGCGGCTGTCCCAGAACGACGCCACGGGCAACGGCGGCACCTGCTACGGCGACTCCGGCGGCCCGAACTTCCTCGGCTCCGGCGCCAACGAGACCTCGATCATCGCCGCCCTCACGGTGACCGGCGACTACTACTGCAACTCCACGAACGTCGACTACCGGCTCGACACGGCCCCGGCCCGCGCCTTCCTGGGCCAGTTCGTGACGCTGCCGTAAGGAAGAGAAACCGGGCGACGGCTCGTCGCCCGGTCTTCAGCTCGCTTAGCGATTCTCTTCCGGCTCCACCCGCGCGTCGCCCGGCGTCGGCATGGCCGTGGGACGGGCCAGGCACTGGACCCAGACGACCCGGAAACCCTCGGCGGTCCTCTCGAAGGCCACGCCGATTCCCATCTGGGTGAAGCCGCGGCCGAGGAGCGTCGAGCGCCGGCCCTGGTCCTCTCCCAGCAACGCGGAGAGCGCCTGGTCGGGCGTCAGGGCGTCGAACACGACCCGTTCGCCGATCGTCCCGAGATAGCCGGCCGAGCGGTAGCCCTGGGCCTTCACCTTGGCGGCCAGAGGTCCCGCGGTCTTGAGCGGCTGACCGTTGCGGAGGGCGTTCAGGATGGCGTCGGCGTGCGCCTGCGCGGCCCGCTCCAGCGCCGGGTGTCTCGTCAAAGGCTGGATCTTCGCTCCGGACCTCAATTCGTTGATGCGGTGGAGGAGATCGTCGCGCAGGGTGTCCAGACTCTGGAGCGCCAACTCCTGCTTCTCGTACAGCTCCGCGATGTAGCGCTCCAGGTAGCTCTTCTCGGAGCGGGCGAGGACGAACGAGTAGACCGGGGTGCCTCTCACCTGGCCGACGCCGACGCCCAGGTCCCGGACGTCCGGGTTCAGGAGGCTCTGGCGGTTCGAGTCCGGAAAGCGGGCCCAGTCCGCGGCCATGGCCTCGGGCGGGTCGGGCGTGGTGGCGATCTTCTCGGTGACGAGCTGGTAGACGTAGCCGGCCTGCCGCGTCCAGTCCTCCACCTGCTTGCCGTCCGCGGTGGCGAAGCCCACCGTCTGGCGTGCCGTCATGTCGTCGGCGTGGACCTGGGCGGCGCGGCTCAGGGCTGGATCGAGGACCACCGGCCGGAGACCCGCGTGCTCGCGCTGGGCGTTGATGAGGCGCAGGAAGGTCGCGGGCAGATCCTCTGCAAACGCCGAGGCGGCGCCCAGGAGGAGCGCCGCCAGAGCGAGGCCGTACAGCCGGCTATGACTCTTCGTAGTTGATCTCCATCCTGCGGATCCGCCACGCGGACACCGCGAGGAGCGCCGCCGAGACCAGGAGCACGCCCGGGATCGACACCCAGGGCGACGGCGCGGCGGTAAGGATCGCCAGCGGACCCTGGTCGAACGGCACCGGGCAGAAGGACTGCACGTAGTGGATGATGCTGATCTTCTTGAGGAACGGCGGCAGCAGGAAGTTGATCCCCTCCCAGCCGAACACCAGCAGCGCCGGGATCGCCGGGCTCTTGAAGAAGAAGCCGAAGGCGAGGAACACCGCGCCGTAACCGATGCACCCGAGCACGGTCGCGACCAGGTAGGAACCCAGGTGCCCAAGGCCGCCGCCGTGCAGCAGGAAGCGCTGGACGCCGGTCTGCGGCGCGTAGGCGAGTCCGAAGGAGAGCGCGGTCGAGAGACCGAACAGCGTCACCGTCGCGATCAGGCCGGTCAGGTACTTCGCCACCACCAGCAGCTCGCGGCGGATCGGCGACAGGAAGTAGTAGTGCAGGCTGCGGTCCATGACCTCGCGCCGGATCAGGTTGCCGAAGACGGTCACACAGCCCAGGAAGATCACCAGCCGGAGGATGAACGCCTGGTAGATCGCGGAGAACCCCTGCGTGGCCTCCTGGAGGTTCGCGGGGTCGGACACCGCGCCCGGGATCAGCGCCCGCAGACTGAGGATGAACGGCGCCATGAGCGCGAGCACGACCAGCAGGATCGAGCGCTTGCCCAGGAAACCCTTCTTCAGCTCCAGCCGGATCACCGACAGGAGCTGGCTCTTCCACAATCCCCAGGGGCGGCCTTCGGCAACAGGAGCTGGCATCGTCGTCGTCTCTCGCAGAATCTCGCTCACGACGTCTCTCCGATCAAGTACTGGTAGATCGCGTTCGCGTCGGCGTCGGTCGGCATCACCGTCTCCACCGTGAGCCCGGTCTCCAGCACCACCTGGTTGAGAAGCATATAGAAACGGTCGGCGTTCCTGGTCCGCACCAGGAGCCCGCCCTCGTGGAGCCGCGCCTCGACCACATGGTCGTGCTCGAACACCTTCGAAGCCAGCAGCGACGGCTTGTCGCAGCGGATGAGCACCTGCACCGGGTGCTCCTCCTCCATCTCGTCGCGCACGCCGCCGATGTCGCCCTCGGCCACGATGTAGCCGCCGTTGATCAGCACCACCTGGTCGGAGATCAGGTCGACCTCGTGCAGGATGTGGCTCGACACGATGACGTGCATGCCGGCGTCGGCCAGCTCGCGGAACAGCGCGATGACCTCGGCCCGCGCCATGGGGTCGAGACCGTTGAGCGGCTCGTCCAGGATCAGCACCCACGGGTGATGGGCGATCGCCTGGGCGAGCTTGATGCGCTGCCGCATGCCCTTGCTGTAGCCGGCCACCTTGCGCTCCGCGGCCTCGGTGAGGCCGACGCGGCCGATCGACTCCCAGGTCATGCGGTCGGCGTCGGCGTGGCTGAAGCCATGGATGCGCAGGAAGGAGTAGACGAACTCGTAGCCGGTCAGCCCCGGCGGGAAGGCATCGTACTGGGTCGAGTAGCCGACCAGCCGGAACAGCTCCTCGGGCCGGTCCGTCGGCACACCCAGGAGATGGATGCTGCCGCGCGTCGGCTGGATCAGCCCCACCATGAGGTTCATCAGCGTCGTCTTGCCCGAGCCGTTCGGCCCCACGAGACCGGTGATGCCGGGCGGGATCGACAGGTGGACGTTGTTGATCCCCAGGACCTCGCCGTAGAACTTCGAGACGTTGTCGATCACCACCCGGCGGTCCGCGGCCACGGCGGGCCCGAGCGGAACGGGGTTCCTCTGCATTACCTCGGTACTCATCGGACCACCTCGTACGCCCGGATGCGGCGGGAGAGGAGCCACAGGCAGATCACCGAGCCGACCGCCAGCGCCGCCCACGAGGCCGCGGCCGGCGGTACGTCGTCGCTCGGCGACATGCCGAACAGGCTGATCCAGATCGAGGCGATGGGATACCAGGCCGAGATCAGGGTGCCCCACCAGGTGTCGAGCATCTCGTTGATCGCGTTGGCGAAACCGATGCTCACGAAGAACAGCACGATCATCGCGATGCGGGCGACCGGCATCCACTTCACCCACGCCGAGATGGTCAGCGCGAGCAGCGACAGGAAGAGGATCCACGTCCAGCTCCCGACCAGGATCGCGAACACGAGGCCCAGGTGGGGCGCGAACCACTTCGGGTCCTCGATGGACTGGAACCCGAAGAGCAGCAGGCCCGGCACCCAGGTGATCGACGAGAGCAGGATGAGCAGGACCGACAACTTGCCGAGCACGTACTCGCTGCGCGCGAACGGCCGCGACAGGTAGAGCGCGAGACCGTTGTTGCGCAGGTCGGGCGCCACCACCGCCGGCCCGACCAGGAAGACCAGGACGAACGACGCCGCGCCCTGCATCCACATCCCGCGGTAGAAGAAGGTCTTGCCGATCGCGAAGAACTCCTTGAGCTCGCTCTCGGGCACCTGCAGGAAGCTCAGCACGCTGAGGTTGTTGCACAGGTAGATGTAGAGCAGCCCCACGAACGGGACCAGGAAGCACAGCGCGTAGGCGATCAGGAAGAGCTTGCTCTTGAAGACCGTCTCGTACGCGTAGCGCGGCAGGATCAGAAAGCGCGACCAGGACGGCGTGAGCTCGCCCGTGTAGCGCCGGTAGCTGCGACCATAGACGGCCATGGTCTAGACCTCCATCGCCTTGAGGAAGATGTCTTCGAGGGAATCCCGCTTGTAGTCGAGACGGCGGATCTGGATCTTCCGTTCGGCCGCCAGGCGGTAGAGGTCCCGCACCTGGACGCCTTCGGGCAGAACGAGCTTGAGCCGGCCGCGCAGGGCGGGCGCGATCTCCGCGCCCAGCTCCTCCAGCGCCTTGACGAAGCCGGGGTCCGAGTTGGCCCCGTCGGCGGTGCGCAGCTCCAGCTCCAGGAAGTTGCGGTTGGCCCGGCGCTCCTCCTCCAGGTTGCAGGTCACCGCCACCTTGCCGCCCTTGAGCACGATCACCTCGTCGCAGCACTCCTCGACGTCGCGCAGCAGGTGGGAGGAGAGGATGACCCGCACGTCGCCCGCCTCGGTGATGTCCTTGATCAGGCGGAGCATGCGCTGGCGGGCGACCGGGTCGAGGCCGTTGGTCGGCTCGTCGAGGAAGACCAGCCGCGGGCCGTGAGCCAGGGCCTGGGCGAGCTTGGCGAGCTGCTTCATGCCGAGGGAGTAGCCCTCGACCGGACGGTAGCGCGCCTCGCCCAGGCCGACGTAGAAGAGCACCTCGTGGGCGCGCTCGATGGCCTGCGCCTTCGGCAGCCCGGAGAGCTCGGCCATCAGCCGGACGAAGCGGACCGCGGTCATCCCGGGGATGAAGGCGTCGTTCTCCGGCATGTAGCCCATGAGGGAGCGGATCTCCCGCGTCTCCGACCGGACGTCGTGGCCGAAGACGCGGGCGGAGCCGCCCGAGATCGGGTAGAACCCGAGCAGGGTGTGGAGGAGCGTGGTCTTGCCGGCTCCGTTCGGGCCCAGGAGGCCGATGCAGCGCCCGGTCAGCTTCGCGTCGAGCCCTTTCAGGATCGGACGGCCGCCGAGCTTGACCTCCAGCCCCTGAAGCTCCACCACGGGTCCGGCCTGGGCCGGTGCGGCAGATTCAGGGGTCAGGGCCGGTTTCGTCGCCAGGTTCACCACGGTCTCTCCTCCTCTCCTGCTCTGCGTTCCAGTCCTTACTTACCGCGCCGAGACGTTGGAAGTTTCAGTTTCCACGGCTTCGGAGTGAGCCTCGTCCATCGCGCCCAGGATGCCGCCGAAGCCGGCGAGCGTCTGGAGGTTCAGGCCGAGCGGGCTGTTGCTCGTGGTGGCGAACAGGATCCGGTCCTCTTCGGCGTAGGCGTAGACGAGCGTCGGGCCCTGGCCGAGGATGAGGTTGCGGAACGCGGCGCCGTCCTTCGAGTTGGACTGCGGGATCAGTCCGGAGGCGGAGTCGAGCACCGGCGCGAGGTTCTGGTAGAAGAAGGCCGAGACGTTCACCTGGCCGTCCTGGCCCAGGAGGTCGCGGAACTTGGGGTTGCTCGCCAGGTTCACACCCGACTCGCGCTGCTGGAGAGCCCGCTCGAGGAGCGCGCGGCTGGCCGCGGCCACGAAGTAGCCCTCCTCGAAGGTGTAGTAGGCCGAGACCTTGGCCTGGTCCTCACCGGTGATGTGGCCGGAGAGCGTGTAGAAGGTGTGCCCGCCCGACTGCTCCTGGGTGAGCGTCAGCTTGCCCTTGCCCTGCTTGGCGACCTCGGCGTTGATCCGCGCCACCGCCTCCTCGAAGGTCTTCTGCAGGCGGGCCGGGTCGTAGACCTCGGCGACCAGCTTCCACGACGGGGTCGGGAGGAGCGGGCCGTCGACCGCCATGGCGATCTCGCCTCCGAGCGGAGCGGCGAGGTCCTGGCGCACGTCGAAGCCCTCCTCCTGGCGCAGCTTCTCGAGCTCGGCGGCCATGTCGGGCGAGGACTTGAGCAGGTCGTCCAGCAGGTCGACCGGCTTGCGCACGATGAAGGCCGTGGCCAGGTTGGCGTCGGGCGAGATGAAGGTCAGCGCGCCCATCGAGGCCGGCGCCGCCAGCCACGAGGCGATACCCCGCCGCTGCTGGCTGAAGGTGAGGGCCGCACGGGTATCCGCCCGTCCGTCCACTTCCTGCCGGTTGACGATGAAGTGCTGCATGTCGTGGATGCCCAACGCCTCCGCTTCGGCGTCCGCGGCGTCCTCCTTCATGAAGCCGGCGAGGTCGGCGGCGAACACCCAGCCGGCGCCGTCCTGGTACTCCTGGGCGATGCGGGCGTGGAAGGGCGACGCCGTGAAGGGGTTCGTGCCGCCGTTGGCGGCCGCGGCCACCCGGGCGATGCCGGCGCCCTTCGGCGAGGCCACGAACAGGCCGTTGCCGATCCAGGCGTAGAGACCGTCCACCTCACCCGACGGGATGTTGGCCGGGTCGGTCACGAACACGATCTTGTCCTTGCCGCCGTGCTTCGCGGCTTCCTGCTCCAGGACGGCGCGGAACGATGCCTCGTTCGTCACCTCGGCGAGGATGACCAGGTTGTCGCCCTCGTCGGCGGACACGGCGAACGCGACCTCTTCGCCGAGGTACTGGCCGAGGTCGCCGATCTCCTCGATCATCGCGCGGAACTTCGCCTGCTTCTCGGCCGTGCCGAGCGTCTCGCTCCACCACTGGCGCACCGTGGGGTTGGTGTCGATGCGCTGATCGAGGATGCGCTGCGTCTCGTTCAGGCTGCGGGACAGGTTGGGCAGCGCGATCCAGGCCCGGGTGTCCTCGGGCGCGAGGTCGAGCAGCTTCGTGGAGTAGCGCAGACCGGGGCGCTCGACCTGGGCGTCGATGTCCTTGCCCAGGGCGGTCAGCTCGGCCAGGAGCTTGTCGTACTTGGCGGCGTTGCGGCTCCAGGCGATCTCCTTGGCGATCGGAACCGCGGCCACGCTGGCGTGCGTCGACACCTGGTCGCCGGGGTGGAGGATGTCGTCGCGGCGCGCCTGCTTCACGCGCACCTCGCCCTCGACCACCGACACGCGGGTGCCCTTCATGCCGTCGTTGACCGAGAAGATGGTGCCGACCACCGACACCAGGGCGTCGTTGGTCTCGACGAACAGGTGCTTGCGGTTCTTCTGCTTGGCGGCCTCGACCATCACGCGCCCGCCGTCGAGGTGGATGGTGTTGCCCTTGCGGCTCGCCTCCAGCGATACGTTGGCGCGCTCGCTCATCTCGATGCGGGAGCCGTCGGTCATGCGGACCACAGCCGTGGAGCCCTTGGCGGTGCGGATCTCCTGGCCTTCGTCGAGCATGTCGCCGGCGCCGACCGGGCGGATGCTCGCGCCGTCCACCTGGAAGAGGAAGCCGTCGACCGATTCGACGCTGGCCATCTTCGAGCCGCCGGCCATCATGTCGCCGATCAGGAGGAAGATGCCGACGCCGAGTCCGATCACGAGGGCGGCGGCGAGGCTCTGCCACATCAGGCGGACCTGGCGGCTGCGCTCCACGGCGGCCGGGCGGGTCTCGGTCTTGTGCCCTTCCTTCGCTTCGCGCAGGGCGCGGCGGCAGGGGACACAGCTCCGGGTGTGGTCTTCGACAAGGAGAGCGCGGGCGGGCGACAGCTCGCCGCGCAGATAGGCCGGGATCAGGGCCTGGAAGTCCTCGCAGCCGCGGAGGCTGTGGACGTCGGGATTCTCTTGGGTCGTCATGGGAGTCGTCTCCATCCTATGTACGGGAGCGCCCTGGGACAGCCGCTCCCACACCCTTGCCGCGGCAGCTTCGACCGCGGCGGAATCGATCGGCTCGCCGGTCACTTCGGCGACGGCGCGATCGAGAAGTTCGTCGTTCTTGTTGAAGAGGCTCATGAAAGTTCTCCTTCCAACGTCCCCAGCTCCTTCTGGAGCCGGTGACGAGCGCGGTGCAGGATCACGGCAATCGACGTTTGGGTGGCGCCGAGCATCTTGGAGATTTCCAGGTTGCCCAGGCCTTCGAAGTAGCGCATCGTGAAGATCTCGGCCTGCCGGGGCGAGAGGCTGGACATCGCCTCGCGCAGCCTTCGGGCGAGTTCGCGGCTGCCCTGCCGGCGTTCGGGTCCGGGTTCGGCCTTGTCGACGAGGGACTCGCCCACGCCGTCGAGGTCGACGGTCCGGGCGCGCTTCCTGGCCCGGATCAGATCGAGAGCGGCGTTGACCGCCGCGCGGTGGAGATAACTGCCTGCGCTCTCCGAGAGATCTGGCTGCTCTTCCCGGCGCAGAAGCCGGGTGAACACGGTCTGTAGCACGTCTTCCGCATCCGCCGCATCCCCGGTGATCCGGTAGGCGGCGCGGTAGACCGCGCCGTGGTGCTCCCGGAACAGCGCTTCCAAAGCGTCCGGGGGCCTGTTGGGTTCCTTCTCATAGGCTGCGGCTTGCACGGCCTTGCCCCTCCTTTCTCCTTCACTCATGGAAACGCACCTCCCCGAGGTTTGTTACACCCCAGGATACGCTTGAATGGAGAAGGGGGGAGAAGGGGAGGTTCCTGTGGGAAGATCCCTGGAGATCATGAGATCTACACGCGCGTTCCTTCTGCTGTTCCTTCTCGCCGGCCCCGTCCTGGCCGACGGCCGCTGTCTGGTCGAAGCCGCCCGGAAGCAGATCGGGGTCACGCTCTACTACGATTCCGGCTATCAGAGGCTCCCCTATCCCAACGGGGACGTGCCCATGTCACGCGGAGTCTGTACGGACGTCGTGGTCCGGGCGTATCGGCAGCTCGGCGTCGACCTCCAGGTGAAGGTCCATGAAGACATGGGAACGGCCTGGAGCGTCTACCCGAAGAGCTGGGGGCTCAGCCGGCCGGACAGCAACATCGATCACCGGCGCGTGCCCAACCTTGCGACGTTCTTCAAGAGGAAGGGTCAGGCGCTTGCGGTCTCCAGAAATGCCGCGGACTACCTGCCGGGCGATCTCGTGACCTGGCGCCTGCCGTCCGGCGTACCGCACATCGGCATCGTGTCGGACCGCCGGACCCGCGCCGGCGTGCCGCTCGTGATCCACAACATCGGCAGCGGCACGCAGGAGGAGGACTCGCTGTTCCTCTTCACCCTGACGGGTCACTATCGGTACACGCCGACGGATCTGAGGGGCTGTGGAAATCGATAACGATTCGCCTACGCCGCCCCGCCCCTCGTGATCGACCGGTCGACCGACCAGGCGCCGCTGCCTTTCAGGACCACGGCGAGGGCCATGGCAATGGCCAGGAGGTGGTACTCGAAGCCTTCTCCCTTCTGGTTCCCCATCCAGTTCATGAAGAAGCCGTTCTGCAGGTGCACCGTGAAGACCGCGCCCAGCATCACGCAGAGCACGCCGAAGGCCGCGACCCTGCCGAGGAAGCCGACGATCAGGCCCAGGGAGCCGAAGAACTCGATCACGATCACCAGGAAGACGATGACCGCCGGCAGTCCCATGCCGGTCATCCCCTGCATGGTGCCGGAGAAGCCGCCGCCTCCGAACCAGCCCAGGAGCTTCTGCGCTCCGTGTGGGAACATGACCAGCCCCAGGACCAACCGTACCAGGGCTCTGCTGACGTCGTCGTCGGTCGCCATCAAGCGTCTCAGCATCGCTCGTCCCCCCTCTCCGCGCCTCCGCGCGATCTGGCTGTCCGCTGGTCCAGCTTACACGTCCGATGCCAACCCGACCCGAATCCTCGCGTCCACGGCCCGGGCGTGAGCGCGGTCGGGGCCGGCGAGGAAGGGGTTGATGTCGACCTCCTGGATGCGCGGGTGGCGCTGGGCGAGCTGGCCGAGGCGGAGGAGGATCTCGGCGAGGAGGTCCAGGTCCGCTCCGGATTCGCCTCTCACTCCCTGCAGGAGCTTGAAGCCCCGGATGCCCTTGATCATGTCGTGCGCGTCGCTCGGACCGAGGGGGAGGACTCCGAAACGGACGTCCTGGAAGACCTCGACGTATTTGCCGCCGAGGCCGAACATCAGGAGCGGGCCGTAGCGCGGGTCGGTCGTAATGCCGAAGATGACCTCGTGGCCGCCCTTGGCCATCTCCTGGAGGAGCCAGCCTTCGATGCGGTGGCCGGCGCGGCCGACGGAGTCCCCCACCTCCCTCAGGGCCTCGGCCAGCTCGTGCTCGTCCCGCAGGTCCACCCTCACCGCTCCGACGTCGCTTTTGTGGACAAGATCGGGCGCGATGGCCTTGAGCACGACCGGGAAGCCGATCTCCTTCGCCGCCGCGACCGCCTCCCCGGCCGTCGTGACGCTCCGCCAGCGGGCCAGCGGGATGCCGTAGAGGTCGAGCACGCGGAAGGCGTCCGCCGGTTCGAGGTAGCCGTCCGGGCAGTGGCCGAGGATCTCCTCCACCTGCGCGTCATCGGTCTCGAAGGCGACCGGCTGCGGCTCGGCCGGACGGCGGACCCAGGCTCCGTAGCGCGACAGGAGAAGGAGGACGCGCGCCGCGGGC
>JACZDC010113606.1_pt1 | contig 13887 bp, 8 predicted proteins | sample 8641791 | NCBI WGS metagenome assembly JACZDC01 (sample SAMN15324613, study PRJNA640507) | soil metagenome | isolation source: intercropping peanut in the second line | place: China: Luxin town, Laibin City, Guangxi Province | collected 2019-07-25 | depth 10cm m
GTGGACGCAGCAGTAGTCGAACTCGATCCCCTGGCCGATCCGGTTCGGGCCGGAGCCCAGGATGATCACCTTGGGCCGGTCGTCCGTGTCGGCCTCGTCCTCCTCGCCGAAGGTCGAGTAGAGGTAGGGCGTGGTGGCCGGGAACTCGGCGGCGCAGGTGTCCACCCTCTTGTAGACGCGGCGGATGCCCGCCTCGGCCCGCGCCGCGGCCAGGTCCTTTTCCTTGCAGCTCACGAGCGCGGCGATGCGGGCATCGGTCAGGCCGTTCTGCTTGGCCCTGCGCAGGAGCAGGCGCGGGATGGAGCGCAGGTCCCAGCAGGCGAGCTCGGCCTCCAGCTCCACGATCGCCTGGATCTCGCGCAGGAACCAGGGGTCGATATGGGTGACCTCGTTCACCTCCTCGACGCTCCAGCCCTGGCGGAGCGCGGCGAACACGGCGAAGAGGCGCTCCCAGTTCGGGGTGCCCAGGCGGCCGCGCAGGCGCACGGGATCGGACATGCGGCGCTCGCGCTCCGCGGCGCTGCCGTCGAGCTCCAGAGCCGAGAGCCCCTTCATGAGCGCCTCGGCGAAGGTGCCGCCGATCGCCATGACCTCGCCGACCGACTTCATGGAAGTGCCGAGCGGCGACTCCGGGAACTTCTCGAACGCCCAGCGCGGAATCTTGACCACGGTGTAGTCGAGCGTCGGCTCGAAGGCCGCATAGGTCTTGCCCGTGATGTCGTTCGCCACCTCGTCGAGCGTGTAGCCCACGGCCAGGAGGGCGGCGATCTTGGCGATCGGGAAGCCGGTGGCCTTGGAGGCCAGGGCCGAGCTGCGCGACACGCGCGGGTTCATCTCGATCACCACCCGCTCTCCCGTGGCCGGGTCGACCGCGAACTGGATGTTCGAGCCGCCGGTGGCTACGCCGACGCGACGGATGACCTTGAAGGCGTCGTCGCGCATGTCCTGGTATTCGCGGTCGGAGAGGGTCTGCTGCGGCGCGACGGTGATAGAGTCGCCGGTGTGGACGCCCATGGCGTCGAAGTTCTCGACCGAGCAGACGATGATGGCGTTGTCCGCGAGGTCGCGGATGACCTCCAGCTCGAACTCCTTCCAGCCGAGCACGGACTGCTCGACCAGGACCCGCTGCACCGGGCTCGCCTGGAGCGCGGAGGCGCCGATCTCCTCCAGCTCCTCGCGGTTGTAGGCCACGCCGCCGCCTTCGCCGCCGAGGGTGAAGCTCGGCCGGATGATGACCGGGTAGCCGATCCCACCCTCTCCGGAGACGATCTCGCGGACCTCCTCCAGGTTGCCCGCGTAGCCGCTGCGCGGGACCTTGAGGCCGACCTCTTCCATGGCCTCCTTGAACAGGAGCCGGTCCTCGCCGAGCTTCAAGGCGTCGACGTTGGCGCCGAGCACCTCGATGTTCAGGCGCTGGAGCGTGCCGCGCTCGTGGAGAGCCAGGGTGAGATTGATCCCGGTCTGGCCGCCGACCGTGGGAAGGATCGCATCCGGCCGCTCGCGCTCGAGGATCTTCTCGACCACCTCGGGAACCAGGGGCTCGACGTAGGTGGCGTCGGAGAACTCCGGGTCGGTCATGATGGTGGCCGGGTTGGAGTTGACGAGGATGACCCGGTAGCCCTCGCGCCGGAGGACGCGGCAGGCCTGGGTGCCGGAGTAGTCGAATTCGCAGGCCTGGCCGATGACGATCGGGCCGGACCCGAGGACAAGGATCGAGTGGATGTCGGTGCGCCGCGGCATGGGGCGGGATTCTAGTCGAAGTTTGGCACGGGGCTCGCATCTATCTCGGGGAGAGGGAGAGCTCTAATCATGGACAAAGCCAACGTCGAGCGGATTCAACTGCTTCTCCGGCGCCACGAGCAGGTCGTGGAGGAGAAGAGGTTGCGCCCCGAGGAGTTTCTGCGTCAGAACGAGTCCTTCCAGGAGGCCTTCGGCCGCGTGGCCCGAACCACGATCGTGCCGGTCCTGGAGGAGATCAAGGACATGCTGGTCGGCAAGGTCGAGTCGGCCTCGATCTTCCACCGCAAGACCGCCGGCAGCCTGAAGGTCAAGCTGGACCGCTGGGAGGACTTCGAGCGCTCGCTGCTGTTCTTCGGCGACGCCTCCACCCAGACCGTGCGGGTGACGCACGAGGGGGTGGGCTTCAGCCTGCTGAGCCAGAAGCTGAGCCTCAACCAGGTCACAGCCGAGCTGGTCGAGGAAGAGGCCATGAAGTTCCTGAAGCGCCTCTTCGGCCAGGAGCAGCTCCGCCGGCCGCTCCACGCCCCCGAGCCCGTCGACCGCCGCCGGCCGATGAGCTCGGCGCCGACGGCGTTCCGGTCGGACTACGAGCTGGTCCGGGTCTGAGGCCAAGGAGGGCAGGCACAAGGCCTGCCCCTACAGCCGGTCTGCGATCGTAGGGGCAACCCTTGTGGTTGCCCTTCTTCCTGATCTTACCGCTTCGCCTCGTACCAGCTCGGCCCCCACCCCGCGTCCACCACCAGCGGCACCTGGAGCTTCGCCACGCCTTCCATCTCCTCGCGCACCAGCCTGGAGACCGGCTCGGCGCTCGCCTCCGGGACCTCCAGGACCAGCTCGTCGTGGACGGTCAGGAGGAGCCGCGCGTCCGGATGCTCCTTGCGAATCCGCCGGTCGGTGGCGATCATCGCCAGCTTGAGGAGGTCGGCCGCGGTTCCCTGGATGCGGGCGTTGATCGCCATGCGCTTCGCGTTCTCGCGCAGGTTGCGGTTCTTGCTCTGGATGTCCGGCAGCCAGCGCACGCGGCCGTAGAGGGTCTCGACCTTGCCTTCTCTCTCGGCGCTTTGCTGGGTCTCCTCCACGTAGCGCCGGACCCCGGCATAGCGGTCCAGGTAGGCCTTGATGAAGGCCTCGGCTTCGCGCGGCGGGATGCTCAGCGCCTGGCCCAGGCCGAAGGCACTCATGCCATAGAGAATGCCGAAGTTGATCGTCTTCGCCGCCCGCCGCTGCTCGGCCGTGACCAGCTCCGGCGCCACACCGAAGACCACCGCCGCCGTGGAGCGGTGGATGTCCTCGCCCGCCGCGAAGGCGCGGATCAGCTCCTTCTCCTCCGCGATGTGGGCCAGGATGCGCAGCTCGATCTGGCTGTAGTCGGCCACCAGGAGAACCTGCCCCGCCGGCGCCACGAAGGCCTTGCGGATGCGCTGGCCCAGCTCGGTGCGGATCGGGATGTTCTGCAGGTTCGGGTTCGTGGATGACAGCCGGCCGGTCGCGGCCACGGCCTGGTTGAACCGGGTGTGGATGCGGCCGTCCGCGGCGACCATCAGCGGCAGGGCGTCGACGTAGGTCGACTTGAGCTTGGTCAGCTCGCGGTAGCGGAGCAGGTCGGTGGCGATCGGATAGCCGCGGCCCGCCAGCTCCTCCAGGATCTCGGCGCCGGTCGAATAGCTCTTGGTCTTCTGGGTCCGTTTGAGGACCGGCAGGCCCATCCTCTCGAACAGGATGAAGCCGATCTGCTGCGGCGAGCCGAGGTTGAAGCGCTCGCCGGCCTGCTTGTAGATCTCCTCCTCCAGGGTGGCCAGCTCCTTGCCCAGCTCCTCGGACATGCCGCTCAGGAAGCCCGAATCGAGCAGGATGCCGGCCTCCTCCATGCCGAGCAGGACCGGCAGCAGCGGCGCCTCGATCTCGTGGTAGACCTTGGAGAGAGACCCGGTGCCCAGCTCCTCGCGCATGGCCCCGGTCATGCGGCGGGCGAAGGTCACGCGCTCGCAGGCGTAGGAGGCCAGGCGCGAGTCGCCGACCGGCGGCTCCTGGCCCTTGTCCCACCCCGCCTCCTTGGCGGTGATCGGCTTGCAGCTCAGACGCTCCAGGGCCAGCTCGTCGAGCGTATGGCCGTGGACCGAAGGCTTGAGGAGGTAGGAGACGAGCATGGCGTCGAACAGCGCGGCCCGGGCGGTCGGGCCGGCTTCGGAGAGCCGCAGAACCTCCTTCAGGTTGTGGCCCGAGATGCGGACCGCCGGGTCCGAGATCCAGCGGGTGAGCGTCGCGAGCGCGGCCTCCCGCATCCCGTCCTTGCGGAAGTCGGCGACCGTGACCTCCCCCTCGCCGTCCTCTCCGACGGCCAGTCCGATCGGCCGGTCCTCGCCGAGCACGGCGGCGAAGACCTCGTTGCCCGTGGCGCCGAGCACGCTCGTCCTCTCCTCCCAGATCGCCGGAGTGGTGGCCTCGACCACCGGCGGCAGCTCCTGGCCGGCCTGCGGCGCCGAGGACTTGAGCTCCTCGACCAGCGAGAAGAACTCCAGCTCGGTGAAGAGCTGGCGCAGGGCCTCGTTGTCGGGCTCTTCGAGACGCAGGGCGTCCGGATCGAAGGCCAGCTCCAGGTTGGTGTGGATGGTGGACAGCTCCTTCGACAGCAGGGCCTGCTCGCGGTGCTGTTGGAGCCCTTCGCGGTAGGCCTTGCGGGTGACCTTGTCGGCGTTGTCGAGGAGCGCTTCGAGCGAGCCGTGCTCCTGGATGAGCGTCTTCGCGCCCTTCTCGCCGATCCCGGGCACGCCCGGGATGTTGTCGATCGAGTCGCCCATGAGGGCCAGGACGTCCGCCACCTTCTCCGGCGGCACGCCGAAGTCCTCCTCCACGTCCTTGGGGCCGTAAAGCTTGGTGCGGCCGGTGTGGTAGAGGGAGACATGGGGCTCGACGAGCTGCATCAGGTCCTTGTCCGCGGAGACGATGACCACGTCGTACCCGGCCTCGGCGGCGCGGCAGGAGAGCGAGCCGAGGACGTCGTCGGCCTCGTAACCCTGCAGCTCCAGGATCGGGATGCGGTAGGCCTCCATGACGCGGCGGACCCAGGGCATCTGGCTCCGGAGGTCCTCGGGCATGGGAGCGCGGTTGGCCTTGTAGTCCTCGAACTTCTCGTTGCGGAAGGTCTTGCCGACGTCCAGGGCCACGCCGAGAAGGTCGGGCTTGTCCTCGCGCAGCAGCTTGCGCAGCATGGTGACGAAACCGTAGACCGCGTTGGTCGGCTCGCCCTTGGAGTTGGACAGGTTGCGGATGGCGTAGAACGCCCGGAAGATGTTCGAGTACCCGTCGATCAGGAAGAGGCGCGGACGGGAGGGAGATTCGATGGTTTCGGCCATGGCCGGGCCATTCTATTCGTACCGGCGCTGGCATGGGACTGGCAAAGTCGGTCCCCGGACGAGAGAAAGGAGATCGACATGAGCTGGCTCGCGTGGATCGTGCTGGGACTGATCGCCGGCGGCATCGCCAAGATGCTGATGCCGGGGAGGGACCCGGGGGGCTGCGTCGTCACGATCGTGATCGGGATCGTGGGCGCGCTGCTCGGCGGGTGGTTGTCGACGCTGTTCGGCTTCGGCGGTCTCGGAGGAGGCCTGGACTGGCGCAACCTGGTGATCGCGGTGCTGGGCTCGATCGTCCTGCTCGCCCTCTGGAGGCTGATGCGCGGCTCGCGGCGCTGATGACGCTACCTCTCGGGCAGGCGCAGTGCTACTATTTGAAGTGCAAGCTGAAAGGAGGCTCGCCATGAAACCAGGGGTGCGTGTTTCGGCGTCTTTCTTCTCCTTCCTTCTTCTCTGCGCCTTTCTTCCTCTCGTCGTCACGGGTTGTGCCCGTTCCGCGGACGCGAACCCGATGAAGGTGACCTACTTCTACTCACCCGGCTGCGCGCAGTGTGAGCAGAACAAGGCCCAGGTGGCGGCGCTGGAGAAGGACTTCCCGGGACAGGTCAGCGTGGAGCACCTGGACGCGAAGGCGCCCGATTCGGTCCGGATGGCCGGCATGCTGGGGTTCAAGGACCACGGCCTGGTGATCCGGTCGCGCCGCGGCGCCGTGCTCTGGAAGGCCTCGGGCCACAACCTCAAGATGGACGAGGTCCGAGAGCAGATCAAGGGTCTGATCGCCTACCAGCAGGCGTCGATGTAGGCCCCCAAGCGCCACCCTCGGCGGGCCGCGGGCACAGTACGTCCGCGGCAGGCCGAGGGTGTGCTCGGCCACCTGGTTCAGGATCAGCGAGCTGGAGACCGGGGCGGTCTTCAGGAGGCGCATGAACTCGAACTGATGGATCACGCCCTGGCGCTGGTCGAACCCCTTGCCGCCCAGGGTCTCGATGGCCGCGTCCACGGCCTTGTTGCCGAGCTCCGCGGCCAGGAACTTGGCCGAGTTGCCGAGGAAGGCCAGGTCCCGCGCGCTCAGGCCGGCGTCGAAGCCGCGGGCGGCCTCGCGGGTCACCAGCCGCAGCGCCTCCTGCCGGATGCGCACCTCGGCCAGCGGGTGCTGCACCGACTGGTAGGCGCCGATCGGCGTGTCGCCGAACACCCGGCGGTTGCGGGCGTGCTCCGAGGCCACTCCGAGACAGTGCGTGGCCGTACCCACCACCGTGGCCGAGATCAGGATGCGCTCGGGGTTGAGCACGTCGAGCAGCGGCTTGAGGCCCTGATCCTCCAGACCGACCAGGTTCTCCGCCGGCACCTCCACGTCCTGAAACTCGACCTCGAACTGCCGCAGGGTCCCCTCGGCCGTGGTCGGGACCTGCTGCATCGTCATCCCTCTTGCTCCCCCGGGGACCATGAAGAAGGCCAGGCCCGCGGTCTTGGACTGGCCGCGGGCCGCGCACTCCTCGGGCGTCGAGGTGCGGGCCAGGACGAGCAGCCAGTCCGCGATGTCCGCGCCGGAGATGTAGATCTTGGAGCCGGTGATCCGGAAGGCGTCCCCGTGCCGGCGCGCCAGGGTGCGGATGTTGAAGGTGTTGAAGCCCGCCTCGGCCTCGGTCAGCGCCAGGCAGAGGCGGAGCCTGCCGGCGGCCACGCCGGGCAGGATCTTCCTCTTGAGCGGCTCCCCGGCATGGCGCGCCACGGCCAGAGCGTCGATGGCGGTCAGGATGGGCATCATGTTGCCGAGCCCGACCGCCCCCAGCTCCTCCAGGGCCAGGGCCAGCGCTTCGAGACCGGCTCCGGTCCCGCCGTAGGCCTCAGGGACCACCGCGGCCATGGCGCCGCTGCCGGCGAAGCGCTCCCAGCCCTCCTCAGCGATATCGCTATGGCTTCCCCGCCGCCACCATCCCTGAAGCGGCGACAGGGCCTCGCGGATCGTGGTCGGCTCGGCGATGACCATGCCCCTTCCCCCTTTAAACCGGCGCCAGCTCCGGCTTCTGTGCGGCCATCGCCTGGAACATGCCGGGCGTGTAGGCCGTGATCTTCCCTGTAAAGGCCGAGGCCGCCACGGTCAGCGGCGAGGCGAGCCAGAGCTTGCCCGGCCCCGAACGGCCCTTGAAGTTGCGGTTGATCGCGCTCACCGTGACCTCGTCCGCGGTCTCGGACACGCCCGGGCCGCAGCCGATGCAGGCGCCGCAGCCGGGGTGGATCAGCGTCACGCCCGCGCGCTCGAAGGTGTCGGCCAGGCCGTTGCGGCGCACGAAGTCCTCCACCGCGACCGAGCCGCACTGGATCATGAACCGCACGCCCGGCGCCACCTTGAGGCCGGCGTCCACCGCCTCCTTCACCACCTGGTGGTAGAAGACCAGGTCGTCGATCTTCCCGGCCGTGCAGCTCCCGCCGTAGGCGATGTCGATCGGCACCTCGCCGATCTGGTCGATCCAGGCGCCGTTCGTGGGATCGGACGGGATGCCGCGGTCCGGATCGCCCGGATGGGCCACCATGGGCCGGATCTGCGACAGGTCGATGCTGTGGACGCCGCCCGCGTACTCCGCACCCTCGTCCGGTCCGACCGCCCGCGCCCGCAGCGCCTCGACGTCCACGCCCGGCCGCCACTCGGCGAGCCAGCGGAAGGTCTCGTCGTCGGCCACGACGATCGCGGTCTTGGCCGAGCACTCGGTCGCCATGTTCGTCAGAGTCGCGCGCTCGTCCATGGACAGCGTGGCCACGCCCGGGCCGGTGAACTCCATGACCCGGTCGAGGGTCTTCTCCACCTTGGCGTACTCGAGCAGGATGTAGAGCATCAGGTCCTTGGCCGTGACACCCGAGGCCAGCTTGCCGGTCAGCTCGAAGCGGATCGACTCCGGGACTTCGACCTGCGTGAACCCCTGGTGGATCAGGTCGGCGTACTCGGTGGCGCCCACGCCCCAGGTCAGCGCGTTGTTGACGCCGCCCATGCAGGTGTGGCTGTCCGTGGCCTGGATGAAGTCGCCCGGATCGATGATCTGCTCGCGCGCCACCTCGTGGCAGATGCCCGGCGAGATCCGGTCCTTGGCGGAGAAGTCGCGCACGCCGGTGTGGCGCTGGAACTCGCGCTGCAGCTCGCGCAGGGTCTCGATCTTGTCGAGGAACGGCCGCATCTTCTGGACCTCGTCGGCGTAGACAAGGTGGTCCTCGAAGACCGCGAACTTGCCCGGGTTCTTGACGCCGTAGTCCTTGCCGTACTCCTCTTCCAGGAAGTAATGGACCTGGGCGGTGGTGAACTCGTGCGAGTAGCCGCCGTCCACCTCGACAACCACCGCGTCGCCCGGCTTGACGTAGCGCGGCGCGCCCGCGGGCAGCCCGATCATGTGGCCGGCGAGGATCTTCTCGGCCATGGTCATGGGCCGCGGGCCGGTGTCGGGCCGCGGCAGCTCGACCTCGCCGGCGGCCAGGTCCTTGGAGAACGGGAAGAGGCCGCCGTGCCGCACCACGAGCCGCGTGATGGGATCGTAGTCGCGATAGAATTCCGCGAGCGGCACGCCCTCGCCGGCCTGCAGGCGGCGGAGCTGGTCGTGGTCGGCCATCAGCACGCCTTGGTTGATGTTGTTGCGGGCGTGGATCGGGGCGAAGGAGGCGGCGACGGCGATGCGGATGCCGGACCACTTCTCGGCCTGCACCGCGGTCTCGCGCGAGCTGCCGACGCCCTTGCGCAGACCGGAGACGATCACTTCGAAATTGCCGTTGATGAGGGCGTCGCGCTCGAACAGGCGCTTGCCGTCGACGATCAGGCCCGCATAGGCGTCGCGGGCCAGATCCTCGGGCCGGTGGCTGAAGCAGACCCAGGCCGGGGTCATGGCGTCGGTGTTGATGTCGTCGAGGAGGTCCTCGACCTTCAGATCCTCCATGCGGAGGTCGAGCTCGCCGCGGAGCTGGCGGCGGATCAGGTCCGGGTCCTTCGTCAGAAAGAGGACCCTCTTGCCGGGGGTCAGTCGGATGATCTCGGGCGGTTTCATCCTGGTTCAGGCTCCTCTTGCGCCATCATGGGATAGGAAAGGCCGGCCGCCGCGAAGCGGACCGGGTCTCCCATTGTAACTCCGCGCCGGGTCCGGTCCCTTCCCGACTCTGATATAAGGCCGGGCCATGAGCGAGAACGAGGCAAGCCTTTACGAGACCGTTCTCCGCCAGGCCGCGGAGCAGGGAATCCCCGGGGTCGGCAGTCTGCCGCCGGTCCGGCCGTCGGCAGCCATCATCCCTTGGCGCCGGAGCGGCGCGGGGATCGAAGTCTATTGGATCCGACGCGCCGAAGCCCTGCCGTTCATGGGCGGCTGGCACGCCTTCCCGGGCGGCGGCCTGTCGCGCTCCGACGCGGCCGTCGAGATCTCCGGCGAGCCGAAGGCGATGGAAGGATTGCCTCCGGCGGCCGGGTTCCCCGAGTCACTGTACGAGGAGCCAGGACCGGATCTGATCCCCGGCATCCTGGCCGCGGCGCTCCGTGAGCTGCTGGAGGAGGTCGGACTGATGCCGTCCACGCCCGCGGCCGACCCGTCGAAGCTCGACGCGGCCCGCCACGCCCTGCTCGACAAGTCGAAGACGTTCCAGCAGGTGCTCGCCGACCTCGGGGTCGCGCCCGACGCCTCGCGCCTGGTCTGGGCCGGCCGCTGGGTGACGCCGCCGTTCGCGCCGGTGCGCTTCGACAACCGCTTCTTCCTCCTGGAGTGGCCGGAGACCGAGCCGGTGCAGCCGTCGGTCCTGCCCGGCGAGTGCGACGCCGGGGAGTGGATCGACCCGAGCGCCGCCTGGGAGTCCTGGCGCCGCGGCGACGTCCTGGCCGCACCGCCCATTCTCCACATCCTGGACGTCCTGGCCCACGACGGACCCGAGCGGGGTCTGACGCGTCTCCAGGACCCGTCGGAGACGAACCTGGGACCGTTCCGCCGCATCGAGATGCGGCCGGGCATCCTGATGTTCCCCATGGCCGCCCGCACCCTGCCGCCGGCCGCGACCACGAACACCTATCTCCTCGGCACCGGCGACGCCGTGCTCGTGGACCCCGGCTCGCCGGTCGACGAGGAGATCGAGCGCCTGGAGCGCGCCCTGGCCGTGGCCCGCGAGCGGCTCGGCCGCCGGGTGACGGCGATCTGGCTGACCCATCATCATCCGGACCACATCGGCGGCGTCGAGCGCCTGCGGCGCTCGCTCGGCGTGCCGGTCCTCGCCCATCCGCTGACCGCCGAGCGCATCGCTCCCTATGGCATCAAGGTCGACGGCGAGCTCAAGGACGGCTCCCGGATCGTGCTCCCCGGCGACCCGCCGATGTCCATCCTGGTCCTCCACACGCCGGGCCACGCCCGCGGGCATCTCTGCTTCCTGGAGGAGAACCAGCGCGCCACGATCGTCGGCGACCTCGTGGCCGGCCTGGGCACGATCGTGATCGATCCGCCCGAAGGCGACATGGACGACTACCTCGGCTCGCTGGCGCGCCTCGCCATGCTCCGGCCCGGCACGCTCTTCCCCGGCCACGGCCCGGCGATCCTGGACGGCGTCCGCAAGCTGCGCGAGTACGCCGACCACCGCCTCTGGCGCGAAGGCAAGGTCCTGGACGCCTGGAGCCAGGGCCTGCGCGAACCCGAGGAGATGGTGTCGCAGGTCTACGCCGACGCGCCCAAAGAAGCCTGGCCGCTCGCGGCCCGGCAGATCCTCTCCCACCTCGACCGCCTGCGGCGGGCGGGGCGGATCTAGGAAAAGGACAGGAAGGACGCGAAGGACATGAAGGACACCAGAATGAAACAGCGGCTTCTTCCACAGTCCTTCAGGTCCTATCTGTCCTTCTCGTCCTTTCTCCTCGCTCTCCTGCTGCCCGCCGTTGCTCTCGCCCAGGCCGACGAGACCTCCCGTTCCTGGAACCAGCCGGTGGAGCCGTTCCGGATCGCCGGCAACCTCTACTATGTGGGGGCCAGCGACATCACCTCCTACCTGATCACCACTCCGAAGGGCCACATCCTGATCGACGGCGGCTTCGTGGAGACCGCGCCGCTGATCCGCGAGAGCGTGAAGAAACTCGGCTTCAGGATGGAGGACGTGAAGATCCTCCTGAGCAGCCACGCCCACTACGACCACGCCGGTGGCCTCGCCGCGCTCAAGAAGATGACCGGCGCCCGCTTCTTCTCGTCCCAGGCCGACGCCCCCGCTCATGCGCGCGGCGACAAGAACGATCCCGTGCTCGGCGATCACTCCTCCTACCCGCCGGTCCAGGCCGACCGCCTCCTCAAGGACGGCGACACCGTCACCCTCGGCGGCTCCACCCTGACCGCCCACGTCACGGCGGGCCACACCCGCGGCTGCACCACCTGGACCATGAAGGTGGACGACGGTGGCCGCAAGCTCGACGCGGTGTTCATCTGCAGCACCTCCGTCCTGCCCAAGACCCGGCTCGGCGATATCGGCGGGGGCGGCGGGGGCGGGAGCCCGACCTACCCGGGCATCGCGGACGACTACGCCCGCACCTTCCGCGTCCTGCGCGAGCTGCCCTGCGACCTCTTCCTGGCGTCGCACGGCTCGTTCTACAACCTCAAGGACAAGGCGGAGCGCCGGAGAAAAGGCGAAGGCCCGAATCCGTTCGTCGACCCCGAGGGCTATAAGCAGTACGTGGAACGCAGCGAGAAGGCCTTCCGCGATCGTTTGGCCCAGGAAACGCCCCAACCCTGAACCCTTCGGGTCAAGTCCTGACCCTCTACCCGGGTCAAAAGCTGAGCCCGGCGCAGGACTTGACCCGGACTTGATTTTCCAGCTCTCCCTTGAAATTCCCTGTTTTCAACGATTTGCCCGATCCTCTCCTCTCGGCACACTCATTGCCATGGCTCCATGCGCCCCGCCCGACGTTCGGACGGAAAATCTTGGATTCCTCGATTCGGGGATAAGGAGATTTCATGAAGAGAATGGTCTGTGGAGCCATGATCGCGCTGTGTATCTCGGCAGTACCCGGGTTCGCCACCTCGCTCGAAGACATTTTCGGAAAGCAGGCTCAGGCCTTCCCGGAGACGGTCGGCTCTCCGCGTGATCCCAATGCTCGCGCCGAGGAGATGCGGGTCCTGCAGCAGCGCCTGGCCGCCGCCCGGCCCGCGCAGGCGCAGCAGGTTCCGGTCACGGTCGACCTCACCAATGCGGATCGTCATCGGATCAACGATGTGGGCAGCAATGTCGAGATGAAGTACCTGGTCGGCGTGTCCAAGCCGGTCGGCGTCGCGGTCGACTTCACCCGCATGAATGTGGGTGCCGCCCGCGCCACGAATGACGGCGGCCTCGTCTGGACGGCCTCGGTGAAGGTCGCCGGCGCCACCGCGCTGCGCCTGCACCTGACCGGCGTCGACCTGCCGGCCGGTGCCGAGATGTACGTCTACAACCTGGCCGGCCACGCGTTCGGTCCGTACACGGGCCGCGGCCCGCTCGGCGACGGCGACCTCTACACCAACACGGTCTTCGGCCAGGAGCTCCTGCTCCAGGTCCAGTCGCCGGCCGACACCGAGCGCGCCCCGAAGATGACGATCGCCGAGGTCGGCGTCATGGGTGAGCGCTTCGTGGCTCCGCGCTACGGCGCCAAGGGCTACTTCGACGACGACATGAAGGGCCTCGTCGGTCAGGCCAGCAACCTGTGCTCGGGCAACGCCGACTGCGTGGTGAACGCGGCCTGCCAGTCGAGCCCGGTGGTCAGCGTGGCCAAGGACGCGGTCGCGGGCATGCTGTTCGCGTCCGGCGGCTCCTACTACATCTGCACCGGCGGCCTGGTCGCGGACACCAACTCCGCCACGGTGGTCCCCTACTTCCTGACCGCCAACCACTGCATCAGCCGGGCGGCCGAGGCCTCCAGCCTGGAGACCTACTTCGACTACGAGACCACCTGCAGCAACCCGAACTGCACCCAGCCCTACAACAACACCGGCGACACGGTCGGCGCCACGATCAAGGCGGCGGGCTCGACCAGCGACTACTCGCTGCTGCAGCTCGCGTCCATCCCGGCCTCGCGCGACGGCGTCACCACCTACCTGGGCTGGCTGAGCACGCCGGTCGCCAACACCAACAACCTGGGTCTCTACCGCATCAGCCACCCCAAGGGCTCGCCGCAGGCCTACTCCGAGGGCGTGGTCGACACCGCCAAGGGTACCTGCCGCACGCTGGCCCGCGGCAACTTCATCTACAGCCGTGACACCGTCGGCGCCACCGAGGGTGGCAGCTCCGGCTCGCCGGTCCTCAACAGCGCCGGCCAGATCGTCGGCCAGCTCTACGGCGCCTGCGGCACCGACGTCAACAACGTCTGCAACTCCGGCGCGAATGCCACGGTCGACGGCGCGTTCGCGGTGAGCTACCCGAACCTGGCGGCCTTCCTGAACCCGGGCTCCGGCTCCTGCGGCGCCGTGGGCTCGGCCTGCACCAGCGGCAGCCAGTGCTGCTCGGGCTCGTGCAAGGCGAAGACCTGCCGCTAAAGCCAGCCCCCACAATGTCCGGGAGGCCTCCGGGCCTCCCGGATTGTTTTTCCAGACCCGCCTTCCCTTCTTTCCCCATCCGCAACGATTCGTCAGACCATGGAAGACGCCGGGAAGAGACACTCCGTTCCCCGGCGGCTCGAAACCTGCCGGCCCGTCTCGTCCGGTTCTACAGTTCGAAACAGGGATACAGGGAGGCCGGGAGCCTTCTCTGTTGCAAAAAAGCGTTACTCTGCAACAGAGATCCTTATCTTGCGGCAGAGAACGTTACAACGGCTCAGAGAAGCTTGCATCGGGCCAGGGAA
>JACZDC010002914.1_pt1 | contig 13855 bp, 11 predicted proteins | sample 8641791 | NCBI WGS metagenome assembly JACZDC01 (sample SAMN15324613, study PRJNA640507) | soil metagenome | isolation source: intercropping peanut in the second line | place: China: Luxin town, Laibin City, Guangxi Province | collected 2019-07-25 | depth 10cm m
CCTCTCATGAAGGACCCTCCTATGTGGTTCCTACTATCCTGGTGCTCGCCGGGCCCCAAGGCGAGCCGCCGGGTGCTAAGATTCGTCCGATCCGGACCAGAGGAGGTCATCCGATGGTGGGTCCCCAACCCGAGCTGGACAGGCGACTGGACCGACTGGTGCAGCGCCTCCGGGAAGCCGGAGGGGGGAACCTCCTGGGCGTCGCTCTGTACGGCGGGCTCGTCAAGGGCCGCTACACGCCGGGCGTCTCGGACATCAACGTCCTCGTCGTTCTCCAGGACGCCGGTCTCGCCTCCCTGCTCCCCCTGGCGCCGGTCCTGACCGAGGCCTTGCGCGAGTCGGTGGTCGTCCCCTTCGTGGTCACTCCGGACGATCTGCGCGACTCCGCCGTCCTCTTCCCGGTCAAGATCCTCGACATCCAGCGCTCCCACCGCGTCCTCTGGGGAGACGTCCACCTGGACCCGATCCGGGTCGAGCCCGCAGCCCTGCGCCTGCGCGCGCTCCAGGAGCTCAAGAACGCCGAGCTGCGCCTCCGTCTCCAGATCGTGGAGCACGGCGCCGACCCGGACGTCCTGTGGCGCGCCCTCACCAACAGCCTGCCCAAGCTCGCCGTCACCCTGGAGACCCTGCTGCGCGCCCGCGGTAACCGCGGAAACCGCGGAAAGGACGTGCCGCCGGACCGAGCGGGGGTCCTGCGGGCGGCGGCCCAGGAATTCGGAATCGACCCCGCGCGCATGGAGCGCATCGCGAAGCTCCGGCGCGTGGACCCGCGGCCGGACGAGGCCGCGGTCCGCGAACGGATGGAAGACCTGCTCAGCCTGCTCGCCCACATCGGGCGGATCGTCGACGGAGACTCCGCATGAACCCCCTCGACCTCAAAGGCCCGGACTTCCTGGCCTTCTACATACCCTATGCTGTCCTCGTCTTCGCCGTGGCCCTGGTGGCGCGCTGGCTCTACAAGAGCTCCGCCGGAGACGAGCCGGTCCTCGCGCGCTGGCGGCCCGGCATCTATCCCAGGGAGAGCGACGCCTACGCCATCGCCCTGATGCGCGGCGGCCCCAAGGGGGTGGCGACCACCGTGATCGGCCGCCTCTTCTCCAGCAAGCTCATCGAAGTGTCCGACCGCGTCCTGCGCCGCTGCACGCCTCCGGACCATTGGCCGGCCCTCGACCCGATCGAGTCCGAAGCCCTCCGGGTCCTCGACAACGCCGTGGTGGCCGCCCAGGTGGAAAAGGAGGTCGGCAGGGCGATCGAGCCGCACGTCCGGACGTTGACCGAGGACCTGGAGCGCCAGGGCCTGATTCCCACCTCCGGCCAGCGCTCGAGCTACTGGAACATCTGCATCCTCGCTCTCCTCGCCGTCTCGGGCCTCGGTCTGGCCAAGCTCGCGGTGGGGCTCGCGCGCGGCCGGAACGTCGAGAACCTCATCCTTCTGCTGGCCCTGTTCACCGGCCTCGGCTACTACTTCCTCAAGCCGCCGCTGCGCACCCGCTTCGGAGACAGATATCTGAGCTGGCTCAAGGACTCGCACCGCGGCCTGATGAACCTCCTCTCCAACGGCCGCCGCGACGACGTGCAGGAGATGATGCTGATCACCGGCATCTATGGGCTCGACTCCCTGCCGGTCTTCAGCCCGCTCCACACCGCCATGAACCCGCCCTCCAGCGGCGGAGACAGCGGAGGCGGCTGTGGCGGCGGAGGCTGCGGCGGAGGCGGCTGCGGAGGCTGCGGTGGCTGATCCCGGCGCTCTCCCCTTCCTTGGCGCTGGCCTGAGCTTCCGTGACGCCTGGCGCTGGGAGGTGGTCCGCCACCGCGACGATCTCGGCGCGGTCGAGTGCATCCCGGACGACGTGGCCGGACCGGCCGACCTCCGCGAGCTGGTGATGCTCGGCCAGGCCGTGCCCGTCCTTCTTCATGGCATCGGATTGTCGCTCGGCAGCACCGAAGGGCTCGATCCGAGGCGTCTGGAGCACCTGTCACAAGTCGTGGAGGCCGTGCGGCCGCCCTGGTTCTCGGAGCACATCGCGTTCACCCGCGCCGGCGGGGTGGAGATCGGGCATCTCGCGCCGCTCCCCTTCAACCGCCAGTCGGTGGACACCGTGGCCGCGAACGTCGAGGCGCTGCGCCGGGCGATCCCCGGGGTGCCGGTGCTGCTGGAGAACATCGCCTACACCCTGGACCTGCCGGGGTCGGACATGACCGAGGCCGAATTCGTCCGGGCCGTCCTCGAAGCCACGGACGCCGGCCTCCTGCTCGACCTCGAAAACGTCCATGCCAACTCGCTGAACCATGGCTACGATCCTGTCGAGCACCTGGAGAGTCTGCCGCTGGACCGCGTGGTGGAAGTCCACCTCGCGGGCGGCATCGTCCGGGACGGGGAGTACGTCGATTCGCACACCCGCCCGGTGCCGGAGGAGTCCTGGACCCTGCTCGAGTGGCTCGCGCCGCGGACCGACGTCCGGGCGGTGATCCTCGAGCGCGACGACGACCTGCCGCCTTTCGCGGAGCTGATGGCCGAAGTGCGGCGGGCCGGGGAGGTCCTTCATGGATCTGGCTGAGTTTCAGAGAGAGCTGGCCGCCAGTCTCGCCGGCCGCCAGCCCGTCCCCGAAGGAGTCGATCCGGAAGCGGTGGCCCGAACCCGCGGCGCGCTGGAGGCGAAGCGGCGGCGCGTCGCCGGCCATCTCCTGCCGCGGCTGCGCACCGTCCTGGGACCGGCCTGGGTCGAGCGCTTCCACGAGCACGCGGAGCGCTACATCCCCATGGGCATGCTCCACCACGTGGACGACGCCTGGGAGCTCGCCGAGACGATCGAGAGGCAGGCCCACGGCCGGGACGCGAAGCTCTGGCGCGCCGCGCACGACGACCTGGTCTCCCTGCGCCTGCGCTACGTCCGCAATCCGAGGCAGGTGGCCCTGCGCATCCAGGAGCGGCGAGGTCCGCTGGTGGCGATCCTGGGCACACCGCAACGCGCCGTGGTCGTGAAGCTGCCGGGCGCTCCCGGCCGGCTCTGGTATCTGCCGATCTGAGTCGAGGGCTCTTCTCTCGCGTGACAGGCCGTTCCCCGTGAGGGAAAACGGCATCGGCGTCCGTCCTTTACTGTGGCATAGCGCCAACGCCTCGCGGGGCGGGTGGCCCAAAGACCTCCGCCCCGCCTTTTTTGCTCCCTCTCCCCCTGGGACGAGGGGGAACGGGATCAGACCAGGGCTTTTGCCGTGAGCTCCTTCTCCATCTCGGCCAGCGCCCGCTGGGCCGCTGCCAGGCTCGCCTTGCTTCGGTCGAGGACCAGCAGCAGGAACATCCGGTCCTCCGAGCCCACGGGGCGCAGCAGGTAGTAGCGCCGGAGCGAGGTGAGGAGGATCTCCTCCATGGTGTCCTTGAGGCCGATCGCCTGATCCACCCGCGGCTTCTGGCGGGCCAGCTCCGCGGTGGCCCGCGCGGCGACCTCCAGGTCCACCCCCTTGGCGCCGATGGCGGCGGCGATCAGCTTGCCGCTGGCGGTCTCGACGAGCAGCGTCGCCAGGGAGCCTTCCAGCTCCCGGCCGCGTTCCAGCGCCTCGCGCACGGTTTCGGCGCGCTCGTCGCCCTTGGAGCGGGTGAAGGAGCCCGTCTCGGAGAGCAGCGCCTCGATCGCGGCGTCGGTCTCCTGCGAGATGTCCAGCGGCGGCGGCGGCATGTGGCGCTCGCGCTCGTCCTTGAGGCGCATGCCCTCCATGAGGAGGAAGCGCAGGCCGCTCTCCAGCTCCGGACCGTCGACCGTGCAGCCGTCGGAGATCTCGATGTCCACGTGCTCCCAGGTGACGATCTCCAGGGCCGCGGTCTGGCCCTTGAGCCCTTCCGTCTGATCCCCTGGAATTCGGGCGTCGACCAGCTTGCCGCCGCGGAAGTAGAGCCGGCCGGCGTGCTCGCCGCTCGCCACGTGGAGGGTGCAGGTCTTGTGCTCGATCTCCAGGAGCTGCAGAAAGGAGGACAGACTGATGTTTTCCACCCGGCCCTTGACGCTCTCGCGCAGCAGGTCCGAGGCTCTCTTCTTCAGGATGCCGAGGTCGAAGGGTTTCTCCAGGACGTCCAGGCCGGCTCCCAGGCGGGTGCTCTCGGACAGATAGGCGGTCATCACGATCACGGGAAGCTGGGGAAAGGTGCGGCGGAGCCAGGCCATCAGCTCGAAGCCGTCCATCTCGGGCATCCGCAGGTCGGTGACCACCAGGTCGACCTTCTCGGACTCCAGGATGGCCACGGCCTCGTTGCCGTTGGCGGCGGTGGCGACCTTGACCCCGCGGCGGCGGTCGGCCAGCGCCTCCGACAGCGCGAACAGCACCGCGGGCTCGTCGTCGACGATCAAAATCTTCTTCATAGGCCCGGCAAGTCTGTCGCGGCCGGACGGGAGCCGTCAACGTCCGGCAGGATGGGCTAAGATGAGGGCCTTCCTTGGAGGCCGTGACATGCGCTGCCGATTCACCCCGCTCGCCGGGATCTGTCTGTTGCTCGCCGCCGGGCCTCTCGCGGCCCAGTCTCCCGACAACCTGGAGCCGGGATGGCACATCGTCCGCCCCGGGGACACCCTGGAGGCCCTGGCCGACCTCTACCTCGGCTCCAGCCAGTTCTGGAAGAGACTGGCGGACCTCAACCGCGAGATCCTCAATCCGGACCGGATCGAGCCCGGGCAGCGCCTCCGCGTCCTGCTCCCGATGCGCGGCACCCTGCCGGTGGCGCGCATCGACCGCGTGTCGAGGAAGGTCGAGGAGCAGCCGCGGCCGAACCCCTGGGGCGAGGCGCGGCCCGGCGACCTCCTGGTCGAGAAGGACTCGGTCCGCACCTTCCGTTCCTCGTCGGCGGTGATGGACTTCCGCGACGGCACGAGCCTGGTCGTCACCGAGGACTCGCTGGTGCTGCTCAACCGCACCGGCAGCCGCCTCAAGGGGGCGCCGACCCATTCCGTCGAGATCGTGGAGGGCCAGGCCGACGTCGAGGTGGGGACTCCCCGCGTGGCGCGCCCGGGCTCCCCCGAGGCGGCGCGGCCGGAGGTGGAGATCGTGCTCGGCAACACCCGCGCGCGGTCCAAACCGGCGGCATCGGGCCAGTCGCAGTCCCGCGCGCGCAAGGCGGAGGGCGGCGGCGCCAAGGTGATGATCTACGGCGGCGAAGGCGAGGTCGAGGCCGGAGGCGCCAAGGTCCAGGTCCCGCAAGGCATGGGCACGTCCGTGGAGAAGGAAGGTCCGCCCGGACCGCCCGAGCCGCTGCTGCCGTCGCCCTCCCTCGCCTCCCCCGCCGACGGCGCCACGGCCGCCTGCACCCCGCTGCGGCTGGCCTGGAAGGCGGTGCCGGAGTCGGTCTCCTACACGGTGGAGATCTGCCGCGACACGGCCTGCTCCGAGCTGGTCGAGCGCTCGGTGGGTGCCACCGGCGAGGAGTGGCGGACCTCCACGCTCCCCGACGGCGAGTACAACTGGCGGGTGACCGCGCGCAGCCGCTCTGGCCTGGATGGCTATCCGAGCGCCACCGCGCACGTCGTCGTCCGCTCCGGCGTGGCCGATACGGTGGCGCCGACCGGATCGCTCAAGATCACGGGCACCACCGTGCGCATCGCCGACGACCTCTATGTGCCGCCCGGCGTGACCTTCGAGGTGACGGCCGACGACGCCGGCAGCGGCCTCTCCGGCTGGCGGCCGGTGATCGACGGCAAGGAGGCGGCGGTCGAGACCTGGACCGGCCCCTGGCCCGGCGGCCCGCACACGGCCGCGGCCACGGCTCTCGACCTTTGCGGCAACAGCGCGCCGATCGCGCCGGTGTCGTTCATCGTCGACGCGGAGGCGCCGGCCCTGGCCTGGAAGGCCGAGGGACCGCCGCCCGAGCAGCTCCGCTCCCGCCGCGGCCACAAGCTGCGCCGCGGCAAGCCCGGCGACGCGCCGGGGCTCGTCTGGGCCCCGAGCGAGCCTTGGGGCCGGCTGCGCTGGGACGAGCACTGGTCGTCCTCCCCCACGGGTACCGTCTACCAATCCGTGACGATCGCGAGCGACATCCCCACCGCCTTCCTCTACCTGGACGGAGTGCGCCTGGTCATGGACGGCAAGCCGCTGCCGGTCTCGGCCGACGGCCTGGTGCGGCTCGACGCCACGGACGGCGGCTCCCGCGTCGAGAAGCTCACGTTGCGGACCCGCGCCACCGGCAAGGGTCCGGTGCTGGAGATCGAGGCCGTGGACGGGGTCGGGAACGTCGCCCGGCAGGAGCTGGGGATCGAGAGGGTCAGCTCCCCGAACGGCTCATAGGGACCGTCCGCTCGCGCGGATTGCGGGCCGGCAGCCGCTGGGTCGAGGCCACTTGAGCCATCGGTACCGGCGGCAAAAGATCCTCGGGAGTGAGGTCGAGCGCCCAGCGGTAGTTGCGGGCGGCGGCGAGCCGCTCCAGCTCGGCGGCCACGGTGCCGGCGTCGGCGGGGCGCGCGGCCTCGTCCTTGTCCATGAGACTGAGGATCAGGCGGTCGAGCTCCTCGGGCAGGTCCGCCACCATGCGCGCGAGCGACGGCACGGTCCGCGTCATGGTGGCGCGCACGATCTCCGGCGGCGTGCCGCCGGCGAACGGGTGGATGCCGCGCAGGGCGCGGTAGAGGACCACCCCGAGCGCGAACAGGTCGCCGGACCGACTGTATTCGCCGCGCTCCAGCGTCTCCGGCGGCACGTAGCCCGGCGTGCCCACGATCATCCGCCCCTCCTCGCTCTCGGAGAGCGTGGCGAGCAGCTCGGCGATGCCGAAGTCCGAGACCTTGATGCTGCCGTCCCAGCCGAGCAGGACGTTCGCCGGCTTGATGTCGCGGTGGACGATGCCGTTGGCGTGCGCCGCTTCCAGGGCGCGGGCCATGGCCGCGCCCAGCGGCACCACCCGGGCCGGGCTCAGACGCCCCTTCTCCCACATCAGCGTCTCCAGGTTGACGCCGTCGACCAGGCCCATGGCGATGAAGGCGCCCTCGGGCGAGTCCTCCAGGTCGTACACCGGCACCACGTGCGGATGGCTGAGGCGGGCGAGCGTCACCGCCTCGCGCAGCAGCGTCTCCATGAGTTGCTTGCGCTTGCCGGGCAACGACTCGGGATCGAGGCGCACGGTCTTGAGCGCCACCGGCCGCTGCAGCTTCGGGTCCCAGCCCCGGAACACGCTGCCCATGGCGCCCGTGCCCAGCGGCTCGATCACCTGATAGCGGCCGAGGAAGACGTTGTCGAGCAGCGAACGGTCCGCGAGGCTGCGTTCGAGCGCCTCGAACGCCCGCCGCAGCTCGCCGATCTCGTCCCCGCCTGAGCTCGCGGCCACGGGCAGACCGGCCAGCCGGCGCTGCGCCTCGACCAGGTCGCGCACCGGCCGCACGATCCCCCGCCACGCGAACGCCGAGAGTGCCCCGATCAGCAGCAGCGCGGCGCCGATCGCGTACAGGGACCGCCGCCGCTGCTGGAACGCCACGGCCTCCGCCACCCGCGCCGGCTGGCGGGTGACCACCACCCAGTCGCCGTCCGTCGCCGGGGCGTAGGCGCCGAGGATCTCCTCGCCATCCTGCGCATGGAATCGGCCGGAGCCCGAGATCGCGCCGGTCAGGGCGACCTTCACCAGGTCGGCGGGGAAATCCGCCAGCGTCGACGCCGCGCCGAGCAGCACCCGTCCCTGGCGGTCGGCCACCAGCAGGTCCGCCTCGTCGCCGAGCGCCGCGAGCGCCGCGAGGTCGCGCAGGGACGAGCCGTCGCAGACCAGGCGCACCAGGCCCATGCCCTGCGGCAGCGGCGCGGTGACGCGCACGGTCAATTCGCGGCCGGGACCGGTGAGGATCGCGGCCAGCGGCAGGCGGACGTCCGGCGCCAGGGCGGCGGAGACCCGGTCCTGCACGCCGCGGAGCTGGGCCTGGATCACCCGCTCGCCGTTCGGATCGGCCACCTCCACGGCCAGGACCCCGAGATCCGCCCAGGCCGCGAGGTTGTCGGACAGGAAGGCGCGGGCCAGGTCCGACTGCGGGTCGGCCAGCGCCGGGTTCGACGCCGCGCCGCGGGCGAGCGAGGCGCGCGTGGCCACGAAGGCCGACACCTGCACCGCCGCGGACTGCGCGGCCACCAGGTGCGTGTGCAGGACCTGCTCGACCATGGCGTCGCGGTTCAGGTCCACGAGACCGAACGAGGAGATCGCCAGCGGCAGCAGGCCCACCGCGGCCAGCGCCAGGGCGACCCGGCTCAGGAGAGAGAGTTGGGGCAGTCGCATGTTCGTAGACCCGAAAGCGGGCCTATCATAGCGGGGACGGGATTACGGCAGGGATTACGACGGGATTACGAAAGAACCGGGAACCGGTAGCCCGCGCCCCGCTCGGTCACGACGTACCGGGGCCGCGACGGGGCGGGCTCGATCTTGGAGCGCAGGCGATGCACGTGGACCCGCAGCGTGTCCTCGAAGACCTCGTCGCCGGGCCACAGGCGGCGCAGCAGGAAGTCCGTCGCCACCACGCGGCCGGCGTTGCGCATGAGGACGTAGAGCAGCTTGGTCTCGGTGGCGGTGAGCTGGAGCTCGCGGCCGTCCACCCGCGCGCGCTGGTGGGCGAAGTCCACCTCCAGGTTCTCGTCCACCCGGATGATCGGCTGGAGGGCGTACCCGAAATCGCCGATGCGGCGGAACACCCGCTCGATGCGGGCGACCACCTCGCGCACGTGGAAGGGCTTGCGGATGTAGTCCTCGGCGAAGCCCTCGATCGCCTGTACCACGGTCTCCTCCTCGTGGACCGAGGTCAGCATCACGATCGGCAGGTCGCTCCACTCCTGGAGCTTGCGCGCCAGGGCCAGGCCGTCCTGGCCGGGCAGGAGGATGTCGACCAGGGCGAGATGCGGCAGCCCCTTCTGTTCGACCAGGGCGAGGGCGTCCTCGGCCGAGCCGGCGGTCCAGACGTCGAAGCCCGCCTTCTCCAGCTCGCGCCGCAGCAGCCGCACCAGGTCCGGGTCGTCGTCCACCGCCAGGATGCGGCGCACACCGGCGGCGCTCTCGTCTCGGCTCGATCTGAGGTCTTCCATGCTCGCTCCCGTCACCCCTTAATGTACTTCGTAATGCGGCCGGGTTAACATCCCCGGGGAGACTTTACCTGGAAAATCCGTGTCCATGCCCGATCCCAACCTGAGCCGAATCCTGTTCGTCGAGGACGATCCCGACATCCAGACCGTCGCCCGCATGGCCCTGGAGGCCGTGGGCGGGTTCAGCGTCATGCCCTGTTCCTCGGGGGCCGAGGCGCTGGAGCGGGTAGTCCCCTTCTCGCCCGACCTCATCCTCCTGGACGTCATGATGCCCGGGATGGACGGCCTCGCCACCCTGGAAGCCCTGCGCAGCCAGCCGGAGACCGCCGGCATCCCAGTGGTCTTCATGACCGCCAAGGTCCAGGCCCAGGAGGTGGCCCGCTACCGCGAGGTCGGAGCGGTCGACGTGATCGCCAAGCCCTTCGACCCCATGACCCTCCCGGCCACGGTGCGGTCGATCTGGAGTCGCCTGCGGAGCTGAGATGTCCTCCGACCTCGATCTTGAGCTCCGGGACCTCCAACAGTACTTCGCCAGCCGTCTTCCCGAGCGCCTCGAAGAGATCGAGATGGCCTGGGCCGAGGTTCGCGAATCGGGCTGGGCGCCCGACGCGCTGCGCACCTTCCACCGGCTCGCCCACTCCCTGACCGGCGCCGGCAGCACCTTCGGCTACCCCGAGGTGACGCGGACGGCCCGCAACCTGGAACGCTACCTCAAGCGCTGCCTGGAGCCCTCCGGGCCCTCCCTTGCCGAAGCCCCCGCCGCGATCGAGCTCCTGCTCGAGGGGCTGCGCCAGGCGGCCCAGGTCCTCCCCGAGCCGCTCCCCCCGCCCGACGCCTGGGAGACGCCGCCGCGGCGTTCCGAGGAGCGGCTCGTCTTCTTGATCGACGACGACGTGGTCCTGAGCTCCATGCTGGAAGGACAGCTCCGCCAGTACGGCTACGCCGTCCACGTCCTCGACGGCGTGGAGAGCCTCGCCGCCGAGATCGAGAAGCACCGCCCCGACATCCTGATCGTGGACGTGATGTTCCCCGAGGACGACCTGGCGGGGGTCCACGCCGTGGCGGAGGCGCGGCTCACCTGTCCCGGCCCCTGGCCCAAGGTGGTGTTCCTGTCCGCCCGCGCGGACCTCGAAGCCCGGCTGGCCGCCGTGCGCGCCGGCGGCGACGCCTACTTCCTCAAGCCGGTCGACCTCGGCCCGCTCGTCGAGAAGCTCGACATCCTCACCGAGCGCCACGCCCACTCCCCCTACCGCGTCCTGATCGTGGCCAACGAGTCCGATCTGGCCGGCGACTACGGCGGCGCCCTGGAGTCCGCCGGCATGCGGGCCGAGGTGGTCTTCGACCCGATGCAGATCATGGAGACGATGCACGGCTTCCAGCCCGACCTCATCCTCATGGACGTCTCCATGAAGAGCTGCTCCGGACCCGAGCTGGCCGCCGTGCTGCGCCAGCAGGAGAGCTATCTGAGCACGCCGGTCGTGTTCCTGTCGACCGAGGAGGGCCTGGCCGAGCAGATCGCGGCCATCGAGCGCGGCGGCGACGACTTCATGCCGGAGTTCCAGGACCTCCAGGACCTGGTCGCCGCCGCCGAGGCCCGAGCGCGCCGCGGGCGCATCCTCCAGTCGCTGATCTCCCACGACGGTCTGACCGGACTGCTGAACCATGGCAACCTCAAGCTGTCGCTGGAGACCGAGATCTCCCGCGCCAGCCGTGACGGCAGCACCATGGCCTACGCCATGATCGACCTCGACCGTTTCAAGTCGATCAACGACACCTACGGCCACGCGGCCGGCGACCGCCTGCTGCGCAGCCTCGCCCTCTTCCTCAAGCAGCGTCTCCGGCGCAGCGACGTCCTGGGCCGCTACGGCGGCGACGAGCTGGCCGTGATCCTCCCCCATACCGACGGCGAGACGGCGTTCCGGGTGATCGACGAGATCCGGGAGAACTTCTCGCAGCTCCGCCACCGGGTGGGGCTGCGCGACTTCACCGCCACCCTGAGCTGCGGCGTAGCCACCTATCCGGCGCGGCCGAGCGCCGAGCTCCTGGCCGAGGCCGCCGACGCCGCGCTCTACTCCGCCAAGAAGGCCGGCAAGAACCGGGTCGAATTAGCGGTGTAGGGGCAGGCCTTGTGCCTGCCCTTTCCCTTCACTCGCTCCAGTCGTTCCGTTGTACCACGGGGAGCTGGAGGGCCCGCTCGCGGTCGAGATCCAAAGAGCCGACGTGCAGGGAGAGCGGCGACTGGACCCACTTGTAGATCGAGCGCGTGAACAGGGTCGAGAAGCGCTTCGCCCAGCCTTCAAGGCGGCCGGGGTCCAGGTCCGGGAAGAGCGCGGCCAGGACGAGGCCGACCTCGTCCGGAGCGAGCTTCTCTCCGGCATAGAGGTGCAGGCAGGCGTCGAGAACCGGGAACGGCATCAGCTCCTCCTCCGCCACCTGCGCCTCGGCCAGCTCGGGACCGGGAGCCGTGGCCAGGGTCTGCGCCACGCCGTCGAGCTTGTAGAGGCGGTGAAAGCGTTCGAGGAGCGCGATCACCACGGTTTTCGGGAGGTTCGCGATCACCGACAGCGCCCCCTCCAGGTCGCCGCCGATCGTGGTGTATCCCACCGCCTTCTCGCTCATGTCGCCGGTCTGGAGGAACAGGCCGCCGGCGCTGTTGGCCCAGTTCCACATGCGGGCGGAGCGCAGCCGGGCTTGGATGTTCTGCAGGGTGATCGCCGAGGGCTCGGCGCCGCCGAGCATCTGGCGGACCGCCTCGACCTCGCGGTCGAACGCCTCCTCGATCGGCACCACCCGCAGCGGGATGCCCAGCTCCCGGCAGAGCGTGGCCGCGGCGCCGCGCGTCCCCTCGCCCGAATAGCGGGTCGGCATGTAGAACGCCTGCACCGTCTCCCCCACCTCCGCGTCCAGAAGGACGGCGGCGCGCCAGGCGAGCAGCAGGGTGAGCATGGAATCCCGGCCGCCGGACAGGGCCACCCCGATGCAGCGGAACGCGCCGGTCTTGCGGTAGTAGTCCCGGATGCCCAGCGACAGCGCCGCGATCAGGTCGTCGAGCACCTCGTCCCGGGGGTCGGCAACCGTCGAGTCCGGTGCCGGGAGGAAGAAGCTGTCCCCCAGCGGCGGTGGATAGCGCAGACGCGAGCGGTCCGCGGTCCGGGCCTCCGACCGGATCACCGGGATCGGCGGATGCCGGGCCTGGAACGCCTCCAGATCGGTGCGCCAGGTGGTGTTCTCCTGGCGCATGCGGAGGGTGCGGTCGAGATCCACCACGCAGGCCGCCCAGCCCTCGCGGAACCGCGGCGCGTCGAGAGCCCGCCGGCCGTTCTGGAACACGTAGCCGCCGCCGTCGAAGATCAGCCCGTCCTGAGCGCCGACCGTGTTGCCGTAGACGAGCGTCACCTGATTGTCGGCCGAGCGGGTCGAAAGCATCTCGCGGCGGGTCGAGACCACGCCCACCCGGTAGGGGGACGACGAGACGTTGACCACCACCTCGGCGCCCGAGTAGGAGCGCCGCCGCATCGGGCCGTCCGGCGACCAGGCGTCCTCGCAGACCTCGACCGCGACCGTGCCGAAGTCAAAGGCGAACGAGTAGTCCCCGAGTGGAATGCCGTTCGCGTCGAGCGCCAGCCCGGCGCGGCCGTGTGAGAAGGTCCGCGCCTCGTAGAAGACGTTGTAGGTGGGGAGCTTCTCCTTGGGCACGAAGCCGAGGATGGCTCCGCCGTGGACCACCGCGGCGGAGTTGAAGAGCTGCCCCCCCACGGCCACCGCGATCCCGGCCACGAACACGGTCCCGAGGTCCGCGGTCTCGCGCGCGAAGCGCTCCAGCTCCGTGCGCTGGCAGGCCACGTAGGAGCGCCACTGGATCAGATCCTCCGGCGGGTAGCCGCCCACGACCTGCTCCGAGTAGCACGCCAGGGTCACCTCCGCCGCGGCCATCTCCCGGGCCTGGACGAGCATCCGGTCGACGTTCGACCGGACGGCGCCGACCGTGGGGTCCACGCTCGCGACGGCGATCTGGATGAGTCTCATGGAACGAGATCCTATGCTATCTATTCAGGGACATGCCTGAGCCTACCGTCTACCTGGTCGACGCCAGCCCGTACATCTTCCGCGCCTACTACTCCCTGCCCTCGACGATCCGCGACGCCAGCGGGAAGAGGGTCGGAGCGGTCTACGGTTTCGCGAGCTTCCTCCTCAAGCTGATCGCGGACGAGAAGCTCACTCATCTCGGCGTGACCTTCGACCGCAACCTGAACGGCAGCTTCCGCAACCACCTCTACCCCGCCTACAAGGAGCAGCGCCAGGCGCCGCCGGACGACCTCGTGGCGCAGATCGATCCCTGCATCGAAGTGGCCTCGGCCCTCGGCGCCGCCACCTTCATCGACGACGAGTACGAGGCGGACGACCTGATCGCCACGCTCGCGGCCCGGCTCGTGCCGCACGGTCACCGGGTGGTGATCGTCACCTCGGACAAGGACCTGGCGCAGCTCGTGAGCGATCAGGTCACCCTCTACGACTTCGGCAAGGGCGAGCGCTACGACCCCGCGGCGGTGACGGAGAAGTTCGGCGTGCGGCCGGACCAGATCGTCGACCTCCTCGCCCTGGCCGGCGACCCGGTGGACAACATCCCCGGCGTGGCCGGCATCGGCCGCAAGTCGGCGGCCGACCTGCTCTCGGCGTTCGAGCACGTGGAGGATCTCTACGAGCGCCTGGATGCCGTCCGCTTCGCCAAGCTCCGGAACGCCAAGAGCCTCTACTTCCGCTTGGCGGAGTCGCAGGAGACAGCCCTGCTCTCGAAAGTCCTGGCCACCGTCGCCGTCGACGCCCCCGTCCCCAA